>Ga0335085_10013767_pt1 | contig 11841 bp, 11 predicted proteins | sample Lox_Sample_45_FD_206712 | JGI IMG/M metagenome (GOLD analysis project Ga0335085, IMG submission 206712) | Soil microbial communities from Loxahatchee National Wildlife Refuge, Florida, United States - Lox_Sample_4.5 | ecosystem: Environmental > Terrestrial > Soil > Wetlands | place: USA...
GCAGGTGATTGTGGACGACCCGGCCAAGGTTGCGAAGGAATTGCGCATCGACGCGGACACTTATCTGTGTATCGTCACTCGCGGCCATCGTCATGACGCGGTCGTATTGCGGGAGGTGATTCACAGCAAGGCGGCGTACATCGGGATGATTGGCAGCAAACGCAAAGTGCGCACCGTCATTGAAGGATTCATCAAGGACGGCATCGCCACGGTGGAGGATTTTCGGCGCGTGCATTCGCCGATGGGCGTGGCCATCCGCTCCATCACCGTCGAGGAGATCGCCGTCAGCGTCGTCGCGGAGTTGATCGCGAAACGCCGCGGCGCGGAGCATCCGAACTCGCTGTCGGTGACAAATGCCATTGCCGACAAGCTCGTGCGATGAACGTCGCGGTCATCCTCGCCGCCGGCGAATCGCGACGGATGGGCGAGCCGAAACAACTCCTGCCATTCGGCGACAAGACGATGCTGGAATGCGTGGTCGACGCCTTTGATTCGCCGAAGGTCGACCAGACGATTGTCGTGCTCGGGCACAAAGCCGACGAGATCGTTGAAATGCTGAAGGGTGAGGCTCCTGCCGAGCTACGGTCGGGCACGGCTCGCCGGGAGGCTCGCCCTCCAAGACTGCAAGTTGTCAAGAATGCGAATTGGAGAGCGGGCATGTTCACGTCGGTTCAGGCCGGGCTGCGCGCGCTGCCGAAGACCGCGAAGCTCGTCCTCGTCGCGTTATGCGATCAACCGAAGCTGAAGCGTGCGACGGTCGAGAGACTGGTCGAGACGTTCGAGCGAGAGAAGCGCAGCATTCTGGTTCCCTCGATTCACGGGCGACAGGGTCATCCGCTGCTCTTTTCGTCGCGGTATGTGAAAGAGATTCTGGGGATGGACGAGATGCTGACGCTGAAACATTTTCTCGCGAATCATCCCGACGACATTGCGCGGTTAGTGGTCGACGACGACGGTGTGCTGGTGGACATCGACGATCCGGCAGATTACCGCAAGGCCGTGCGCGACGTTGTAGGCCGCGTGCCCCCACGCGGCGACTGGGCACGCTTGAAACCACCGCGTCGCTTGCGGCGTCTCGACTCGATTTGGGCGGGAGATGGATCTCCGTGTTTCTTTCTCACGATCTGCGTGCAAGGACGGGCGCAAGTGTTGGCGAATGAAAAGGTTCATGTGCGCTTGCGCGAGTTTTTGCAAACCAGTCCGTCGCGTTACGGCTGGTGGCCGGGCCGATATGTGATGATGCCTGATCACGTCCACTTGTTGGTGACGCAGGGCGAAGCGCCGCGTGGGGGCACGCGGCCTACAACGCTGGGTGACTGGGTGAAAGCGCTCAAGGTTGTCGTCAGTCGACGCGAGATCAAGTGGCAGAAAAGTTTTTTCGACCATCTGTTGCGCAGCGACGAGAGCGCAGCCGAAAAGTGGGAATACATCCGTCAGAACCCGGTTCGAGCCGGACTCGCGGCGTCTGCTGATGAATGGCCGTATGCGGGCGAGATCATCTGCGAGAGCGAAACGGAAGCGCCGCGTGAGGGCACGCGGCCTACAACAGAATGACGAGGACATTCGAAATCATCCAGCAAGATGAGCAGTCGGCGGCGCGCGCGGGGCAGTTGCAGACGGCGCATGGCGTGGTGCAGACCCCGGTGTTCATGCCAGTCGGAACGCAGGGCACGGTCAAGTGCATGTCGCCAGACGAACTGCGGGAGTTGCAGGCGCAAATCATTCTCGGCAACACGTATCATCTGATGACACGACCAGGACTGGAGTTGATTGTGAAGGCGGGAGGGCTGCATCGATTCATGAATTGGGACGGGCCGATTCTGACGGACAGCGGCGGCTTCCAAGTGTTTTCGCTGGCGAAGCTGCGGAAGATTTCCGACGACGGCGTTGAATTTCAATCTCATGTGGACGGCGCGACGTTGTTTCTCGGGCCGCGCGAAGCGACGGCGGCGCAAGCTGCTCTGGGCAGCGATGTTGCGATGGCATTTGACGAATGTCCGCCGTGGCCGTGCGACCGAGAATACGCTTGCAGATGCGTGGCGCTGACACTAAAGTGGGCGGCTCGTTGCCGGGAACGAGAGAGGCCCGGCGGACAATTGCTCTTTGGAATTGCGCAGGGAAGTGTGTTTGCAGATTTGCGCGAACGATGCGCGAAGGAATTGGTCGCGATGGAGTTTGACGGTTACGCGATCGGCGGAGTCAGCGTTGGCGAACCGGAGCCGGACATGCTGCGGCAGGTCGAGGCCAGCGCGCCGCATTTGCCGGAGGACAAACCGCGGTACGTCATGGGTGTCGGGACGCCGCCGCAAATGTTGGAGATGATCGCGCGCGGCGTCGACATGTTTGACTGCGTGCTGCCAACGCGGGCGGGCCGCAATGGGAAAATCTTTACGGCGCGCGGCGCATACGCGATCAAGAACACTCAGTATCGAGAAGATTTCGGGCCACTGGAGGAGGGCTGTGAATGTTACTCGTGCCGGAATTTCACGCGGGCGTACGTGCGACATCTGTTCTGGGCCAACGAGATTTTGGGGTTGCGACTGATGACGTGGCACAACCTGCACCTGTACTTGAGCCTGCTACGACAGGCACGCGAAGCGATTGTCGCGGGAGCATTTGAGGAGTTTCGGCGAGAATTTCTCGCTCATTACACGGAACGAACGGAAACAAATGACACAATTTGAGATGTTGGCGATGGGGACGCCACAGGGAACGGAGCAGGACCCGCGCGCGGGGATGCTGAACATGGTCGTCATGTTCGCGGTACTGGGCGTGATGTTCTATTTTCTGCTGATTCGCCCCCAGCAGAAACAGCGCAAGGATCAGGAAAATCTGCTCAAGAACATCAAGAGCGGCGACCGCGTGTTGCTCAACAGCGGGATTTACGGCATCATCACCAACGTGAAGGAAAAATCGTTTATGGTGAAGATTGCCGACAACGTGAAAGTGGAGGTCTCCAAGAGCGCCGTCGGTACCGTCGTCCAAAAATCAGATGATGGCGGGTCGTCGGGCGGTTCATCGAATTAGTCACAGCATTTTCCCATGAATAAACAGCTCGGTTGGAAGTTCGGAATTGTCGCGGCGGTCGTGATTCTGTCGTTCATCTCGATGTGGCCGCCGCGAGAGAAAATCAAGCTCGGTCTCGATCTCAAAGGCGGCACGTCGTTTCTGCTGAGGATGGACACATCGAAGATCGACGCTTCAGGACGCAATCAAGCGCTGCAGCAGGCGATCGAGATTCTGCGCAAACGCCTCGACGAATTTCACGTGGCCGAACCCGTCCTGCAGGCGGTCGGCAGCGATCGCATCCTTGTCCAGTTGCCCGGGCTGAAGGAGGAGGACCGTCAGGAAGCGCGTCGGCGCATCGAGCAGACGGCGTATCTCGAGTTTCGTCTCGTCAATCCGAACAACGACGAGTTGCAGGGCCAAGCACTGACCGATCCCCGGTTTCGCCCGCCGCTAGGCTACACGAATCTCACGCACACCGAGGCCCGCGAAGGGCGCACGATCACACGCTCCTACTACGTCAAGCTCAAGCCCGAGCAGGGACTCACGGGCCAATACGTCGAGCGCGCCTACGTGGCGTACGACCCGGGCGTGGGCACGCCGTACATCGCGTTGACCTTCAACAAAGAAGGCGGCGAAATTTTCGGGCGCGTGACCTCCGCCAACGTTGGTCACCAACTCGCGATCATCCTCGATGGCGAGCTTCAATCCGCGCCAGTCATCCAGGACGCCATTCTCGGTGGTCACGCGCAGATCACGGGCACTTTCAGCCTGCTCGAAGCGCAACGACTCGCGAGCATTCTGGAAAACCCGCTGCAAGCGCCCGTCAAGGTGCTGGAGGAGCGCGGACTCGACCCGTCGCTGGGCCGTGATTCGATTCACAGTGGCGTGCGCGCGGCGGTCATCGGCTCGGTCGCGGTGGTGGTGTTCATGGCGGTGTACTATCTGGTGGCGGGCGTGATTGCTGACATCGCGGTGGCGTTGAACATCCTGATCCTCATCGGGGTGCTGGCGTTTTTTAAGTTCACGCTCACGCTCCCGGGCATCGCGGGCATCGTCCTGACCATCGGCATGGCCGTGGATGCCAACGTGCTGATCTACGAGCGGGTACGAGAAGAGTTGGCGGCGAACAAGCCGCTGCGCACGGCGATCGCGGCGGGCTATACGCGCGCGTTCATCGTCATTTTCGATTCCAACTTCACAACGGTGCTCACCGCGGTGATACTGCTGTTGCTCGGCTCCGACCCGGTCAAGGGCTTTGGATTGACGTTGACCATCGGTTTGGCGGCCAACTTGTTTTCGGCGGTGTTCGTCACGCGACTGGCGTTCGATTGGCTCACGGCGAAGGGGTGGCTGAAGACGTTCAAGATGTTGCATGTGTTCCGTCATTTGCCCCACGTAAACTTTCTGGGGGTGTGGAAGGTTGCGTTCCTGCTGTCGTGGCTGCTCATCGGGGCTGGCGTGTGGTCATTCATTCACCGCGGCGGTCTGGATCTCGGACGGGGCGAGGTTTACGGCATCGACTTCAAAGGCGGCGACACGGTGACGCTCGCATTCAGTGAACGCGTCAACGAGGACACGATCCGCCAGAGCCTCGAACGCGAGAAGGTCGGCGATTCCTACATTCAATATCAACGGGACCTCGCGGGCGGCCCGGAAGTGTTGACCTTGAAGTTGCCCGAAGGCAAGGCGGACGAAGTGGTGAAGGGGCTCCAACAAGACTTTCTCCAAGCTCACTTCAATCTCCTCGCCAAGGAAACCGTCGGCGCCGTTGTTGGCCAGGAAATGCTCAAGCAGGCGATGTGGGCGGTTATTGCCGCGCTGGCGGCGATCATGATTTACGTGGCGTTCCGTTTCGGCGAATTCTCCTATGGCCTGGGAGCACTGGTGTCGCTGGTGCATGACGTGTTGATGACGATCGGCTGGTTCTGCCTCACGGGCCGCACGTTCTCGATGCCTGTCCTCGCCGCGGTGCTGACGCTCATCGGCTATTCGATCAATGACACCATCGTCGTTTACGACCGGATCCGCGAGAACCGGAAACTGACCGGCGGACGCCTCAACTACTTCGATCTCATCAACCGCAGCGTCAATGAAACGTTGTCCCGCACCATCCTCACGGCTGGGACGGTGTTCATCTGCGCCGTCTCGCTCTACGCCTTCGGCGGACGCGTCATCAACGACTTCGCGTTCTGTTTCATGGTCGGCGTGCTCACCGGCACGTATTCATCGATCTACATCGCCAGCCCGTGCGTGCTCTGGTACCACCGCCACGAAGGCGTCAAAACCAAGGCCGTCGTGAAGAAAGCTGAGCCTGCCAAGGCGTAGGCGAACCGGGCCGTGAACAAGCGCTGGGTCATGGCCACGGCTGATCCGGCGGCGACCGACGCGCTGGCACGAGAGCTTCACGTCTCCCGAGCGTTCGCCAGCGTCCTCGTCAACCGTGGCTTCCGCGACGTTGACGCGGCGCAGAAATTTCTCAACCCACAACTCCGTCAGCTCGCCGATCCGTTCGCATTGCCCGATATGGACCGCGCGGTCGAGCGCGTCCTCGCGGCGATCGAGAAGAAGCAGCGAGTCGTCATTTATGGCGACTACGACGTGGACGGCGTCACCTCAAGCGCGCTGGTGTGGCGAGTCCTGCGAGCCGCGGGCGCACACGCTGACAATTTCCTTCCACGTCGCAGTGACGAAGGGTACGGACTTACCAGGGATGGACTTGCGCGATGCCTGCGGGAGCACAAACCCGAATTGCTGATCGCGGTTGACTGCGGGACTAGCTCCCGCAACGAAATCGCCGGTCTCAGCAGGCGCGCCATCGACACCATCGTGCTCGACCACCACGAACCGCCCCAGCAATTGCCGCAGTGCATTGCCCTCGTGAACCCCAAGCGTCAACCAGATGGTGAGCCGCTCGCCAGCGTCGGTGTCTCCTTCAAGTTGGTGCACGCGCTGCTGAAGCGCGACCGCCGCCTTGCGGACGCGATCGATCTGCGCGAGCATCTCGATCTCGTCGCGATCGGTACTGTCACGGACATCGTGCCGTTGACTGGCGAGAACAGAATTTTCGTTCGCGCAGGTCTCGAACGGCTTCCGCACACGCAGAAGGTTGGACTGCTCGCGCTCATGGAGGTCGCCGATGTAACGGACAACGTAAGGCCGTATCACATCAGCTTTCGGATCGGCCCGCGCTTGAACGCCGCCGGACGACTCGCCGACGCGATGGCCGCGCTCGAGTTGCTGCTTACCGATGACGGCGCCCGGGCGTCGCAGTTGGCGAGCCTGCTCGACGACCACAATGCCGAGCGTCAACGCATTGAGGAATCCATCACTGAGGAAGCACAGGCGATGGCGCGAGAATATGAGACGGATCGCGTTTTCGTGCTGGCGAACGCTGGCTGGCACGCGGGCGTCATCGGCATCGTTGCGTCGCGAATTACGCAGCAGTTCTATCGCCCGACGGTGATCATCGGCAAGGATGGCAAAGGTTCGTGCCGCAGCATCTCGGGATTCTCGATTGTTGACGCGTTGGCGAAGTGCGCGTCCGTCTTGGAAAGATTTGGCGGTCACGAAATGGCCGCGGGACTGAGCATCGACGCGAAGAAAATCAGCGAATTGCGTCGCCGGCTTAACGAGCATGCGGCGCTGGTCCTGAGAGAGGACGACTTGCGTCCCCGCATACGCATCGACGCAGCCGCGCGGCTCGACGAATTAGATGATCGATTCTTCGGGCAGCTCGCAGACCTTGAGCCGTGCGGTCAGGATAATCCCGAGCCGACGTTCGCGGCGCTGGGTGTGCGGTTGCGCGGCGCGCCGCGTGTGGTCGGCAAGGATCATCTGAAGTTCGTCGTGACGGATGGCGAGACGAGCGCCGAGGCGATCTGGTGGAAGATGGCGGCGCGCCAGTTGCCGAGCGGGCCGATCGACGTGGCCTTCAACGCCGCACTGCACGAATACGGCGGCGAGCAGTCGGTGCAGTTGAACGTGCGCGATGTGCGCGCGGCGTCCTAGGCGGCTTTGAGGAGCCGACCACTCTTGATGCAGTTGGTGCAGGCCTTGATCTTGCGGCGCACGCCGTTGACCACGACGTGAACGATTTGCAGGTTCGGCTTGAACAAGCGCGGCGTGACAGCGGTCACGTGTTGGCCGATGCCACCCTTCTTTTTGGCCTGACCGCGTCGCAGGATGTGATTTCCGCGCGCGTCACCCTTGCCACAAATTTCACAACGTCGAGACATTTTGTTTGCTCCGTTTCGTTTGCGAGGGGCGAACAATAACCAAGCCGCGGCGCCCGCGCAAGGGCAAAGTTCGGCGGCTACTGCGGCAGCACGAAGGTCATGCGGTAGAAGCGGATGGGGCCATTGGTCGCGCCACCACTGTCCACAAGATTTGTGCTGGCGACTGCCGCAGGTGACACAAAGATCGAATCAACAAAGCTGTACGTGCCGGTGAGATCGGCGCTGGACTCCAAAGTGTAGAAGTTCGTGAAGGCGCATTGCCACGTGACGCGAATGTCGTCGCCGTCGCGCGTGATCGCGGTGATGCGGAAGGGGTCGTGAGCATCCATTGGGTTGGTGCCGAGCTGAAACTCCTCGAAGTTTGTAAGACCATCGTTGTCCGCATCACGACCGGGGCCATTGTTGCCGAGGCTGCTCAGCGGGTCGAGGCCGTAGGTCTGTTCCCAACCGTTGGGCAGGCCATCACCGTCGGCGTCCAAGGCGGGATCCAACAGAGTCGCACCGACGTTGACAGTGCTGCCGTTCGATCGTGTGAACCGTCCGCAGGAGTTGGTCATGACCACGATGTCGGCCACCAACTTTGCGCCGGAGGAAACGCTGACGAGACCGGCGCGCACTTCGAGCACGGCATTGTGCGCGGCATTGGTCACGTAGAGCGCGCCGCCCGTGATCGTGACGTTGCCAGTGACCGACGCGCCGCAATCGCCGACAGTCAGTTGGCGGGTGAACATGGCGCCGCCGCTGATGGCGAGTTGGCCGGCCGAATTTGCCCCGACCACACATGGGACGTTAGTGGCCAGTATCAACCCGCTAACGAGCGTGACACGGCCGTCGATGATGAAGTTTGTCGCATTGGGGTCGTTTGTGACGGCGTCGAGGACGAGTGCCGAACTGGAAACGATGAGGTTGCCACCGTAGCCGATCACGCAACGGTCGAGGACGCGCAACGGGGTGATGGTGCCGGCGCTCGCAAGTTGGAGCGTGTTGGTGGCGGAGAATGTCAGAGATGCGAGGACGAGGTTGCTGATGACAAGCGTGGCCGGGCTGTTGGTCGTGATCGCGTCGATGGTACAGGTGCCACCGTTGCTGACCACGGTGGCCGCGTCCGCCAATGCCGGGGCGACGCCGAGTGACCAGTTGACGCCGTCTTCCCACTTGCCGATACCGGCATTCCAAGAATTGGTGGCGGCGTGCGCCGTGACCGTGACGCTAATCACGACCCAGAGAATGCAAGGAGTGGCTCGCCTCATAACTGCTCCCGTGGAGCTGCCCACCCATGTGGGATAAGTAAGCCACGGATAGGCTGAGAAGTCCAGCTTTTCTGGCCTCCGCCTAGTCTACCAAGTGAAAGAACCCGCCTGGCGGGTGACAACCTGGAGGGTTTGCGGTATGCTTTGCGTCTCATGTTGGCCAAACGAGTTATTCCGTGTCTGGACGTACACGCCGGTCAGGTGACCCGCGGGGTGCAATTCGGCAAAGCCGAAGCGGGCGAGTTGCGCAATGTCGGAGACCCGGTCGCGTTGGCCCTGCGGTACAACGAGCAGGGCGCCGACGAGATGGTGTTTTTCGACATCACGGCGAGCGCTCACGGGCGGGCATCGATGGTTGATGTGGTCGAGCGGGCGGCGGACCAGTGTTTCATGCCGTTGACCGTCGGCGGCGGCATCCGTGCCGTGGAAGATGTCCGCACCATGTTGAAAGCGGGCGCGGACAAAACCAGCATCAACACGTCGGCGATTGAGAATCCTGACTTGATTCGCGCGGGCGCAGAAAGGTTCGGCTCGCAGTGCATCGTGGTTTCGATCGATGCGCGGCGCGTTGCGCCGAACCACTGGGAAGTGTTCTCGCACGGCGGACGCAAGGCCACCGGACTGGATGCCGTCGAGTGGGCGCAGCGCGCGGTGGCGCTCGGCGCGGGCGAGATCGTGCTCAACAGCATTGACGCAGACGGCACAAGGGCCGGCTATGACATCGAAATCACGCGCCAGATCAGTGAATCGGTCAGCGTGCCAGTTGTGGCCAGCGGGGGGGCCGGGAAGCTCGAACACATGGCCGAGGTGTTGATGGCCGGCAAGGCGGACGCGGTGCTGGCCGCGAGTGTGTTCCACTTCGGTGAGTATACGGTCGGCGACGTGAAACAGTTTTTGAAGCAGAAGGGAATCCCAGTACGATTATGAGCATCCTCGATGAGTTGAAATACGACAGCAACGGATTGATTCCTGCGATCGTGCAGGAGCACGGCACCGGACGCGTGTTGATGATGGCGTGGATGAACAGGGAGTCGTTGGCGAAGACGCTGGAGATAGGTGAGACGGTTTTTTGGAGCCGTTCGCGCCGGGAATTCTGGCACAAGGGCGCGACCAGCGGTCACACTCAGAAGGTGAAGGACGTGGCATTCGATTGCGACAAGGACGTGTTGCTCATTCAAGTCGAGCAGGCGGGCGCGGCCTGTCACGAGGGCTACAAGTCCTGCTTCTTCCGCAGCATCAGGCGCGGCGGCGAAGTCGGAATCACCGAGCCGCGTATTGTCGATGCCGAGAAGATCTACGGTAGGAAATGACGATCACGCCAACCAAGAGCGAGTTCCTCAAGCTGGCGAAGCGAGGAAACCTCATTCCCGTCTACTGCGAGATTCTGGCGGATGCGGAGACGCCGGTATCCGCGTACCAGAAGCTGCGCAAGATCGGCCCGTCGTTCCTTCTCGAATCGGTCGAAGGCGGTGAACACTTGGGGCGCTATTCGTTCGTCGGCGCCGGCGCGCGCGAGTTGATTCGTGTTGAAAGGCGTGAACGCGGCGATCCGCTCAACGGCGTCCAGCGGCAGATGGCGAAGTTCAAGCCTGTGGCCATGCCGGGTCTGCCGCGATTCACGGGCGGCGCGGTTGGTTTCATCGGTTATGAATACATCCATCACGTTGAGCCGACGGTGCCCAAACCCGCGCGCGACGACCTCCGCACGCCGACGCTGTGCTTCATGATCACGGACACGATCCTGATATTTGACCGCGTCACCCAGACGATCAAGATTCTGTGCAACGCGCATACGGTGAACAATCACGGCCAGGCCTACGAGCGGGCGCGCGAGCAAATTGAGCAGTTGATCAAGCAACTCTCGCGGCCTCTCAGCACGCCACCGCTCGAATTCAAACGCGAGCCTGCACCGGTGCGGGTGGAATCGAACATGAAGCCGGCGCGTCACGCGGATATGGTGCGGCGCGCGAAGGAATACATCGCGGGTGGCGACATCATCCAGGCTGTGCTCGCGCAGCGTTTTCAGGGCAACACCAACGCGTCGGCGCTCGACGTGTATCGCGCGTTGCGTTCGGTCAACCCATCGCCGTACATGTTTCTTCTGGATTTCGGCGACTTCCAGCTTGTCGGCGCGTCGCCTGAAGTTCACGTGCGGTGCGAGGATCGGCGCGTCGAGATTCGTCCGATTGCCGGCACGCGTTGGCGCGGCAAGACGTCCGAGGAAGATGCGGTACTCGAAAAGGAATTGCTCGCCGACGAAAAGGAGCGGGCCGAACATCTGATGCTCGTCGACCTCGCGCGCAACGACATTGGACGCGTCTGCGATTTTGGCAGCGTGAAGGTGGATGAGTTCATGGTTATCGAACGTTATTCGCACGTCATGCATATCGTGTCGAACGTGACCGGCAAACTGCAGAAGGATCGCAACGCCTACGATTTGATGCGGGCGACATTTCCCGCCGGTACCGTCAGCGGCGCGCCGAAAATTCGGGCGATGCAGATCATCAGCGAACTCGAAGGTTCACAGCGTGGGCCGTATGCGGGAGCGGTCGGCTATTTCAGCTTCAACGGCAACCTCGACAGTTGCATCACGCTGCGCACGGCGCTGCTCAAGAACGGCATGGCGTATGTGCAGGCGGGGGGCGGCATTGTGGCCGACAGCGACCCGGCATATGAGTTCAACGAGACGGTGAACAAAGCGAAGGCGATGCTGAACGCGCTCGCCCTCGCGGAGACGTTCCGCCACTCTTGATCGATGAGCGTTCTGGATTACGTCGTGCTGGCCTATGTCGGATTCGGGGTGATTCGGGGTCTGAAGCGCGGGTTGTTCAAGGAACTGCCCGCCGCGCTGGGGATTGTCGTGTTCTTCGTCACGGGTTGCGGTTTGTATCGCTGGACGGGTCACGCGCTCGCACAGATGAATCACTGGACGGGACAAGGTCTCGGTGTGCTGAGCTTCATTGGATTAGCCGGCGGGGTCATCATTCTTGTTCGTCGCCTGCGGGCATGGCTTGGTGCGTGGGCGGAGCACCATTTCGCACCGCACGCGCGCTGGGGCGGCGCGATTGTGGGTGGACTGCGGACATTCGTGTTTGCGTCGGTCATGTTGCTTGTGCTGATTCACTGGCCGTTGCGCGCCGTGACGCGACCCGTGGCTCAGAGTTCGTTGCTCGGCCGCGCGCTCACCCGGTACGTGCTGCCCCTATACGACAAGACACACGGCGCGCTATAAACGTCACAAAATAGACAGGAGGCTAAACATGTCAGAAGTAGCCATCAATGTCGGCTGGGCTGTCATCTTTGCATTCGTTGGCGGTGTCGTCGGCGTCGGGCTCGTGTTCGCGTCA
>Ga0335085_10013768_pt1 | contig 11841 bp, 10 predicted proteins | sample Lox_Sample_45_FD_206712 | JGI IMG/M metagenome (GOLD analysis project Ga0335085, IMG submission 206712) | Soil microbial communities from Loxahatchee National Wildlife Refuge, Florida, United States - Lox_Sample_4.5 | ecosystem: Environmental > Terrestrial > Soil > Wetlands | place: USA...
CCAGTCGCTCAAGCTCCCCGATGGCGCCGGGACGCTGACGTTCACCGGGTACCGGCAGTGGGCCAGCCTGGCCATCACCTATGACCCGGGACAGATCCCGGCGCTGATCGCGGGGCTGGCCGCGCTGGCCGGGCTGCTGCTGTCCTTCTTCGTCCGGCGCCGCCGGATGTTCGTCCGGGCCTACCCGGGCCCGGACGGCCGCACCATGGTGGACGTGGGTGGCCTGGCCCGGTCCGACCCGGCAGGCGGGTTCGACGAGGAGTTCGCCCGGCTGGCCGAGGAGTTCCGGGCGGCGTACGCAGGCGAGACGAGCGAGGGGAAATCAGACTGATGGCCGTCAACCAGGGGCTGTCCCATCTCAGTGATCACTTCCTCATGGTCACCCTCGTGCTCTACTTCCTGGCCGTGCTGGCCTTCGCCGCCGATTTCGCGTTCGGCCGGCGCCCGGTGGCCGCACCGGCCGAGGCGGCGGTGCCGGAGCTGGTCACCGCGGGCGCGGCGGGCGGTGCCGCGGGCGGCGCCAGCACCGGGACCGGGAAGGCCAGCACCGTCAAAGCCGGCCCCGGGACCGGCGGCCCGGGGGCCAGCATCCGGCCCAGCCTGCGCGACGCCAGCTTCTGGGTCCGCGCCGGGCTCGGCCTGACCGTGCTGGGCGTGCTCGGGCACATCATCGGCGTGGTCATCCGTGGCCTGGCCGTGCACCGGGTGCCGTGGGGCGACATGTACGAGTTCGTGATCGCGGTGACCTGCGTGGCGGTGCTGTTCTTCCTCGGGCTGATGATCCGGTACCGGCCGTTCCGTCTCGGCCTGTTCTTCATGGCCCCCATCGTGATCATCATCGGGCTGGCCCAGACGGTGATCTACACCCCGGCCGGGCCGCTGGTGCCCGCGCTGAACTCGTACTGGCTGGCCATCCACGTGACCGCGATAACCCTGGCCACGGGGACCTATGTGGTGGCCGCCGTGCTCGCGGTGGTGTTCCTGCTCGCCGACCGCAACGCCAGGCGGGCCGCGGCCGGCCTGCCGGTGCGCAACGCCGAGGTGTTCCGGCTGCTGCCCAGCCCGGAGCGGCTGGACCAGTTCGCCTACCGGACCGTGGTGTTCGCGTTCCCGCTCTGGACATTCGGCATCATGGCCGGCGCGATCTGGGCCGACGAGGCATGGGGCCGATACTGGGGCTGGGACCCCACCGAGACCTGGGCCTTCATCACCTGGGTGGTGTACGCCTGCTTCCTGCACGCGCGGGTCACCGCCGGATGGCGCGGCCGGCGGGCCGCCTACATCCAGTTGGCCGGGTTCGCCTGCCTGCTGTTCAACCTGCTGGGCGTCAGCCTGTTCATCTCCGGCCTGCACTCCTACGCCGGGCTGAGCTAGCGCTCATCCTCCGGGTAGCCGTCGCCGCGGATGGCCCGGTCCAGCGCGGCCAGGAAATCCGGGTCGTCGTCCGGGCCGCGCGGGATCATCCAGCCGACCGGGGCCGCCTGGCGGCCCGGCGGCACGAGATCCTCGCCCGAGGCACAGCGCGCGCGGCCGGCTGGATGCCGCCGGAACGCGGCGTCCGCGGCCGAGCCCGCGGGGCGGGCCAGCCGGCGGGGGCGCCACGACCAGCACACCCAGAAGCCCAGCGCGAGCAGCAGAACAAGCGCGCCGACCAGCCACATGCGCGGCAGCTTAGTACTGCTGGGGCCCAATCGTCGGGTAATGCGGCGAGTCATCGGGTACGGCCGTGGTTCCATAACGCGTAACAGCGCGTGACAACAGGTGACGTTAGCCGTGTTTCGTCATACCCTGGCAGCCTGGCACGCGATCGCTGGGAGTGCGGAATATGCGGCTGCGGCTTATCGATCGCGTTCGCCGGTACATCCGGCCCGGTCTGCGGGGCTCGAAAACCCGTGGCCCGGCGCGGTCCGGGTCGTCCGGGATGGGCAGTGCACCTAGCCCGTCGGGTGCCGGGCGCCATCGCCGCGAGTTCGGGCACCGGTCGGCCCTGCCCGTGGATACCGCACCGCCGGCCGCATTCGGTAAGGGCGCCGCCGCTCCACCCGCCGCCGGGCCGCCCGCGGCCACCCCGCCGGCCACCGAGCTGCCGCGGCGGAAGCCGCGCCACTCCGCGCTGGCCGGCCAGGCCAGCCCGGGACCGGCCAGCCCGGGACCGGCCAGCACTGGGCCGGCCGCCACCGGTCAGGCCCGGGCCAAGTGGGCGGGGGCCGGGCAGGCCCGGGCCGCCATCCGCCCGGCGCCCGGCCAGGCCGCCGCGGCCGATCGGGCCAATGCTCAGCCGGCCAAGCCGGCGCGGGCCGAGCCGGATGCGAACCGGCTGCCCTGGTTCGAGGTCGCGCACGCCCGCCGGGCGGCCGAGGGCCTGGCCGACTGCGGCCCGCTGGAGCAGGTGCTGCACCGGGAGTGGCCGGCCAGCGTGGTGCCCTCCGCCCCGGTGGTCCGCGCGGTCAACCGGCTGGCCGGGCTGCCTCCAGTGATCAAGGAGATCCTGGCCGCCGGGCTGGACGCCATCCACGTCGGCGAGGGTGGCGTGCCGGAACTGGATGACATGGCCCGGCTGCGCGGAGTCCCGCTGCCCTCCGGCCGCGCCACCTGGGACGCCTGCGCGGGCGCCTACGGCCAGCGCAAGATCATCGTGGGCTCACGGCCATCGTCCGCGCCCGACGTCATGTGCCACGAGGTCGGCCACGCGCTGGACGACATCGACCGGGTGGACGGCCGGTGGCAGTCCGACTCGGCGCAGTTCCGCCGGCTCTACGAGCGCTGCCACGGCGAGCTGGTCAGTGATTTCCACCGGCAGCCCGGGGACCTGGGCCGCCGTGAGTTCTTCGCGGACGCGTTCGCGGCCATTGCCTCGCAGCAGCGTCCGGCACTGGTCGACATGCTGGGCGGCAACACCAGGGTCGCTCTTGATGTCATGCTGTACTTCAACATCCGCTACGGCCTCTAGAGTGATCAGTAATGTTCGTCATCCAGCTGCCCAACGGGAACCTCCTGGTCCCCGAGTCGGCCCTGGCTGAGGGGGGACAGCTGATGGGCGACGCGTATGTGGAGATCGGCCCGGGCGACGCGGACTATGCGCGCCTGGCCCCCAGGGCCATCACCGAGCAGCAACTCGAGGAACGGCGGCGCGCGTGGCAGGACGGGGACGCCGCACTGCAACGCCAGTTCGCTGAGTTCCTGGCCAGCCGGGACGCAGACGGGGATCGGTAGCCGGTGCTGACCGCCAGCCCTGGTGGCGGGGCACGCTACTCGGCGTGGTCCTCTTTGGCCTGGCCGGACTCGCCCCGCAGCAGCGCGCGCACTTCGGATTCGCGGAACCGGCGGTGCCCCCCGGGCGTGCGGATGCTGCTGATCCGGCCGGACGCAGCCCAGCGGGTCACGGTCTTCGGATCTACCCGGAAGAGCGCGGCCACCTCCCCTGGTGTCAGGAGGCGCTCATTGTTGCCGTCCACGCTGCTGTTCCCCTCCTGAGCACCCGAACCCGGCCCATCCCTACAGGCCTGCCCCAAGTGTGGCGACAAACGCCGGTTTTCTCCTTAGATTCGGTAAAAAGGTCCCGGCTGATGATCTAGATAATGCTGGTAGCCGGCTCCTGGGCCGGGCTGCGGCGGCCATAGGGTGTGCAGGTGCAATCGCTCGTATCGATCCAAGAGATCCGGACCGCCGCGGCGGCCCTGGCGGGCGTGGCGGTGCGCACCCCGCTGGTGCCCTTCCGCGGCGCGGATCCGGCTCTGCTGGTCAAGCCAGAGTCACTGCAGCCGACCGGTGCGTTCAAGCTGCGCGGTGCCTACGCGGCGATGAACACGCTGCCCGCGGCCGCGCGGGAGCGCGGCGTGATCACGCACTCCAGCGGCAACCATGGCCTGGCCGTGGCGTACTCGGCCGCCCTGCTCGGGATGCCCGCGATCGTGGTGGTGCCGGAAGACGCCGCCCCGGTCAAGGTGGCCGCGATCCGCGCGCTGGGCGCCGAGATCGTCATCGCCGCGCCCAACCTGGCCGCCCGGCTGTCCGCCACCCGCGACCTGGCCGCGCAGCGGGGCGCCGTCTCCATCCCGCCGTTCGACGACCGGCGCGTGATCGCGGGGCAGGGCACCGTCGGCCTGGAGATCGCCGCCGACAGCCCCGGGGTGGACCTGGTCGTGGTCCCGGTCGGCGGGGGCGGCCTGATCTCCGGCGTGGCCGCCGCGGTCCGTGCGCTGCGCCCGGAAGCCGCCATCATCGGCGTCGAGCCCGCGCTGGCCGCGGACGCCCGGGACTCGCTGCACGAAGGTCAGCCGGTGGCCTGGCCGTCCAGCGCGACGCACCGGACGATCGCCGACGCGCTCCGCGTGGACCAGGTCGGCGCGCTGCCCATGCAGCACATGCTGGAACTGGTGGACGACATCATCACGGTCACCGAGGACGAGATCCGGGCGGCCATCGCCCGGCTCGCGCTGGAGGCGCGGCTCGTCGCCGAACCGGGCGGCGCGGTGGCCGTGGCCGCGTGCCTGTTCCACCGGGCCGAGCTGCCCGCCGCGGACACCACGGTCGCGGTGCTGTCCGGCGGCAACATCGACCCGGCCCTGCTGCTGTCCATCCTGGGCGCCGCCGCCCCGGTAGCAGTGGCTGGGTAGGCTGGCCCTGCTATGCGATCCGTGCTTGCTTACACGACGGCCCGGCTGCTGCTGTTCGTCGCGGCCACCGGGCTGCTGTACCTGGCCGGGGCCCGCGGCCTGCTGCTGCTCGGGCTGGCCCTGCTGATCAGTGGCATCGCCAGCTACGTGCTGCTGTCCCGGCAGCGGGACCGGATGTCCGGGGCGCTGTCCAACCGGCTGTCCGGCACCCGGGGCCGGGTCAGCGAGTTCCGCCGCCGGCTGGACGCCGGCGCCCGGGCCGAGGACATGGACGATGAGCCCGGCCCAGCCCGTGTTTCCGGAGAGGCCCGTGTTTCTGGAGAGGCCCGTGTTTCCGGAGAGGCGAGCGTGCCGGCCCCGGCCGACGGGGACGGGCCGGCCTAGCCCTCGCCCGGGGGCAGCCAGCCGCCCGTGGTCAGCAGGTTCATGACCGCCGCCAGGGCTTCCTGGCGGGTCAGCACCGACGTGTCGATGACCAGGTCGGCGTCGCCGGGCTCTTCATACGGGTCGGACACCCCGGTGAAGTGGTCGATAAGACCGGCCCGCGCTTTCGCGTACAGGCCCTTGCGATCACGGGCCTCACACACCTCGGCCGGGGTGGCCACGTAGATCAGCAGGAAGTCACCGACCTCCTGGACCGCGCGCCGCACCTCGCGCCGGGCCTGAGCGTACGGCGCGATCGGCGCGCAGATGGCGATGCCGCCGTGCCGGGCGATCTCGGTGGCCACGAAGCCGATCCGGGCGATGTTCAGGTCCCGGTCGGCGCGGGAGAACGTCAGCCCGGCCGACAGCAGCGCGCGGACCAGGTCGCCGTCGAGCAGCGACACGGTCCGGTCACCGCGTTCGCTCAGCGCGTCCCGCAGCGCCCGGGCCAGCGTGGACTTACCCGACCCGGACAGCCCGGTGAAGAAGATGACCAGCCCGCGCTGGCGGCGCGGTGGCCGGGCCCGGCGCAGCTCCGCGGCCACCGCCGGCGGGGTGAACCAGGCCGGTATCTCCTCGCCCCGGTCAAGCAGATCGTCCAGCTCGCCCGGGGCCAGGTCGGTGCGTTCGGTGCCCGCCTCGATCAGGGCCAGCGGGCGCCACACCTCGGCCGTGGGGTCGTAGGCCCAGTCGCCGGGGGAGAGCACCGGGATGACCGGGGCGGGCCGCACGCCGTCGCCGGCCGGCTCGGCCGGCCGGTCGGCCAGCAGGTGGGTCGCGCCGTACGCCGCCGCCACCCGGGCCTGCAGGGCCAGGTCGTCGGCGGGGCTGGCCGGGCTGCGGCGCAGCGGCACCGGGATGACCAGGGTGCCCGGGGGCAGGCTGCGGGCCGCCGCGCGCACCGTGCGGACCAGCGCGTCCGGCCGGTGCACGATCTCGGCGGGCCCGGCCACCCGGGGCAGCAGCAGCAGCCGGGCCTTCAGCTGGCTGGCCGCATGCCGGAGCTGGCCGATCTGCCGGGAGTGCAGCGGCGCGCTGGTCACATAGCCGAGCACCGGGATGCCCGCCAGCTCCGCGCGCACCTCGGCGGGCAGCCGCCGCAGCTCACGGAACGGCCCGTGCTCGGCCGGGCGCAGCGCGGTCACCGGGCCGCTGAGCCGGACCAGCCGCACGTCTCCCTCGGCATCTAGCGGCACCCGGTCGGTGATGTCCAGCAAAGCAAGAGGGGTGCCTTCCGGGTCCTGCAGCAGCACCTGGGCCGCGTCCGGCTTGAGGTTGCCGGCCGGCACGTCCAGGGTGACCGGTACCGGCCACGGGGTGCCGCCGGGCACGGTTTCAAGGGGCACGGTTTCAAGGGGCACGGTTTCAAGGGGCACGGTTTCAAGGGGCACGGTGCCATGCGCGCTGACCGACCTCACCTCGCCCGGGGTCAGGTAGCCGCGCAGCGGTGCGAACGCGCCGGTGAGCAGGAGTTCCAGATCGCCCAGCTGCCCCTCGTCCAGGGTGAGCGCGGGAAGCCCAGCCAGCTGCGCGGGAACCCCCGCTGACGCCTCTGCCTGCACGGTTCCCCCATCCAATCCAGCCGCCCGTAACCACCGGCCGTATCCGCCGGGCAAGCAGAGGCTACATCAGAGGATGCGGGCGAACCGGTTCTCCGGCTTGCGCAGCACGTAGAGGAACTCCTCGTGGTCAGCGGTCAGCCGGTGCCCGGACAGCCGGGCCACCGCCTGCTGCGCGGCCAGATAGCCGCGCGGGGCCGGGCGCAGGCCGCCGGCCAGCCCGCCCAGTGGCTGCCGCTCGGCGATGACCAGGCCGCGTAGCAGCACGTAGGACTGCACGCCGCGGACCGAGGCGAGCCGCTCGTACACCGCCGGGTGCGGTCCCGGCCGGCCCGGGCGGTGCCGCCGCCAGATCGCGCCGCGCAGCCAGCCGGGCAGCACCCGGTCCAGGAAGCCCGCCGCCGCGTCCCGGTCCCGGGTCTGCAGCAGCAGCAGGCCGCCCGGCTTGACCGCGTCAGTCAGCCGGTCGAGCACTAGCTCGGCGTGCTGGATCCGGTCCAGCAGCAAGACGGCGGCCACAATGTCGTGGGACCGCTGGGGCAGCGGGATCGTGCGCAGGTCGCCCAGCGTGCACCGGCTCAGGTCCGGGTGGGTGGCCAGTGCGGCCCGGTTGACCGGCTGGTCGTCGTCGATCTGGGTGATGAGGATGTCGGCGCCGCTGTCTCGCAGGCGGCCCAGGCCCAGGTCGCCGGCCGCGGTGACGGCCCCGGCCAGCAGCACGGAGATCTGCTGGCCAAAACGTTCCGCCACGTGTCCCTGCGCCCACCTGGTGAACAGGCTGGTCTCCGCCGTGGTGTCCGGCGGCCCCGTGTTTGGCGGCACTGTGTTTGGCGGCCCCGTGTCCGGCGTCACTGGCTGGCGCTGCGCCTGCCGCGCCGGTGCTGAACGCGTTTCCGGGGCCCGTGTTTTCTGCGTTTCGGGGGGCTGCGCCGGTCTAGTGGTATCTCCCCCCGGAACACCGCTGACCGATGTCACAAACCCTTAAACTAGCCCGCTGCCTGCGGATAGTCACGGGTAAAGGAGCGGGTTTAACCCACACCTTGTGCTGAGTCGCCGGCCGGCCCCTTTAAGCTAGAGGTATCCCGCCCGGCTCAGGCAGCCCCGCTGCCCGCTAGCGCGGGCCTTTCGTGCTGCCTGATCAAGGACACCATGAGCCTCGCCGGATTGCTCAGCGTCATAGCCGAGGACCCCGGGCTGCGGCATGCGCTGAGCCAGGGCGACACCGATTCGGATCTCGTCGCACCGCCTGCGCTGCGGCCCTTCCTGGCCGCCGCGCTGGCCACCACGCCACCGGGGGCGGATCAGCCCACTGCCGTGCCGGAACGGTTCGTGCTGGCCGTGACGGCCACCGCGCGTGAGGCGGAGGACCTGGCCAGCGCGCTCGAGTCGCTGCTGCCACCGGGCGCGGTGGCCTGCTTCCCGGCCTGGGAAACCCTGCCACACGAGCGGATCTCACCACGCTCGGACACCTCCGGGCGGCGGCTGGCGGTGCTGCGCCGGCTGGCCCACCCGGACCCGGGCAACCCGCAGGCCGGCCCGGTCAGCGTGCTGGTCACCCCGGTGCGCAGCCTGCTCCAGCCCATGGTCAGCGGGCTGGGCGACCTGGAACCGGTGGCGCTGCGCCCCGGCCAGGACGCCGACTTCGAGCAGGCCATCACCCGGCTGGTGGACATCGGCTACGTGCGCACCGACCTGGTCGAGCACCGCGGCGAGATCGCGGTCCGCGGCGGCATCCTGGACGTGTTCCCGCCCACCGAGGAACATCCGCTGCGGGTGGAGTTCTGGGGCGACAGCGTCGAGGAGATCCGCTACTTCCGGGTCGCCGACCAGCGCAGCCTGCACGCGGCCGAGAACCTGTGGGCGCCGCCGTGCCGCGAGCTGCTGCTCACCCCGGCGGTCCGCGACCGGGCCCGGCAGCTGGCCAAGGACCATCCGGGCCTGGCCGAGATCCTGGGCAAGCTGGCCGACGGCATCGGCGTCGAGGGGATGGAAGCGTTCGCCCCGGTGCTGGCCGACCGGATGGAACTGCTGCTCGACCACGTGCCGCCCGGCGGCCTGGTCCTGGCCTGCGACCCGGAGCGGATCCGGGCCCGGGCCGCCGACCTGGTCCGCACCAGCCAGGAGTTCCTCGACGCGTCCTGGGTCAACGCGGCGGCGGGCGGCCAGGCCCCGGTCGACCTGGGTGCCGCCGCGTTCCAGCCGCTGGCCGCGGTCCGCTCGGCCGCCCGCGACCTGGGTGTCGGCTGGTGGACCGTCACCCCGTTCGACGCCCCGGACGCCCTGCCCGGCGAACTCCCGGATGTCGCCGAGGCCGGTGCGGAGCGGCTGGCGTTCAGCCTAGAAGCCTCCCCGGTGCCGGGCTATCGCGGCGATACCGCGCACGCCGTCGCGGACGTGCGCCAATGGCTGGCCGACGGGTGGCGGGTGGCGCTGGTCACCGAAGGGCACGGGCCGGCTCAGCGGCTGGCCGAGATGCTCCGCGGCGAGGGGCTCGGCGCCCGGCTCGGCGACCTGGACCAGCCGCCCGAGCCGGCCGTGCCGTACGTGAGCACCGGGCTGCTGCAGCACGGTTTCATCTGGGCGCCGGTGCGGCTGGCCGTGCTGACCGAGGCCGACCTGGCCGGGCAGCGCACGGCCAGCAAGGAGCTGCGGATGCCGGCCCGGCGGCGCGGCGGCATCGACCCGCTGCAGCTCACCCCGGGTGACTACATCGTGCACGAGCAGCACGGCGTGGGCCGGTACCTGGAGATGACCAGCCGGAACGTGCAGGGCGCGGTCCGCGAGTACCTGGTCATCGAGTACGCGGCCAGCAAGCGTGGCCAGCCGCCGGACCGGCTGTACGTGCCGACCGACCAGCTCGATCAGGTCACCAGGTACGTCGGTGGTGAGGCGCCCAGCCTGCACCGGCTGGGCGGCGCGGACTGGGCCAAGACCAAGGGCCGGGCGCGCAAGGCGGTCCGGCAGATCGCCGCCGAGCTGATCCGGCTGTACTCGGCCCGGATGGCCTCGCCGGGGCACGCGTTCGGCGGGGACACCCCGTGGCAGCGGGAGCTGGAGGACGCGTTCCCCTACGTGGAGACGCCGGACCAGCTGGCGGCCATCAACGAGGTCAAGCGGGACATGGAACGGCCGGTGCCGATGGACCGGCTGATCTGCGGGGACGTCGGCTACGGCAAGACCGAGATCGCGGTGCGGGCGGCGTTCAAGGCGGTGCAGGACGGCAGCCAGGTGGCGGTGCTGGTGCCGACCACGCTGCTGGCCCAGCAGCACTTCAACACGTTCAGTGAGCGGTTCGCGCCGTTCCCGGTGACGGTGCGGATGCTGTCCCGGTTCTCCAGCGACGCCGAGGCGGCGCAGGTCCGCGAGGAGATGACCGAGGGCAAGGTGGACGTGGTGGTCGGCACCCACCGGCTGCTCTCCCCGGACACCCGGTTCGCCCGGCTCGGCCTGGTCATCCTGGACGAGGAGCAGCGGTTCGGCGTCGAGCACAAGGAGTACCTCAAGCGGCTGCGCACCGAGGTGGACGTGCTGGCCATGTCGGCCACCCCGATCCCGCGCACGCTGGAGATGGGCATCGCCGGGATCCGCGAGATGTCCACCATCCTCACCCCGCCGGAAGAACGCCATCCAGTGCTGACCCTGGTCGGCCCGTACGACGAGAAGCAGATCGCCGCGGCCATCCGGCGTGAGCTGCTGCGCGACGGCCAGGTGTTCTTCGTGCACAACCGGGTCAGCTCGATCAACCGGGTGGCGGCCCGGCTGGGTGAGCTGGTCCCTGAGGCCCGGATCGCGGTCGGCCACGGGCAGATGAACGAGCACGTGCTCGAAGGCGTGATGAGCGGCTTCCTGGACCGCAAGTTCGACGTGCTGGTGTCCACCACGATCATCGAGTCCGGCCTGGACATCCCGAACGCCAACACGCTGATCGTGGACCGGGCCGACACCTACGGGCTGCCCCAGCTGCACCAGCTGCGCGGCCGGGTCGGGCGTAGCAGCGAGCGGGGCTACGCCTACTTCCTGTTCCCGCCGGAGACCCCGCTGACCGAGACCGCGCACGAGCGCCTGGCCACCATCGCCCAGCACACCGAGGCGGGCGCGGGCATGTACGTGGCCCTGAAGGACCTGGAGATCCGCGGCGCGGGCAACCTGCTCGGCGGTGAGCAGTCCGGGCACATCGCCGGGGTCGGCTTCGACCTGTACGTGCGGATGATTGGCGAAGCGGTCACCGAGCTGAAGGGCGACGGGCCCGCCGAGCGGCTGGAGGTCCGGGTCGAGCTGCCGGTCAATGCGCACATCCCGCACGACTACGTGCCCGGCGAGCGCCTGCGGCTGGAGGCTTACACCCGGGTCGCGGCCATCGATTCGGCCGAGGACGTCGCCGAGGTGCGGGATGAGCTGGCCGACCGGTACGGGCCGCTGCCCGAGCCGGTGGAGAACCTGCTGGCAGTGGCGCGGCTGCGGTTCCAGGCCCGCGGCGCCGGGCTGACCGACATCGTCCAGCAGGGCACGTTCATCCGGTTCTCCCCGGTCGAGCTGCCCGACTCCCGGCAGGTCCGGGTGCAGCGGCTGTACCCGAAGACGGTGCTCAAGCCCGCGGTGCGTAGCATGCTCGTACCGGTGCCCAGGGTGGCGCCCGCCGGGCGGCCCGCACCGGTCGGCGCTCCGCTGCTGCGGGACGCTGACCTGCTGGCCTGGTGCGCCCAGCTCATCGGGGCGGTGCTGGAACCGGATGCGCCGGTGCCCCCTCCAGAGGGAACTGGCTAGAGGAGAAGAGAGGGACACGGCCGTGCTCCGCACCCCCATCACCCTGACCGCCGCGGCGCTGGCCGGGGTGCTCATGCTCTCCGCCTGCGGGTCCGTCAAGCTGGGCGCGGCCGCGGTCAGCAATGACCAGCGGATCTCGTCGGCCACGGTGACCAACGAGGTGACCAACCTCAACTCGGCCTACCAGGCGGACAAGGCCAAGATCCAGCTCCAGTTCTCCGCGTCGCAGATGCCACAGGAGGTGCTCAGCTGGCTCCTGCGGTTCCAGGTGCGGGAGCAGATGGCGCAGCGCTACGGCATCACGGTGAGCCAGGCTGAGGTGCAGAGCGCGCTGGCCTCGGTGGCCGCGCAGGCCAAGCAGAGCGGGGTGACCACGCGCGACCTCGCCATCGCCAACGGGGTGCCGCCGGACCAGATCAACGAGCTGGGCCGGTACGTGGCCATCCAGGACGCGGTGCTGAACCGGCTGGACGGCGGGA
>Ga0335085_10013769_pt1 | contig 11841 bp, 14 predicted proteins | sample Lox_Sample_45_FD_206712 | JGI IMG/M metagenome (GOLD analysis project Ga0335085, IMG submission 206712) | Soil microbial communities from Loxahatchee National Wildlife Refuge, Florida, United States - Lox_Sample_4.5 | ecosystem: Environmental > Terrestrial > Soil > Wetlands | place: USA...
GGGCCGCGGCGGGTGCGAGTTCAAGACGATCTGCGCGGCGCCCCAGCGCCCGCGTGCGACGACGTCGATCAGCGCGGCGAACACGTGCGTGATCGGCGCGTCGAGCCGCGTCTCGTGGCGTTGCTTCGGCACGGTAGCCCTCCGTTGGCTTGGGTGGGCAACCGTAACCGCGCGCGCGCGGCGGGCGCGACGTGCGAATCTCGCGGGAGCGAACGGAAAAGGGCGCTACGGCAGCAGCACGGTCGCGCCGGTCGTGCGGCGTGCCTCGAGGTCGCGGTGCGCACTGGCCGCATCCGCGAGCGGATAAGTCTGATTCACCGCGATCTTGATCGTGCCCCGCTCGATCAGCCCGAAGAGGTCGCGAGTGCCGGCCTCGAGGTCGATGCGCGCGCGGATGAAATCGCCGAGCGTCGGCCGCGTGACGTAGAGCGAGCCGCGCTTCGTGAGCTCTTGGAGCTCGAACGGCGCGACCTTGCCCGAGGAGTTGCCGAAGCTCACGAGCAAGCCGTGCGGCCGCAGACAATCGAGCGACTGGAAGAACGTGTCGCGGCCTACCGAGTCGTAGACCACCGGCACGCCCTTGCCGCCGGTGAGCTCGCGCACGCGCGCGCGGATGTCGTCGCCCGCGAGCAGCACGTGCTCGCAGCCGTTCTCGAGCGCGAGCGCGCGCTTCTGCTCGGTGCTCACGACGCCGATCACGCGGGCGCCGAGGTGCCGCGCCCACTGCGCCGCGATGAGCCCGACGCCGCCCGCGGCCGCGTAGAGCAGGATCCAGTCGCCGCGCGCGACCGCGAAGCTTCCCTTGAGCAGATACCAGGCCGTGAGCCCCTTGAGCATGATCGCCGCGCCGGTGCGATCGTCGATCGCGCTCGGCAGCTTGACGAGCCAACGCGCGTCGAGCACGCGCTCCTGCGAATACGCGCCGAGCGAGCCCGGCGAGTTGTACGCGACGCGATCGCCGGCCTGCACGTGGTCCACACCCGCGCCGACCGCGACCACGACGCCGGCGGCCTCGCTGCCGAGGCCGCTCGGCAGCGGCAGCGGATAGAGCCCCGTGCGGTGGTAGACGTCGATGAAGTTCAGGCCGACCGCCGTGTGCTTCACGCGCGCCTGGCCGGGACCCGGATCCGGCACTTGGACCTCGCGATACTGAAGCACCTCGGGGCCGCCGAATCGATCGAACTGGATTGCCCGCGCCATCTCGCCCGCCGCCGACTGTTAGAATTCTTCGCCGCTCGAAAACTATAGCACTCCGATGTCGGAACACTTGGTCGTAGTCGGCGCAGGCCAGGCCGCCGCGCAGGCGATCCACGTACTGCGCCAACAGGGCTATTCGGGATCGATCACGTTGGTCGGCGAAGAGCCCTGGCCTCCGTATCAGCGGCCACCGTTGTCGAAGAAATACTTCGCGGGCGAAGTGGCGCGAGAACGCCTGCTGCTGCGGCCCCAGAGCTTTTACGCGGACAAAGGCGTGGTGCTCGAGCTCGGCCGCCGGGTCGAGGAGATCGACCGCGGCGCGCGCTCGCTGCGCCTCGACGACGGCCGCGCGCTGCGCTACGACCGCCTGCTGCTCGCGACCGGCGGCCGCGCGCGCAGGCTCGCGGCGCCGGGCGCCGAGCTCGCGGGCGTGCACCACGTCCGCACGATCGCCGACATCGACTCGATCAACGCCGCGCTCACGCCCGGCGCGCGCGTCGTCGTGATCGGCGGCGGCTACATCGGCCTCGAGGTGGCCGCGGTCGCGACGCAGCGCGGCTTCAAGGTCACGGTGCTCGAGGCCGCCGAGCGCGTGCTCGGCCGCGTGGTCTGCGAGCAGGTGTCCGCGTTCTATACCGATCTGCACCGGGCGGCCGGCGTCGAGATCCACTGCGGCGCGAGCGTCCGCGCGCTGCTCGGGCGGGGGCGCGTCGAGAGCGTCGAAGTCGCCGACGGCCGCCGCTTCCCGTGCGACGTCGTGATCGTCGGCATCGGCATCGTGCCGAACGTCGAGCTCGCGGCGGCCGCGGGGCTCGAGTGCGACAACGGGATCCGTGTCGACGAATTCGCGCGCACCGCGGACTCGGACGTGCTCGCGGCCGGCGATTGCACGAGCCATCCGCTCGCGCTCTACTCGCGCGTCGTGCGGCTCGAGTCCGTGCCGAACGCGGTCCACCAAGGCAAGGTCGCCGCGTCGACGCTGCTCGGGACGCCGAGCGCCTACTCCGAGATCCCGTGGTTCTGGTCGGATCAGTACGACGTGAAGCTGCAAATCGTCGGGCTCTCGCACGGCTACGACGAGGTCGTGCTGCGCGGCGACCCCGCGAAGCGAGCTTTTTCGGTTTACTACCTCGCGGGGCGACGGCTGCTCGCCGTCGACGCGATCGGCAACCCGCGCGAGTTCGCACACGCGAAGCAGTTGATCGGGGCGGCGTTCACGATCGACGCCGACGTGCTCCGGGATCCGCGCACGGATCCGCTGTCGCTCGGGTAAATGCGCCGCGGGAGCGTCGCCGCGCGCGCCGCGCTCGCTACTGACCCGCCGCCACGCGGCTCGAGGCGAGCTTGAGATCGATCTCGCCGGTCGCGGCCGCGCTGCGGCTCGCGGGGTCGAGATCCGTGATCCGGTATTTCTCGACGGCGCTGCCTTCGAGCCCCGCGAAGCGGCCCGTCGCGCCGACGACCAGCGCGCTGCCGTCCGCGCCGGGGCCCGCGGTGGGGCGGTAGTCCGTCGGCCCCTTCCAGTGCCGGCCGAAGTACCACACGGGCAGCGTCTCCTTGAGGAACGGCCACACGTTCGTCTCGGCGCGCAGGAACAACGTGCCCTCGCCCGGAATCGTCAGCAACCAGTAGTCGTTCACGCGCACGCCGGCCAGCAGCAAGTCGGTGCGGGACGAAACCGCGAGCAGGCGGCTCGCAACGGCCGCGGGCTTGTCGTGCGCGTCCTCGAGCACGAGGCTCAGGAGCGCGGTCCGACCGATCGTCTCCTCCCAGAACACGTCGTCGCGCTTCGGCGTGCCGGGCGGCACCACGTCGCTGCCAGGCGTGAAGCTGAGAACCTCGCCGGGCAGGTCGTAGTGCAGCGCGTGGTCGGCGCCGTCGGCCGACGGCGGGCTCGGCTGCGTGAACGGGTTGTAGTAGATCACGGCACCGCCCGCGGCCGCGCCGAGCAGCAATCCGAGCAGCGCGACGATTGCGTACTTCATGAGCCGCGCCGCGTGATCGTGTCGATCTCGATCGTCCCGCGCAGCTCGCCCGTCTCGCTCACGCCGGTGATCGTCCAGAGCTCGCTGTAGCGCCCGTCGAGCCCCGCGAACTCGTCGCTGCCGGCCGCGACGACGGCCGTGTCCGCGCCCCCGGGCGCGAACGCGACGCGGACCTCGCCGGTCCACGCGCTTCCGGGGCTGTAACCGGAGTTGCGCAGCGCGGCATCGAGCGCGCCGCGCGCCTCGCCGGGCGCGGTCAGCAGCATCGCGCCGCGGCTCGGGATCATGAGGGACCAGGCGGTGCCGGCCGCGCGTGCGTCACCGCTCCAGTGCCGCGCCGCGAGCCCGACCACGTTGCCGGCCGCGTCGCGCAGCTTGTAGTGCTCGACGAGCAATGGCTCGGCCGTGAGCTCGGGGGGCAGCGCGCGCGCTCCGGCCGTCGTCTCCGCGCGCAGGCCTGCGCTCTTCGCGCCCGCGGCCGCGACGCGGTCGACCGGCAGCCGGATCACGAAGCGCTCCGAGCGTCCGCCGTTCGCGACGACCCGCGTCTGCGACGGCAGCCGCACCTGGGCGCCCCACGGGACGAAGTGCCCGGCGGCCAGCACGCCGCCGAAGCCGAGGAGCAACGCGAACAGGAACGTGAATTTCATGACCGGTCCGAGCCGTCAAAGTGGCCAGTATTGGGGTCCGGCAAGCGAGACGCGGTTAACGGAATCACAGATTCGAGGACGGCGGGCCCGGCACTCATTAGACATCGGCGAAATAGCTGCGCAGATAGGCGTCGAAAGGCGGCGCCGGCGCCCGCTCGAGCGCCTCGATCTCGGCCAGCGACTCGGTTGCGAGCCGCGCGAGGCGCCGCTCTTGCTCGGCCCCGAGGCCGAGGCCCAGGAAGTAGTCGCGGTGGCCCCGCGCGAGGCCGAGCGTGTATTCGAAGAACGTTGCGCGCTCGGCCCTGAGATCGCGCAGCAACGCGGCCGACGGCGTTCGTTCCGGATCCTTGAGCGCCGCGCGCGCGAGCTCGACGGCCCCGACGTAGCCTTCGCCATCCGCGTCGAGGATCGCCGCGAGCTCCTCGAGCGCGTCGGCGACCTCGAGTCCCCAGTCCGCGAGCGCGCGCGCGCGGCCGCGCTGCTCGAGCACGAGGCCCGGCTTGCGACCCTCGCGCGCGACCGCGAGGTCGCGCCGGTCGATCTCCCGCTGCTCGTCCGCGTCGATCGGCGGACTGTCCGCGAGCAGGCAGTACAGCAACAACGCCTCGAGGAAGCGAAGCTGGCCCTGATTGATGCCGACGGGATCGGCGAGGTTCAAGTCGAGCGTGCGAACCTCGACGTACTCGACTCCGGTCAGGCGCAGCGCCCCGAGCGGCCGATGATGAGACGCCTTGCTCGGCTTCGGCCGGATCGAGCTGTAGTACTCGTTCTCGATCTGCAGGATGTTCGCGTTGAGCTGACGCCATTCGCCGTCGACCACGACGCCGATCGCCTCGTAGCGCGGCTCGACCGTCGTGACCGCGGCCGCGAGCGCCGCGACGTATTCCGCGAGCGAGTTCGCCGAGATCGCGAGCCGGCCCTGGGTCTTGTTGCGGTAACCCAGGTCGCTCATGCGCAGCGAGGTCGCAAACGGCGCGTACCACGTGCCGCGGTCGAATTCGGTCAGGAGCTCGTGGCCCTCGGGGCGAAACGACTTGCAGAGCGCCGGCGACGCGCCGAACAGGTAGCTCACGAGCCACGCGTGGCGGCGGTAGTTGCGCACGAGCCCCATGAGCTCGGCCGAGCGAAAATCGTCGAGCGGCTCGCGCCGGCCTTCGTGCTCGCGGTACGCGGGCCAGAGCGCCACGGGCGGCGAGTAGTTGAAGTGCACGCCGGCGATCGCCTGCATCGCGCGCCCGTAGCGGTAGCCGAGCCCGCGGCGATACACGGTCTTCAACAGACCCGGGTTCGACGTGCCGTAGTAGGCGATCGGGATCTCGGCATCCGCCGCGAGCACGCACGGCATGCTCGCGGGCCAGAGCAGCTCGTCGTCGAGCCGGCGATGCACGAACGCATGCAGATCGCAGAGGAACTGCAACGTCTCCCAGTTGCTCGGCTGCGGCGAGGTGACGAATTCGGGCAACGACTCCGAGTAGTCCGTCGTGAGGTACGGGTGAGTCAGCGCCGAGCCGAGCGCGCGCGGATGCGGCTTATGCGAGAGGCGCCCCCGCGCGTCGACGCGCAGACTTTCCTTCTCCACGCCGCGCAGCCCGCGACGCACGAGCGCCGCGTTGCCGGGCTCGCGCAACCAACGCATGCGCGCGGCGAGCGTGCCGCGCGACGGATCAACTCCGGACTGCGTGCTGGTTCGGACCACCGAGCGACCGATCTCGAATTCGCCAGGCCCGCATTATAGGGCCGCGTTTGCCGGCGGCACGGATTCGGCGTAGGTTCCGGCCCATGCACGCGCGTCCGGACAACGCGATGCCGAAGCGGGCGATGAGACGCAGCGGCTTCGCGGGCGTCGCGTGCGCCGCGCTGCTCGTCGCAGCCGCACCCGCACGCGCGCTGACCTGCGGCCCGCGGGTGATCTCGCGAGGCGACGACGCGTCGAAGCTGCTCGAGTTCTGCGGCGAGCCGACGAGCGTGCAGACCCGTCACATCGACCGAACGCCGATCGACGCGAACGGCCGCGTATATCGCGGCTTCACGGAAGAGGTCCTCGTCGAGGAGTGGACCTACAACTTCGGTCCGTACCAATTGATGGTGAAGATTCGGCTCGACAACGGCGTCGTAGCCGACATCAAGTACCTCGGCTACGGCTATTGATCAGCCCGCCGCGGCACGCAGCAGCGGCACCTTCTCCATCTCGTAGCCGATGACCTCGTGCGTCGCGGGATCGCGGATCGGCTTGCCGCGGCGGAAGCATCCGCTCGTGCTCACGAGGCGCTCGAACTCCTCCTCGGACTCGACGGGCTCGAGGCCCACGCTGCCGTCCGCGCGGCGCACGAGCTGGAGCGCGCCCTTGCCGAGCTCGCCGGCGTGCCAACGCTCGTGCGATTCCCCGAGGACGATCGCGATCACTTCGGAATGGCTGCTCATCGACGCTCCCAGGCGTTCGCGCGAGTTGAGTTCGCCGCCGATCCAGCAAGCCTCGTGCCAACGGCCGAGCCCCCGCCGGACCAAGGACTTGCGACGCGCCGTGAACTCGATCACGGTGACATAACTGGAGCAAAGTTGCCGCGCCACGGCCAACTTTCGCCGCGGGCGAGCGTGATCTGCGTGCTCGCGCCGCGCGCGCCGCTCGGCTACCTTTGCGCGGCACTCGATGGAGAAGACACGATGCTATTCAAGCGCCGAATCCAGGACTCGTCGGCCGGACCCACCACCTACATCGCACCGTCGACGAAGATCGTCGGCACGATCTCCGGCCAAGGGCCGTACGTCTTCTGCGGAACGGTCGAAGGCGATTGCGACATCAACGGCCCGCTCACGCTCGCGGAAGGCGGCCGCTGGAAGGGCACGCTCAAAGCGAGCGACATCGTCGTCGCGGGCACCGTCGAGGGCGACGTCGTCGCGCGCGAGCGCGTCGAGATCGCGGGCACGGCGCGCGTGACGGGCAGCCTGTCGGGCGCCTCGATCGCGGTCGCCGAAGGCGCGGTCATCGAAGGCGAGATCAAGGTCACGAGCGGCGCTCAACCCGTGAAGTTTCAAGAGAAGCGCCACACCTGACGCCGCCGCGCTAGCCGCCGATCTCTTCGAGAACCGCGTCGTCGAGCCAGCTCGTCAGGCGATAGTTCTCCAAGAACGCGCAGTGGCCGCCGTGCGCGAGCACGTCGACCGTGAGCGCGCGCGGCATCGCGACGTCGCGCAGGTCCGCGATCGGGATCACGGGATCGTCCGCCGCCGCGATGACCCGCGCCGGTACACTCAAGCCCGCCAGCGCGTCGCCGGTCAGCGCGTAGCCGGAGAGATACGCGTCGAGATCGGCGAAGGGCGTGTAGCGCTTGACGAAGAACTCCGTGGTCGCGGTCAGCGTCGCGAACCGACGCAGGTCGCCGAAGTCGTAGAGGTCCGGGAAGCATTCCGCCTTCGCGAGCAGCGAGCGGCGCCAGCGGCGCAAGAAGTATTCGCGGTAGACCCAGAGGCCGGTCTCGAGCGCGCGCATCGTGCTCTGCGGCCGTAGGACCGGGCAGATCGCGACGACCTTCGCGAGCTCGATTCCGGCGGCCGGCGCGCGCACCGCGACGCGCAGCGCGAAGTTGCCCCCGAGCGAGTGGCCCACCAGAAACGCGCGCGGCGCCGGATGAGCCGCGATTGCCGCACGAACCGCGTGCACGACCTCGTCGATCCGGCACGAGTGGAACAGGTCGCGGTTCAGCGCGAACGTCTCGCCGTGGTCGCGAAAGTTCAGACGGAAGACCTCGAAGCCGGCCGAGTGCAGGCGCGCGCCGACCGACAGCACGTAGGTCGCGTCCGCGCTGCCTTCCCAGCCGTGCAGCAAGATCGCGAGGCCGCGGCTCGGGCCCGGCGTCGGCGTGTAGAGCCCGAGAAGGCGAACTCCGTCCCCGCAATCGAGTATCTCGCTTCGTGCGCCGCCGAGCAGCGCACGCGCGCGCCGCCGCAGCAGCCGCTGGCGCAGCGGCCACGCCGCGAGCAGCGATTGCACGTGGCGCTGACGCAGCCCCGGCGGGGCGCGGAAGGCGCGCTTGCTTGGGTGCGGGATGCTCGGCATCGGAATAGACTGTCGGCGCTCGTAACCGCGGAAATTGACAGTGAAAGTCGGCTGGATTCTGTTGCATCCGGCTGGGCAAACCGGCCGGATTGTGCTGTGCTCGAAAGTCGACGAGCGTCGCGGCCAACTATAACAACGAACGCCCTCGGGATGACTCCACGACTCCCCCGATCAGGACTCAAGCGCCGCTACGTGGCCGCCACGGCCGCGCTGTCGGGCGGGGTGCTCGCGATCGCCGCGCTGCTCCTCTACGCACATTCGGCGAACGCGCTCTCCGATCGAGGGCTCGCGGTCGGCCTGCTCGCCACGCTCGCGGCCGCCGGCGCGGCCGCGCTCGGCCTCGTCGCGGCGCTCGCGGACGCCTTCGCGCGGCCGCTGCGCGCCGTGGTGACGTCGTTGCGCAGCTCTGCGAGCGGCAACTACGAGGCCGCGACCGACGTCGGCCCCGCGGGCGAGCTCCGCGAGCTCGCGGAAGCCGTGAACGCGATGCGGATCAGCCTGCGCTCGAGCACGATCTCGCGCGACTACCTCGATCGCCTGTTGTCGGGCATGGGCGAAGCGCTGCTGATCACGGACGCCGCGGGGCGGATCGAGCGCGCGAACGCGGCCGCCGGCGAGCTGTTCGGCCTCACGGAGGCGGAGCTCGTCGGCAGGCTCGCCGACGAGCTCATCGTCTCGAGCGACCGGCGACGAGCGGACGGCGCCGCGTCGCGGCCGCGCGAGGGCACGGTGGCGCGGCCCGACGGCACGGCGATCAGCATCTCGTTCACGGTCGCGACCCTGCACAACGATCGCGGCGAGGTCGAGAGCAAGGTCTATGCCGCGCACAACATCGACGAGCGCAAACGCGTCGAGCAGCGGATCCGTTACCTCGCGCGCACCGATCCGTTGACCAAGATCGCGAACCGGATGCAGTTCCAGCACTTGCTGCAGCAGAGCATCGCGCGCGCGCGTCGCACGCAGCAGTACGTCGCGATCCTCTACATGGACGTAGACAAGTTCAAGGACATCAACGACACGTTCGGCCACTCGGCGGGCGACACGAGCCTCGAGATCTTCGCTCGCCGCCTGCTCGCGGAGCTGCCCGAGAACGCGCATGCGGGGCGGCTCGCGGGCGACGAGTTCGCGGCGCTGCTCACGGGCTACGATCGCCTCGAGACGATCTTGAAGCAGTTGAACGAGCTCGCGCCGCGGCTGCTGCAGGTCGCCGGCAAGCCGTTCCAGGTGCACGGCGAGGAGATCTTCCTGACCGCGAGCATGGGGATCGCTGTCTACCCGCGCGACGGCGACAACGTGATCGACTTGATCCGCAACGCCGACGCCGCGCTGTATCAAGCGAAGAAGGCCGGCGGCAACTGCTTCGAGTTCTACTCGACCGACATGAACACGGCCGCGGTCGAGCGCCTGATGCTCAAGAGCAAGCTGCGGCGCGCGTTCGAGCGCGACGAGCTCCGCGTGCACTACCAGCCGAAGTACCGGCTCACGACGGGACGGCTCGAAGGCGCCGAGGCGCTGCTGCGCTGGGACCTGCCGGAGCGCGGCATCGTGCTGCCGTCGGATTTCGTGCCGCTCGCCGAGGAGACGAACCTGATCCTGCAGCTCGGCGACTGGGTGCTGAACCGTGTCTGCGCGGACTACCGCGCGTGGCAGCGGCTCGTGCCCTCGCCGTCGCGCGTCTCGGTGAACCTGTCACTGCGCCAGCTCCAGCAGCGGCGCTTCCTCGATCAGGTTCGCGAGACGTTCCGTACCCACGGCGTGTCGCCGACCTCGCTCGAGCTCGAGATCACGGAGACGACGCTGATGGAGGACCCGGAGCGCACGATCCGGATCCTCGACGCGCTGTACGGGATGGGCCTGCATCTCGCGATCGACGATTTCGGCACGGGCTACTCGTCGCTGTCGGCGCTCCAGCAGTTCCCGATCAGCACGTTGAAGATCGACCGCTCGTTCGTGCGCGACGTGGCGATCGACCGCGACGACGCCGCGATCGTCGACGCGATCATCCAGATGGCGCACAGCCTGCAGCTCGAGGTGGTGGCCGAGGGCGTCGAGTCGGAGCAGCAGCTCGACTTCCTGCGCCGGCACGGCTGCGACTACGCGCAGGGCCACCTGTTCGGCGACACGGTCACGGCGGAGCAATTCGGCAATTTGCTGATCGCCGAGGCCGGAGGCACCGGCAAGAACCGCGCGCTGTTCGCCTGACTGTAAGGGTCGAGCGGGTGACGGCCCCGCGAGCGCTGGGTTAGTATCAGCGCCCTGTTTTCGTACCACCCATAACGATTAGAGGTATCGACATGCGCACGGTGGGGGTTTTGGTCGCGGTAGTCGCGGGCTGCTGGGCGTCGGCTGGTGTGGCCTGCGAAGCGCCGACGATCGTCAAGGTTCCGGACGGCAAGACCTCGACGATGGAGCAGCTGCTTACGGCCCAGGGCGAAGTGAAGAGCTACATGGCCGCGATGCAGGAGTATCTCGCCTGCATCGACATGGAGGCCGACGCGAAGGGAGCCGACGCGCCCGCCGAGTACAAGTCGATGATGGTCGACCGCCACAACGCGGCGGTCGCCGAGATGGAGCAGATCGCGGCCGCGTTCAACGAGCAGGTCAAGGCCTACAAGGCCGCGAATCCCACACCGAAGAAGTAGCCACGGCTCATCGCGCCGGACCCCTCGAGATCAGCTCGCGAGGTCCTTGAACTGCTGCTTCAGATCGAACCGCTCGTCCGTCACGATCCGCTCGAGCACGCGCACGCGTTCCTCGAGCTGCGACAACCGTTCCAGCAAAGCCGTGTTCGCGGGCTCGTCGCTCGGGCGGGCCAGCGCGCGGGTGCGCATCCAGGTCACGAGGAGCTTGTACGCGAAGCTCAGCGCGACGCAGACGATGACGAATTCGAAGAAAGGATTGTTCATCGACAGGCGACCTCCCCGTGCGCCTGCATGCCTTTAGGTCTTGAGACGGCGGAACTCGCTGTCGAGCTGGAAGCGGTTCGACGTCACGTACTTCTCGAGCCGTTGCAAACGAGCGTCGAGATCGCGGAATCGATAGCGCACGCTCGACAGCATGTCGTGCGGATCGGAGCGAACCTGCCTCTGCAAGGGATCGTTGACGTCCTCGGACTCGGAATAGGGCTTCGACGGCAACATCAGGCCGAGCACGAGATACGAGGCGCAGACGATCGGGAACGCGAACAGGGCGCCGATGACCGTCAGGACGCGCATCGCCGTGAGGTCGAAGCCGAAGTAATCGGCGAGGCCCGCGCAGACGCCGAAGATCACGCCCCGCTGCTTGTCGCGGTACAAGCGGTTGATCAAACCGGGGCCCGCGCCGTTCTCCGTGCTCATCGTCGCGCTCCAACCGCGCGGCTCGAGGCTCGCTCGGCCGCGGTCATAGCTTCTTCTTCCAGTCCGGAACCTCGGCGTCGAGGATCGTCTCGAGCGCGTTGAGCCGGCTCTGCATGGCTTGACTGTCTTTCCAGAGGTCTTCGAGCAGTCTCTGCTCGTCGCCCGACAGTCCTTTCGTCGCTTTCCACTTCGTCACGTAGTGCATGATCAGAAAGATCGGCAGCACGACCGTCATGAATATGATGATCAGGACGAAAATGCCGGAGCCGACCGCGATACCCACTAGCCGGGCTCCCCGCTACCGCGCTTCTGCGACGCGCGCTTCGACTTGAGCTCGCGCAGCTCCTTGGCAACGGCGTCCTCACTCTCGAGCTCGACGAATTCGTCCTTGAGGTCTTTCTTGACGCCGAGATCGTAGGACTCGGCATGCGCCTCGAGATCGTCGATCCGCCGCTCGAACTGATCGAACTTGATGAACGCGTCGTCGATGCGATAGCTGTGCAAGCGCTTGCGCGCCTCGAGGTGCCGGGCGGCGGTACTGTGGCGTGCCGAGATGGCCTGCTGACGCGTCTTCGCGTCGACGAGCTTCTCCTCGAGCCGCACGATGTCGTCGTTGA
>Ga0335085_10013770_pt1 | contig 11840 bp, 13 predicted proteins | sample Lox_Sample_45_FD_206712 | JGI IMG/M metagenome (GOLD analysis project Ga0335085, IMG submission 206712) | Soil microbial communities from Loxahatchee National Wildlife Refuge, Florida, United States - Lox_Sample_4.5 | ecosystem: Environmental > Terrestrial > Soil > Wetlands | place: USA...
TCCCCGCCGAGCTCCGCGAGGAGTACGCCGCCAACCTCGACGCCGACCAGCTCGCGCTGCTCGAGCGCGTCAAGAACTTCCACGGCAACGTCTTCCCGAACCTCTCGTTCCTGATCCCGAACTTCATCGAGATCGCGGGCAAGCGGGTGAGCGGGATGATGCTGCGCGTGTGGCAGCCGGCCGGGCCGGACCGCCTCCAGGTCTGGTCGTGGCACCTGGTCGAGAAGAACGCGCCCGAGTGGTGGAAGAAGCTGGGCAAGCAGATGTACGTCCAGACCTTCGGGACGTCCGGCATGTTCGACCAGGACGACACCGAGAACTGGGAGGCCCAGACGCGGAACTCGAATGCGGCGCTCCGCCGCGACCAGGAGGTGTTCCTCCACTACGAGATGGGCGTCGGCGCCGACCCGCTCACCGACTTCCCGGGGCCCGGACGCGTCTTCGACGGCAAGTTCAGCGAGGCGGCCGCCCGGACGTACTACCGCACGTGGCTCGACTACCTGCTCGCGGAGCCGGCATGACCACTACGGCGGCAGCAGTCGACCTCGAGACGCGCCTCCAGATCGAGGACTTCCTCTACTACGAGGCCGAGCAGCTCGACGACCGCAAGTACGAGGCGTGGCTGGCGCTGTTCACCGACGACGTCCGCTACACCGCGCCGGTCAAGGTCTCGCGCAAGTCGCCCGCCGACGACGTCGTCGACGACATCGGCTACTTCGACGACACGATCCACTCGCTCGGGCTCCGCGTGAGAAGGCTCGGGACCGACGTCGCGTGGGCCGAGGACCCGCCGTCGCACACGCGCCGGATCGTCGGCAACATCCGCATCCGGCCGACCGAGGAGCCGCATGAGCTCGCGGTACGGTCGAACCTGCTGCTCTTCCGCAGCCGTGGCGACCTCGGCGCCTACGACCTGATCGCGGGCGAGCGCCACGATCTGCTGCGGCTCGTCGACGGCGAGTGGCGCATCGCACGCCGCCGGACGGTTCTCGACCAGGCCTCGCTCGGGACGAAGAACCTCGGCATCTTCCTGTGATTCGCGTCGAGGTCGACCTCACGCGCTGCCAGGGCTACGCCAACTGCGTCGGGGCGGCGCCCGGCGTCTTCGACCTGGATGACAACGGGAATGCGCTGGTGCTCCGCCAGCCGCAGCCCGGCGAGGAGAGCGCGGCCCGTGAGGCGGCGAAGCTCTGCCCGGTGACGGCGATCACCGTCGTCGACGAGGCGGGCTGACCCCGGTCAGCGCCGCGCCTCGAGCCCGTCGCCGCCGCGCGTGCGGATGAACCCGCGGACGCCGAGGCCGGCGTCGGTCTCGAGTGCCGTCCCGGTGATCAGCGCTCCGTCGGTCCGGGAGGCGAGCAGCACGTAGGCCCCGGTGTGCTCACGCGGGTCGGCCCAGCGGGCGAGCGGCGTGCAGTCGAGGATCATCTGCTCGGCATCGGGCGGCTGGCTGTCGGCCGCATCGGCGCCCTCCGGGACGAGCACGTCGGCGACGCGGATGCCGGTCCGGGTCGGTCCGGCCGCGACGCCGTTGACCCGGACCGCGGGCGCGAGCTCGTGGGCGAGCCGGCGCACGATCCCGAGAGCCGCGTGCTTGCTCGTGACGTAGAGAAACCCGCCGCCGTCCGGGTGGAGCGACCCGGCCGAGAGCGTGAAGATCATGCAGCCGCGGGAGGGGACGAGGTGGGGCACGGCGGCCCTGGCCCCGAGCACATAGCCCTTGACGTTGACCTCGAAGATCCGGTCGAAGGCCTCGCCGAGGATCTCCTCGTCGATGTCGACGAGGTCGCGGAAGCCGTCGGTGATGCCGGCGTTGCCGACGAACACGTCGAGCTTCCCGAAGCTCGCCACGGCTTGGTCGATCGCCGCCTTGTTGTCGCCCAGGCTCGCGACGTCCCCCTCGACCGTGAGCACCCGGTCGCCGTGCTCCCTGGCGATCGCGTCGAGGCCCTCGCGCCGCGTGTCCATCACGGCCACGTGCGCGCCCTCCTGTACGTAGCGGTCGACCACGGCCCGGCCGATCCCGTTCCCGCCTCCGGTGATGAACGCGACCTCGCCTTCGAGCGCGCCGCCCATGGGCCGCACACTACCTGCTTGACTGGCTTGCGACGACTGAATACAGTTGACTGACGCTTAGCCTCGACGGGATCACCAAGGTCTTCGGCGGCACGGTGGCGCTCGACGACGTCTCCGTGACCATCCGCCCCGGCGAGGTCCACGCGCTCGTCGGCGAGAACGGATCCGGCAAGTCGACGCTTCTGCGCGTCGCGGCGGGCGTGCTCCGGCCGAGCGCCGGGCAGATCGCCGTCGGCGGGGAGCCGCGGGAGTTCCACCGCCCCGCCGACGCGACCGCACACGGAATCGTGCTGGTCACCCAGGAGGGCACCCTGCTGCCGGACCTCTCCGTCGCCGAGAACATCTTCGTCGGCCGGCTCCACCGCCGGCGCGGGCAGGTGATGTGGTCGTCGATGCGCCGGCGGGCGACCGAGCTGCTCGCCTCGCTCGGCGTGGACGTCGATCCCGACCGGATCGCGCGAACGCTGGGCCCGGATCTCCGTCAGCTCGTCGAGATCGCCCGTGCGCTCTCCTACGACTCCCGCTTCGTCCTGCTCGACGAGCCGACGAGCGCGCTCGACCTCACCGAGACCGGCAGGCTTCTCGGCACGATCCGTAGGCTCGCCGACAGCGGGATCGGGGTCGTCTTCGTCTCGCACCGGATGGTCGAGCTCCTGGAGGTCGCCGACCGGTTCACGGTGCTGCGCGACGGCAAGCGAGTCGGGACGCGCGAGCGGGCGGAGACCGACGAGTCCTGGCTCGTGCGGGCGATGGTCGGCCGCGACCTCCACCCCGTGGCTCCTCCCGACGCGCCTCCCCTCGAGCGCGAGGCGGTCCTCGACGTCCGGGGCCTGCGGGACGCCGGCGGGCGTGTGCGCGACGTCTCCCTTCGGGTCGCTCCCGGCGAGATCGTCGGCCTCGCCGGCCTCGTCGGGGCCGGCCGCAGCGAGCTGCTCGAGACGATCCTCGGCCTGCGCCCGCGGATCGAGGGCGAGGTGCTCGTCGGCGGACGCCCAGTGCCCCGCGGCGTGCGCGGGGCACTGAGACGCGGCCTCGTCCTCGTGCCCGAGGACCGCAAGCAGCAGGCGGTGCTCGCGAACCGCTCCGTGCACGAGAACGCGACGCTCACGCTGCCCGTGACTCGCGGACTCGTGCGCCGCCGCCTCCGGGAGACCCGGGCAGCAGTGCCGTGGCTGGAGCGACTCGACGTCAGGTACGCCGGCCTCGAGCAGTCGATGGCCGCGCTCTCGGGCGGCAATCAGCAGAAGGTGCTGCTGGCGCGCGCGATGCTGATCGACCCGCGGTTGCTCATGCTGGACGAGCCCACGCGCGGCATCGACCTCGGCGCGAAGCAGCGCATCTACGAGGCGATCATCGCTCTCGCCGGGTCGGGCATCGGCGTCCTCGTCGCCTCCTCGGAGCTCCCCGAGCTGCTCGCGATCTGCCATCGCGTGATCGTCATCCGCGAGGGTCGAGTGGTGTCCGAGCTCACGCAGGCCGAGCTGTCGGAGGAAGCGGTCGTCGCGGCAGCCACCGGCGCGACGGTATCCCGCTGACTGGCAACAGTATGGTGTATACAGACACGGCGGTGGATGCAGCGCCCGCCACGACCACGCCCGCGCAGGCGGCTTCACGGGGTGCGCGGCTGCTGACGGCCCTCTCGGGGGCGCGGCGGAACCGGCTCCTCCCCCTGCTCTTCCTCTGGCTGGCACTCGGCGCCTACTTCGCCGCGACCGAGAACCATTTCCTCGACTGGCAGAACATCACCTCGACGCTGGAGCAGAACTCCGTGCTCTTCACGGTCGCGATGGCCGAGACCGTCGTCCTCCTTGCCGGTGCGGTCGACCTCTCGGCGGGCGCGCTGCTCGCGCTCACCGGGCTCGTCCTCACGATCTCGAACAGCGGCGTGCCGCCGTGGGCGGCACTCGTCCTCACCGTGCTCACCGGCGGCGTGCTCTCCGGCTGCCTGAACGGGCTGCCCATCGGGCTCGCGAAGATGAACCCGTTCGTCGTCACGCTCGGGACTGCCTCGATCTTCCTCGGCGTCGCGAACGTGATCACCAACGCCAACACCGAGGTGATCAACAACGCGACGCTGCTCAGCGACATCGTGGGGAAGACGATCGGCTCGTTCCCGATCGTCGCGATCGAGATGCTCGCCGTGTTCGCCGCCTTCTGGTGGATGCTCCGCTACACCTACTTCGGACGCAACGTGTACGCGGTCGGCGGCAACGCGGAGGCCGCGACGCTCGCCGGCATCTCCGTCGCCCGCGTGCGGATCGCCGCCTTCGTCATCCTGGGCCTGGCCACTGGCTTCGCCGCCGCGCTGTACGCAGGACAGCTGCTGTCCGTCGCCCCGTCGTCCGGAACGGGCCTCGAGCTGCGGGCGATCACGGTGGTGCTGCTCGGCGGCACGAGCCTCGCCGGCGGCAGGGGCGGCGTGGGCGGCACGGCGCTCGCCGTGCTCTTCCTCGCAACGCTGCAGAACGGCCTCGACATCGGCGGCGTCTCGTCGTTCTGGCAGGACATCGTCACGGGCTCGGTGCTGGTGCTCGCCGTCGGCTTCGACCAGGCCCGTCAACACCTCGCTGAGAACCGCAACCTGAAAGGAGAACGATGAAGTTCATGCGCGTCAGCATCCTCGCCGCGGCGTGTGCGCTCGTCGCGGTCGGCGTGGCCGCGGCGGGTTCGAGCGGCGCGAAACATGCCGGGAGCGCCCGGGCGTCCTTCACGGTCGGGTACTCGCTCCCGACCGGTCAGAACGTGTGGATCAACGCGATCGCCGCGACGGCGAAGTCCGACGTCGTGAAGGCCGGGGGGACGATGCAGACCTCCGACGCAGCGCTCGACCCGGGGAAGGCCGTCCAGCAGGTCTCTCGCTTCGTCGACGACGGCGTGCAGGCGATCGTCATCGGGCCCGCTCAGGTCCCTCAGAGCCTGATCGCGCCTCTCTCCAAGGCAAAGGCGAAGGGCATTCACACCTTCGCGCTCGAGTGGTCGTTCACGACGAAGCCGAATGCGCTCCCGACCGCGCCCGTCGACGGTCAGGCGAGCATCGACCGCGGCAAGCTCGGTCGTGACGTTGCGGCGGCGGTGAAGGCAGGCGCCGGCGGGACGCCGCACGTCGTGTATGTGGGGCTCCCGTTCCCGGTCACGAGCCTCGACTTCTTCGAGCAGAACCTGAAGGCCGCGCTCGGGTCGTCGGGGACGTACGTCAACCTCGACAACCCGACCGACAACGCCCAGGGCGCGCTCGGGCCGCTCAACGGCGCGCTGGCGGCACACCCCGAGACGAACGCGATCGTGACGTACAACGGCCCGTCCGCGCTCGCCGCGGTGCAGGCGGTGAAGGCGCACAACATGACCGGCAAGGTCAAGATCTACAACATCCAGCTCGACAGCTCGACCGCGGCGGCCCTCAAGGCCGGGCAGCTGGCCGCGTGCTGGGATCTGAACCCGCCGGCGCTCGGGCACGCGCTCGGCCAGCTGATCGTCGCGTCCGTCACCGGCAAGCCGAAGAGCACATGGGCGAAGACGGTGGTCGTCGACGCGCCGAAGTACACGAAGGCGAACATCGACATGTGGAAGGACTGGTCGCACTGAGAGACCGCCGGCGGCCGCGCCACCCGGCGCGGCCGCCGGGTCTCGCCGAACCCTGGCTATGAGAGTCCTGCTCACCGGGAGCGAAGGGCGCCTGGGTCGTTCGATCGCCCGGCCGCTCGAGGCGGAAGGCCACGAGCTCGTCCCCTTCGACCTGGCGTCCGGCAACGACGTGCTCGACGCCGCCGCGGTGTCCGAGGCGGCACGCGGGGTCGGCGCGATCGTGCACTGCGCCGGGATCCCCGACGACGCCTCCGACTGGGCGCTCGCGTCGCAGACGCTTCCCGTCAACCTGACCGGCACGTGGAACGTCCTGCTCGCCGCCCGCGACCGGGGCGTCCCGCGGGTCATCACGATGTCGTCGGGCAAGGCGCTCGGGATGCTCGAGCGCGACCCCGACTACCTGCCGGTCGACGACGCGCACCGAGGACTGCCGTCGCTCCCCTACAGCCTCTCGAAGTGGCTCCTGGAGGAGATGTGCGAGGCCTTCAGCCTCGAGACGGGCGTGACGACGATCTGCCTCCGTCCGGTGCTCGTCCTCGACCCGACGCGTTACCCCCTGCTCGCCTCCGGCCCCGAGCTCCCTCCGGCACCGGGCGCGCGCTCGTGGCATCTCGGCGTGTGGGTCGACGTCGGCGACGTCGCGTCGGCTGTCGCGGCCTCCCTCACCTGCCCGGATCCCGGCCACGCGCGCCTGCTCCTCTGCGCGAGCGACATCGGCTCGGAGCGGACGACGGCCGAGCTCGTGGCCGAGCACCTGCCGGACGTCCCCTGGCGGGGCCCGGCACTCGAGCCGGGATCACGCCGCGCGCTCGTCGACTCGAGCCGGGCGCGAGAGATGCTCGGCTGGCAGCCCACGAAGACGTGGGCCGACAGGCATGACGCGATAAACAGTATACACTTGGCGGGGGAATGAGCACGCACGGGACGGGCCTGCGCGTCGAGGATTTGCCGATCGGGCGGAGCACGGTCGTGGACGTCGCCGACACGAAGGTCCTGCTGATCCGGCGAGGCGACGGGGTGTGCGCCACCTCCGCGTGGTGCACGCATGCGCGCACGATGATCGGCGAGCAGCCGGTCGAAGAGGACGGGCTGATCGAGTGCCCCATGCACGGCGCGGTGTTCTCGATCGAGGACGGCTCGCTGCAGCTCGGGCCGGCGTGCGACCCGTTGCCCGTCTACGCGGTGAGCATCGGGGAGCGCGGCGAGATCGCCGTCGACATTCCCGAGGTCGCAGAGCCCCCGCCTGCGACCCGTCCCTCGAGCTTCGGCGCCTGGCAGCCAACTAGGAGGTAGCGAATGGCATCCGTGGAAACCGACGTGTTCGAAAGCCGTCTCGCCGACGGGACGGAGATCGACGACCTCGTCACCGAGGAGAAGGGCATCTCGCGGCGGATCTACGGCGACCCCGAGATCTTCGCGCTCGAGCAGGAACGCATCTTCCGGCGGGCCTGGGTCTTCCTCGCCCACGAGACCGAGTTCCAGAGGCCCGGAGACACGATCACGCGCAACCTCGCGGGCGAGCCGGTCGTGCTGATCATGGGCGACGACGGCGTCATCCGCGCCTTCCTCAACTCGTGCCGGCATCGCGGGATGCGCGTCTGCCGCGCCGACCGCGACAACCTGAAGTTCATGCGCTGCGTCTACCACGGGTGGGCGTACAACCGCGACGGCACGCTGCGCGCCGCGTTCGCGGAGCAGCTGTACGAGCCCGAGCGCCTGCGCAAGGAGGAGCTCGGCCTGATCCCGGTCACCCAGGTCGATTCCTACGCCGGGTTCATCTTCGGCTGCTGGGATCCGGAGACGCCGCCGCTCGACGAGTACCTCGGCGACATGCGCTTCTACCTCGACCTGATCGTCAACCGCACCGACGACGGCTGCGAGGTCGTAGGGGTGCCGCACGTATGGGAGGCGAGGTGCAACTGGAAGTTCGCGACCGACAACTTCACCGGCGACAACTTCCACCTCTACACCGCGCACGGAAGCATGGTCGAGCTCGGCATGCTGCCGCCCGACCCGATGTCGCTCTCGTACGGCTACATGATCACGGCCGAGGGCGGCCACGTCCTCCACATCGTCCCCGGGCCGCCCGGCTTCGAGTACCTGGGCATGCCGAAGGAGATGATCCCCGAGTTCAAGCGCAACCTCTCGCCGGCGCAGCAGGCGGTGATGGAGAGGTCCACCTTCACCGTCGGCAGCATCTTCCCGAACTTCTCCTACCTGCACGTCTTCGTGCCCAAGGAGCAAGGAGCGCCACCGTGCTCGTTCCTCTCCTTCCGGATGTGGGAGCCGCTCGCCTTCAACCGCACGCGCATCCACTCGTACCTGATCGTGGACAAGTCGGCCCCGGCCGACTTCCGCACGGAGACCGCCCAGGCCTACGTGCGGACGTTCGGGCCGTCGGGGCTCTTCGAGCAGGACGACATGGAGAACTGGGAGGACTGCACGCTCGTCAACAGCGGCCAGATCGCCCAGCGCTACCACCTGCACCACGGCATGCGCATCGGGCTCCCGCCCGACCCGGACTTCCCCGGGCCCGGCAAGGCCTACCAGGGCTCCTACGGCGAGCAGACCCAGCTCGACTTCTACGCCGAGTGGGAGCGATGGATGACGGCACCGCGGCCGGTCGGAGCCCGGAAGGAGGCGTGAGATGACCGTAGAGGCGACCGCACGGGAGCCGGTCGTGTTCGGCTTCGGCACCCCTGAGTACGCGGAGATCACGGACTGGGTCACGCGCGAGGTGCACCTGCTCGACGAGGCGCGGTTCGACGAGTGGTACGAGCAGCTCCACCCCTCGCTCACCTACTCGATGCCCGTCCGGCTGAGCCTGATGCCGAAGGACGGCTTCGGCTTCCGCGACGACACCGACTACTACCTGGACGACTACACCTCGATCAGGACACGGCTCAACAGGCTCAAGACCGAGATGGCCTGGGCGGAGCAACCCGGCTCGCGCACGCGGCACCTGGTCACGAACCTTCTCGTCGAAGGCGCCGGTGACGACGAGTATCGCGTCCGCGGCCAGTTCCTCGTCACCCGCGCCCGGGCCGACCACCTGCCGGACATCTTCTCCGGCGTGCGCGAGGACCTCCTCGTCAGGGGAGGCGGCGGCCTGCTCCTCCGCCAGCGGCGCGTCCTGCTCGACCAGAGCGTGCTCAAGTCCTTCAACCTCAGCATCCTGTTCTAGGGCCGAGATGGCGTGGGTCCCCTGGGTCGAGGAGGACGAGGCACAGGGGCCCCTTGCCGAGCTCTACGAGCGCGCCCGCGAGCGGTTCGGCTTCGTGCCGGACGTGGTCAAGATCCTCAGCCTCCGGCCGGAGGTCGCGATCGCGCAGAACGGCCTGCGCGAGGTCCTGCTCGGCGACGCCTCGACGGTCGGCGCCCGCCGGGCGGATCTCGTCGGGGCGGCAGTGTCCGGGCTCAACCACTGCGAGTACTGCGGCACCGCGCACGCGGGCGGGCTCGTCAAGCGCGGCGAGCTCGAGGAGGACCAGGCGCTCACGGTGTATCGCAACTGGCGCGCCGCCGAGCTCGACGACGCCGACCGGGCGATGCTCGCCTTCGCCGAGAAGCTGACGCTGCTCCCGTCGGAGGTGACGGAGGACGACATCGCGAGCCTGCGCGCGGCCGGCTTCAGCGACGAGAACATCTACGACATCGTGCTGCTCACCGCCTACCGCAACTTCATGAACCGGATCAACGACGGGCTCGGCGTCACGACCGAGCGGCTGCGCGGCCGCTTCGGCGACAGCCTCGTCGACGCGATCCGGGCGTAGGCCGGGTCGAGCCCGGGCACCATCGACACGATCCGGGCCTGAGCCGCGGGGCCAGGCCCCGGACGTGTCCAGCGCGGCCATTGTCCTGGGGCCTGGCCCCGGGACCGGTCCGAAGCGGCCATTGTCCCGGGGCCTGGCCCCGGGACCGGTCCAAAGCGGCCAATGTCCCGGGGCCTGGCCCCGCGGGTCAGGACGTACGCGAGCGCCGCAGCGTGGTGGAGGGCAGCTCGCCGAAGCGCTCGAGGTACTGCTGCGCGAAGCGCCCGAGGTGCGAGAAGCCGAAGCGGAGCGCCACGTCGGTGACGCGGACACCCGCTGCCGGGTCGGCGACGGTGAGCTCCTCGCGGATCCGGACGAGGCGCTGCTCGCGCACGTAGGCCGAGGGAGAGCAGCCCAGGTCGCGTGCGAACCCCGCCTGCAGGGCCCGCACGCTGACGCCGGCGGCCCGTGCGAGCGCCTCGACCGTGAGCGGACCGTCGAGGTTGTCCCTCGCGTACTCGAGCGCACGCCGCACGTACGGCGCCCGGGCGGGGGACTCGCGCCGTGCGAGCAGCTCCCAGTAGTTGTTCGGGTGGGAGAGCAGCAGCGAGTTCAGGACGACGTCCTGGATCGCGGCCGCGCTCGCCTCGCTCACCGGACGCCCCGAGTCGAGTGCGGCGCTCCGCTGCTCGATGTCGGACTCCAGGAGGCCGAGGAGCGCCGACCACCGCAGCCCGTCCGTGCCGGCGAGGTCGAGGCCGAGCTTCATGCGCACCGGCCTCTTCACGGGCCCGCCGAGGAGCGAGGACAGGTGGCGCTCGACGACCGCACGGTCGATCCGCACGATCACGTGTGCGGCTTCCGCAGGCCACCGCATCACGAGCGGCTCGCTCGGCGACGGGACCGACGCGAGCCGGGCGGTCGAGGCGAGCAGGTCCCGGCCGCAGCTGACGCGCGCCGTGCCGGCGAGCGGGAACTGGACGCAGAAGCAGCTCGCGGGCTCGAGCGCGGTGATCTCGACGCCGGCGCCGTAGCCGAGGTAGGCGAGCGTCACCTCGCCGACCTGCGCCGCGTAGTGGCGGATGCGGGGACGCGCGCGGCCGTTCGACAGCCTGACCGTGTGCGGGTCGATGACCTCGCTGACGACTCGCCGCGTCTCGTCGAGGTCGTCGCCCTCGAAGATCCGGTGCGCGGCCAGGGCCCGCGGGACGGTGTCAGCGCGCATGTCGTTGCGCCTTCCGGATAGGCCCTGCGCTGCACGGATAGCAACCCGAAAGCATGCGGGCTAGCCTCTCTCCCACGCCCGGCAACTGTATCCAGTAACCCGCGGAAAGGACGACGAGCCCGATGAGCGCACCCATCTCCGCGTCACCCGCCGATGCCACGTCGGAACGTGTCGCGCTCTCCGGCGACGAGGTTCACCTCCTCCGCGGCGGGGAGGGCCCGCCGCTGCTCTTCCTGCACGCGGCAGGCGGCTCCGGAATCTGGCTGCCGGTGCATGCCCGGCTCGCGGAGAGCTTCACCGTGTATGCCCCGGATCATCCGGGCTTCGGCGGGTCGGGCGAGTTCCCGGCGATCGGGGACGTTCAGGATCTCGCCTTCCATTACGTCGACCTGATCGCGACGCTCGGGCTCGAGCGGCCCACGGTGGTGGGAACGTCGTTCGGGGGGTGGGTCGCGGCCGAGCTCGCCGCCTACCGGCCCGAGACGATCGGCGCGCTCGTCCTCGTCGCTCCGATCGGGCTCTACGTCGACGGCCATCCCATCGCCGACCTCTTCATCAAGAGCCCGCCGGAGACGTTCGCCGCCCTGTTCAAGGACCCGCAGGCGGCGGCCGGCCTCTTTCCGGCGGAGCCGGACCTCGACTTCATCCTCGCGATGGCCCGGGACGAGGCGGCGTTCGCGCGCTTCGCCTGGGCGCCGTTCTGCCACGACCCGCGGCTGCCGCGCCTGCTGCCCCGGATCACAGCGCCGACCCTCGTGCTGTGGGGCGAGGACGACGCGGTCGTGCCGCGGGCGCACGTCGAGCGCTACGTGGAGCTGATCCCCGACGCGCGGCTCGAGGTCATACCGGACTGCGGGCATGCGGCCAGCCTGGAGCGGCCGGACGACGTCGCGTCAGCGGCAGGGCGCTTCGTGCCGGCCGCGTCGAGGAAGGAGTAGCGAGATGCTGTTCAACCTGTTCCATCTGATGCCGTGGCAGTACCTGCCCGCCGACTTCGACGAGAAGCACGCGTCCTCCTCACTGACGCTGCCGAACGGAATCTTCGACCCGGAGCTCGGCTCGCAGCTCTACCACTCCTACCTCGACCAGCTCGAGTACGCGGAGGAGCTCGGCTTCGACGGCGTCTGCGTGAACGAGCACCACCAGACGGCCTACGGCCTGATGCCGGCGCCGAACATCATCGCCGGGATGCTCGCCCGGCGGAC
>Ga0335085_10013771_pt1 | contig 11840 bp, 5 predicted proteins | sample Lox_Sample_45_FD_206712 | JGI IMG/M metagenome (GOLD analysis project Ga0335085, IMG submission 206712) | Soil microbial communities from Loxahatchee National Wildlife Refuge, Florida, United States - Lox_Sample_4.5 | ecosystem: Environmental > Terrestrial > Soil > Wetlands | place: USA: Florida...
CAAAGTGAGTTGCCCAAACGGTAGCGTGGTGCCTTCCACACCGCGATCTCCGCGCCTCTGTGCCTCCGTGGTGAAGGATTTATTTTCGGATTGGGGTTAGGTGTTAGGGGTTGGGGTGTTAGAGGGGATTCGCCCGCCCCTCTCCCTAACACCTAACACCCTCACACCGTAACGCCCTTCCGACTCACAGCATGCTGTACGGATCCACATCGACGATCAGGCGTAGCGCACGCGCGCGGGCCTTTGCGTGAAGCCCGTCGGTCACGTCGACCACGGCGCGGCGGAGCACGCTCCCGCTACGGCCGCGGAGGAGGATCTGCCATCGATGGCGCCGCCGCAGGCGCTCGAGAGGGGCCGGAGCCGGGCCGAGGACACCGAAGCGGCCGTCCGCCAACTCGCGCAATTGCCGCGCGACGTGGCGCGCCAGCCCCTCGACCTCCGCGGCGTGCTCGCCCTCGACGCGTACCATCACCAGACGCGCGAATGGCGGATAGTCGAGCTCGCGCCGCGCGGCCATCTCTTCGACCGCGAATGCGGCGAAATCGTGTGCGATCGCGGCGCGCAGGGCGTAGTGGTGCGGCTGCAAGGTTTGGATCAACACACGCCCCGGCTCGGTACCTCGCCCAGCTCGGCCCCCGACCTGGGCCAGCAACTGAAAGGTCCGCTCGGCGGCACGGAAGTCGGGGAAGTTCAGCGACAGATCGGCCAGGATCACGCCGACGAGCGTGACACCGGGAACATCATGCCCCTTGGTCACCATCTGGGTACCGATCAGAACGTCTAGCTTGCGGTTCGCCCATGCGTGCAGCAGCGCCGCCTGACTGCCCTTGCGTCGCGTCGTGTCGCGGTCCATCCGGGCGATGCGGGCCGCCGGCAGCGCGCCGCGGAGCATCCCCTCGAGTTGTTCAGTGCCGACGCCCCAGGTCTCCAATGCCGCTTCGCCGCATTCGCCGCACCGCACCGGGCGCGGCACCGTGTGATCGCAATAGTGGCACCGCAACGCGCGCCAGCGCTGATGCCAGGTGAGCGTGACGCTGCAGTTCGGACACATGACGGCCTCGCCGCAGGCACGGCATTGGAGAAAGTTGGCGAAGCCGCGCCGGTTCAAGAAGACGAGACTCTGACCACCGGCGGCGAAATTGGCCTCCAGCGCCGCCATCAGGTCCGGGCCCACTGGAGGCGTGAGCGACCGGTCCGGTCGCCGCAAATCGACGATCTCCACGCTCGGGAGCGGCCGCGACTCGACCCGCTCCGGCAGCGCGAGCAAGCGGTAGCGGCCGGTGCGGGCATTGTGGAAGCTCTCCATCGAGGGCGTCGCCGAACCGAGGATCAGAGGGCAGGCGGCCAGCTTCGCGCGCATGACCGCCACGTCGCGGCCCTGATAGCGCACGCCGTCAGCCTGCTTGTACGCGCCATCGTGCTCCTCATCCACGATCACCACCCCGAGCCGCCGCATGGGCGCGAAGACAGCCGAGCGCGCCCCGACGATGATCGTCGCCTCGCCGCGAGCGATCCGCCGCCATTCGTCCCAGCGCTCACCATCGCTGAGCTGGCTATGCAGCACCGCCACCCGTTCGCCGAAGCGCGCGCGCAGCCGATCGACGAGCTGGTGCGTCAGCGAGATCTCCGGCACGAGGACCAATGCCGAGCGCCCGCTCGGGAGCACGTCGGCGATGGCTCGCAGGTAGACCTCGGTCTTGCCGCTGCCGGTCACCCCCCAGAGGAGAAACGGCACGAAGCCCTGCCGCGTGGCGTCGGCGATCGCCCGCACGGCCTCTGCCTGCGCGGCAGTCAGACTGACGGGCCGATCCGCGCTCACCGCCGGCGGCAAGACGGGGCGGTACGACTCTTCCTCGCGGCGGCGCACGAGCCGCGCGCGCATCAGCTCGCCGACCTTGGCAGACGCGTTGGCGAACGAGCCACGGAGCTCGGACGACGGTGCGCGGCCAAGCGGATGGTCCAGCAGATAACGGTAGAGGGTTTGCAGCGCCGGACGCTTGGCGAGCGACTCCAGCGGGCCGCGGCCGCCAATCGCCTCGTAGAGGCGCAGGCGACGCGTCGTCGCCACCTCCCGGCGCTTGCGCTCGGTCACCCGGACGACACCCTGGCGCCGCAAGCGGGCGAGCATGCTCGGGGTGGTGCCCGCCACCCGCCGCTGCAACGCCGCGGCGGTCAACGGCCCCTCGGCGACGAGCATGCCGACGAGCGCCCGCGCCGCCGCGTCGAGGACGACCGCGTTCGCCGCCGCTTCGTCGGCAACGAAGACGCGCTCGGTTTCGACGCGAAGCGAGCCGGGCAGCGCCGTCGCCACCGTTTCGGCCAACGGCGACAGATAGTAGTCCGCCATCCAGCGAAGGAGGTCCATCAACGCCGAGTCGATCACCGGCTCCGGATCCAGCACGGCGATGACGTCGCGAAGCTCGTTGCCGCCCGCGGCGACGCCGCCGACCTCGACGACCACGCCCATGCTGCGCCGCGAACCAAGGGGCACCAGGACACGCGTCCCCGCGACGACCGAGCCGAGATGCTCCGACACGCGGTAGTCGTACGGCGCCAGCCGCGCGACCGGCGGCACCAGGACGACCCGCGCGACCGCCACGGCGCGATCACGCGACGGTGAGGAGCCTATCACGGATGCCGCTTCTTCACGGCTCAGCCCCGGACGACGCGCTGGTAGATCTTCGGCAGCTCACGGGGGAGCGCGACGATGTCATCGATGACCATGTAGCGGGACGCGTCGCACATCTCGCGCAGGTAGTCGTGCCCCGCCTTGTCGACGGTAATGCAGAACGGCGTGATCCCCGCCGCTTCCGCCTCGCGCAGCGCGACGGCGGTATCGCGGATGCCGTAGACGTTGCTGCGACGGTCCTGGCCATAGTCGTAGTCCTGCGGAAAGCCGTCGCTCAGCAAGAAGAGATGCTTGCTGCGCGAGCTCACCGCGGACATGCGCTCGACGGCGTGGCGCAGGGCGGCACCCATCCGCGTGCTGCGTTTCGGCTCGATGCCACCCATCCGCCCCTTGACCGAGGTGCTCAGCGGCTCGGCGAACGATTTGACCCGGTAGAACTCGACGTTGTCGCGCCCGTGACCGGAGAACCCGTAGATCGCGTACGCGTCGCCGATCTCCTCGAGCGCCGCGGTCATGATGATCAGCGCCTCCTTGGTCACGTCAATGATCCGCCGTCCCGTTCGCTTTGCCAGCCGCCGGGCATCCGCTGTCCGCCCGCCCTCATCGCCGGCTTCCGGCCACGCCAGCGGCTCGTCGGTCGACGCGCTCATGTCGAGGAGGAACAGCGCCGCCACGTCGCGCTGTTCGCGCTTGCGGGCCAGATAGAATTTCCCCGCCGACGGCCGTCCGGCACGGACCTCGATGCGCGCATCGATCACGGCGTTCAGGTCGAAGTCCTCGCCGTCCTCGAGGCCCTTCACGGTACGGTACATCTCTGGTCGAATGCGCTGGAACTGTCGCCGGATCTCCGGAATCAAGCGGGCGTAGTCGGTGAGCGCCCGGGTGAAGAACTCGCCCGAGTCTTCGTCGACGTTGACCTCGTGCAGCCGGCACCAGCGGCTGCGGTAGTCGCCGATATGGTAGTCCCACTCGTCGTAGTAGAAGGAAGGGCCGTCATGGCTCGCGGCCAGCCATCGCTTGGGCCCACGGCCGTGCGTGGCGTCCGGATCGCCGAGCAGGCGCCGCAACTCCTCGATCTGCTCGCTGGGGATCTTGCCCATCAGATCCGTGATGTAGAGGCCAACGCCGTCGACCTCCTCGCCCTTTCCCTGGGTGATGCGCACATGGACGCCGGCCTCGAGCAACCGTTTCAGCTCTTCGGGCGACATCGGCTGCGCGCCGCCGGGGGTTTGGTCGTCCGGATCGAGCGCCAGCGGCAACTCCTGTGCCGGCCGCTCAGTGCGTTCTTGGGCCTGGCCGCCCAGCTGCCGCCGCGCCTCCCCATCGTTGGGCAACCCGTCTTCATCGTAATAGGGATCGATGAGGGCGTCGCCGGTGACCTTGTCGAGCAAGATCGAATCACCGTCGGCCGCCCGCACGCCGCGCGAACGCCCCACGGACAGGGCGGCGGCGAGCGCATGCGCGATCCGCATCGAGTCGCTAACCGTGGTCTCCGCTGCCGACAGCGGTGCGACCAGTCGAAGGATCAGCGCGAGGGCCTCGTGCCCCAGCCACGCCGGCACCTCGGCCGGACCTCCGCCCGACAGCACCACTGCAAACGCGGCATCGAGAACGGCATCGGAATGATCGTCGGATATCGCGGACCCCAGGCGCTCCGAAAGAGCCCTTCCCACCCAACGCCCTTCCGCCGCCAGGCCGGCGTATTCGCCGCACAGCCGGTGATGGACGCGCACCCCCTCGGCGAGCAGAAACAGCTCTTCGAGCCAGGGAGGGCGCTGCTCGTCCTCGAGATAGCGCCACAACGCGGTGCCATCGGTCTCCGCGTCGCCAGCCGCCCCGCCCGGCGGAACGAATGCGTAGGTGCCGAACTCACGGCGGCCCGCAAGCTGAGCAGCAAGAAAGCGGTAGAGGCGCAAATTCCCTTCGTGGGTCGGCAGCCAATCGACCCGAAGCGGCAGCGCCACTTCGTTCTCGGCGGGAAACTCCTCCAGCGGTGGCCGCAGCCGCACGCCCTCGATCCCGCGCACGCTCACCGGAGCACCGCTCATCATTTGGATGTACTTCCGCAGCAGCCCGTGCGCCTCTTCGAGCGCGACTGCGGTCGAGGCGGCACGCAAGACCTTGATGCTCGTGCGCGACTCGAGGGCAAAGTAGGCGAACCCCGCGTCGGCGTTCTGGCGCGCCACCTCGAGGCCGCTGGCGAACCACTCCTGCACTCGCTCGGGGCTGGCCTCCTCGTAGACCCGCGGCAGCGCGCGAAGCATGGCCACTACCATCTCCGGAAAGCGGGCCGCGAGCTCCTCCGCCAGCCGCAGCGCCGCGTGCCGCTCGGTCGCTGGGATCTGCTGCAGGAGCGCGCCCGCAACGGGAACGAGATCGGTCACCGCGGACGACAGACGCTTGCCCGCTTGCGACAAGACACCCAGGAACGACGACCGCACGGAGGGCTCCACGCCCTGCAACGACGCCGGGAGATCGCGATAGAAAACGTACGCTCTCTGTGGTGACTCGGTCGCGAGCACCAGCACGCAGCGCAAGAAGACCTCGCACTCGATATCGGTCCATCGGCGCAGCGCCCGCGGGAGGGTGAAGACGTCCTTCTCCCTCACCGCTGGGCTGAGGGCGACCGCGATGCCAGCCCAGATGCGATAGGCGCTCGGCGGCAGGACGACCAGGGCTCGCGGTGCCGCGGATGCGAAGCCGTGGGCAAAGAACTCCCCTCGCCAGCCGTGCTGGGCGTAGAGGTCGCGTGCGACGTCGACCCATGCGTGCAGGCGGGAGAGACCGTCCGCGCGGTGCAGGACGGAGGCCGTCGTCGCAAAGAACGTCGCCGCGAGCTTGCGCGAGGTCCGCGACAGATCGCGTCCCAGCTCCCACCAGGAGGCAGCGCGATCGACTCCGCCGGGCCCAAACGCCGAAGGCGGCACGGCGAAGAATGCCGCCGCGCCTTCCCGGCACGGCGGCTCCTCGATCGCGAGGCGCTCGCCCAGCTCCACCCAGCGACGAAACCCGTCCGCGCCGAACGCCCGACGCGCCGCCGCGGCATGGCGATAGTACTGCTGCGCCAGCAGGACCGACGTAGCGGCGAGCCGATCGCCCGCCGCCACCATCTCCTCGAACACCGCCCGCCCGAGCGCATGCGCCGCGGCGTGGGCCGCCACCCCCTCGGGGTCCGCGAGCAGATGCGTGGTCAGCCACGAGCTCCGTGGGCTCACGGTGTGCGCGCTCACGAGGCGAAGATGGTGGCGGCCAGCTCGTCGATCGCCCGCTGACTCTCCACGTCGTCGCTCAGCGACTTGCTGACGGAGACTTCGCACGCACGCCGCGGCGGCACACCCCGGCGGATCAGCTGGGCGGCGTAGATCAAGAGACGCGTGCTCACGCCCTCCTCCAAGCCGCTCGCCTTGAGATGACGGACCTTCTCCCCCATCTTCGCCAGGCTCATCGCCACGTCCATTGCCGCGCCGCTCTCGTGCGCGATGATCTGCGCTTCTTTGTCCCGCGCCGGGTAGTCGAAATCGATGGTGACGAAACGCTGGCGGGTCGAGTGCTTCAGCTCCTTCAGCACGCTCTGGTAGCCGGGGTTGTACGAAATGACGAGCAGAAAGTCCGGATGGGCCTCGATGATCTCGCCCTTCTTGTCGATCGGCAGGATGCGCCGATGATCGGTGAGCGGGTGGATGAGCACGGTGGTGTCCTTGCGCGCCTCCACGATTTCGTCGAGGTAACAGAACGCTCCCGCCTTGACCGCCTGGGTGAGCGGGCCGTCGACCCATATCGTCTCGTCGCCCTTGATGAGGTAGCGGCCAACGAGATCGCTCCCGGTGAGGTCTTCGTGGCAGGCGACGGTGATCAGGTTGCCGGGCACGTTGTTGTTGCCTTCGCCGCGCAGGCGGTAGGCCATCGCCTCGGCCCCTTGAGCAGAACGGGCAGACGGCAGGCATAGGCGGCGCTGAACACCTCGACTTCGTCACCAATTGGGAGATAGTAGGGCTCGCGCATGTCCCGGGGCTCTCAGTTCGTCACCGACTCCATCATGCGGCCACTCGCACCGTCGATCAACTCTACCCGCACGGTATCGGCGATCTGATATTTGGTCTTGCCCGCTTCCAGCGAGGTCTTGATGCGCTCGAGCAACTTTTGCTTGGCAAACTCGGGCATCGCGTCCATGGGAAAGTCGTGCAGGATGACCTTCGCGGTACGCTCATCTGGCCAGTCAATGCGCTCGAGCTTCGGGCCGACGATCGGGTGCGAACGGAAAACGGCCTCCACGTCGGCGCGGAATGTCGACGTCCCGGCGGCCGCGGGCGGTGCTCCGCCAGGGGCCGCGGAACCAGTGGAGGTGAGGCGTTCGAAGATCGTGTCGACCTGCGCGCGCGTCTGGTCGTCTGGCGCAAGACTTCGGGCTCTGTCCAGCGCGGCGAGCGCTTTCTCGTTGTCGCCGGTGGCGCGGTACGCAACCGCCAGGCTGAATTGAGCCTGGAAGAACGTCGGGTCGATGCGCAGCGCTTGCTCGTATGCTTCCACCGCCTCCTGCCCCTTGCGCCCGGCGAGGTACATGGTGCCGAGGTTCGTGCGCACATAGGCGTCGTCCGGCCGCAGCGCGAGGTAGCGCCGATAGTACTCGACTGCCTGTTCCGACTGGTTGCGGTCGAACGCGATGTTGCCGAGCGACTGCAAGGCATCGAGGTTGTTCGGCTCGCGATCGAGCACGTGCTGGAAGCTCTCGGCGGCGTCGCCGAGGAATTTCGGCTCGATCTGCCCGGCGCGGTACTGGACTAGGCCGAGCTGATTCCAGAGCGTCACGTCGTCGGGGTTCGCCGCCGCGTCCTTCGTCATCTGCACGATGCGCTGGCGGACATCGTCGGGCAACGTCACCGGCGGATGGCCTTCCGGGAGATCTCCCGAGCGCGCGCCGGCGTTACGCGGCGGGACCATCGGTGGAGGTTTGGCCGACTGCGTCCCTACCCAGACCGCCGCGCCGCCGGCGGCAGCGATGGTGAGCAGGATGACGGCCGGCGCCGCGCGCGACAGCCGCAGAGAGACCCATCGCTGCCGCGCGGCACCGCCCGCCAGAGGCTCGCCGCACTCGACACAGAAGCGTGCATCGGATAACCGGGGAGCGCCGCAGTTCTCGCAGAATCGGGCTGTCATGGATGACGTCGGATGAGATGTGTGCGAGGGAAGCTAACAGGCAATCGATCGCAGGGCCAGCCGCCAGGCCCATCGGTTCGAATAGCCCCACCGCGCCACCGTCTGAACGTCCAGCGCTCGGTCGCGGCTGCGGCACGCGGAAGGAGGGGTGTGATGCAACGCGTCTATCAATGCCTGGTGGTGGTGCTTCTCACGAGCATGGGGTTCGGTTCGTGTACCTGTCACCAGGAACCCCCTCCCCAGGCCGAGAAGCTGCAAGTCACACGCAAGCCCGGCTTCGCGGCCTCGTTGCCGACGGCGCGCAAGCGCGAAGCGGAGAGTAACGACATCGTCCTGGAAAAGCACGAGCCGACATTCCAACCGACCCTCCCCCCGGCGCCGACCCCGCCGGCGAGCGGCGAGATCGCCATGCCCGACGACTTCCCCCAAGACGTTCCGGTCTTCGAGAACGCCAAGCCGTTCCACGTGCAGCAACTACCGCAGAATGCTCGTAGCGTCCTCTTCAAGTCCGACGGTCAGACGAAGGACATCTACGACTTCTATCACTCCAAGATGCCTGCGCAGGGCTGGAACGTCGCGCAGGAATATCAGGCCAAGGAGCAATCGTTCCTTTCTTTCAAGAAGGGCAACATGATCACCAATATGACCATCAGCAAGGACCCGAAGACGGGCAAGCAGATCATAGGCATCATGTACTACGAGGAGAAGCCGCTGCCGTTTCCGGAGTTCTGAGGAAGGAGACAGAAGACAGAATACAGAAGTCAGAATCCCTTCCTTCCCCCGCTGACTTCTGGATTCTGTCTCCTGTATTCTGCCTCCTGTATTCTGTCTCCTGTATTCTGTCTCCTGATCTATCACGTCGCACCTCGCGACGTGGGTGATCTGTCTCAGCAGGAGCGTTGCGCCCCGCTCGGGCGCGCAGCAATCGACTTCCAGCGTCTGTTCGCACGGCGCCGCCGCGGATCTCGGGCGCCTCCCTGCGCGCGTCACTGATCTGCCATTGCTTGGTCGTGTGCGGCGCGCGCCGCCCAAGCAGTCCGGTCAGCACGGCGCGTGGCACAACGCTCGCTCTCCACTGCTGCCCCGATGACGCGGGTGTGGTGGCGGCGGGTGTGGCGTCTCGCGTTCTGGTGCGCATGTATTTCGGTGAGCCTCGCGCATGGCCTACACGCGACGACGTTCGTGCTCATGGACGCGGATGCGCTCGCGGCCCGTTCGGTGGCGGTCGTCACCGGCGTGGTGAGCGCCGTCGACGTCGCGGCAGACGACACGGCAGGCGGCGTGTCCACGTACGTGTCCATCGCCGTAACGGAGACCCTCGCCGGGAACGTCGACGAACCGCAGCCGCGGTTGCGCGAGAGGGGCGGCCAGCTCTCCGCGCGCACCGAACGCGTCTTCGGCAGTCCGGAATATCACGTGGGAGAACGCGTGCTCGTGTTTCTCACGCGCGGCAGCGACGGGTGGCTGCGGACCACTGCGATGGCGATGGGGAAGTTCACGTTGGAACAGAATGCCGAGGCCCTGACGACGGTCCGTCGTGATCTGGGTGACGAGGTGGCGGTGATCGATCGGGCTTCCGGCCGGCTCGTGAGGACGCCGGCGCCAGAGCAGTACGAATTCACGGCGTTCGCGCAGCGCATCCGTAACGCGGCGACCGTCGGTCCTGCCGCCTCCCGTTCCGGGCAGGGCGTCAAGGCCGACCCGGTACGCTTCGCTCCCGCGTTCAAGTTTCTCGGCGCGACGCCCGCGCGATGGTTCGAGCCCGACAGCGGTCTCCCGCTGGCGTACCGAATCGATCCGACCGGATACACGGGCATCGGCGCCGAGGCTTCGCATGCCGCGGTCCTGGATGCGTTCGCGGCGTGGTCCGACATACCATCCGCCAGCGTCACGCTGGTCGACGGCGGGACGATCAATCCGGTAGCGTTCAACGGCTGCGCGGCCGGCAACCGTGTCATTTTCAACGACCCTGCGGACGAAATTGATGACCCGGTCAATTGCGGCGGCGTACTGGCCGTTGGCGGCTACTGCACGTCGAACGAGCAAACGAGCGTGAACGGCACGACGTTCCGCCGGATCATGGTGGGAAAGGTGACGTTCAACAATGGCTGGGAGAACTGCGCCGTCTGGAACCCGTGCAACCTTGCCGAGGTGGCGACGCACGAGCTCGGTCATACCCTCGGGTTCGGTCATTCGGACGACGGCAGCGCGACGATGGCTGCGTATGCGCACTTCGACGGGCGCTGCGCGAGTGTGATGCCTGATGACGTCGCCGCCGCGACGTTCACCTACCCACTCGGCGTGACTCCGGTCCCGTCGCCCACCTTCACGTGGACACCGACACCGACGCTCGGCGCCACCCCTACGTTCACCGCGAGACCGTCCTTGACGCCGGCACCAACGGTCACGCCGACGCCGCCGGCGACCGCGACGCACGTACCGACGGCGACGGCAACCCGATCGCGGACGCCGACTTTCACCGCCTCGCCCAGCGAAACGCCAACATGGACGGAGGCGCCGACGGTGACGCCAACACCGACCCCGACGTCGACCGCCACAGTAACCAACAGCCCCACGCCGACGGCGACACGTACGCCGACGGTGACGCCTACGCGCACGAGGACCGCGACGCGCAGCCGGACGGCCACCTCCAGCGCGACCTGGACTCAACCGCCCACGGCGACCAAGACGCTGGAACCGACAGCGACCCCCGCGAGTACCTTCACCCCCACGGTAGCCGCGTCACCTACCCGCTCCCCGACCGCAGCAGTGACCCCCGAGGCGACGCCCACCTCCTCGCGCATGGTCCCGAGCCCGACGACGTCACCGTCATCGACACGGACGGTAGCATTCACTGCGACCGCGACGCATTCACCCTCGGCCCCCGCGACGGTGACCGAGACGTCCTCGCCCTTCCCTTCGCAGACGCCGACACCGTCGCTGACCGGCACGCCAGCGGATACCGTGACACCACCCCCGAGTATGACGCCCACGCCAGCTCACACCGCAACGGTAACGAATACGGTGACACGGACTGCAACCCCTTCCGCGACGGCGACGGTGACGGCGACGCCGACCGGGACGGCAACGCCGACGGGCACCAACACGCCGTCGCCGCGGCCGACGGACCCGCCCATTGCGCTCCAGACGGTCGGCGGCCACGTCCTCTATTATGCCGGCCGTGTGCCCGTGCCGGATGTCACCGTCTGGCTGCGTGAGGCGCAAGCGCGGGAGACCCGCACCAGCCTGAGCGGAGAGTATACGTTCACTGCGGTGGCAGACGGCGCCTGTGAGATCGAACCCGAGAGGATCGACAAGAACTCGCGGGCAGTCAGCGCGCTCGACGCGGCATACGTGCTGCAGGCGGTGAACGGCCGGCGCGTGCTCGATGACTTCCAGGCTCAGCTCTGCGACGTCACCGGAGATGGCCGGCTGGACGAGCGCGATGCGGCGGCGATCCTCTCAGCCTCCGTCGGCGCAGGCGGGCGTTTCCCCGCGAGCGTGATGTGTGAATCCGACTGGCTCTTCATGCCGGCAGGGCCGGACGGTGCGAATCGGGCGACGACCTTGCCGCGTCTCGCCGGCACGTGCCGGCGCGGCAAGATCGCATGGACGCCGCTCGACGCGCCCGCGACTGGCCAGGACTTCCTGGCGGGACTCGTCGGTGACTGTAGCGGCAACTGGCCAACGGCCGCCGGCAGCGGGCTCGGCCCTGGATACGGCGCCGCCAGCGCTCATCTCGGCCGTCTCCGCCGCGTGCGAGCCATGCACGCGCGGCTTCCGCTCTATGTGCGCCCGGATCGACCCTTCTATAGCGTCGAAGCCGAGATCGCGTACGATCCATCTCGGCTGCAGGCCAGATCCATCCGCGCACGACGGACGGCGCACGACGCCATGGTGAGCATGAACGACACGGAGCCGGGTCACCTGCGGGTCGCGCTGGCGAGCGCGCAACCGATCATGCGCGAGAGCACGCCCGTCCTCGTGGTCGACTTCGCCATCAATGGCCGCGCGTCGTCCAGCGGGCCGCCGGTGATCACCACCCTTCGCGTCGACG
>Ga0335085_10013772_pt1 | contig 11838 bp, 36 predicted proteins | sample Lox_Sample_45_FD_206712 | JGI IMG/M metagenome (GOLD analysis project Ga0335085, IMG submission 206712) | Soil microbial communities from Loxahatchee National Wildlife Refuge, Florida, United States - Lox_Sample_4.5 | ecosystem: Environmental > Terrestrial > Soil > Wetlands | place: USA...
GGGAGCACCCTGCAGTCTGTATGGTGCTTATCAACAGGACACCGGAGACTACTATGCAGACCACGACCCCAGTTCCCTCGAAGTCCCTGGACGCAGCAATCGCCCATGTGCGCAACGGCGGCCGGCTGTTGGTGCCATCCTACGCGCGGGCCACGATCATCGATCGCAAGACGCTGGAGCGATTCGAGAAGGCTGGTTATTGGCTACTCAAGGAAGATGGCGAAGGCTATCGGCTGCGCCAAGGCAAAGGCAGCGTCTACCTCTTCGCCGGCCAACTCCAGTATGTGGCGTGACCTATGCCAAGCATCGATGACTATCCGGACCGAATGCTAATCGACCGGGCTCTGCGAAATGCCAAACCCCGCAATGGGCGACGCTATTCGAAACACCCGCGTTGGGTCGTAGTGCAGGACATCTTCGCCCTAGGCTCGACTTATTCACGTCAACTCTGCCGACGCCATGATCTCAATCCTGATGAATTGCTGGTGAGACGATGAAACATCGACTTTGAACGCCGCGCCGCATAGGAGCGCACCAAATGATGATCGAAATCTACGCCGTCAACCAGACCACGGGCGAGCAGACCCTAATCTGCGAGCGCTGCCGTCTGCACGAGGCGATCGAGACGGACGATCCGCTCTATTGCGATGCGCTCGACGCCATCGAAGCCACGGGCGAATACGTGATCGGCGGCGGCGCTGCCGCGATGTCTATCCTGCGACGTGTGCCATGACCTACAAGCAAGCACTCAAACTCAAAGTCGGCGACCGTGTTCATTGGGATGGCGAAGGCGATCAAGTTGGCGGCAGTGTCATTGAAACCGGATACAATGCCGTCAAAGTCCAGTGGGACAATGGCCCCGTTACTATTCTGCACCTGCGCGACATGCAAGATGTGTCCCGCATTCGTATGGAACCCGCCGCATGACCGGACCTGATTTCACCGCATGGCGCACGCGCCTCTCTCTGACGCAACAGGCTGCGGCGCACACGCTCGGCCTACATCTGACGACGGTGCAGCGCTACGAAACGGGCAAGCTGACCAACATCCCCTATGTGGTCGAACTCGCCTGCCAGCATCTCGACATGCTGCGCACGATGAAGGATTGGATTGCGGGCGCCGATCGCCAGAGCTTCGAGCGCTTCATGGCCGGCGCTGACGATCATGGCAGCGCGCCATTGAGCCCCATCATCACGGCAACGACCGCGATCCAGCCGACCGCCGCGAGCGCGCCCCAGGAGACGATGCACCAGAACAGCGGCCAGGATTCCCCCGCCTCGTGATCGGACGCTCGGCTTTCCATGTTCTCCCCCTTCTTCGTTTGGTCTAGTCGGCTGTTTCGCGCCCCTCCCTACTGGCGACGAGCCGCGGCATCGTCTTAGGCACTGGCGGCTTAGGCGGGCCCGCCGGCGCGAGAGCAACCACGGCAGACGCCAGGTTCCAGATCACGACCTCGACAGAGCCGAACGTGTAGTGCTCACCAGCGACGATCTGGCGCGCGTAGGCGATGATTTCGGCGAGCGTCGGCTCGTTCATGCCAGCCCGAGCTCCAAAGCCATCTCTGCCTGGCGCGATAACGGCCGCCGCCCCTCTTCGGCGCGCGCTTTCAGCTTTTCGTACAAATCCTGCGGGATCGTGAGATGCACGCTCACCCGCCCTTCCGGCTTGCGTCCCGGCTTCATTCTATGGCCGCCATTGTCTTTAGCTGTTGACATGGCTTACATTGACGGCATATGGTTGGCTTTGTCAAGCCGGGAGATGATCGGATGCGAGCACCAACGCAGCGTGATGTTATGAATCTCATCAGCCGCATCGCTATGCAGGGCTTGCCCGTCGATCGCGTGCTGATCGCGCGCTCGCTATGGTGGGACTTCCTCGAAGATTGCCCGTCTGCCAGCTTTACGGGGCCGCTTCAAGTTCAGGTGTGGGGCATTCCCTGCATCCCCGCTGATCTTCCGCCCGGCGAGACGATGCGCACAGAGGCCGGGGAAATTGAGGTTCCGCGATGATCGTGACCGAGGAAGAGGCCAAGACGAAACGCTGCTGCGGCCCGGAAGGATGCGGCGTGTATGAAGGCGGCGTTCCGCTTCTCCGAACTGACGGAAGGCGCGCGAGTTTAGTGCCTGGACAACCGCGCATGTGCATCGGCTCTGCCTGCATGGCGTGGCGTTGGCACCGTTTGGGCAAGGTAGTGGCCGATCTGGAGACAACGGGCTCTTGCGGCTTAGCAGGAGGATAAAGATGATCGTCGTTCTTGAGCAGTACCGCCGCGCCGTGCGCCGCTTCGATTGGCCGCTGGCGATTATCCTGGTCTGCGTTTCGTTCATCCTCGGATGCTATGCCGGATGGCTGATCGCGGAGATTGCAACGTGACAAAGACGATTTTTCTCCCACTTTCTATCGTCATCATTTTCGCGAGTTTGGCTGCGGGTTTTTATTGCGCAAATTTCACTCGCCACCCTATTTACCGCATCGCGATTTTGACGATGCCATCATATGCGTTTGGCATCATTCTTCTCGTTTTTTGTCTTTTGCCTGATCCGCCGTCGATATTCGGATTTCATATATCGCCATGACCACCGCTGAACAGGGCACTGACGCATGGGTGCAGGCTCGGCTCGGGAAGCTGACGGCTTCGCGCATGCACGACGCTGTGAGGCGCACGAAAACCGGATGGAGCGAGTATCGCCGAGCCTACATGATCGAACTCATCGCCGAGCGGCTAACCGGCATGGCGAGGAAGTCCTATCTCTCCGAGGCGATGCTATGGGGCATCGAAACCGAGCCTCAAGCGCTCGCGGTCTATCAGAAGCGGCGCGGCCTTGTCACGCAACCGGGATGCTTCGTCGAGCACCCGTTCATCCCGATGACTGGCGCGACGCCAGACGCATTTGTAGACGAAGATGGCTTGGTCGAGATCAAGTGCCCTGACTCGCATACGCATGTCGGCTATCTGATCGACCGCATGGTGCCCGAGCAGTACATCGCGCAAACGCAATGGCAACTCGCCTGCACGGAGCGGAAATGGTGCGATTTCTGCTCGTTCGACCCGCGCATGCCACCCGATTTGCGCTTGCTTGTGGTCCGCGTTGAGCGCGTGCCTGAGATCATCGAGGAACTGGAAACGCTGGCGTGCGAATTTCTCAAAGAGTTGGACGAAGCGCTCGCGATGATTAAGGGCGAGCGTCACGCATCAAGCGAAGATATCGCCGCATCCTTAGAGAAACCTAGTATTTTGGTGCGCAAGAAATGACGCCATCACCGCGCCGCTATCGCCAGAAGAAGGATCGCGCGTCCGACCTGCAACGCAAGTTCGTCCGCATGCACGAGTGCGCGCTATGGAACAACCCGATCAGTCCGTGCGACATCGATCATCCGATCGAGCCGGCGCACTACCGGACTGCGGCGAATTCGGGCGCTGGATACAAGCCCGGTGACGAATGGCTTCTGCCGCTGTGCCGCGCGCACCATCGCGAGCAGCACCAAATCGGCCAGCATGCTTTCGAGCAGCGTTACGGCATTTCGATGCGCGATCTTGCTTTGGCCTATGCGAGAGAATCGCCGGACAGAGAAATCAGAGAGCGCGCCAAAGCGCTGGCACAGGAATTAACCTAGCGTGGCGTCAGATGCCAACGGGAGATCGGATGATGACCGCAGATCAAATCTATGAGGCAATCGCGCGCAACCTGCGGGACTTCGGCTATTGGGGCGTGACGGCGGCACAGGTCCGCGATACCCACGAGTGGATGAAGGGCGACCGCAAAGCCGATATGCCGCACGGCGTGATCAGCATGTTCGCGAAATCGCAGATTGAACAGCATATCGACAAATTTCCGGCGGAGATCGGACGATGCCCCGCGTCGAAGCTATTGCAGCATTGATACGCGAAGGCCGCACTGAAGTTTCCTGGACAGTCACAGCCGCGAACCGCGTGCTGAAAGCTTGCCAGCGCATCGACCTTACCCGCGATGAAACGATCCTGATATTCGCCGAACTCGATTATTGCGATACTGGGGGGAAGCCTTGGCGAGATGATCTTCCTCGTGTGTGGGATGCTCCAAACATCTTTCGCTGATCCGGAGATCGGATGATGACCACGCCCTGTTTATCCGCGAGCGACGACAGCCGCATCGCGGTCTCCTCGCCAGAGGCGTTCAACGCGCTCATCGAGGCTGCGGTCGATGCCTCGATGGCGAAGGCCCAAGTCCTGCATTGGACGGACGCGCTCCGGGGGATCGCTTCGGAAGAGGCTGTCGGCTGGTACCGGCGCGAACTCAAACTGGCGCGACAGGACTGGCACCGCGCGCTCGGGGATTGCCGCAGGCTCAAGCTCTATGCGGACGCCCTCCCGCAGCGCGCCCTCGGGGGATGAGAGATGCTACACGCCGTCCCGATTTCAGGCGGTAAGGACAGCTCGGCCCTCGCGCTGTGGCTCAAGGAGAACGAGCCGCGCGATTACGTCTATGTCTGTACGCCGACCGGGAATGAGCTCCCGTCGTGGTACGAGCACATGCGCGGGCTGAAAGACATTCTGGGCGCCCCCATCATTCCGGTGATCGGCGGCACGCTCAAGGGCGTGATCGCGCAAGAGAACTGCATCCCGAATTTTCAAAAGCGGTTCTGCACGAGGATGCTCAAGATCGATCCCTTCGCCGGGTGGCTCATGCAGCGAACGCCAGCGACGATCTATGTGGGGCTGCGGGCCGACGAGGAAGAGCGGGAGGGCGGCGATTATGCCAAGGTGCCCGATGTCGTCCAGCGCTTCCCGCTGCGCGAGCTGGGCTGGTGCGAAAGCGATGTGTGGGCCTTCCTTGAGCAGCGCGGCATCCGCATTCCCGAGCGCACGGACTGCGCGTGGTGTTTCTTTCAGACACTCGGCGAATGGTGGAACCTCTGGCGTGCGCACCCCGACCTCTATGCAGAGGCCGAAGCCATCGAGGCCCAGATGGGACACACGTTCCGCTCGCCGAGCCGCGACACGTGGCCAGCGTCACTGGCGCTGCTGCGGGTTGAGTTCGAGAAGGGCCGCGTTCCTCCGCGCACGGTTCGGCACGGCGATTTGTTTCGGGGGGAGATGCAATGCCGCGTCTGCCGTCTCTGACCAGCGCCCTCGGGGGATGCACCATGGACCGTGAGGCAAACACAAAACTTATCGACGAAGCGCGCGACATCGGGAGGCTGATCTGCCCGCTGCCATTCCAGCTCGAGGAGGCTGGGGCAGTTGAGCGCATGCCCGAAGATTTAATGCGGGCGGCAGACGTGATCGGCCGGCTATGCGATGCCCTTGAGGCCGGGACAGCAGGGAAGGACTGACGGATGCCTGGATTGATGATGAAGTATTTTGTTCTGAACCCTCGTTCACGTGAGCTGACCTACGCACGTGCCTCGCGCGCCGCGATGCGCACCTACGCACGGATGATCGCTCACGAGAACCCAGAGATGGCCGCCGAACTGCGCGCGTGGGCCGATTCCGTCCAAAGCGAAGCGCTGGATCAGGAGGGCTGACGGATGCCATTTGAACCTGTCCGAACGCTCACTGATCTGGAGAGCCTCAATCAAACTGAGGTGCTTGAAGGTTACCTTTCGGCTGAGCGACGCGACCCGGAGCCAGGACCAAATCGAGGACGATCCTTCTGGCATGGGTGGCGCAATCGTATGATCGATCTTGGTGAAATCCCGCCCGATACCGCGAGCCGCCAGCTCGCTCACGAATTTGTGGCCTCACGAAAGGACTGACGGATGGACGTGCGCGCGATCCTCGATGCGGCGTCAGATGCCATGACAGGTTTGCCGCCGGAGCAGCAAAACGAACCTGATGATTGCGCACAAGTGGCCGTTCTAGCCGCCCTCCGCGCTCTCCTTGCCCAAGGGCCGAGCGCGGCGATGGTCGAGGCGGCACTAACTGCCATGCGGCGATCTCACCATCAGGCCCTTTCAGATTTTTCGGATGAGGACGCGCTCAGCCTCATACGGGCGGCAATAGGCGGATCGGTAGTCCAGCTCATCGCAGAGGTGGAGGCCGCGTGATTCGCCTTTCCGAAGATCAATGGCGCGAGGCGCATCGGCGCTTTTTCGACGCCTCTTTCGAAATCCAAAGCGCGCTGGAGGCGATCGCATTCAGAGACGAGGCTAGGCTCTTCGAGGCCGTCGAGGCGCTAAAGCAAGCGTTGACAGCGCCATTTATCGAAGCGGCACGTCTCACGACCGAAGTGAGCAAGCCCGCAGAGGTGGAGGCCACATGACCGAGGCGGACAAGGCGATAATCAATGATCTCTGGAGGCGCTGGTATCATGTCCTTATTGGGCAAGACGCTTTGCGCCGCGAATTTACGGAAACTCTTGCCCAGGCCCGCGCCGAGGGGCGGCGGCAGATGCGGGAGGAGGCGGCGCAAGAAGCAATAAGCTGCCGGTTCCTTGATGTTAGCCCTAGTGGCTATGGCCGCAGAATGTGTGACGAGGTTGCGAGCTTCATTCGCGCCCTCCCCGACCATCCCGAGGACGCAGGATGACCAAATTCCGCAAGAAGCCGATCGTCATTGAGGCGATAAAATGGAACGGAGGCCCGTGGGGAATTCTTAATGATTTTTGCGGACGGAATTGGGGCCGCGCTGATGCGAACGACGTGAATTGGACAGCGCCTCTAGACAAGGAAATGGTGGTCTTATGGAACTCAATCGAGCGGCAATGGCTACTGTGTCCTGTTGGGTGGTGGATTATACGGGGCATCAAGGGCGAACTTTATTCCTGCGCGCCTGACATATTCGCCGCGACCTATGACCCCGTTGAGGACGCAGGATGACCGAAGCGCTCAAGCCCTGCCCGTTCTGCGGGAAAGTGCCCGAGGCTGGCGCGCACGAAAACGATTGGTGTGAGCCTCCGGAATGGATCGTGATCTGTCTTTGCCGAAGCGACCCACCTGCGGTAACTGAGGCCGAAGCCATCGCGCGCTGGAACACGCGGGCGGAAAAGGAAATGGGACAATGATAATTCCGCCAGATGCCATCCTGCCACTAATCGGGCTGGGATTTTTCGTCGGATGCCTATGCGGGTTTTCCATTTGGGAACTACTGGACCGAACGAAATGGGCCGCCTATCGCGCCGTCTATCGGCGATATCACGAGGACGCAGGATGACCGAAGCGCTCAAGCCATGCCCCAACGTTATCTGCCCGTCGCACCTCGAAGATCACTATCCCGATGTCGCGAGCGTGCGCCACACGATCACGGGATACAGCATCGAGTGCGCGGAATGCGGCGCATCGACGCTAAAGTACGCGACCGAGGCCGAAGCCATCGCGCGCTGGAACACGCGCGCAGAGCAGAAGGAGACGGGACGATGAAAGACAGACATTCGGTATTTGCGTTGGCTCACCCGGTTTTCAACCCCGAGACACAAATCGTGCCGGGGCATTTCTGGGTAGCCGAGCGCATGCTATCGGCGTGCCTGACGGTCAACATCGGCATGGAGTGAAGCGTCTATGCCGGCGGTCGTCCGCTGTGGCATCTCAGCCTCTCCTGGCATGATGCCCCGCCGCCGCAGCCGGTGAAGGTGCTCCGTTGGAGCGCCACGACGTGGAGAAAGATCGAAGCTGCGCGGGACCGGATCATGTTCGGGCTCGGTACAGGAGAGCCTTACGTTGAAGAACGCGGCACGATGAGCGTGCATTGGCGACGGCCATTGAGCATCGAGGAGATCAATCAGATGGCGCCTACCGAAGAAGTCCGCGAACGCCGGGGGCGTCCATGACCACCCTCCCCTCCGTCATCGCCCTATTGGAGAAGGCAACCGAAGGGTCGGAAGCGCTTGACATCAAGATTTGCCGCGCATTCTTCGGCTACGGCGTGGATCAGCCGCTCTGGCACGTCATGCCGTACACGCGCAGTCTCGATGCCGCGCTTACCTTGATCCCGGATTGGGTTGAGGACAAGGACATTGGTTACATCAAGGCCAATGGGTTCTGGAGCGTGTATCTGATGTGGATGGCAAACGACTTTGAAAAGGAGCGGTTCAAAGATTGGGCCAATGAGAACAAGGTCGAAGAAGTTCATATGAACGAATTCGCGAAAGCTCCAGCTCCCGCCCTCGCCCTCTGCATCGCAGCCCTCAAGGCCCATGCCGCGCTGCGCAAGGAGCCGATGCTGTGACAGTCTACGTGGACGACATGCGCGCGGAGTTCGGCCGCATGAAGATGTGCCACATGATCGCCGACACAGATGATGAGCTACGCGCGATGGCCACGAAGATCGGCGTGGCGCAGCGATGGCACCAAGGCGATCACTTCGACATTGCCCTGTCTAAGCGCGCGCTTGCTGTGGCGAACGGGGCGGTTGAGATCACATGGCGACAAGCCGGTTGCATGGCCGCACGGCGCCGGAAAACCGGATCGTTGGGCTCGCCAGGAGATGCAGTCGAATGGGTGCGCGAACAGGCCGCGCTGCGCAAGGAGAAGGAAGATGACCGCTGATGCTGTCGTGCGCGCCGTGCAGACCGATCTAGAGGCACGTTCAGCCCTAGGGATGAAGAAATACGGCGCCCCGTTATCCGATCCACAGGCATTGGAAACGCGGCTCCAGCATCTCCACGAGGAACTACTGGACGGAGCGAACTACATCAAGGGTGCGCTGATGATGCTGCGAGGGGAATTGCCATGACCACCGACCCCCGCCAGGACGCCGCCGAGGCAAGGACGCTCGCCGAGAAGGCAACGCCAGGGCCGTGGGAATATCGCGATGATATAGACGGCATCTACGTTTGCTCAATCGCGCCCGACGCTCCACGCTATGGCGACGATGATCGCCCGGTAGATTTGCTAGCAGACGGGCGCGAGGAAGACTGGCGTTTCTTCGCCCGCTGCCGCACGCTCGTCCCGGCCCTCGCCGATCACATCGATTCGCTCTTAGCCGAACGCGATACAGCGCTGGAATGGATTCGAAAGAATGCCACGCGCGCCGATGTGTATGACGCCCTCTTGGCCGAACGGGATGCGCTGCGGGCGCAGCTTACGATGAAATTGCCGTGTGACGTGCGATTACCGCCGCACACCAAAATCACCAAAGGGTGTTCACTCGACACGCTGCTCGTTGCGCTAAAAATGCGCGCTCGCCAGGAAGGAAAGGCCAATGAGTGAGATCGCCGAACTGATCGCCAAACTCCGTGAGCCGCAGGTATGGCCGACTTGGGCCGCTGATGCAGCCGACGCCCTCGAATCCCTCGCCAAGGACAACGAGCGGCTGACGCGGGCCAATCAGCATTACGCCGATTCACAAGCTCAAGCGACGGCGAACTGTGCAAAATGGCGATGCGCAACTGTGCAACGTGACAGAGATGAAGCAGAGCGACGCGCCGAAGCCGCCGAGCGCGCCCTGGCCGACCTCAAGACGAAGTGCATCGGATGGCTTGAAAAGGCAGACGGAAGCGTTGATTGGCGTGCCGTTATCGCCGCCCTCGCGCCGAGCCCCGAGGAGCCATCTGGGGTGACCGCATTTGAGAATTGCACTTTCGAGCCGGGGCAACTTTCCGCTGGAACCCCGAGCCCCGAGGAGAAGAAGCCGTGAGTGACCCGATCACAGAACGCTACGCCGATAAGGTCACGCCAGAATATCGCATGAGCATGCAGGCCATCGGCATGGCACGGCTTCTCATGAAGCATCACGAGGAAGATTACAGAAAGCTGCTACGCGCGAACGAATATATGGATAATGTCGGCGGTCTGCTGAACCCCACGCTTTATCGTGACATGCTCTATAGCAAGGGGTTCAAGCAGCAAATCACATTGGTAAAGGCTGCGCTCGCGTTCCTCTCGGCGGTCGATGCTATCGCTGCGGAACTCGACCCGCCTACGGCTGCCGACACGCGCGGAGAACCGCCCGAAGGCGCACCTCTTCCTGAACGAAAGCCTTGAGCGGGTCTTGATCGGACAAAGCGTCGTACTCTTTGGCTATGGTCTGCTGATCCGCTAGGCTGAATTCGTGGATCGGGGGGCAGACCGAAACGGACTCAACAGGGGTTGCGGAACAGGCGGAAAGAAGGCAAAGTGCAATCGCTGCGGCGGCGTGGAAAGCAGACACGCGGGGAACGCCTATGCTCGTAGTGCTTACGCAGATGTTCCTCAAAGCGCGGTCGGTGAGGCGATTGAATAGGGCACCGGCGGAGTGCGAAAGCGGGGCGCGAGCCCAGGAGCGGAGAGATCGGGCGCCGAACCCATATGCCCGTGACCGGAGCACAAGCGCGGACTGACGGAGACCTGAGCATAGAAGCCGGAGTAGCGCCCGGCCCGCAGCGACGGAAAGGACCATCCGAATGGAAGATGCCCAACTGGCAAGAGCCCGTGAATACGTGCGTGATGTTCTCATTGGCATCTTCCACCAATCACCAACAGATGCGGAAATCGAAGAAACGGCCAGGAAAATTTTGGAAGCGCTTCCCAAAAGCCTGCGAGCTAGAGCGTCCCCTTCCTCGCTGCCTCGTCCACGCTATCACCATTGAGCGCCGCGTCTCTCTCCCGCTCCAGGGTTGCCGCCTCGGATTTGGTATCGGCTAGTTGCTGTTCCTCCCTCCCGGCCTTGCGCTGTTCCCAGCCGGTGAGCCAGGAGATAACGCCAGCGAGGAATGAGAAAGCCGATCCAATTAGCGAAAGCACTACGAGGCTGCGGGCGGCGCAGGCTGGGCAGCGCCAGACGATGCCTGCATGTTCGAGAGCACCGTGATCGCGGCTGCGGCCACGTCCGCCCCGGACGCCGAAGCGATCTTCGAGGCATCGGACACGAATACCTGCGCGAGCGACGCCAGAGCAGCGAGCCAGCCGGACGGTGAAGCCAACGCGAGAGGATCGGCGACGATGGTTTTCAGCGCAGCCTCGATGTCCGGCAGGATGATGGCGACTGCATCGTGCTCGATCTGGGCGGCGACGTTTTTGAACGCCGGCCATAGGTCAGATTCGACCCACGTTTTGATGGCGTCGATTTCGTTCTCGACATCCTGTTCGAGCATCACGAGTAACTTTGGCAATTTTGCCTCCTATTCTTTGCTGTGCGGAATGATATAAGCCCCGAACCACGCCAACCCCGCAACTGATATATCATCAACCGCGTCCGTGGTCGTTTCGTCGAGGAAGCCTGGCCATTTATAGTTCAAGACACGGATCACGATCTTGGCAATGGCCCCTCCGACCAACGCAAACCCGCCAGCCCCAAAGGATTTGTTCATGTCAGGCGCTGACGGCAAGCCTGGGATCGCCATCGCACATTCTCCTCGTCTATCGCACCCCTTTATAGAACAAAACTCGTCCCAATTTAACCGTAAATGTGGCGTCTTTCGCCCAATTCGGCTCGGGGATGCTGTCCGCGTAGAAATGCGTCGCCCCTTGACTCGGATCGGCCCCGCCTTCTAGGGCTTCGCTATAGGCCGCTAGGCAGTCCATCATCACGCCATCCGTGATCGGCGTCGAGGCCGCGCGGATCAAGTTCGCGTTGTCGCCAGCATCATCGTTCCATTCGCTGAACTGATAGCGCTTGAGACAGACAGCCGCGGCAGTATGGCCATAGCGCACCGGGTCAAGACGCATCCGGTTGAAGATAACGTGCGCGATCGCACGCCGGCATTCGGCCGGTTGATCGGATGCCTCGGCGAAAATCGTGAGCGCGCAAATTTCCCGGTCGAATGCCATCCGCTCCCCCTAGCGCGTCGCCATGACGACATAGACAATGCCGGAACCGACCAGCGCCCAAAAGATCATCCCGATCACCGACCAAAAACTCAGGCCCCCGCTCGGACCTTCCCCGTCATCATCATCGTTCATGCGGAGATGCCCTATGGTGCGGCTCGGCCTCTTCGGCCATCT
>Ga0335085_10013774_pt1 | contig 11836 bp, 11 predicted proteins | sample Lox_Sample_45_FD_206712 | JGI IMG/M metagenome (GOLD analysis project Ga0335085, IMG submission 206712) | Soil microbial communities from Loxahatchee National Wildlife Refuge, Florida, United States - Lox_Sample_4.5 | ecosystem: Environmental > Terrestrial > Soil > Wetlands | place: USA...
ACACGACACTTGCTTCAGGGTTACGGTGGTCTGCATTTCGCCGGGCAGATTCGGGTCGTCGAACCTGTCGGTGTAGCGGATGCGTTCGTGCGGCACCAGCTCACGATACTCGCCGCCGAAAGAGTGGCCGCCGCCTGTCGTGAAGTTCGTGAACGACATCCGGTAAGTGCCGCCGACCCTGGCATCCATGTGGTCAACCTTGCAGGTGAAGCCGTAGGGCGGCAGCCACTTGGCCATGGCGTCGGCGTCGAGGAACGCCCGATAGATGCGCTCAGGCTTGCTGCGCAGCACGCGGTGCAGTCGGATGGTGCCTGTAGCCATGATCAGGTCTCCGTTCGATTCGCAATTGCCAGTCCGGCGCGTTGATCACCGCTTAGAGACGATGTCCGTCCGGGTCCACCACAAACGCCGCGTAGTAGTTTGCCCCATACTCGGACCGCAGGCCAGGCGCACCATTGTCCCTGCCGCCGTGCGGCAGCGCCGCGGCATGAAACCGGGCGAAGGCCGCGCGCTCGCGGGACGCCACTACTTCTTCCCCCAGCGCTCAATCAGGTCTTGCGCAGCCTGCTGCAGCCTCTCGCCCTCGGCCGCGGACAGCGGGCCGCTCGCCTGCCAATGCAGCACGTCGCGATAGTCGGTTTTCGCGCATCGCACGAAATGGAGCAGCTTGTCTTCGCTGCCCTCGCTCAGCGCGACGATGGCGAGCTGCACCCGCTCCCGTTCGCGCTCGTGCGGCGCAGTGCCGTAGAGGTCGAGTATCGCCAGGATGGTCGCGGGGTCGCTCCCGGGGAAGCGCGCGCGCGCCGCGGCGACGACCTCAGCGCGCGCGCGGGTCATGCCGCTTGCCTTGCCGAGCCGGGATGCGATCGTCGTTCATACGAAGGGAACCTCCATAGGCGCGAAGGCGAAGAGGCGCGCGGCGCGGCGCCCGCTGCAGCAGGCCATCGACCGGCAGCGCCGATGCTAATCCGCGCGCGCCGGCACGGTCAAGCCGCGCGCGCGGCGAAGGAAGCCGGGGCCGGAGCGACCCTTTCGGCGCGGAGTAGAATCGCAGCATGCACGCGAAGCTCATCGCCGTCGAAGCCGACATCACCACCCTGCCGGTGGACGCGATCGTCAACGCCGCCAACAATTCACTCCTGGGCGGCGGCGGCGTGGACGGCGCGATCCACCGCGCCGCCGGCCCCGGGTTGCTTGCCGAATGCCGCACGCTGCACGGCTGCGCCACCGGGAAGGCCAAGCTCACGCGCGGCTACCGCCTGCCGGCGCAGTACGTGATACACACCGTCGGCCCGGTGTGGCAGGGCGGGGCGCAGGGCGAGGCGGAGCTGCTCGCGTCGTGCTACCGCGAATCTCTGGCGCTCGCACGCACGCACGGCGTGAAGAAGATCGCCTTCCCCGCGATCAGCTGCGGCGTCTACGGCTACCCGCTCGAGCAGGCGGTGCGCATCGCGGTGCGCGAATGCGCGCAGTTCGCCGCGGGCGAAACGCAGATCGAGCAGATCGCATTCGCCTGCTTCGGCCCCGGGATGCTGTCGTTGTACCGGGCGGAGCTCGCAAAGCGGTAACATGGCGGTCACCGTGACCGCCGACGATCCGAAGCCCCAGCCCCGACCTTCACCTTTGGCGCGCTACCTGCTGCTCGCCTACGCGCTGCTGATCGTCTACGGCAGCCTGCACCCGTTCTACGGCTGGCGCGATCAGGGCGCGGGCGCGTTCGCCTATCTCGGCGCCCGCCTGCCGCGCTACATCACCGCGTTCGACCTGGTGACCAATCTGCTCGCCTACATGCCGCTGGGGTTTTTCGCGCTGCTGGCGCTGTACCCGCGTGTGCGCGGCGCGGCTGCGTTCGTCGTCGCCGGCCTGGCCGGCTGCTTGCTGAGCCTCTCCCTCGAAGCGCTGCAGACCTACCTGCCCAGCCGCATCCCGTCCAACGTCGACCTCGCCACCAACGGCCTCGGTGCCTTCACCGGCGCCGGCCTCGCACTCGCCTTCGGCGTCGACCTGCTCGGCCGCGGCAGGATGCATGCGCTGCGCCACCACTGGATTCTCGACGGCCACCAGTACGACCTCGGGCTGGTGCTGCTCGGATTGTGGCTGTTCACGCAGCTCAATCCGGGGACGCTGCTGTTCGGTAACGGCGACCTGCGCAGCTTGCTCGCGCAGACGCCGGCGGCGCTGCACCCGGTCGACGTGTTCATCCAGGGGGAAGCCTCGGTTACCGCCTGCAACCTGGTCGCCATCGGCCTGTTCCTGTCCTGCCTGACGCGCGACGGCAGGGCACTGCGCGGCCTGCTGCCGGCGCTGCTCGCGGCGGCGCTGGTGCTGAAGACGGTCGCCGTCGGTGAACTGCTCAAGGCACAGCATGTATTCGCCTGGCTCACCCCCGGCGCCCTGCTCGGACTCGCCGGCGGCACGACGGTGCTGATGCTGGCGCTGGCGCTGCCGCGCACCGCGCGCCTCGCGCTCGCCGGCCTGCTGCTGATGGCCGCGACCGTGCTGGTCAACCTGACGCCGGAGAATCCCTATTTCGCCGACGCACTGCAGCAGTGGCCGCAGGGCTATTTCCTCAATTTCAACGGCGTGACGCGCCTGGTGTCGCTCGCCTGGCCGTTCGCGGCGCTGTTCTACCTGATGCTGCTCGCGCCGCGCCCGCCGCGGGAAGGTTCGCGCCGCCGCGACCGGCTATAATCGGCTCTCGCCGGAAGGGACACGCCGGTCAGCGGCATGCCCTTCGGCGACGATACTGTCGGGCCGATCCGCATGAGCTATTACGCGCACCACGTTTTCTTCTGCTGCAATCAGCGCGAGGGCGGCGAGCGCGTGTGCTGCAACGACAAGGGCGCGAGCCGGCTGCGCGACTACGCCAAGCAGCGGGTGAAGGCGCTCGATCTCGCCGGCAAGGGCCAGGTGCGCGTCAACCAGGCGGGCTGCCTGGACCGCTGCGAGGAAGGCCCCTGCATCGTGGTCTACCCGGAGGAAACCTGGTACACCTATGTCGACGAGCACGACATCGACGAGATCATCGAAGAGCACCTGCGGCACGGGCGCGTGGTCGAGCGCCTGAAGATATGACGCGGGTGCTGATCGAGCGCGTGCTGCTCGACGGCGCGGCGGGCAAGATCGAATGCGTGATCAATCTGCCCGCGGGCGGCGAACACCGCGGCGTGGCGCTGGTCGCGCACCCGCACCCGCTGTTCGGCGGCAGCCTCGACAACAAGGTGGCGCAGACGCTCGCGAAGACCTTCGTCGAGCTGGGCTACGCCGCGCTGCGGCCGAATTTCCGCGGCGTGGGCGCGAGCGCGGGCACGCACGACGAGGGCCGCGGCGAGAGCGAGGACATGCTCGCGATCCTGGACTATGCGCGCGCGCGCTTTCGCGCGGGGGCGCCGGTGCTGGCGGGTTTTTCCTTCGGCGCCTACGTGCAGACCCTGGTGGCGCAGCGCGCGCCGCCGGAGCGCATGGCGCTGGTGGGCGTGGCGGCGGGCTTCGTCAGCGGCGGGCGCAGCTACACCGCGCCGGCCGTGCCTGCGGACAGCATCATCATCCACGGCGAGCTCGACGAGACCGTGCCGCTCGCGAACGTGCTCGCCTGGGCGCGGCCGCAGGAGGTGCCGGTGGTGGTGGTACCCGGCGCGGATCATTTCTTCCACCGGCGGCTGCATATCATCAGGAACATCATCAAGGGTTCGTGGCAGCACTGAGCGCCAAGTCAAACGGAACCCACCGCAAAATTGATTTTGCGGCGGGCCGATTTAGGGGAGCATGAGGGGAGTTATCCCCTCACATTGAAAAAGATTTCATGAGCGTCACCGCCCAATCCATCCGCGCCGCCGCCGCCGTACTCGCGGGCCAGGTCATCGACACGCCCTGCCTGTACTCGCGAACGCTGTCGGAGATCACCGGCGCCGAGGTCTATCTCAAGTTCGAGAACCTGCAGTTCACCGCCTCGTTCAAGGAGCGCGGCGCGCTGGTGAAGCTGCTCGCGCTCGCGCCGGCGGAGCGCGCCGCCGGCGTGCTCGCGGTATCGGCGGGGAACCACGCGCAGGGCGTGGCCTACCACGCGAAGCGCCTGGGCGTGCGCGCCGTCATCGTGATGCCGCGCCACACGCCGCACGTGAAGGTGGAGCACACGCGCGCCTTCGGCGCCGAAGTGAACCTCGCCGGCGACAATTTCGACGAGGCCAAGGCGCACGGCCTCGCGCTCGCCGCCGGGCGCGGGCTGACGCTGGTGCATCCCTACGACGACGAGCACGTGATCAGCGGCCAGGGCACGGTGGCGCTGGAGATGCTCGCGCGCGAGCCGAGGCTGGAGGTGCTGCTGGTGCCGGTGGGCGGCGGCGGGCTGATCGCCGGCATGGCGGTCGCCGCGAGCGACGCGAAGCCCGGCATCGAGCTCTACGGCGTCGAGACCGAGAATTTTCCGTCGATGTACTGCGCGCTGCGCGGCGAGGCCGCGCGCTTTGCCGCCAACACCATCGCCGAGGGCATCGCGGTGAAGCAGCCGGGCGCGCTGACGCTGCCGATCGTGCGCGAATTGACGCGCGGCATCCTGCTCGTCGGCGAAGGCGAGATCGAGCACGCCATCGTGCTGCTGCTGGAAATCGAGAAGACCGTGGTCGAGGGCGCGGGCGCGGCGGGGCTGGCCGCGCTGCTGGCGCAGCCCGAGCGCTTCCGCGGCCGGCGCGTGGGCATCGTGCTCTCCGGCGGCAATATCGATCCGCTGATGCTGGCGGTGATCATCGAGCGCGGCATGGTGCGCGCCGGCCGGCTCACGCGCCTGACGGTGGAACTGCGCGACCTGCCCGGCGCGCTCGCCACCGTCACCGCCTGCCTCGCCGCGGCCAATGCCAATATCGAGGAAGTGCACCATCAGCGCGCCTTTACCAACCTGCCGCTGCAGACGGCCGAGGTCGAATTCGTGCTGCAGACCCGCGGCCGCGCGCACGTGGAGGAGATCATCGCCGCGCTGCGCGCGGCCGGTTTCGCCGCGCGCGCGCACGGCGGCTGAATCGAATCAACATTACACCCGGAGCACCGCCATGAAACCCGCACTGATCATCATCGACATCCAGAACGACTACTTTCCCGGCGGCAGGATGGAGCTCGAGGGCAGCCCCGCGGCGAGCCTCGAGGCGGCGAAGCTGCTGCAAACCTTCCGCGCGAAGAGGCTGCAGCTGGTGCACATCCAGCACGTCTCCAACCGGCCTGGCGCGAGCTTCTTCCTGCCGGGCACCGAGGGCGTGAACATCCACGCCAACGTCGCGCCGCGCGCCGGCGAAACCGTGATCCAGAAGAACTTCCCCAACAGCTTCCGCGGCACGGCCCTGCTGGAGCATCTGCGCGGACTCGGCGCCGACCAGCTCGTGATCGCCGGCATGATGACCCATATGTGCGTGGACGCGACCACCCGCGCCGCCTTCGATCTGGGCTTTGCCTGCAGCCTCGCGCACGACGCCTGCGCCACGCGCGCGCTCGCGTTCGGCGAGCAGCGCGTACCGGCGGCGCAGGTGCACGCGGCCTTCGTCGCGGCGCTCGCCGGCCTCTACGCGAAGGTGCAGGATGCCGCGGCGATCGCGGCGGAGATCGCCTCTTAGGATTTCCGGCGGGGGTCTGTGCCGAGCGATTCCGCGGACTGCGCGAAGCGCTCGGCGGCCGTCATCTTGCGCGACCCCGGCTGGCAGAACAGCAGCCAGAAGATGGCGCCGTTGACCAGGATGAACACGACTTCGAGCCAGAGCATGGGCGTAATCAGGACGCGGCTGGAGTTGTCCCCGAACAGGAAGTAGAAACCGTCGAAAGTAGGCAGCAATGCCGCCGAGCCGGTGTAATGGTCCTGGAACGGCGGGTACAGCAGCGCCAGCAGCAGGTTCAAAGCCACCCCCAGGAGCACCAGGTGCTGCCGGTCCAGCCGGCGCCGCAGGCGCGCCCGCTCGCCCAGCAACAGGCCGGCAATCGCCGCGTTGATCAGCACCGTGACGATCTCGATCGCCAGGAAATTATCGTTGATCCTGCGATTGGCGTGGTCGCCGAAGGCAAACAGGAAGCCGTCGAAGTTGGGCACGCCGTGGTGCGCGTAGCTGGAGTACTCGTATGGCGGAAACAGCAGCAGCAGCAGCAAATTGATTGCGGCCACGAGCACCGTGATGGTCTGGTATCTGTTCATCGGCGTTCTTCGATCAGCGGCAACGGCATGCCAGCCAGTCTTGCGCATGTCGGGCCGCGCAAGCGTTAAAAATTCCCGAAACCACCTCTGAATCCGGAGAATGCAGGGCGCTGCGCCCCGTTTCGCAATGATCCTCAGGCGGAAGGCCGTTCCAGCACCAGCAGCTGTCCGGGCAGCGCCAGCGTGCCGTGTTTGCGTATCACCACCTCCTCGCAGCTGCGCTCGGCCAGGCCGTGCTCGCGCGCGAGCCGCCTGACGTAGGCCAGCGACTGCGCGTAGCGGCCGCTGGCCTCCAGGCGGTAACTGTCGCAGTCCCGGCTCGGCTGCTCGATCGAGAGCGCGAATAGGCCGCCCGCGCGTAGCACGCGCGCCACCTCGCGCATGAGCGCGCTGATGTCGCCGATGTAGATCAATACATCGGCCGCAACCACGAGATCGAAGCTCGCCTGCGCCTGCGCGGCCAGGTACTGTCCGGCCTCGGCGACGGCGAACTCGCTGTAGCAGCCGCGGGCGCGCGCCACCTCGATCATCTTCGGCGCCAGGTCCACGCCCACCAGACGCCGCGCCAGGTCGCGCAGCTGTTCGCCGCACAGGCCGGTGCCGCAGCCGAGGTCGAGAATTTCCAGTTGCGCCGGCGGCGCCAGCGCGCGCACGGCGCGGCTGAGCATCTCCGGAATATGGTAGTCGAGCGTGTCGACCAGGTGCCGGTCGAACTGCTGCGCGAAACCGTCGAACGTCGCGCGCACATAGGCCGGCGGCGCCTGCGCCGTGCTTGCGCCGTCGGCCGCGTCGAGCAGATGGCGGAATACTTCCGCTTCCAGGCCTTGCGCCAGTGCCTGGGCATAGCAGGCGCGCATCTCGCCGGCTCTGCCCGTCTGCTGCAGCAGGCGGCCGAGATTCAGGTAAGGCTGGGACAAACCGGGCTTCGCCGCGATCGCGCGGCGATAGCTCGCTTCGGCCTCCTGCGTGCGCTGCAGCAGCTGCTGCGTCGCGCCCAGGTTATTGCAGGCTTCGGCGTGGCGCGGATCTAGCGCCAGCGCGGCGTTGTAATGCCGCTCGGCCTCCGCCAGCTTGCCTTGCTCCTTGCACGCGTTGGCGAGCTTGTAGTGCGTCTGCGCATGGCCGGGACGCAAGGCGGCGGCGCGGCGCAGCGCACGCTCCGCGCCGGCGCAATCGCCTTCATCGAGCAGTTGCACGCCGGCGTCGAATTGCTCCGCCGCGGCCCGGGCGTCGGTCACCCGGTCACTCCCGCAGCGCCGCAGGCTTGCGTTTGCAGCAATGCGGCGACGTCGTGCATTCGTTCACTTGGTTTTATGTTACTTTTGCGATCAGTCTTCAATCGATCATCCTCGGATTCCGATGAACCCGCAAGCCAACGCGAAGCTGTTCGCACCCTGCCCGCGCGGCCTGGAGCAGGCGCTCGCGGCCGAGCTCGCCGGCATCGGCGCGGGCGCGGTGCAGGCCGTCGCCGGCGGCGTCGCGTTCGAGGGTGACACGCGCGTCGTCTACCGCGCGAATCTGGAAAGCCGCATCGCCACGCGCGTGCTGCTGCGCCTGTTCACGGTGGCCTACCGCAGCGAAGAGGACATTTATCGCGCGGCCTACGAAGTGGACTGGCCGCGGCAGTTCGACGTCGGCCGCAGCATCCGCGTCTACCTCACCGCGCAGCGCTGCCCACTGAAGAGCCTGGACTTCCTCACGCTGCGCATCAAGGATGCGGTGTGCGACCGCTTCCGCGCGGACGTCGGCAGCCGGCCCAACGTCGACACGCGCTCGCCCGAGGTGCGCATCCACGCCTTTCTCGACGCAACGCAGTTCACGCTCTACCTCGACACTTCGGGCGAGCCGCTGTTCAAGCGCGGCGCGCGCGCGGCGCAGGGGGAAGCGCCGCTCAAGGAAAATCTCGCCGCCGGCATCCTCAGGCTGACCGGGTGGCAGCCGGGTACGGCGCTGCTCGATCCGATGTGCGGCGGCGGCACGTTCCTGGTGGAAGCGGCGCAGATCGCGCTCGACATCGCGCCGGGCGGCGCGCGCGCCTTCGGTTTCGAAAGGCTGAAGGATTTCGAAGCGTCGCTCTGGCGCGGGCTGCGCGTCGAGGCCGAAGCGCGGCGCAAGCCGCTCGTGCCGCTGCCGATCTACGGCAGCGACCTCTACGGCGACACGCTCAAGCACGCGCAGGCGAACCTGCGCGCCGCGGGACTGGAGCAGGCGGTGCAGCTGAAGCAGGCGAATGCGCTGGAGATTTCGGCGCCTGCAGCGTCGGGTGTCCTGGTCACGAATCCGCCCTACGGCGAGCGCATGGGCGAGCGCGAGGATATGGCCGCGTTCTACCCGAAGTTCGGCGACGCGCTGAAGCAGAAATTCGCCGGCTGGAGCTGCTACATTCTCAGCGCCGACATGAACCTGCCCAAGCTGATCCGGCTGCAGGTTTCCAGGCGCACGCCGCTGTTCAACGGTGCGCTCGAGTGCCGCCTGTTCGAGTACCGCATCGTCGCCGGCAGCATGCGCGGAACCAAGAGCCCCTAACCAGGGGCAGGCCGAGGCGGCGACGCGGCAAGATCCTTCAGGATGTACGCCTGTGAAGTGTCGGTAGTGTGCAGTCGCAATTCGTGCTTGCGAGAGAACTCCTCGAACGCCTTCCTCGCGCCGGGCCAGTTGAAGTCGTCGGTGATGATCGCCCCGCCGCCGCTGAGCCGCGGATAGAAGAATTCCAAGCCGTCCCGCGTCGGCTGATACAGGTCGACGTCCAGGTGCACAAAGCGGAAACTGCGCCCAGCCACCGCAGGAAACGCACTTGGTATCCAGCCCGGATGCAACTCAACGCGTGGAAAATAGCGATGGATATTGTCCCTCACCAGATCGAAGCCGGCGGCGAAATTTCCGGAGACCATGTTGCGCGCGACCTGAGCCGCACCCGCGTCCGACGCTTCAAAGGCCAGGTCGTTCTCACCGGGCGCGCTCAGTCCCTCGAACGAGTCGAACACATGGAAGCCGTCGCCGGCCCAGCTGGGACGGTCCTCGGCAAAGCTGAGGCACAGCTCCATGAATGACAGGCCGCGGGCGCAGCCGCACTCCGCGACATCGCCATCAACCTCCGCGGCGACGCGACGGAACAGTTTGATCAAATTTCGATGGCGGAATATGCGGCGCAGCGGGAATGGCGAAGTGCCAGTCGCAGCCACCGCCTGCGCGTAAACCGCGACGAATTCCGGCTCGACCGCGCCGCCGGCGCGCGCTAGCGCCGCGCTCACGACCATCGCGGCGATCTCCCGTCCGCTATCGAATTCACCTCTTGCCCAGAACCCGTGGCAGATCCGCGTGAGAGCCAGCCGAATGGCTTCGCCGGCGCCATCCGCCGCGGACGCCCCGAACTGGTCCCAACCCTCAAACAGAATGTCAATCGCGCTGCGCACGCCGCCGGCCGCCAAGTAGGCGTCGGCGTCGGAGAGTACTTCCTGCAGAGTGAAATTCTCAGCCACGCCCTTCCCTAGTCGTGGAACTTCGCGGTTGGCTCATGCGCGACGGACTGCGGCCGCATTCCAGGAGACGGCCGAATCCGGCCGGCGCGCGGTGCAAACCGCTTAGCTGGACGCGCGTTTGCGCGCCGTCGCCGGTTTTTTGACGGCGGCTGCTTTCCTGGCTAGGGTCCTGACCGCGGTCTTCACGGCCTTCGCCGCCTTTTTTGCCACAGGCTTGACCACGGCGGGCTTGGGCTCGGCGGGTGCGGCCTCGGCCTTGCCCGGCTTGGGCGCGCGCGGCGCGAATTCGAAGCCGACCTTGCCGTCGGCGCCGCGCACGAGGAAGGCGGAAAACGGCCGCCCTTTCTTCGAGATGAAGCGGTGCAGCAGCTCGGTCCTGCCGGTGGCGAGCAGCTTCTGCATCTGCTCGCGCTCTATCGGCCGCTGCAGGATGATGCGCCCGGAGCGGAAGTCGCAGCTCTTGCCCGGCCCCAGGCTCTTCTCGCACACGTAGGCCATGGGCTGCTCGAACACGCGCGACTTGCACTTCGGGCAGGGCCCGAGCGGCTCGAGCCCGCTGAAATCCGGCGCTTCGTCCGTGCCTTCGCCTGACTGCCCGAAATCGAATTCCGCCTTGAACTCGGGCGACAGCCGCACGACCGCGGCGAACGGCTTGCCCATGCGGCTGCGAAAACCCTGCAGCGGGCCGACGCTGCGCTTGGCGATCAGCTCCTCGATTTCCTCGGGCGCGAACTCGCGGCTCGACACCACCTTCCAGATGCTGAAATCGCAGGCCTGGCACTGGAACTTGCGGTAATTCTCCTGCACCGTGCCGCCGCACTTCGGGCACGGCGCCTTCAGCGTGAGAAAGGCGGTATCGGGAATGTCGCCGTTCTTGATCGCGGACACGAGTTCGCGCGTGGATTCGACGATATGGTCCATGAACTCGGCGCGGCCGAGTTCGCCGCGCTCCATCTGCTTCAGCTTGAATTCCCAGTCGCCGGTGAGTTCGGGCGAAGTGAGTTCGGTAATGCCGAAATGGCCGAGCGCGAACATCAGCGAGAACGCCTTCGGCGTGGGCACGAGCTCGCGCCCGTTGCGATGCACGTAGTCCTCGAAGATCAGGCCCTCGATGATCGCCGCGCGCGTCGCCGGCGTGCCCAGGCCCTTGGCGCTCATCGCCGCGCGCAATTCCTCGTCCTCGACCAGCTTGCCCGCGCCTTCCATCGCCGAGAGCAGCGTCGCCTCGGAGAAGCGCGCCGGCGGCCTGGTCTGGCTGGGCTTGATTTCGACCTCGGTCGTCCTGACTTTCTCGCCCTCGGCGATCGCGACCATCAGCGCATCGTCTTTTTCGGTTTCGCGGCCGTAGATCGCGAGCCAGCCCGGCTGCACCATCACGCGGCCCTCGCTCTTGAACGGTTCGCCCTCGACGCGGGTGATGCGCGTGGTCACGAGAAACTCGGCGGGGGGGAAGAATACCGCGAGAAATCTCTTCACCACCATGTCATAGAGCTTGGCTTCGGCCTCCGACAGGTGGCCCGGCGCCTGCAGCGTCGGGATGATGGCGAAGTGGTCGGAAATCTTGGAGTTGTCGAATATGCGCTTGCTCGGCTTGACCCAGCCTTGTTTCAATACCTCGCGCGCGAACGGCGCATACGCGGCGACGCCCTCGCCCTTGCTCTTGCCCTTGCCGGCGAGCATTTCCATGGTCGACTTGACCGTCGGCAAATAGTCTTCGGGCAGCGCGCGCGCGTCGGTACGCGGATAGGTCAGCACTTTGTGCTTCTCATACAGGGCCTGCGCCAGCGACAGCGTGGTGCGCGCGGAAAAGCCGAAGCGCCCGTTGGCCTCGCGCTGCAGGCTGGTCAGGTCGTAGAGCAGCGGCGAAATCTGGGTGGTCGGCTTTGCCTCCTCGGTGGCGATGCCGGGCCTGCCCTCGCATTTGCGGCGCAGGGCCTCGGCACGCGCCTCGTCCCAGATGCGCTCGGGCTTGGCATCCGCGTCCTCGTCCTTCGCCGCCTTGGCGAACTTCTCGTCGAACCAGCGTCCGCCGTAGCTGCCGGCGGCCGCGGCGAAGGTCGCGTGCACTTCCCAGTAATCGCGCGACTGGAACTTGCGGATGCGGTCCTCGCGCTCGACCAGGATCGCCAGCGTCGGCGTCTGCACCCGGCCCACGGTGGTCTTGTAGAAACCGCCTTCCTTGGAGTTGAAC
>Ga0335085_10013775_pt1 | contig 11835 bp, 13 predicted proteins | sample Lox_Sample_45_FD_206712 | JGI IMG/M metagenome (GOLD analysis project Ga0335085, IMG submission 206712) | Soil microbial communities from Loxahatchee National Wildlife Refuge, Florida, United States - Lox_Sample_4.5 | ecosystem: Environmental > Terrestrial > Soil > Wetlands | place: USA...
CTGGCCCGGGGGACGACCCCCCGGGGCCCCCCGCTGCCGTGCTGGCCCGGGGGACGACCCCCCGGAGCCCCCCGCTGCGCTTCGCGCCTACGCGGTGGTACTTCGCCGACACTCCGGCACTCGCCCGGGCACGAGGCCCGGGCTCGCTGGCCGGTTACAACCGTCCCGCCGTCAACCGTCCGGAGTAAGGGTTTTATCGGCGTGCAGGGCATCGCCAGGAGATGTCACCATGGATGTATGCCCACGACACATCCTCGCATCTCAGCGCGCCTGGCCGCGATTGCCGAATCAGCCACCCTGGCGGTGGACGCCAAGGCCAAGGCGCTCAAGGCGGCCGGCCGTCCGGTCATCGGCTTCGGGGCCGGTGAGCCTGACTTCCCCACGCCCGGCTACATCGTCGAGGCCGCCCAGCGGGCGTGCGCGGAGCCGCGGTTCCACAAGTACACGCCCGCGGCCGGGCTGCCCGAGCTGCGGCAGGCCGTCGCCGACAAGACCGCCCGGGATTCCGGCTTCGGCGTCACCGCTGGACAGGTCCTGATCACCAACGGCGGCAAGCAGGCCGTCTTCCAGACCTTCGCGGCGCTCCTCGATCCCGGGGACGAGGTGCTCGTGCCGGCGCCCTACTGGACCACCTACCCCGAGGCCATCCAGCTGGCGGGCGGGGTCACCGTCCCGGTGCCGACCGACGAGAGCACCGGCTACCTGGCCTCGGTCGCCGACCTGGACGCGGCCCGCACCGAGCGGACCAAGATCCTGCTCTTCGTGTCGCCGTCCAACCCCACCGGTGCGGTCTACCCGCCGGACCAGGTCGCCGAGATCGGCCGCTGGGCCGCTGCCAACGGGCTGTGGGTCGTGACCGACGAGATCTACGAGCACCTCGTGTACGGCGACGCACGGTTCTCCTCCATGCCGGTAGTGGCACCCGAAGTCACCGAGCAGTGCGTGGTGGTGAACGGCGTGGCCAAGACGTACGCGATGACCGGCTGGCGGGTGGGCTGGATGATCGGCCCCGCCGACGTGATCAAGGCGGCCACCAACTTCGAGTCGCACGTCACGTCGAACGTCTGCAACGTCGCGCAGGCCGCCGCGCTCGCCGCCGTCTCGGGTGACCTGGCCGCGGTGGTCCCGATGCGCGAGGCGTTCGACCGGCGCCGGCGCACGATGGCGCGGATGCTGACCGAGATCCCCGGGGTGATCTGCCCGGAGCCGCAGGGGGCGTTCTACTGCTACCCGTCGGTGCAAGGGGTGCTCGGCAAACAGATCGCCGGGCACCGCCCGGCCAGCTCCGCCGAGCTGGCCGCGCTGATCCTGGACGAGGCCGAGGTCGCGGTGGTGCCGGGCGAGGCGTTCGGCACGCCGGGGTACTTCCGGCTGTCCTGCGCGCTCGGCGACGCCGATCTCGAGGAAGGCATCATGCGCATCGGCAAGCTGCTCGGCGAGGCCCGGTAACCGGGCCCGCCCGCCCCCGACGCGACCGGACCGGCCCGGTGACCCCCCGGGAGGGGCCACACTAGGCGGATGGCCCGTCCGCTCGATGAACTCCCGAAGGCGCACCTGCACCTGCACCTGACGGGGGCGATGCGGCATTCGACGCTGGCCGAGCTCGCCCGCGCGCACCGCGTCCACTTGCCCGCCGCCCTGGTCGAGGAGTGGCCGCCCAAGCTGAGCGGCGCGGACGAACGGGGCTGGTTCCGGTTCCAGCGGCTGTACGACACGGCGCGGTCGGTGCTGCGGGCTCCGGCGGACGTGCGGCGGCTGTTCCGCGAGATCGCGGAGGACGAGCGGGCCGAAGGTTCCCGCTGGCTGGAGATCCAGGTCGACCCGTCGGGGTACGCCGCGCGGTTCGGCGGCCTGACGCCCACGGTCGAGCTCGTGCTGGACGCCGCGGCCGGGGCCGCCGACGCGACCGGGGTGGGGATCGCGGTGGTCATCGCCGCGAACCGGACCCGGCACCCGCTGGACGCGCGCACGCTGGCCCGGCTGGCGGTGCAGTACGCGGGGCGCGGCGTGACCGGCTTCGGCCTCAGCAACGACGAACGGCGCGGGCGGGCGGAAGACTTCGCCCCGGCGTTCCGGATCGCCGGGCGCGGCGGCCTGCTCGCGGTGCCGCACGGCGGCGAGCTGGTGGGCCCGGCCAGCGTGCTGGCCTGCCTGGATGCGCTGCACGCGGACCGGATCGGCCACGGCGTGCTGGCCGCGCCCGATCACGACCTGGTCAAGCGGCTGGCGAGCCGGGGCGTCACGCTGGAGGTCTGCCCGTCGTCCAACGTGGCGCTGGGCATCGCCGCCCGCAGCCGCGACGTCCCGCTGCGGCGGCTGTTCGAGGCCGGCGTGCCGATCGCGCTCGGCGCCGACGATCCGCTGCTGTTCGGCTCGCGGCTGGTCGCGCAGTACGGCATCGCCCGCCGCCAGCACGGCTTCACCGACGCCGAGCTGGCCGACCTGGCCCGGATGTCGGTGCTGGGCTCGGCCGCGCCGGACGCGGCGCGGACCGACCTGCTGGCCGGGATCGACGCCTGGCTCGCGGCCGCCTGACCGGCCGCGCCCGCCGCCGCCTGGCCCGCCGCCGCCTGGCCCGCTGCGTCCTGCACGGGGGGCACCGCCCGCTGGCCGACCGGGAAATTCGCAGCCGAACGGGCCGCTGCCGGGAGTCAGGCCGAGACGCCGACGAGTACCGGCTCGATGTCCAGGGTCACGCCGAACGCGTCCCGCACACCCGCGCGGATCTCCCGGGCCAGGGCCAGCAGGCTGGCCGTGCTCGCCTCGCCGGGGTTGATGAGGGCCAGCGTGTGCTTGGACGAGATGCGGGCCCCGCGGGGACCGCCGGTGCGGCCAGGGTAGCCCTTGCCGAAGCCGGCCTGCTCGATCAGCCAGGCGGCCGACAGCTTCACGTGCCCGTCCGGGGCCGGGAAATGCGGGATCCGCAGGTCCGGCCCGTTGGGCCCCCGGGACTGGCGCAGCCGGCGGATGACGGCGGCGAACTCGGCGCCGGTGAGGACCGGGTTGGTGAAGAACGACCCGGCGCTGCGGGTGTCCGGGTCGCCGGCGTCGAGCACCATGCCCTTGCGCGCGCGGAGCTTCAGCACGGCCGAACGGGCCTCGCCGAGCGGCACCCGGCCGCCCAGCTCGACCCCGAGCTCGGCGGCGAGCTCGGGATAACGGATGGGACCGGACCGCCGGCCGGGGGTGAGCCGGAAGGTGACGGCCAGCACGACGAACCGCCCGGTCGCGGAGCCGGGCGCGAACGGCGTCCGCTTGAACGAGCTGGTCCGGTAGCCAAAGCCGCACGCCGCGGCCGGGATCTCGCTGACCTGGCGCTGCTGGCGGTCGTAGGCGCGCACGCAGGTGATCGTGTCGGCCACTTCCTGGCCGTAGGCGCCGACGTTCTGGATCGGGGTCGCACCGGCCAGGCCGGGAATCCCGGACAGGCATTCCAGCCCGGCCAGTTCCTCGGCCACGCACCGCGCGACCACGTCGTCCCAGTTTTCGCCCGCCGCGACGGTCAGGGCCACGGCGGCGGGCCCGGTGCCGCCGGGATCAGTGCCACCGGGCCCAGTGCCGCCGGGATCAGTGCCGCGGGGGTCAGCCAGGGCGAAGGAGATGCCCCGGGTGGCCACGCGGACGGCCAGGCCGGGGAAGCCGGCGTCGGCGATCACCACGTTGCTGCCGCCGCCGAGCACGAGGACCGGCTCACCGCGGTCGTCGGCGCGGCGGACCGCCGCGACGAGGCCAGCCTCGCCGGCGGGCTCGGCCAGGGTGGCGGCGGGACCGCCGAGGCCCAGCGTGGTGTAGCCCGCGAGCGGCACCTGCGGGCGCCCGCCAGTCAGGCGCATCAGGGCAGGACCACGACCGCCCGGGCGCGGGTCAAGACCTTGCTGCCACCCGACCGGGCCACCAGCGCGAGCACGACCTTGTTGCCGTCGAGTTTCTCCTCGACGGTGCCGCTGACCTCGATCGTGGTCCCCTTGTCGTCGTCGGGCACGACCACCAGGGAGGAGAACCGCACGCCGAACTCGACGATCGCGCCCGGGTCGCCGGCCCATTCGCTCGCGAAACGCCCGGCCTGCGCCATCGTGAACATGCCCTGCGCGATGACATCGGGCAGCCCGACCGACCGGGCGATGCGCTCATTCCAGTGAATGACGTTGAAGTCCCCGGACGCGCCCGCGTACTTGACCAGGTCAAGCCGGGTGACCGGGTAGCTCTTCGCTGCCAGTTCGGCGCCGGGCTGCACGTCCGCGTAGTTAACCGTCGCTGCCACCGTTCCGCCTTCCGCTACAGATTCGCGGCCGTCGCCCCCGTCAGGCCCCCGTCGCCCCCGTCAGGCCCCCGTCTTCCCGTCAGGCCCCGTCTTCCCGGCACCCCGATCTTCCCGGCACCCCGATGCCCCGTCAGCCCGCCCCGCCTCGTTCGACGAGTGCGGACAGGGCGGTGCAGACGTGCTCACCGCCAGTGGTCTTGATCTCGGTCCGGGTCGTCAGCATCACGTTGCGGCCGACGTCCCGGATGTCGGTGATCGTGGACTGCGCGACAACCACGTCTCCGGCGTGCAGCGGGCGCGTGTGCTCGAACCGCTGCTCGCCATGCACCACCATCGAGTAGTCCAGCCCCAGGCCCTGGTCCATGATCGCGTAGGAGCTGTCGGCCATGGTGATGACGATCGCGAACGTGGGCGGCGCGATGACGTCCGGGTACCCGGCCGCCTCGGCCGCGGCCCGGTCGCGGCACAGCGGGCTGGGGTCGCCGATCGCGTCGGCGAAGTCAGCGATCTTGACCCGGCTGACCTCGTACGGCTCGGACGGCGGGAAGCTCCGGCCGATGTAGTCCCGGTTGAGCGCCACCGCGGCGGTCAGCGGGTTTCGCGGTGCGGCCGGTGGCAGCGGCAGTTCGGGCAGTACTTCTTCAGCTCGAGCCGGTCAGGATCGTTGCGCCGGTTCTTGCGGGTGATGTAGTTGCGGTGCTTACACTCCTGGCAGGCCAGGGTGATCTTGGGCCGGACGTCGGTGGCAGCCACGGCGAAGTGCCTTTCTCGTTCAGATGGACAGCAGGACAGCGTATCAAGCGCCGTCCTTGTTCCCGCAGGCCGAAGGCCCAGCCTCGCACGCAGCCAGGTTCCCCGCCCCCGCGGGCCGGAGGCCCGCACCCGGGGGCCGGGGGGGACGGCCCCCGGGTTAGCACCGAACTCCGGCGAAGCCGGCCGAGGGCCGGCAAGCAGGAGATCGCGTAGCGGAGGCCGGACTTGAACCGGCGACACAGCGATTATGAGCCGCTTGCTCTGCCTGACTGAGCTACTCCGCCTGGGACCGCCGCGCCGTCTACCCGTCGGGCGCGATCCGGGTCGCAGGTCAGATTACCCGATCCGGCGTCCGCAGGGTGACGGGCGGGACGTACTCGCGTCCCGGCGATCGCTGCCACCAGGCCCCGGTCTCCCGAAGTTCGCGCCAGGTCGTATACCGGTACCGGTAGAGCCGGGCCCGCACGTAGACGGGCGGCGCGCCGGGGAACGGGTTCGTGCGCAGCAGCGCGAGCACGTCACGATCGCCCGCCAGCAGCCGGTGCAGCAGCGGGACCAGCCACGGCTGGGCATACCGGGGCGACAGCGCGGCGAACCACATCAGCCAGTCCAGCCGCAGGTGGTACGGCGCCACCAGCCGCGGCAGACGCCGCGGATCACCGGGCTTGCCCCTGAACTGATACTCCCGCCATCGCGTGCCGGGCGTGACGCGCGGTTCGCTGGTGCCCTCGATGATCACTTCGTCGCGGCGCCGGGTGATCCCGCCGAAGGCACCGTACGCGTTGACCAGGCGCAGCGGGTCGAAGCTGTAGTTCATGAGCTGCTGCCGGGACAGCAGATTGCGGGCGGGCCGGTAGCTGAGCACCAGCACCACGGCGGTCACCGCCAGCACGGCGCCCTCGTACCAGCCGGGCGGGGCCGCGAGGTGAGGCGCCGGCGGCAGCGGCAGCACCCGGGCCGCCGCGGCGTCGTCCAGCACGGCGGCGGCCAGCACGATCGTCAGCCAGTTGAGCCAGGCGAAATTGCCGGACAGCACGAGCCACAGCTGCGTCACGATGATGACGGCGGCCGCCACGCTGGCGGCGGGCTGCGGGGCGATCAGGGCAAACGGCACGATGAGCTGGGCCACGTGGTTGGCGAGGGCCTCGGCCCGGTGCAGCGGATCGGGCAGCCGGTGGAAGAACCAGCTGAGCGGGCCGGGCATCGGCTGGGTCTCGTGGTGGTAGCGCAGGCAGGTCAGGTCACGCCAGCAGCGGTCACCGCGCATCTTGATCAGTCCGGCCCCGAATTCCAGCCGGAATATCACCCACCGCACCAGCCACAGCAGCAGGACGGGCGGCGCGGTGCGCGCGTTCCCCATGAAGATGGCCAGGAAGCCGCTCTCGGCCAGCAGCGTCTCCCAGCCGAAGCCGTACCAGGTCTGGCCGACGTTGACGATGGACACCTGCAGGGCCCACGGCGCGGCCCACAGCAGCAGCGACGCCCACAGCGGGACCAGGTCGCCCAGACCGGCCGCCAGCGCGGCCGCCAGAACCGCCCCGGCCCACGCGGCGGCGGCGAAGAAGCGGTCGGAGTAATGCAGCGAGAACAGGCTCGGTGCGCGGCGGAACGGCACGCGGGCGGTATAGGCGGGAATCGGCAGCAGGCCCCGCTCGCCGAGCAGCGGGCGGAACTGGCGGGCCGCGGCGACGAACGCGACCAGGTAGATGGCCGCCAGCCCGCGCTGGAAGGCCAGCCGGGCGAACCAGTAGTCGGGGGCCGCGAACCACCGCATCGCGTCACCCGGGTCGTTCCGGCCGGGACGGCCCCGCGCTCCCCCGCCGGAGCGGCCCCGCGCTGCCCGGCTGCAGCGGCCCCGCGCTGCCCGGCCGCGGGCGGCCGAAGACCCGGCGCAGCGCGGTCGCGGCGGCCCGATAGCCGCATATGCCGTGCACCCCGGGGCCGGGCGGGGTCGCCGCGGAGCACAGGTAGATGGACCGGTCGGGGGTCGCGTACGGCACCGGCGCGAGCGTCGGCCGGAACAGCAGCCGGAGCTGGTCACAGCGGCCGGCGGCGATGTCCCCGCCCACATTGTTCGGGTTGCGGGCCTCGATGCCGGCCGGGGCGGTGACGGTGCGGGCCAGGACCAGGTCGCGGAAGCCGGGCGCGAACCGGTCGATCTGCGTCTCGATGGCACCGGTGTGGTCCTGCCGCCAACCGTTCGGCACCTGGCCGTACACCCAGAAGACGTGCGAGCCCGCCGGCGCCCGGGCCGGGTCGAACAGGCTCGGCTGGGCGGTGATGAGGAAGGGGCGGGCCGGCGCCGCGCCGCGGTGCACCGACTTCTGCGCGGCGCGGATGTCGCCCAGGGACGATCCCAGGTGCACCGTGCCGGCCCGGCCGCAGGCCTCGGCGGTCCACGGCACCGGGCCGCTCAGCGCGTAATCGATCTTGAAGACGCCCGGCCCGTGCCGGTAACGGCGGAGCCGGTCGGCGTAGCGCCGCGGCAGCCGAGCGCCGGCGATGGCGGCCAGCTGCTCAGGTGAGGTGTCGAACAGGTAGGCGCGGGCCCGGGGCAGCCCGGCCAGGTCGCGGACCGGGTGGCCGGTCCTGATCGTCCCGCCGAGCGAGGTCAGCAGGCTGGCCATGGCGCCGGACAGGGCCTGGGTACCGCCGCGCGGGGCGGGCCAGCCGACCTCGTGCGCGGCCAGCGCGAACATCAGCGCCACCGCACCGGTGGCGGCCGACGTCAGCGGGGCCGTCACGTGGGCCGCGAGGCCGGCCAGCAGGCCCCGGGCTTGTTCTGCGCGGAAATACCCGGTCAGCGCGTCCGCCGGGGCCAGCCCCAGCAGCCCGAAGCGGGCCAGCAGCAGGGGGTGGCGGGGCAGGCCGTCCAGCGGCGCCCGGAGCACGTCCGCAGCCAGCTCGTCCCAGCGGCCGGCGAATGGCCGCAGCAGCCGGAGATAGGCCTGGTGGTCGGCGCCCAGTGACGCCGCGCTGGCGGCCATGGAGCGCGCCAGCGTGGCCGCGGACCCGTCCGGGAAGGGGTGGGCGAGCGCCAGCTCCGGCTGGATCCACGACAGGCCGTGCTGCTCCAGCGGCCAGGCCCGCATCACCGGGGACCCCGCGCCGAGCGGGTGAACGGCCGAGCAGGGGTCATGCCGGAAACCGGGGAGCGTCAGCTCCTCGGTGCGGGCACCGCCGCCCACCGTGTCCGCGCCCTCGAAGACCACGACCTCCAGCCCGGCCTGGGCCAGCGTGATCGCCGCGGCCAGGCCGTTCGGCCCGGCCCCCACCACGACCGCGTCGCAGCTGTCCACGCTACCGGCCGTCCAGCGGAATGGCGCCGGTCGGCGCGACCGCGTGCACCGCGGCCTGCAGGTCCCGGACCGACCGCGCGGCGTCGCCGCAGAACATCTCGACGTCGCCGGCGTCGTAGACGCGCAGGTCGGTCAGCCCGTCGGCGCACGGCGCCAGGGACGGCCGCGAGCCGTCGTGCGCCAAGTCGCAGATCTGCCGGATGTACTGCGGCCCGAACCGCGCGCCGCTGCGGGAGCAGCCGTCGAACGGCGCGCCGAGGATGACCACATCGGCGCCGGGGTAGGTCGCCGGATCCACCCCGTCGCACCGGACGATCCCCAGGAACGTGATGTCCGGGCCGAACTGCGGGCCGTAACGAGCCATGACCGGACTTTAGCGGACGTTTTTGCCGAACGACCTCGGCAAATGGGCTCTGCCACGGCGCGGCACCCAACCCGGGCGGCCGATTCGCGAGGTCATCCAGGGACTTACCTCAACGATACGAGATTGCGTTCCGCATTGCGCGGGGGCGCGGGACGCCGACATGATGCTCTTGTCCGGAAGCGCACACTCTCCGCACCGCCGACGGGAAGGCACACCGCATGGCCGCCACGAGGGCGAAGCGCACGAAGGCTCAGCGCACGGCGGAGCCCGCAAAGCCCTGGCGGGTCTGCGCCACCAGCGGCTTCAGCACCGATCACCGTTCCATGGCCACGGCGTTCGAGCAGGTCAAGGCCATACACCGGTGGGGACTGGCCGCCTCCGTCTACCGCTGGGGCGAGGACGGCTGGACCCTGTACCGGTACATGGAGCCGCCGGAACCGCCCCCCGCGCAGGACGCCTGGCCGTTCTAGGCCCCCGGCCGGTGTGCTAGCCCTGAGACATGGATACCGGGCGACGGCGGCTGCTGGCGGCGATGCCGCTGCACGCGATCACCGCGACCTACGGCGAACAGGGCCTGCGGGAACGGTTCGCGGCGGAGATCGCCGCCTTCCCGGACGCGGACCGGTGCCGCCTGGAGCAGGCCCTGGCGCTCGCCGCGGAGCTGCACGCCGCCGACCGGCGTCAGCAGGAGCCGTACCTGAACCACCTGCTGCGCGTGGCGATCCGGATCCTGTCCCATTACGGGGCGCGCGACGCCGACGTCGCCGTGGCCGCGCTGCTGCACGACGCGGTCGAGGACCACGCCGCGGACCTCACCCGGGACGGCAGGCCGCAGGCCGCCCTCGCGGTCCTGGCCAGCCGGTTCGGGCCGCGCGTGGCCGAACTGGTCGCGGCCGTGACCAACCCCGAATACGAACCCGGCCGTGACCGGCACGAGCAGTACCGGGAGCACGTCGCGGCCAGCCTGGACCGCTCCCCCTGGGCACGGGTGATCAAGGCGTCCGACTTCACCGACAACGGCGTGGGCCTGATCCACACCACCGGGCCGCGGGTGGCGGCGCTGGCCGCCAAGTACGCGCCGCTGATCCCGGTGCTCCGCGACGTCATCACCCGGCCCGATACCCCGCTGAGCGCCGAGGCCCGGCAGCGCATCCTCGGCCAGCTCGACCGGGCCGCCGAGCGGTTCTCGGCCCTCCTTCCTCCCGGCCAGCCATCCGGCACCGGGTAACTCCACCAGGCCGACCTCGACCGCCCGCGGCGCGGCGTCGGCACCGATGCCGAGCCGCGGTCATCACAAATGGATGACCCGGGTGGCATCCCACGGCCGCTCCCACCCGGCGGCCGCGAGCAGGCGGTCCACCAGCGCGGCCGTGAATCCCCAGATCAGCATCCCCCTGACCTGGAACGCGGGCATGACGAATCCGCTCGGCCCGTGCGTCATCAGCCGGGCGGCCGGGTCGGCAAGTTCGCTGATACGCACTCGTTCCACCGCGGCTACCTCGCCGGTGTCAACGGGGGCGACCGCGCACGGCTGCCGCCACCATGCGAGCACCGGGATGACCCGGAATCCGGTCGGCGGGATGAACACTTCGCGCAGGGTGCCGATGACGTCGACGCCGCCCGGGTCGAGGCCCACCTCCTCCGCGGCCTCCCGCAGCGCCGCCGCGACCGGTCCATCGTCCCCAGCGTCAATGACCCCACCGGGGAAGGCAGGCTGGCCCGCATGCAGCCGGAGCCCGTCACTGCGCTGAATGAGCAGCAGATCCGGGCCGCCGGGGCCGTCGCCGAACAGGACGAGCACGGCCGACGCCCGGCCGCCGGTAGCGGGCGGCGGGAGCAGCGGGGATAGTTCCGCCGTCTCGGCCGCGGCCGCCAGCTCACGCAGCCACGCTGGCACGGGCCCGGCTGGCCCGGGCTCGTCGCGAAGAGGGCCAGCGGTCACCATCCAAGCTTAGGCCGGGGACGAGGACGATCCCCGCCAGTCGGCCTGACGTCCCGCCCGGCGCAACCAGGCACCACTGGCCATTCGCGCTGTGCACTGGCGGATACGAGTGCGGCTCTCGCGAGCTGACAATCGCAGGGTGCCGGTCGCTGATCAGGACGACGGCGACGCAAACGAGCGACACCGTGACCACCTGGCTGAACACATCCTTCGAGATGCACTTCCGGGTTATCGACGGGTTGGCGGTCCGGTTTGCCCGGAGCGAGAACCGTGCTCCCGGTTGCCCTGCTCCTGGGCGCGGCGATCCGGTTGTTCGCCGGTGAGCTGTTCATCAGCCCGCGAGCGGTCGAGTGGCACCTGCGCAAGGTGTTCACCAAGCTCGGCATCAGCTCCCGCAGGCAGCTCCGCGAGGCGCTCCCCGGCATCGACCGCCAGCCCGTGTCGGCCTGACCGGGGCGTTATGCCATCCCGAAGACCACGTCGGTGCGCAGGGAGGTGATCCCTTCGACCGCAGGCTGCGCAGGCGCCTTTGGCGAGAGGGCGGCGGCTACGTCGACTGGCCTGTGAGAACGACCGTGCCCCGCCGAGCACCGTTATTGCTTGGCGACTCGATCGTGATGTCCATGGTGGGGAAGTCGTGCGGGTCGACAGCGCTCGTCATGGAGAAGGTCCCGCTCCCGCTTTTCGGGACGAGGAACGTGCCAGCGGACACCACCTTCTGATGCCCCTGGCTGGCGTACCAGCATTCGTACCACGGCGAATCCCCAAAGGCTTGGAGGTGGTGCACGGTCAAGGTGACATCCCAGCTCCCAGAAGCATCGGGCCGGGCGGTCGCCGTGCCCGAAGCGCTCGCCTGCCCTGATCCGGGGGGTGGAACGAGCTTGAAGGCGAGGGCCCCGGTGGCCGGACCCCCGCCAAGGCGGGGCAAGACGACGATGGCGGCGACGATAATGGCGGCAGCGACGGCAACCGCACTTATCAGGCGCCCCCGATGGCGGCGCCACCAAGACAGGCCAGTGACCGGGGCCGAGGCGTCGGGCTCGGTCGTTGCCGGTTTGGCAGCGGGTGGCGGATAGACCCGGGTCTCGGCCTGAGCCGGGGGCTGGCGCTGGGGAGCGGGTGACGGATAGCCCCGGGTCTCGGCCTGAGCCGGGGGCTGGCGCGGAGGGATCGGGTAGACCCGGGTGGGGGCTTGATCCTCGCCCCCTGAGCGGCG
>Ga0335085_10013776_pt1 | contig 11835 bp, 6 predicted proteins | sample Lox_Sample_45_FD_206712 | JGI IMG/M metagenome (GOLD analysis project Ga0335085, IMG submission 206712) | Soil microbial communities from Loxahatchee National Wildlife Refuge, Florida, United States - Lox_Sample_4.5 | ecosystem: Environmental > Terrestrial > Soil > Wetlands | place: USA: Florida...
ACCGTGAGCGGCGCCTCGCTGCGCTCGGCCTCGCGCACCAGCCGCGCATGCCGCGCCTGCGTCTCTGCATCGAAGGAGAGCCAGTAGAACGGATAGCCCTTGGCGATGAAGCTATCGATCTCGGCGGCGGTGAAATCGGGCAGCAGCTTTTTCACCGCCTCTTGCGCCTGGCGCACGCGCTCCTCGCGCGCCGTCGCATCGATGCCGCCCGACATCAGCTCGAAGGCGCGGTGATAGAGCTCGCGCAACAGCGCCGCCTTCCAGCCGTTCCAGATTTTCGGCCCGACCGCGCGGATATCGGCGACGGTGAGGAGCAGCAACAGCTTCAAGCGCTCGGGCGATTGCACCCGCGCGACGAAATCGGCGATCGTCTTCGGATCGTCGATGTCGAACTTGAACGCGGTGTTGCTCATCAAGAGATGCCAGCGGATGAGCCAGGCGACGGTCTCGGTCTCTTCCGCCGTGAAGCCGAGGCGCGGCCCGAGCCGCTCCGCGACCTGCGCGCCGAGGACCGAATGATCGCCGCCGCGACCTTTGGCGATGTCGTGCAGCAGCACGGCGAGATAGAGCGCGCGGCGCGAATCGATCGTCGGGAAGAGGCTCGTCGCCAGCGGCACGTCTTCCTGCAGATTACCGTGCTCGACATCGGAAAGGATGCCGATCGCGAAGAGCGAATGCTCGTCGACCGTATAGGTGTGATACATGTCGTACTGCATCTGCGCGACGACGCGGCCGAAATCGGGCACGAAGCGGCCGAACACGCCTGACTCGTTCATCCAGCGCAGCGCGATCTCGGGATTGACGTTGCTCGCGGTGAGGATCTCGACGAAGAGCCGGTTGGCTTCGGGATTGGCGCGCAGCTCGGCATCGATCAGCTTCAGCGACTGGGTGATGAGGCGCAGCGCGTGCGGGTGGATGTCGAGCCCTTCCTTCTGCGCGACGTAGAACAGCCGCAGCAGCGCGACCGGATCCTTGGCGAACTGGTCCTCGCTCGCGACATCCAAGCGGCCGGCGTCGACGGTGAAGCCGTCGACCGATTTCTTGCCGAAGCCCCAGCGCTTCAGCGAGAATTTCGGCTGATGGCGATGCTCCGATTCGAGCACGGCGCAGAAGATGCGCGTCAGGTCGCCGACATCCTTCGCGATCAGGAAGTAGTGTTTCATGAAGCGCTCGACGCCTTTCGTACCGGCGTGATCGCGATAGCCCATGCGCTGGCCGACCTCGCTCTGGCGGTCGAAGGTCAGGCGATCCTCGGCGCGGCCGGCAAGGAAATGGAGATGGCAGCGCACGGTCCAGAGGAAATTCTGCGCCCGCGCGAAACGCTGCGCCTCTTTCGCCGACAGCACTTTGAGATCGACGAGCTGATCGATCGTGTCGGCGCGATAGACGTATTTCGCGATCCAGAACAGCGTGTGGAGATCGCGCAAGCCGCCTTTGCTCTCCTTGACGTTCGGCTCGACGAGATAGCGCGAATCGCCGAGCCGCTCGTGCCGCTGGTCGCGCTCGGCGAGCTTGGCCTCGATGAATTGCGTCGCGCTCTTGCGCGCGATCTCGCCGTCGAAGCGGCGCTTCAGCTCAGCGAAGAGTTCCTGATCGCCCCAGATGTAGCGCGCCTCGAGCACGGCGGTGCGGATGGTGAGATCGCTCTCGGCGTGGCGGATCGTCTCCTCGACCGAGCGCGTCGATTGCCCGACTTTGAGGCCGAGATCCCAGAGCGTGTAGAGCAGATACTCGACCACCTGCTCGGTATGCGGCGTGCGCTTGTAGGCGGTGAGGAAGAGCAGATCGATATCGGAGAACGGCGCGAGCTCGCCGCGGCCATAGCCGCCGACCGCGATCAGCGCCATGCGCTCGCCTGCGGTCGGATTGGCGATCGGATAGACATGAGCGCCGACGAAATCGTGCAGCACGCGGATGATCTGATCGACGAGGAACGACAGCGCGTGCACCGTCTCGGTGCCGCTGGCGCCGGCCTCGAAGCGCTTACGCACTTCGGCGCGGCCGGCGGCGAGCGCGGCTTTCAGCGTCTCGGCGACCTTCTTGCGATCGGGCTCGGCACTCGCCTCGGCGATTGCATCGAGCTGCGCCGCCAGTGCCCGGCGGTCGATGATGTCACGCTGACGCGGGATCTCGGCCATCGCGGCGATTGTATCGAGAAGCGGTTACCCTGTCGCGGTTTCGTTGCAGCGCGGCAGGGGCTTGGGTTCGTTTCGCACTTTTAAAAATTCGCAAAGTCTTTCAGGGGCTTAGGCTGCGCGGAGAGCGTCTCGAAGAGATGGGGCCGGACCCGCAAAGATCAAGCCGGCGTCTCGCTTTTAGGCGTCGCTCAGCCGCGGCAATCGAACAGCGCCATGAAGCCGAAATCCATGTGCTGCTGCATATGGCAATGGAAGAGGCTGCGGCCCGGCTGATCCGCGGTGAAATCGACATTCGTCGTCTGAAAGCTGCCGAGCATGGCCACATCCTTGATGACGCCGCCCGTCGGATGCCCGGCGATCGAGGTCAGCTCGAAGCTGTGGCGATGAAGATGGATCGGATGGATATCGTCGGTCGCGTTGGTCATGCGCAGGCGATAGCGCCGGCCGCGTGTCAGATGGAACATCGGCTCCATCTTCGCCATCGAGAACGGCACGCCGTTGATGGTGAACTCGTCGAAGCCTTGCCGCGCGCCGATACGCGACGCGAAAGTCATGTCGATGGTCTGGTCCGGCTGTTGCGGCTTGGCGTCGGGCTTGGCGAACAAGCGATAATCCCAGCGGAACGGCGCTGGCGGGTCCCAGCGCGGCTCGCCCTGCGCGCCGGCATATTCGACGACGATGCCCATACCGCCGGTGCGATCCTCGTCCATAAGATCGCCCATCACCCATGTGCCGGGCTGTTTCATCTCGACGATCGCCGAGACGCGCTCGGCCGTGCCGAGCCACAGCACCGGCACCGACGCCGGGTTCGGCACGGGATTGCCGTCGAGCGCCACCACGGTGAAAACGTGACCCGGAAGATAAAGGCTGCGGATTTCGCTGGCGCTCGCATTGAGGACGTGGAACAGCACGCGCTCGCCCGGCTTGACGCGGATCGGCTCGCCATGGCCGAGCAAACGCCCATTGACCGAGAAGAAATTGTAACCGAGCTCGTAGCCCGGCTGCCGGCCGGCTTCGAGCGCGGCCTTCGCCGCCGCCACGGCTTGGTCGTGCAGTCCCGGCACTTGCTCGGTCGGCCCCAGCATATCGACCGGCATTTCGGTGCGGGTGAGGAAGGGGCCGAACTCCTTCAAGGTCAGGAAAATCTCCTGATCGTAAGCACCCGGCTCATGCGCCGGCGCGATGAAGAGCGGCCCCGCCTGGCCGCTATAGGTGCCCGCCGAGAGATCGATGCCGGCGGCGACATGGCTGTGATAGAAGCGGAACCCCGCCGGCCGCGGCACGAAGGCGATGCGGCGCATGCCGTGCGCCGGAATGAACGGCGTGCCTTCTTCCGCGGCGCCATCGACCTCCGGCGGCACGAACTGGCCGTGCCAGTGCAGCAGCTCCGGCGTGTCGGTGTCGTTGTGCACATCGACGACGACCCGCTTGCCTTCGGTGAAGCGCAGCAGCGGTCCCGGGAACTGGCCGTTATAGGTCTTGGTCGAGACCGTGGTGTCGGGGCCAAGCTCGACCAGGCTCGTCGCGATGCGGATTGTGTAATCCGCCGGTCCCGTGGGTGCCGTCATCGGCGCGGCCTTTGTTGGCGCCGCGGGATGACCGGGCTGCGATTGCCTCGAAGCGATCGCGCCGGTGCCACTCAAAAGCGCTGACGCGCCGGTCCATTGGAGAAGATGACGCCGGGAGATCATCATTCGTCTAGCCTCCCGCCGCCGAGCGCCTTGATCTTATAGAGTAGCTCCAGCGCCTCGCGCGGCGAAAGCTCGTCGGGCTTTAGCGCCGACAGGAGTTGCTCGAGCGGCGAGGGCTCGGCGAGTTCGGGCGGGGTGTTGGGTTTCGCCGCGGCGAAGAGCGGCAGATCCTCGGCGAGGCGGGTGAGCGCGCCGCTTTGCTCGCCTTTCTCCAGGGTCGCGAGCACCTGCTCGGCGCGCGCGATCACCGCCGGTGGCAGGCCGGCGAGCTTGGCAACGTGGATGCCGTAGGAGCGGTCGGCGGCGCCCGGCGCGATCTCGTGCAGGAAGACGACATCGCCTTGCCATTCCTTCACCCGCATCGTGTAGCAGGCGAGGTGGTCGAGCTTCGAGGCGAGCGCCGTCAGCTCGTGGTAATGCGTCGCGAAGAGCGCGCGGCAGCGGTTGCGGTCGTGAAGATGCTCGACCGCGGCCCAGGCGATCGAGAGCCCGTCATAGGTCGCGGTGCCGCGGCCGATCTCGTCGAGGATGACGAGGGCGCGGGGGCCCGCCTGGTTGAGGATCGCCGCGGTCTCCACCATCTCGACCATGAAGGTCGAGCGGCCGCGCGCGAGATCGTCGGCCGCGCCGACGCGGCTGAAGAGGCGATCGACGACGCCGATCCGCGCCGCCGCCGCGGGGACGAACGAGCCCGCTTGGGCGAGGACGGCGATAATTGCGTTCTGGCGCAGGAAGGTGCTTTTGCCGGCCATGTTGGGCCCGGTCAGGAGCCAGAGCCGCTGCGTTTCCTGGAGATCGCAGTCGTTGGCGACGAAGCTCGGCCCGGCGGCGCGCAAGAGCGCCTGCTCGACCACCGGATGGCGGCCCTGTTTGATCGCGAAGCCGGTGCTGTCGTCGATCGCCGGCCGCGTGTAGCGCTCGGTCACCGCGAGCTCGGCAAGGGACGCGGCAACATCGAGCGCGGCGAGCGCGGCGGCGGCGCGCGCGATCTCGCGCGCCTCACCCAGCGCTTCGGCGACGAGATCGTCGAACAGCTTCATCTCCAGCGCCAGCGCCTTGTCGGCGGCGGAGGCGATCTTTGCCTCGAGCTCGCCGAGCTCGACCGTCGAATAGCGCATCGATGAGGCGAGGGTCTGGCGATGGATGAAGCCCGCGCCCATCTTCGCCGCGTGGTTCGGCCCGATATCGATATGATAGCCGAGCACGTTGTTGTGCCGGATCTTGAGCGAGGCGATGCCGGTCTCGGCGGCGTAGCGCGCCTGCAAGCCCGCGACGAGCCGGCGGCTGTCGTCGCGCAGCTTCACCAGCTCGTCGAGCTCGGCAACGTAGCCGGGCGCGATGAAGCCGCCATCGCGCGCCAGCAGCGGCAATTCCGCGGCGAGCGCGCGGGTGAGACGATCGACCAGCGTGTAATGCTCGCCGAGATCGCGCTCCAGCGATGCGATAAGCGGCGGCGGCGCGGCGAAATCGGCGCCGGTCAGATTTTGTTGGCGGAGCAGAGCGCGCAAGCCCGCCGCGACGCGCAGCGTGTCGCGCAACGCCGCGAGATCGCGCGGGCCGCCGCGGCCGACACCCAACCGCGCCATTGCCCGCGCCATGTCGGCGCAGAGCCGCAGCTCGTCGCGCAGCGCCTCGCGCAGCCGCTCGTTGCCGACGAAGAACGCGACGGCATCGAGCCGCGCCTCGATTTGCGACGGATCGGTCAAGGGCGCGGCGAGATAATCGGCGAGGAGCCGCGCGCCGGCGCCAGTCTCGGTGCGATCGATCGCGGCAAGCAGGCTGCCGTTGCGGTCGCCGGTGAGACTCTCGGTGAGCTCGAGATTGCGCCGCGTCGCTGCGTCGATCTCCATCACGTCGCCGCTGCCGAAGCGCTTGGGCGCGCTGAGCGCCGGCAATTTCCCCTGCTGCGTCAGCTCGACATAATCGACGAGCGCGCCGGCGGCCGCGATTTCGGCCCGCGTGAAGGCCCCGAACCCGGCCAGCTCCTTGACGCCGTAAAGCGCCTCCAGGCGCTTCCTACCGTTCTCGCTGTCGAAACGCGCGCCGGGAAGCGGCGTCAGCTGATCTTTATGCGCGGCGAAGAGATCGAAGAGCTCGGACTTTGCCAAAAGCCGCTCGGGCAGCAGCAATTCGCCGGGCGCGATGCGCGCCAGCACGGCGCCGAGCGAGGGCGCGGGCACGGCTTGCGTCGCGCATTCGCCGGTCGAGAGATCGAGCCAGGCGATGGCCAGCTCGCCCGAGGCATCGGCGAGCGCCGCGAGGTAATTGTGCCGCCGCGCATCGAGCAGCGCATCCTCGGTAAGCGTGCCCGGCGTGACGATGCGGACGACGGCGCGCCTGACCGGCGATTTGCCGCCGCGCTTCTTCGCCTCGGCCGGGTCTTCCATCTGCTCGCAGACGGCGACGCGGAAGCCCTGGCGGATGAGGCGCGAGAGATAGGCTTCGGCGGCATGCACCGGCACGCCGCACATCGGAATGTCCTCGCCCTCGTGCTTGCCGCGCTTGGTGAGCTGGATATCGAGCGCCGCCGCGGCGCGGCCGGCATCCTCGAAGAACAGCTCGTAGAAATCGCCCATGCGATAGAACAGCAGGCAATCGGGATGCGCGCGCTTCAGGTCGAGATATTGCGCCATCGCCGGCGTCGCCTCGGACGAGACGGCCGGACTCGGCTGCGGCGGTTGCGGCGTCGGCTCGCGCGCGGATTCAGGCATGGGGTGACGCTAGCAGAAAACCCGGCACGCCTTTAGAGTGGCGGACAACGAAGCTCCCCAAAAGCTTGGGGATAAATGCAAGGGGAGGAAGGCGTGCGCCGCATCGGTCTTTGCCTGATCGCACTCGCGCTGCTGGCCGGTGCCGCCGCGCCGCCGGCGCGCGCCGAGACGATCAAGCCCGAGACAATCAAGATCGGCCTGCTCAAGACCTCGTCGAGCGCGGTCGTGATGATCGCCATCAAGCGCGGCTACTTCACCGCCCAGGGGCTGGAGGCGCAGCTCGTGCCGTTCGATGCCGCCGAGCCGGTCGCGGTCGCGGCGGCGTCGGGCGATATCGATTTCGGCATCACCGGCATGACCGCCGGGCTTTATGCGCTCGCCAGCCAGATCCGCATCATCTCGGGCCATCTGCAAGAGCATCCCGGCTTCCACGCCAATGCCATCGTCGCCTCGAACAAGGCTTACGATGCGGGGCTGAAGAGCGTGAAAGACCTCGCCGGCCATTCGGTCGGCGTGACGCAGATCGGCTCGTCGCTGCATTACAGCGTCGCGCTGGTCGCCGAGAAATCCGGCATCGCGCTCGACAGTCTGCGCATCGTGCCGCTGCAATCGAACGCCAATGTCGCCTCGGCGGTGAGCGGCGGCAATATCGACGCCGCCGCGACGCTCGGCAATTTCGCCTCGCCCGCGATCGCCAAAGGCACGGTGAAGCTGCTCGCCTGGGCCGGCGATATCGCGCCCTGGCAGTTCGGCGCGCTGATCACCTCGGCCAAGCTCGCCGACGGCAATCCCGATCGCGTGAAGCGCTTCCTCGCCGCGATGCACAAGGCGGATCGCGATTATCACGATGCGTTCACCGGCCCCGACGGCAAGCGCGCCGACCAGGCCGATGCGGCAGCCGTCTATCAGATCATCGCCGAGTATCTCGGCCAGACGCCCGAGCAGATTCGGCCGGCGCTCGCCTATGTCGAGGGACGCATCGATGTCGACGACGTGCGCCATCAGATCAAATGGTATGGCGAGCACGGCTTTCTCAAGAATGCAGCCGATGCCGACAAGATCATCGACAAGCGCTTCGTCGTGCCGATGAGCCTCGGGCGGTGAAGCGGGCCGGCGCATTGACCAATATCCGCGCGGCGGCGATAAAAGCGACAAGCACATAAGGTCGAGGGAGGGGTGGGTCCATGGCTCGGAGAATCGCGTGGCTCGGCACGCTGGCAGCGGCCGCTTTCACCTTCAGCGCCGGGCAGGCGAGCGCCGAGACGATCAAGATCGGCATGCAGAAGCCGGTCGGCGGGCCGCTCTATATCGCCGACGCCAAAGGCTACTACGCCGCCCAAGACCTCACGCCGGACTACGTGTTCTTCGAGGCGGGCGAGCCGATCGCCGTCGCAGTCGCCTCGGGCGCGGTCGATTTCGGCGTCGCCGGGCTGACCGGCGGCTTCTACAGCCTCGCCGGCCAGGGCGCGCTCAAGATCATCGCCGGCCAGACGCACGAAGTGCCGGGCTTTCCCGCCAACACCGTCGCGGCCTCGAAGAAGGCCTACGAAGCGGGGCTCAAATCGGTGAAGGACCTGCCCGGCCATTCGGTCGCGATCACCCAGATCGGCTCGGCCTTCCATTACGATCTCGGCCTCTTGGCCGATAAATACAAATTCGATCTGAAATCGATCCGGCTGATGCCGCTGCAGACCAATCCCAACGCGGTCGCCGCGGTCGTCGGCAATTCCGCCGATGCGGTGGTGACGATCGCGCCCTGGGTGCGGCCGGCGATGAACAAGGGCGATGCCAAGCTGCTCGCCTATATCGGCGACGAATCGCCGTGGCAGCTCGCCGTCGCCTTCACCGGCACGAAGACCGCCAATGGCGCGCCCGACAAGGTGAAGCGCTTCGTCGCCGCGCTGCGCCGCGCGACGCATGATTATCACGACGCCTTCACCAGCCCCGAAGGCAAGCGCGAGGATCAGGCGAGCGCGCCCGAGCTGCTCGCGATCCTTGCCAAATACACCGGCCAGGCGCCCGAGGTGATCGATCAGGGCCTCGGCTATATGGACGCCGAGGCGCGGCTCGACGAGGCTGACGTGCTGAAGCAGGTCGCGTGGTATCGCGCGCAAGGCATGGTGAAGAACGATTTCGATGCGGCGAGCATCATCGACAAGCGCTACGCCGTGCCGCTGAGCCAATGACAGGCCGGTCGAACAGGGAGGCAGGGATGAAAACGCTGCGCGTGCTGACGGCGCTGCTCTTGGGATCGGGCGTCGCGCTCGCGATGACGATGCCGAGCCATGCCGCCGACAAGGTGAAGGCCGGCGTCGTCCGCTCGATGGGCGGCAGCCCCAATTTCATCGCCAAGGAGAAGGGCTTCTTTGCCGAGCAAGGCATCGACGTCGATATCGTCTTCTTCGATTCGGCGCAGCCGATTGCGATCGCCGTCGCCTCGGGCGATTGCGATGTCGGCGCCACCGGCGTCACCGCCGCTTTCTTCAACCTCGCGGCACAAGGGACGCTGCGCATCGTCGCGTCCGGCACATGGGAGAAGCCCGGCTTCCAGAGCATCGGCTATCTCGTCTCGAACCAGGCCTATGCGGCCGGACTGCATTCGCTGAAAGATATCGCCGGCAAGAAGGGCGCGATCACCCAGTCGGGCACACCGCTGCAATATGCGATCGCCCTGGCCGCCCAGAAATACAAGATCGACTACAACACGATCCAGGTCTTGCTGCTGCAATCCAATCCCAATGTCGGCACCGCGCTGACCGGCGGCCAGACCGATTTCGCGGTGCAGACCGTCGTGCCCGCCTATTCGGTGATCAACAAGGGCGGCGCAAAGCTCCTCGGCTGGGAAGGCGATGAGGTGCCGCCGGTGCAGAACGAGGCGTTCTTCACCTCGACCAAGATGATCAACGAGCGCGCCGACGTGCTGAAGCGCTATCTGATCGGCTATCGCAAGGCGATGGCGTATTTCCACGACGCTTTCGCCGACGCCAACGACAAGCGGCGCGACGGGCCGACGGCGAACGAGGTTGAGGAGATCGCCGCGAAATATCTCAACCAGCCGCTCGAGCAGATCAAGCTCGGCCTGCCCTTCTTCGACCGGCAAGGCCGTCTCGTCGAGAAGGACTTCGTCGATCTTGCGGCCTGGTACAAAGCGCAGGGCATGATCAAGGATATCGACGTCAAGGCGATGATCGATCGCAAGAACGCGATCTTGATCGCGCCGAAGTGAGCGCGTCGCCACGACAGCAACAGTGAGGGAACCATGAACAGGAAATTTTCGCTGCGTCTCGCGCTGGCGCTGACCGCGAGCGTCCTGGCGCTCGCCGCCGGGCCAAGCCGAGCCGCCGAGCACGTGAAGATCGGCGTCGTCCACTCGATGGGCGGCGCACCGCTCTACGTCGCGCAGGACATGGGCTACTACAAGGACGAGGGCCTCGATGCCGAGCTCGTCTGGTTCGACGCGGCGCAGCCGGTGGCGGTCGCCGCCGCCTCGGGCGACATCGATTTCGGCTCGACCGGCATGACCGCGGCCTTCCTCAACCTTGCGGCGCAGGGCACGCTGAAGATCATCGGCGCCGGCACCTGGGAGAGTAAGGGCTTCCAGAGCATCGGCTTCATGGTCTCGAACCAGGCCTATGCCGCGGGCGTCCATTCGCTCAAGGACATGACCGGCCATTCCGTCGGGCTGACGCAAGTCGGCACGCCGCTGCACTACAACATCGCGCTCGCGCTCGAGAAGAGCGGCGTCGACATGAAGACCGTGCGCATCGTGCCGCTGCAATCCAATCCCAACGTCGCCTCGGCGATCAAGGGCGGCCAGATCGATGCCGCGGTGCAGACCTCGGCCAACATCTATCCGCTGGTCGAGAAGAACGAAGCGAAGCTGCTCGGCTGGGCCAGCGACTTCGTTCAAGGACAGAGCGAGGCGACCATGGCCAATACGAAATTCGTCAATGAGCATCCCGAGACGGTGAAGAAGTTCCTCACCGCCTTCCGCAAGGCGGAAGCGACCTGGGACGCGGCCTTCACCGACAAGGACGGCAAGCGCGCCGACCAGCCCTCGGCCAAGCGGATGATGGAGATCGCGTCGAAGAATCTCTCGCTACCGCCCGAGGTGCTGGCAAAGGGCATCGCCTATTACGATCCGCAATCGCGCGTCGCGCTTCCCGATGTCCAGCGCGCGATCGACTGGTATTACAGCCAGGGCATGATCAAGGAGAAGCTCGACGCGGCGAGCCTCGTCGACAAGCGCTTCGCGATCCTGGCGCAGCCGGCGGCGACGCACTGATGAAACGCTGCTCGATGCGCATTCTTCTCGGCGCGGCGCTGCTCACTGCCGCGCTCGGCATAGGCGGCGCGGCGCGCGCCGCCGAGCACGTGAAGCTCTGCTCGGTGCGCTCGTTCGGCGGCGGACCGACGATGGTCGCGATCGAGAAGGGCTTCTTCGCCAAGCAAGGCCTCGATGCCGAGCTGGTGATGTTCGAATCGGCGCAGCCGATCGCGGTCGCCGTCGCCTCGGGCGATTGCGATTTCGGCGCCGCCGGCATGACCGCCGCGTTCTTCAATTTCGCCGCTCAGGGCACGCTGAAGATCATTGCCGCCGGCACCTGGGAGCATGAAGGCTTCCAGAGCATCGGCGTCGTCGTCTCGAACCAGGCCTATGCCGCCGGCCTCAAAGGCTTCAAGGACATCGCCGGGCATAGCGTCGGCATCACCCAGCTCGGCACGCCGCTGCAATATTATTTCCTGCAGATCGCGGCGAAGTATCACGTGCCGGAGGCGAGCATCCGTTTCCTGCCGCTGCAATCGAACGGCGTCGTCGCCTCGGCGATCGCCGGCGGCCAGGCCGATCTCGGCGTGCAGACCGCGGCGCCGCTCGCGGCGATCGTCGCGAAGGGCGACGGCAAGCTGCTCGGCTGGACGTCGGACGAGCTGCCGCCGCGCCAGGGCGAGGCGGTGTTCACCGCGACCAAGACCGCGAACGAGCGGCCGGCCATCGTCAAAGCCTATCTCGCGGGTTTGCGCGCCGGCGACACCTATTTCCACGACGCGGTGATGGGACCCGACGGCCAGCGCCGCGAGGGCCCGACCGTGCCCGAGGTCGTCGCCATCGTCGCCAAATATCTGCAGCAGCCGGAAAGCATCATTCGCCAGAACCTGCCGTATTTCGATCCGCAGGCGCGGGTCGCGCCCGACGATATCGATCCGCTGATCGCGTGGTACGTCGCCGAGCACATGCTGAAAACGCCGGTCAAAGCCAAGGACGTGATCGATATGCGCTACGCCATCGCGATCGGG
>Ga0335085_10013778_pt1 | contig 11835 bp, 10 predicted proteins | sample Lox_Sample_45_FD_206712 | JGI IMG/M metagenome (GOLD analysis project Ga0335085, IMG submission 206712) | Soil microbial communities from Loxahatchee National Wildlife Refuge, Florida, United States - Lox_Sample_4.5 | ecosystem: Environmental > Terrestrial > Soil > Wetlands | place: USA...
AGGGCACGGGCACACCGGACAGCGAAGGCGCGGTCCCGGCCCAGGAGCCCGCCGCCTCGCTGTCCGGCAACGTGAGCACCGTGAGCACTGTAGGCAATGACTGGGCCGAGACCGCGTCCTACCCGGCGGACGAGTCGTTCCGTGGGAACGACTCGTATCCGGACTGAGCGCTCACACGCTGGCGAACTGCTCCTTCTCGGTCGACCCGGCGAGCGCCACGGTCTCCGCGTTCGGCGAGATCGCCTGGGTGACCAGGTCGAAGTACCCGGTGCCTGCCTCACGCTGGTGCCTGGTGGCGGTGTAGCCCGCGCCCTCAAGGGCGAACTCGGCCTCCTGCAGCTTGACGTAGGCGGACATGTCGTTGCGCGCGTACCCGTAGGCCAGCTCGAACATCGACTCGTTCAGCGCGTGGAAGCCGGCCAGCGTGATGAACTGGAACCGGTAGCCCATCGCCGCGAGCTCCTTCTGGAACTTCGCGATCGTGGCGTCGTCCAGGTGCGCCCGCCAGTTGAACGACGGCGAGCAGTTGTAGGCGAGCATCTGGTCCGGGTACTGCGCGTGGATCGCCTCGGCGAACTCCCGCGCCTCGGCGAGGTCGGGGGTGGAGGTCTCCATCCACAGCAGGTCGGAGTACGGGGCGAAGGCGAGCCCGCGCGCGATGCAGGGCTCGATGCCCGGCCGCACCCGGTAGAACCCTTCCGCGGTGCGCTCGCCGGTGGCGAACTGCCGGTCGCGCTCGTCGACGTCGGAGGTGAGCAGCGCAGCGGCGTGCGCGTCGGTGCGCGCGATCACCAGCGACGGCACGTCCAGCACGTCGGTGGCGAGCCGCGCCGCGGTCAGCGTCTTGATGTGCTGCCCGGTCGGGATGAGAACCTTCCCGCCGAGGTGGCCGCACTTCTTCTCCGACGACAGCTGGTCCTCGAAGTGCACGCCTGCCGCGCCCGCCTCGATCATCGCCTTCATCAGCTCGAACGCGTTGAGCACGCCGCCGAAGCCGGCCTCGGCGTCCGCCACGATCGGCGCGAGCCACTGCTGGCGCGGCGCGGTGGAGTCAACGGACCGCTCCGACCAGGCGATCTGGTCGGCGCGCTGCAGCGCGTTGTTGATCCGCCGCACCATCTGCGGCACCGAGTTCGCGGGGTAAAGGGACTGGTCCGGGTAGGTGTGCCCGGCCAGGTTCCCGTCCGCGGCGACCTGCCAGCCCGACAGGTAGATGGCCTGCAGCCCGGCCTTCACCATCTGCACCGCCTGGTTGCCGGTGATCGCGCCGAGCGCCCGCACGGCGTCCTCGGTGTGCAGCAGCTCCCAGAGCCTGTTGGCGCCGCGCCTGGCCAGCGTGTGCTCCTCGACGACGGAGCCGCGCAGCCGGATCACGTCCTCGGCGGTGTAGTCACGCTTGATCCCGGCCCAGCGCTGGTCGGTCTCCCACGATGCGCGCAGATTGGCCGCCTGCTGGCTGATCGTTTCCATGCTCATGCCTTTCACTCAGGTCCTTCCCCCGCCGAACCCGGAACCCCCTGGTCCGTGGGTTGGTACACCCACAGTGCGCGACCCGGCAGCGCCCAGCCCAGGACTTTCGTCCGTAAAAAAGCCCACTATTTATCCGAACGATTGCCTGTTACACTTTTTGACCGATGGAAGAATCAAAAAAATTGGTAGAGACCGAAGGTCTAGACCTTGCGATGTTCGGCCAGCGGCTCCGCCACGCGCGGCGGGCCCGCGGGCTGACGCTGGCCGAGCTCGGCGCCAAGGTGGGGCGCACCCCGTCGGTGCTCTCGCTGATCGAGAACGGTAAGCGCGAGCCGCGGCTGTCGCTGGTCGAGCAGCTCGCCGCCGCACTCGGCGTGCCCGTGTCCGAGCTGCTCAAGAAGCAGCCGCCAAGCCGCCGCGCCCAGCTGGAGATCGCGCTTGAGCAGGCGCAGCGCGACTCCTCCTACACCGCGCTCGGCCTGCCCGAGCTGCGCGTGGGCACCCGGGTGCCGACCGACGTGCTTGAGCACCTGGTCGCACTCGCCGGGGAACTGCGCGCGCAGCGCGCCAAGCCCACCGCCACCCCCGAGGAGGCGCGCACCGCGAACGCGGCGCTGCGCGGCTCGCAGCGGGAGCGGGACAACTACTTCGCGCCGCTCGAGCGCGCGGCCGCGGCGGCGCTCGCCAAGGCCGGCTACGCCGGCGGCGCGCTCACCCAGGGCATGCTGCTGTCGGTGGTCGCCGGGCACGGCTTTTCCGTGCGGTTCGCCGCCGACCTGCCGCGCTCGGTCCGGTCGCTGACCGACCTGCGGGCCAACAGGATCTACGTCAAGCAGGAGCCGGTCGGCGGCCACTCGCCGCGCACGGTGATCCTGCAGGCGCTCGGCCATTTCCTGCTCGGCCACGGCACGCCGCGTGACTTCGCCGACTTCCTGCGGCAGCGGGTGGAGGCGAACTACTTCGCGGGGGCGGTGCTCATACCCGAGCAGGCCGCGGTGCCGTTCCTGCGCTCCGCCAAGGACCGCCGCGACCTGGCGGTCGAGGACCTGGTCGACGTGTTCTCCGTGTCCTACGAGATGGCCGCGCACCGGGTCACCAACCTGATCACGCACCACCTCGGCGTGCCCTGCCACTTCGTGAAGAACGACGCGAGCGGCGTGATCTACAAGGCCTACCAGAACGACGGCGTGGTGTTCCCGGCCGACGGCACCGGCGCGATCGAGGGGCAGCGGATGTGCCGCCAGTGGTCGGGCCGCCAGGTGTTCACCGCGGAGGACCGCTACTCGCCGTTCTACCAGTATTCGGACACGCCGTCTGGCACCTACTTCTGCGTCGCCCAGGTCGACCCCGGCTCGGGCGACGCCGGGTACTCGATCACCCTCGGCGTCCCGTTCGACCACTCCCGCTGGTTCCGCGGGCGTGAGTCGAAGATCCGCACCCGTTCGCGCTGTCCCGACGGCGACTGCTGCCAGCGGGCGCCGGCGACCCTCGCCGAGCGCTGGGACGGCATGGCCTGGCCGTCGGCGAGGGCGCACTCGCACGTGCTTTCCGTGCTGCCGTCCGGTGCCTTCCCCGGCGTGGACGACGTGGACATCTACGAGTTCCTCGACCGCCACTACGGCGACTGAGCGGCGGAGCGGCCTACAGGCGCGTCACCGCCACGAAGGTGGTGATCGCGAGGAAGCCGACGACCGCGATGATCACCGCGATCATCGCGCTCGACAGCAGCACGCCGATGATGGCGGCCACGGCGCAGGAGACGACGATGAGCGCACCGATCACGATCTTGACGTCGGTCGGCAGCCCCGGCTCGACGTTGCCCGGATTGACCGGCTTGGCACCCCACTCCGCGGACGGCACGCGGATGGGAGAGATCGCCCGCGGTCCGGCCGGCTGCGGCGCGGGCGTGAGCGTCGGCTGGCGAGTCGGCACCACGGTCCCCCTCACGGTTCCCGGTTCCAGGTCGTCGTCGAGTTCGTCGTCCAGGTAGTCGTCCGGCGTCAGCAGGCTCTCGCCCGCCGCGATGTCCACCAGTTCCGGAGCGGTGTCTTCTTCGTAGGCCGTGTCTTCTTCGTAGGCCGGCTCTTCCTCGGAAGCCGGACGGGGCGGGGGGATGACCGTACCCGCGTGTCCCGGCGGATGGGCGTCGGGCCCGAGGTAGGCGGTGCCCCAGTCAAAGCCGGAACCGAACACCAGCAGGCCGACGCCGCCCGGCTCGATCAGGTCCTGCTGCGTCAGGTAGTCACGCGCGTTGAATCCGCCCGGTGCCGGGAGCGACCGCCACCAGCCAACCTCAAGGGCCGCGGAGTACATCCGCGCGGCGTCCTGCCGCAGCAGTCGCAGGTCCGCGTCGGTCAGCGTGAAGTTGTTGTCCTGGCCGTCGCGAATGATCCGGTCATGGGGGTTCTCGCCCGGCCCGGACTCGAGGTAGCCGTCCACGACCAGGTAGGGCCCCTCGTCGTCTGTCCACGCGCGACCGTAGAGCAGCCCGCCGGCGATCCGTCCCGCCTGCGTCGCGAACTCGGCGGCGGACCGCAGGTCATGCGCGACCTCGGGATCGACGAGCACGGCGCCGGCGCCGGCCCCGAACGCGTCGTGCCCGGCATACGCGCCGCGCGACCGGAATGGCAGCGACGGCTCTGTCTGGCCCGGCTGGAACGCGGTTCCGCCGTCGGTCATCGGATTTGCGGCGTCGAGACCCCGGTCTTCAGGCCGGGGAGGAAACGCCGCTTCCCCCCCTCGCGTGTCGGCCTATCCATCGTCGGGTCCTTTCGGTAGCATTCAAACATGCGTACGGCCTATAAGTGCAGGGCCTACCCAGACCCCGAACAAGCGAGCGTGCTGAACCGCACGTTCGGGTGCGTCCGCGTGGTGTGGAACCGGACCCTGGCCTGGCGACGCGCCCGCTACCGCGACGGGCAGGCCAGCACGAGTTACGCCCAGGCCAGCGCCTACCTGACCGCGATGAAGGCGACGGAGGAGCTCGGCTGGCTGAATGAGGTGTCCAGCGTCCCGCTCCAGCAGGCGATCCGCCACCAGCAGGCCGCGTTCGCCGGCTTCTTCGCCGGCCGAGCCCGCTACCCCCGCAACAAGTCCCGCGCAGGGCGGCAGTGCGCCGAGTACACCCGCTCGGGATTCCGGTACCGCGACGGGCAACTGCTCCTGGCCAAGATGAGCAACCCGCTGGCGTTCGCCTGGTCGTGGCCGGATGTCGATCCAGTTGATGTCAGACACCCCGGGACCTCCCGGGTGCGATCGGCCGTGAAACAGGAACCCCGGCCCGCGAGGGCCGCAATCCCGGTCCTTCAGGACGGGGAGTAGTCAACGGCGCTTTCCCTCTCCCTGAGGTGGCCGTCCGTCAGGCACGGCCGGCAGTGCGCGGCTCACCTTCAGAGATTACTGATTCCGCCCCGCCTGAGGAAGCGCGCTTGTGCGCGCGACCCGCGCTACTGCGACGGAGCGGGATTCTTGGCGGTGAAGCCGTCCGCGCCCACCGTCACCTCGGCGGTCTGCGCGAGCTCAACGACTGGCTGGAGGGCGCCGTCCAGGTCGAGCACCATCGACGCGTCGGTGTACCAGGACGGAATGACCGCGTTGCCCCAGAAGTCGCGCCGCCGGGGGTCGAGCACCGACCAGCGCAGCACCGGGTGGTCCGGATCGCCGGTGTAGTAGTCGGAGGTGTAGAGCTCCATCCGGTGCCCGTCGGGGTCGCGCAGGTACACGTAGAAGGCGTTCGACACGCCGTGCCTGCCAGGACCGCGCTCGATGTGCGACTCGAGCGACAGCGAGCCGAGTATGTCGCACATGCGCAGCACCGAGTGCGGCTCGTGCGCGAAGAACCCGAGGTGGTGCAGGCGCGGCCCGGCGCCGCCGGTGAACGCGACGTCGTGCACCGTCTGCTTGCGGTACATCCAGGCGGCGTACACCGTCTGGTCGTCCTCGATGGTCTCAGACAGGCCGAAGCCGAGCCCGGCGTAGTACTCATACGCCCGTGGCACGTCGGGCACGCAGATGTTGAAGTGGTCGAGCCGCGCAACCTCCGCGCCGCGGCGCAGGTCGTAGCGCTGCTGCAGCCGCTCGGGGTGGTCAGCCGACGCGAAGAAGTCGACGAGGAACCCGAGCGGGTCCTCCACCCGGACGATGTCGCCGATCCCGCGCACGGTGCCCGCGGGCAGCCGCTCAACACGGCAGCCGAGCGCCGCGTAGTAGGCCTGCGCCCTGGACAGGTCGAGCGGCGACCTGACGCGGAAGCCGAGCGCGCCGGCCGCGGCCACCGGACCTGCCCGCAGGATCAGGTTGTGGTGGGTCAGCTCGTCGTAGCCGCGCAGGTACAGCGCCGCGGAGTCCTCGGCGGTGACCACGAAGCCGAGCAGGTCGACCCAGAACCGCCGCGCCTCCGCCAGGTCGGTCACGACAAGCGTCGCGTACGCCGACCGGACGATGTCGGGTACCGGTGGCAAAGCCGAATCTGCGGCCATCAGGAAGCTCCAAAACGCGGGACGTGCGTGTCGCCGAGCGCGACGTGCACGATCCTGGACTCGGTGTAGAAGTCGATCGAGTGCTGCCCGCCCTCGCGGCCGAGCCCGCTGTTCTTCACCCCGCCGAACGGGGTGCGCAGGTCCCGCACGTTGTGCGAGTTCACCCAGGTCATGCCGGACTCAACCCGGGCGGCGACCCGGTGCGCGCGGTTCAGCGAGGACGTCCAGATGTAGGCGGCGAGACCGTAGCGGGTGGCGTTGGCCAGCCGGATGGCGTCGTCCTCGGTGTCGAACGGCGTGACGCAGACGACCGGGCCGAAGATCTCCTCCTGGAAGATCCGCATCGACGGCGTGACGTCCGCGAACACCGTCGCCGCCAGGTAGTTCCCTGCTGCCAGGCCCGGCGGCCGCCGCCCGCCGGCGACCAGCCGCGCCCCCTCGCGCGCGCCGAGCCGGACGTACGACATGACCCGGTCGTAGTGCTCCGGGTGCACAAGCGCGCCGATCTCGGTCGAGGGGTCGGACGGTTCGCCCACGCGGACACGGTCCGCGCGCGCGGCGAGCCGCCGCACCAGTTCGTCGTACGCCGGCCGTTCAACGAGGATGCGCGAGCCCGCGGTGCACCGCTCGCCGTTCAGCGACATGACGCCGAACAGTGCGGAGTCGACCGCCGCGTCCAGGTCCGCGTCGGCGAAGATGACGCACGGCGACTTGCCGCCGAGCTCCATCGACAGGCCCTTGAGGTGGTCCGCGGCGGACCGCATGATGACCTGCCCGGTGGTGGTCTCGCCGGTGAACGAGATACGCGGCACGCCGGGGTGCGCGACGAGCGCCGCGCCGGCCTGCTCGCCGATGCCGTGCACGATGTTGAACACGCCGTCGGGCACGCCCGCGTCTGTCATGATCTCCGGCAGCAGCGACGCGGAAAGCGGCGTCCATTCGGCCGGCTTCAGCACGATGGCGCAGCCGGAGGCCAGGGCGGGCGCGAGCTTCCACGACTCGAGCATGAACGGCGTGTTCCACGGCGTGATCAGCCCCGCCACGCCGGCCGGGCGGCGCAGCACGTAGCCGAGCTGGCCCGGCTGGGAGAACGCGTCCTCATGCTGCGCGACGATCACGTCGGCGAAGTACCTGAAGTTCTCCGCAGCCCGCGCCGCCTGCCCCTTCGCCTGGGTGATGGGCAGCCCGGTGTCGAACGTCTCCATCGCGGCGATCCGCTCGCTGCGCGCCTCGATCCCGTCGGCGACCCTGTTGAGAATCTTCGCCCTGGCCCGCGCGGCCAGGCCCGGCCACGGCCCGTCGAACGCCTCGGCGGCCGCCTCGACCGCCCTGCCGATGTCGTCGGCGTCCCCCGCCGCGGCCTGCGCGTACACCCGGTTGGACACCGGGTCCGCGACGTCGAACGTGCCGCCGCTCACGCTCGGCAGCTGCCGGCCGCCGATGAAGTGCTCGATCTTGTCGGGGATTTCGGTCACCGGTAACTCTCCAATCATCATCCCGAACGGGTTCGTGGCTTCGCGTCGCTGCAGACTCGTTGCGCTTCGGCTACTCGCCCGCCCGTGCCGTCGAGCCAAGCGCGGCGACCGGCCCGTCAAGCACCGGCGCGCCCTCCCGCAGCAGGGTGAGTGCCCTCGCCTGACCGGCCTCGGTGAGCGGCACAAGCGGCGGCCGCACATAGCCGGAGCCGATCAGCCCGGCCTGAGCGAGCACCCACTTGGCCGCCGCGGGGTTGGTCTCCGTGAAGATCACGTCGGTCACCGGGTGCAGGCCGAAGTGCAGGTCACGGGCCGCCTCGAACTCCCCGGCTTGCCACAGCTCGTACATCCGCGCGGTGGCGGCAGGCGCCAGGTTGGCGGTCGCGGACACGAAGCCGACGCCGCCGAGCGACAGCAGCGGCAGGCACAGCAGCTCGATGCCTGACCAGAGCAGCGTGTCCCGCCCTGCCACGTGCAGCACCCGGGAGAAGTGCTCGAAGTCCTTGGTGGTCTCCTTCACCCCGACGATGTTGGGGTGCGCCTTCCTGAGCCTGGCGACCGTTTCAGGCGCGATGTCCACCGCGGTGCGCGACGGCACGTTGTAGGCGATGAGCGGCAGGTCGGGGAACTCGCGGGCGACCGTGTCGTACCAGTGGAACAGCCCCTCCTGGGTGGGCCTGGCGTAGTACGGGGTGATGATCAGCGCCGCGTCCGCGCCGGCCTCGGCGGCGATCGCGGTCAGCTCGAGCGTCTCGTCCAGCTTGGCCGAACCGGTCCCAGGGACGAACGGCACCCGGTCGGCGATCTCCGCGGCGGCGGCCCTGATCGCGGCCGCCCGCTCCGCTGTGCTCTGCGCAGACGGCTCGCCCGTCGACCCGCCGAGCGAGATCCCGTGGCTGCCGGACTCGAGCTGCCAGCGGATCAGGCCGCGCAGCCCGTCGAGGTCGGGAGCGCCGTCGGCGGTGAATGGCGAGACCACCGGGGCGATGGAGCCCCTGATCGTCGCCGGGTCGCTGCGGAACCGCACTGGCCCGCTCCTTCCTCCCGGGGTATCTGGCCTGCCGGGGGTATCTGGCCTGCCGGGGTGTCTGGCCTGCCTAGGACGTTTGCCCGCTGCCTTCATCATTACGCTGGGCAAGCCAGGCGTCGTAGGCGGGCCGCCATCGCTTGCCGAGCGGATAGAGGCCGTCAACGGACTCGCCCTTGGCTACCATCGCGGCGGCGAACTCCTCCTGCAGCTCCTGCTCCGCGGCGTCCCGCGCGACCTCCGCCGCCAGGTGCGCCGGGATGACGATCACCCCGTCGCCGTCGCCGACGATGATGTCGCCCGGCGTGACCGTGACGCCGGCGCACGCGATCGTGGTGTTGACCTCCCACGGCACATGCCGCCGGCCGAGCACGGCCGGGTGGGTCGCGCCGTAGTACACCGGCAGGTCCATGGCGTGCAGCGCCTGGCTGTCCCTGATCGCGCCGTCGGTGACAATGCCCGCCGCGCCGCGCATCTGGGCGCGCAGCGCCAGGATGTCGCCGACGGTGCCCGCCGTCGGGTCGCCGCGTGCCTCGATGACGAGCACCTCGCCCGGCCGCACCTGCTCGACGGCGCGCTTTTGCGCGTTGAGCCCGCCGCCGGGCAGCGTCCCGCCGTAGGTCGCGAACAGGTCCTCGCGGAACGGTACGTAGCGCAGCGTCCTGGCGAACCCGGCCATCTTCTGTCCCGGCCTCGTGGCGTGCAGCCGGTCCAGGGTGAGCGCGTTGAAACCGCGCCTGCGCAGCTGCGACGACAGGGTGGCGGTGCTCACCCGGCTGACCGCGCGCAGCAGCTCGGCGGGCGAGTCCGACGGACCTGGCACGCCGCCCGCGCCGTAGGCGGCCGCGCGCTGCGCGTCGTCCGCGTTCGGCATCGCGCCGGGCGGGGACAGGTCGTAGTCCGCCTCCGCGACGGGGCTGCGCAGCCGGCCGGTGCTCAGTGCTGTCCCGTCCTGGCCGGTGCCGTCCGCGCTCACCTCCACCTCGACTACGTCGCCGGGCCGGACCACGGTTGACCCGGTGGGGGTGCCGGTGAGTATCAGGTCGCCGGGCTCGAGCGTGGTCAGCCGGGAGATGTCCGCCACGATGTCGGCATAAGAGAACAGCAGGTCGTCGCCGCTGAGCGCGTCCTGCGCCAGCTCGCCGTTGACCCAGGTGCGCAGCCTGATCCGCTCCGGGTCGACGTACCTGGCGTCAAGCAGCGCCGGCCCGAGCGGCGTGAACCCGTCGATGCCCTTGGACCTGACGTTGGACCCGTTGTCGGCGTAGCGCAGGTCGTAGACACCGAAGTCATTGGCCGCCGTCACCCACCGCACGTGCCGCCACGCGTCGGCGGGGGAGACCCGGCTGGCCAGCATCCCGATGATCAGGGCTACTTCTCCCTCGAAGGCGAGCAGCTCACACCCGGGCGGGCGCAGCACCGGCGCCCCGTCGACCGCGAGGGTGCTCGGCGGCTTGAGGAAATAGGACGGCCACAGCGGAAGGCGCCCGCGTTCCATCGCCCTGCTGCGATAGCTCACGTGCACGGCGAGGATCTTCGAGGGCGGCGGCCCGTACAGCGGGTGCACCGCCGGCTGCTCAGTCATCGGAGAAAATCGTATATGAAACTCTCGTGCGGGGACAGGGGCGGCCGGGGCCGCGCCGCCGAACAGCCGCGCCGCCGAACGCACGTGCACCCAGTGATCCACCGGTAACTAGATGATTACGCGTTGTTGGGACGGGAAATCAATGATGCGGTTGTGATTACAGACGGTCACAACCAGCACAAGAGTCAATCAACGGGGGAACAACGTGACTCTGACCGACATCTTCGACAAGCTCGGCGACGAGCGGGGCGAGCAGGGTGCAATCGCGGCGATTTCGGAGCTCTTCGGGGCCAAGGGCCTGCAGGGCATCGTCGGGAAGATGCAGTCGAACGGCATGGGCCGCCAGGTGCACTCCTGGATCGGCAACGGCCAGAACCTGCCCGTCACCGCCGCCGACATCAAGAAGGCGGTCGACCAGCAGCAGCTCGCCAAGGCCGCGCAGCAGCAGGGCGTTTCGCCCGAGCAGCTGTGCGAGCAGATCGCCCAGGTGCTGCCGGAAATCGTGGACCGGGCAACGCCCAACGGCCAGGTGCCGCGACAGGGCGGCAAGGACGCCATGGCCGGGAAGCACAACAAGAAGTAGCCGCCAGGCAACCGCTCAAGCATGGCGCCTGCCCCGGATGGGCGGGCGCCATCGCCGTGTCCCGTTGAGAAGAATTGTCCAGGTTGGCCGGGTATCGTCTGGCTAGCGGTCCGATCGGCGGGCACTTGGGAGGAGCACAGGTGAAGCTACTGGTGACGGGCGGGGCGGGATACATCGGCGGGGTGGTCACGCATGCCCTGGTCGAGGCGGGCCACCAGGTGGTCGTGCTCGACGACCTGTCGACCGGCTTCGCGGAGACCATCCCCGCGGGGGTGGAGTTCCACCGGCTTCCCGTCCACCAGGCCGCCGAGGTGCTGACACCGGGCGCGGGATTCGAGGGCGTGCTGCACTTCGCCGCCAAGATCGAGGTCGCCGAGTCGGTGGCGCGCCCGGACCTGTACTGGGACGTCAACGTGGGCGGCACGATGGCGCTGCTCGCCGCGATCCGCGCGGCGGGCGTGCAGCGGATGATCTTCTCCTCGACCGGGTCGATGTACGACCCGAAGAGCGTGGTGCCGCTGGCGGGCGGCGGGTTCAGCAAGCTCGACGAGAACGCCGAGGTCCGCCCGGCCAACCCGTACGCGTCGACCAAGCTGGCGATGGACCTGATGCTCGCGGGGGAGTGCGAGGCCTTCGGCCTTGGCGCCACCTCGCTGCGCTACTTCAACGCCTCCGGCGCGGTCGGCGGCCTCGGCGAGCGGCACACACCGGAGTCGCACCTGATCCCGATCGTGCTCCAGGTGGCCGGCGGCCAGCGGGAGCAGCTGATGATGTACGGCGACGACTACCCGACCCCGGACGGTACCTGCGTCCGCGACTACATCCACGTCGCCGACCTGGCCACCGCGCACCTGCTCGCCCTCGGCGCGATCACGCCGGGCAAGCACGAGATCTACAACCTCGGCAACGGCGACGGCTACAGCGTCAAGCAGGTGATCGACGCGGCCCGCGAGGTCACCGGGCACCCGATCCCGGTCAAGCTCGCGCCGCGCCGCCCCGGCGACCCGGCCGCCACCGTCGCCTCAAGCGACAAGGCCCGCCGCGACCTCGGCTGGCAGCCGGCCCGCCCCGCGCTGGGCGACATCGTGGCCGACGCCTGGGCATTCCACCGCACCGCCTGGTAGGGGAACCACCCCGATGCGCGGCTCGCTGCATCACGTCGAGCTGTGGGTGCCTGACCTTGCCCGCGCGGAGCGCGAGTGGGGCTGGCTCCTTGG
>Ga0335085_10013779_pt1 | contig 11834 bp, 9 predicted proteins | sample Lox_Sample_45_FD_206712 | JGI IMG/M metagenome (GOLD analysis project Ga0335085, IMG submission 206712) | Soil microbial communities from Loxahatchee National Wildlife Refuge, Florida, United States - Lox_Sample_4.5 | ecosystem: Environmental > Terrestrial > Soil > Wetlands | place: USA: Florida...
AGTACATGCCGGGCTCGCAGCACAGCCGCGACTTCGGTAAAGACATGCCGGCCACGCGTGTCTCCGATCACATCCAACATGTCGGCATTACGGTAAAGGATCGCGACACGGCCGACAAATTCTATCGAGACATCTTGGGCTTCCGCGCCGGGTGGCATGGCGGACGGACGGACAGCAGCACCGATTGGGTGGATATGGTGGTCCCCGAAGGCCACGATTGGGTGGAGTACATGCTGAACGTGAACAACCCCACGCCTCGTCAACTGGGAGTCATGCACCATCTTTCCTTGCGCGTCCCGAGCGCTGCAGCGGGCGGCAAAATCGTGGGCGAGCGCGGCTATAAGGCCGGAGAACCCAAGGTGGGGCGCGACGGCAAACGCCAACTAAACCTCTACGATCCTGACCTCACGCGCGTGGAATTGATGGAGCCGAAGCCTGTCGAAACGCCCTGTTGCTCAATCATTCCGGATTGGCAGTGAGGAAGAGCCGCGGCCAGGCATCAGAGGTGAGGGAGGTCAATGCCCCGAGGCTGGCAGGACGTGAATCGTCCGAAACCAGGTTTCCACGCTTTGGGGCCATGCCGTTACCGGGAGTTCGGTCCGCCGGAGGCCGTAGCCGTGTCCGCCTTCGGCGTAAATGTGCATCTCGGCCGGGACATTGGCGTTCTTGAGCGCGCGATAGTACACAAGTGCATTTTCAACATGCACCGGGTCGTCCTCAGCCTGCACAAGGAAAGTGGGCGGCGTTTGGGCGGTAACCACGATATCGGGGTTCGGCGCAAAGTTCTGGGCGGCTAGCGCGAGGTAGCCTGGATAGACGATTACGGCGAAATCCGGCCGGCAACTGAGCAGGTCAGAGCCATCCATGGAGTCGTACAGGCGCTGCTCGAAGTGTGTACTGAGGGCCGCGGCCAGGTGGCCCCCTGCCGAAAACCCTAGGACGCCGATCTGGTGCAGATCAATTCCCCACTCGGTTGAATGCGAGCGGACCACTCCCAGCGCCCGTTGCGCATCTTGCAGCGCCGCAGCCGACTTCGGATAGGGTCCGGAATTGGGCACGCGGTATTTGAGCAGGACGCAGGTGATGCCGGCGGCGTTTAACCAACCGCACACCTCGCTGCCTTCCAGGTTAATCGCCAAAATCTGGTAACCGCCGCCCGGGAAGACCACCACGGCAGCGCGCGTCTTCTTCGTTTTAGGCTTGTAGAGGGTGAGAGTGGGCGCGGAGACGTTGCCGAGCCGAATGACAGGCTTGCCGGCGACGGTGCGGTCATTATCCGTTGTGGCATTGATCTCGACGGGCGGGTTTGGCTCCGCCCCCGGTGCTGCCTGCGGCCACACGGGGACGGTGAGGTGGCCGGGCGCCGGCTGCCATGCGGGCTGCTGCGCCATCAGGCTACCGCAAAAAGCCAAGGCGGCAAGAAGAAACAGAGCTTTGGAAACAACCATCGAGGGCCTCCCGTTTATATTCCTCCTCCATCATCGCAGGTGAGGGCTCTGACGTGCAAATCGTACGTAGCGCAATTTTCCAAATTGAGAGTTAGAATCTTATTGGGGCGACAAGAATCCAATTTAAGAAATCTGCGCAATGCTCGATCGTTGCGCGGGCGGGGAGAACTCTATGGCGAAACCGGTCATCATCACCGTGGATGACGATGCCGAGGTGTTACACGCGGTCGAGCGCGATCTGCGGCGCCGGTATGCAGAGAATTACCGTGTGTTGCGCGCGGATTCCGGCGCCTCTGCCCTGGAGGCGCTCAAAGGGCTCAAGCGGCGGAACAATGCCGTGGCGTTGCTGCTGGCCGACCAGCGGATGCCGCAGATGACCGGGGTGGAGTTTCTCGGGCAAGCGAAGGAAATCTTCCCCGACGCCAAGCGCGTGCTGTTGACGGCCTACGCGGACACCGAGGCGGCGATTCACGCCATCAATGACGCCAAAATCCATCACTACCTGTTGAAGCCTTGGGACCCACCGGAGGAACACCTCTACCCACCGCTCGACGATCTGCTGGGAGACTGGAGGGGGTCATATCGGCCGGCGTTTGACGGAATCCGCGTCATTGGCACGCGCTGGTCGCCACAGTCCTATGCCGTCCGGGACTTTCTTGCGCGCAACCAGGCGCCCTACCAATGGTTTGACGTTGAGACGGCGCCGCAGGTCGCCGAGGTTCGCAGCCTGCTGGACGCGGCCGGTACAGAGGCTTCCTGTTTGCCATTGGTGTTTCTCCCGGATGGTGGCATTTTGAAGAATCCGAACACTTCCGAGCTGGCGGAGAAGATGGGACTCCGTGTGCGCCCCGAGATGGCGTTTTACGACTTGGTCATTGTGGGCGGTGGGCCGGCGGGTTTGGCGGCCGCCGTCTATGGCGCATCGGAAGGCCTCCGCACCGTGATGATTGAAATGGAAGCGCCGGGCGGGCAGGCGGGGATGAGCTCCCGCATTGAGAACTACCTGGGCTTCCCCTCGGGCTTAAGCGGTGGCGACTTGGCGCGCCGAGCGGTAGCCCAGGCACGGCGTTTTGGAGTCGAGATTCTCGCTCCGCAACGGGTCGCAGGCGTCCAGGTGGAAGGTCCGTCACGCATCGTCAAGTTGGCAGACGGATCCCAAATCGGGTGCAAAGTGCTGCTGATTGCGACCGGCGTTGCCTACCGGAAGTTGGACGTGCCCGGTGCAGATCGTCTGCAAGGCAGCGGCGTTTACTATGGCTCCGCGATGACCGAGGCCATGTCGTGCGTGGATCAAGACGTCTACATCGTCGGAGGCGCCAACTCCGCGGGGCAGGCCGCCATGTATTTCTCCAAGTATGCGCGGCGCGTGATGATGCTGGTCCGGGGCGAATCGCTCTCCAGTTCGATGTCACAGTATCTAATCGACCAGATCAAGAAGACGCCGAACATCCAGGTGGAAACCCACTCCCGCGTGACGGAATTGCACGGTGACGATCACCTGGAAGCGATCTCCATTTTCTGCGGTAGTAGCGGCCAAACCGAAAAGGTTTCCACCAATTTGCTCGCTATCTTTATTGGCGCGGAACCCAACACGGACTGGCTGGGGGACGTGGTTGAGCGCGATAAGCGCGGGTTCATTTTGACCGGACCGGATTTGCTAAGAGGTGGAAAGCGCCCGCCAGGGTGGCCGCTCACGCGCGACCCGTTCTGGCCGGAGACCAGCGTGCCGGGCATCTTTGCCGCCGGGGACGTTCGCTACGGGTCGGTAAAGAGGGTGGCATCGGGCGTGGGCGAAGGCTCCATTGCCGTGCAGTTCACTCATCAGTATCTCAGTGAGGTGTGATTTGACGGAAAACCTTTCAACCGCGGCCGGGGGCGGCCTGCTTGAGGGTTTGCGCAAGATCGCGATCTTCGCGGACCTGCCACAGGAGCAGCTCGCGTGGCTGGCGGAACACTTTCAGCAATTGCGCTTCCAGGCGGGAGAGATCATGGCGCGGGAAGGCGAACCCCTGGATAATCTTATCGTGGTCCTGGAGGGGGAGGTCCGCATCCAGCGGGGAAGTGGCAATGGGGAGCTTATCTTCCGAGGGTTTGCCGGTCAGGTGACCGGCTTGCTTCCCTACTCACGGCTGACGCATTATGGCGGCACTACGCGGGCCGTGCTCCCCACCCGAATCGCGGCGCTGCACCGAAGCTTCTTTCCGGAAATGCTGAAGCGCAGCCCCCTGCTCGGCCAACGCCTGGTCTCCATCATGGCCGACCGCATCCGCGAAACCACGCGTATTGAGACCCAACGCGATAAGCTGACAGCGCTCGGTAAGCTGTCGGCCGGCTTGGCCCACGAACTCAACAACCCGGCGGCGGCGGCGCAGCGGGCCACCGCGGGGCTGAAGGAAGCCCTCGTAACCGTACGCGACGCGAGTATCCGGCTGTCCCGCCACGCACTTTCGCGTGAGCAGATGGACCTGATTATCCGCTTCGAGGCGGAGGCCGGAACCTATGCCGCACCCATTCCCAGTGATCCGCTGGCCCTGAGCGACCGCGAAGAGCGCATTACCGCTTGGCTGGAGCAGCGCAATATTCCGGACGTCTGGAAGGTGGCGCCGGTGCTTGCCGACGCGGGCGTGGAAGTACCCGGGCTGGAGAGCCTGGCCTCGCAAGTGGGGGACGTCGTATTGTGCGACGCACTCATTCGCAGCACCTCCATCCTCACCATCTCCAAACTGATCGGGGAGATTGAAATCAGCACCAAACGCATCTCCGACCTGGTCCGCGCCATTAAGGAATACTCGTACATGGACCAGGCTTCCATGCAGGAAGTCGACCTGCACAAGGGCCTTGAAAACACGCTGACCATTCTCCACCACCGGCTGAAGAACGGCATCAAGGTGACGCGCGAGTATGGCGATAACCTGCCGCGGATTTGCGCGTTTGGCAGCGAGCTCAATCAAATCTGGACCAATCTGATCTCCAATGCGATCGAGGCCATGCAAGGGAAGGGCGAATTGCGCGTGCGGACGGCGCGCGACGTCGACCGCGTCCTCGTGGAAATTGGCGACAACGGGCCGGGAATTCCCGCCGAGGTCCTGCCCCACATCTTTGAACCTTTCTTTACCACCAAGGGCGTCGGCGAAGGGACTGGATTGGGACTCGACACGGTGTGCCGGATCATCAGGAACCACCACGGCGAAATTCGTGTGGATTCGAAACCTGGCGACACTCGATTCCAGGTTTATTTGCCGATAACGCAGCCAAAAGCCCAGGCATTTTCAGAATAAATAGAGGAGAGCCACTATGCCCAACGGATGCTCCCACCTTGACCAGGTGCAGAACCCCCAACCCCATACCGAAGGATGCGAAGAGTGTTTAAAGATGGGCGATACCTGGGTCCATCTGCGCCTCTGCGAGATCTGTGGCCACGTCGGCTGCTGCGATTCCTCCAAGAACCGGCACGCCACCAAGCACTTCCGCAAAACCAAGCACCCCATCATGCGTTCCCTGGAGCCCGGCGAGAACTGGGGATGGTGTTACATCGACGATGTAATGATTGAACCATTCTCTTAGCCGCAGGCATCCAAGAGCTCATAGGGGAGTCCGCGGGAGCGGTTCCTCGGGAATGGAACAGACGATTCCCAAAGCACCTCCGCGCGATTGTCGCCGACGGTGCGAGTGCAGCCGGAACCTATGACGACGATTCGGAAGATACTTTTTCCGGTGGATTTCTCGCCCGCCTGCGACGCCATGGCTCCCTTCGTCAAGAGGGCGGCCGCGATATTCTCGGCCGCGGTGACCCTGGTTTATGTCCTGGAACCCTCGGCCTCGGCGTTTGAAGTCTTGGTGCGGCCCGCTCCGCAAGCCGAAGACGACTGCAAGAAAGTGGCGTGTGCCAAGTTGGAGTCGTATCTTTCGGGTGAATTCCCCCTGCATGACATTCCGAGGCTCGTGGCTATGGGAGAGGCGGCGGCGCGCATCGCCGAGGTGGCGCGGAACCGGGGATTTGACATGATCGTGATGCCCACCCACGCCGGAGTATTTCGAAGGGCACTGCTGGGTTCCACGACGGCAAAGGTTCTGAACGATGCCGATTGCATGGTCATGACCACGCAGCACGCGGAGACGCTGGCGCCCCGGCCGCTCGAACACCGGGAATGGGTCTGCGCCATCGGGTTGAGCGCGGATTCGGAAAGGGTGCTGCGCCGCGCCACGGAGCTGGCGGAGAGCGTCCATGCAAACCTCGGCCTCATTCATGCGATTCCCTCGGCGGCTCCGGATCTGCCGGGGCAATTGGGCTTGGAAGGGCGAGTTCATGCCCAGGAGTCGCTGGCTGCACATGAGCGAATCAGCGCTCTGCAGCGACGGGTCGGTTCGCAAGCTCCTGTCAAGGTCGCCTTCGGTCCGATCAAGAACGCCTTGACCGAAGCGGCAGGCAGATTAGGCGCCGATGCACTGTTGATTGGGCGAAATTCCCAAAGCGGCAGCCAAGGGCGCTTGCGGGATCTCACCTACGCCGTGGTGCGTGACGCGCCTTGCCCGGTCATCAGTATCTGAAAGCTGTGGCAGGTCACCGTTGGGGGAAGAAGCCGCGGACGGCCGGTACGGTTGGGCCTGTCGATTGATGCGGCAGTTTCGATAGTCAGGGCTTACTTCAATTCAATATTTGCGAATTTTGCTGCGTGTTTGTGTGGCTGCAAAAAACCATGGCAGACGTCTCCAATTCGCGGTCCGACCTTTCGGGAGCTGCCTCCGCGCCCTGGACTCCGCGTGCCAACATTTGGGTGATCGGCGTGGTCGTGGCCTTGGCGGCGTTTATGGAGGTGCTCGATACGAGCATCGCCAATGTCGCGCTGCCCTATATGGCCGGCAATCTAGGGGCGAGTAATGACGAGAGCACTTGGGTGCTCACTTCCTACCTGGTTTCGAATGCCATCGTACTGCCCATCAGCGGGTGGTTCGCTACCGTGCTCGGGCGCAAGCGCTTCTTCATGATTTGCCTGGTGATCTTTACGGTAAGTTCCTTGCTCTGTGGAATCGCTCCCAGCCTGGGTGCGATTATCCTGTTTCGGGTGTTGCAAGGGGCCGGTGGGGGCGGGTTGCAGCCGATGGCGCAAGCGATTTTGGCCGACACCTTCCCACCTCGCCTGCGTGGCGCGGCCTTCGCGCTCTACGGTATCACCAGCATTGTCGCCCCCACCGTGGGGCCCACGCTCGGCGGTTGGATCACGGATAACTACACCTGGCGCTGGATTTTCTTTATCAACCTGCCGGTTGGCGCCTTGGCTCTGCTCCTGGTATACCGCCTGATTGATGACCCCCCATGGGTCAAGCGTACCCATGGAGCAGGCATTAAAATCGATTACATCGGGGTGGCCCTGCTGACGCTTGGGGTGGGGGCTTTGCAGATTATGCTCGACAAGGGGCAGGAGGACGACTGGTTTGGCTCCCACTTCATCCTGACGCTCGCGGTGATGGCCGGCGTAGCCTTGGTTTCCCTCGTCATCTGGGAGTGGTTTTACAAGTCACCCATCATTGAGGTGCAGCTCTTTAAGAACCTGAACTTCCTGGGAGCGAACGCCATGATGTTCGTCCTGGGAATCATGCTTTTCTCCAGCCTCGTCATGATGCCCTTATTTCTTCAAACGCTGTTGGGCTATACGGCGGAATCGGCCGGCCTGGTGCTTTCCGGCGGCGGGCTTTTGCTGTTGTTTCTCATGCCCCTCGTAGGAGTGCTGGTTTCGAAAATTCAGGCGCGCTACATCATCGCCTTTGGTTGGCTGGGGCTATCGCTTGCCATGTATTACACCACCCGGCATCTCGACCTGCAAATCAGCTTTGGATCGGCCAGCATGTTAAGGGTCGTGCAGGTCTTTGGTTTGGGCTTTCTGTTCGTCCCCATCAACATAGTTGCCTATGTTGGCATGCCGGCGGAAAAGAGCAACAGCATTGCCGGTCTGGTGAACTTCATGCGCAACATCGGGAGCAGCATCGGCACCTCGATGGTGACCACCTTGCTTGCCCGCCGTGCGCAAAATCACCAGGTTTTCCTGGCAGCGCATATTACGGCCAGCCGGCCGCCCTTTTACCTGGCGGCGAAGGGACTCACCGCGCGGCTCTTCACGTCCGGTTTAGATCTCTCAATCGCTTCCAAGCAGGCCTACGGGCGTGTCTATCAGGCTCTCATCGGGCAGGCGACGACGCTGGCTTACATCGATACATATTGGATTCTGGCGGTGGGAGCCGCCGTCATGTTTGTCCTGTCGTTCGCGCTCCGCAAAAATGAGCCGGGCGGGGGTGGCGAGATGGCGGTGGGGTAACGGTGGATCGCAAGCCTTGCTATGGGCGTAATTTCTCTAGACCCATGAATTCGTTCGCGGGCTCTCATCAGGGTGAGCCGGCGGATTCTTCTGGGGTGTCATGATGATTCGAGTCATCACCGTGGAAAGGGAATATGGATCGGGCGGAGGCGTGATCGCCGAGAAGTTGGCGGGCCGCCTGGGGTGGAAGCTGTGGGACCAATTGCTGACCCAGGAGATCGCGCGGCGGATGGATTGCGATTGCCGCGTCATTGAAGAGCATGAGGAGCGCAAAGATCCGGTCTATTACCGGCTGCTCAAGTCCTTCATGCGCGGCAGTTACGAGGGCAGCCAGAACGCGCCACGCCTGGGAATGGTAGACACCGATTGCGTCCGCGACGTTTCGCAGAAGCTCGTGCCGGAAATTGCCGCAGCGGGTAGTTGTGTCATCGTTGGGCGGGGCTCCGCTTATTACTTGTGCAGCCGGCCGGACGCCTTTCACGTCTTTATCTACGCGCCCTTTCATGAAAGGGTGCGCCGCCTTCAGGCAATCGGCAAGAGCGAGAAGGAAGCGGAGGAACTGGCGGAAACGGTGGACCGCGATCGCGCCGATTTCATTAAGCGCTACTTCCATGTGGACTGGCCCGCGCGGCACTGCTTTCACTTAATGGTGAACTCCGCTCTGGGCGACGACGTTGCAGTGGAGATCATTCTCGATGCGATTAACCAATATTCCAAGAAGCGGGCATGAGCAAAACCCTCCGCTCCGGCGAGGAGGCGTAATGTTCGGACGGCAAAAACCTGGACACTTGGCCCTACGCGTCTCGGCCCTGGCAGCATTACTGCTCATTCCGCTCGGAGTGGGCGCGGGGCAGAGGCAGGGCGCATTCTCCGGCAGTGTGCCCAACGGCCAGGCGACGGGGACGCTGCTGGACCTGACGCTTCAGGACGCGTTTGAGCGCGCACTGAAATACAACCTAGGGGGGATTGAGAGCAGTGAGAACACGCGCGCGGCCCACGCTCAGCGCCTGCGCGGCTTGAACGCCTTGTTGCCCAATCTCTCCGCGCGCCTGAGCGGAACGATCCAACAGCTCGACCTTCCCGCGGAAGGCATCAGGCTGAAAATTCCGGGGGTCGCCATCCCCACAGTGGTGGGCCCCTTCGGCGTGGCCGATGCCCGCGCCTATGTTTCGCAAGAGATTTTCAATTGGTCCGACATCAAAAATTGGAAATCCGCGGCCGAGGGCGAGAAGGCATCGCAATATGCCTACAAGAGCGACCGCAACCTGGTGGTGTACACCGCCGGCAATGCCTACCTCCTGGTGATATCGGACCTGGCCACGGTGGACTCCGTACGTGCTCAGGTGAAGACCGCCCAGACACTGGTCCAGAACGATGAGGACCTCAATCATCACGGTCTGATCGCCCGCATTGACCTGTTGCGAGCGCGCGTTGAGTTCCAGACGCAGCAGCAAAGGTTGATCGCGGCGAACAATCAGGTGGAGATTGACAAGCTCACGCTGGCGCGAATCATTGGACTTCCCAATGGCCAGGATTTCCGGCTGGCTGACTCGGTTCCTTACGCGGCGCTGGAGGGGACCACCCAGGAGCAAGCGCTGCAACAAGCTCTTTCGGCGCGGCCCGACTACCTCAGCGCCCAGGCGCAGGTGCGTGCGGCAGAGTTGACTCGCCAGGCCGTCGCCGCGGAGAACTATCCGTCGTTGTCGACGGATACGAACTACGGGGATATTGGCAGCCCGAATTTTAGCTCCTCACATGGCACACTAGGGTTTGCGCTGACCCTGAAGGTCCCCATATTCCAGGGCACGCGGGTGCGGGCAGACAAACTGCAAGCCGATGCGGCGCTGCAGCAGCGTAAAGCTGAACTCGCGGACCTGGAAGGGCAAATTGACACGCAGGTTCGCACCGCCTTCTTCAATCTCAAATCATCTTCGGAGCTGGTCAGCGTGGCGCAGAGCAACACCGACCTGGCCAACCAAACTCTGGAGCAAGCGCAGGACCGATTCCGCGCGGGCGTTGCCGACAACCTGGAGGTCGTCCAGGCACAGGAATCTGTGGCGGCGGCGAACCAGTCCTATATCAGCAGCCTCTTCGCTTACAACCTTGCGAAGATTTCTCTCGCGCAGGCTATGGGCGTCGCCGAGCAATCGGCACTGCACTATCTGGGAGCAAAGTGAACATGGCAGACACAACCACACCCACCCCTGAGTCCGCGAATCCTGGCGAAATGAGGCCAATTGTCGCCACGGTGTCCACCAGTCGGCCGCCGGCACGCCGCGGAAAGGTCGGTGGCAAAATTATATTGTTAATCGTCGTCCTGGTACTGGCCGTGGTTGGATTTCTCTTGTATCGCCACTACGCGGCATGGGAATCCACAGACGACGCCGAAATTGATGGGTACATCTATCCGGTCAGCTCGCGCGTCACCGGTTATGTAACACGGGTGATGGTGGATGATAACCAGTACGTCGCGGCCGGCACCGTATTGTTGCGCCTGGACCCCAAGGACTATGAGGTGGCAGTGGCCAACGCCAAGGCCGCCTTGGCCAACGATCAAGCGGCCGCGGCGGCGCTGCAAATCAACATTCCCTTGACCTCCACCAGCACATCCACCCAGCTATCCAGCGCGGAAGCCGATGTTGAAAACGCGAACGCCGGCCTGTTGGCTGCACAGAGGCAGTTTGACGCTGCGCAGGCTTCGCTGCAACAAGCGGAAGCTAATGATCTGAAGGCGCAGGACGATGTGAACCGCTACAAACCGCTGGCGGCGAAAGACGAAATCCCACAACTTCAATACACCCAGGCGGTGGAAAGTCAGCAGGCGACCGCCGCCGCCGTGCAGGCCGCCAAGGCCTCAGCCGGCGCTGCGGAACAGGGAGTGGCACAGGCCCGCGCCCGGGTTTCGCAGGCTCAAGCGCAATTGCAGTATGCCCAAACCCGCCCCCAGCAGATCTCCGTGCAGCGCTCCCGAGCGGAGGCGGCAGATGCTGAGACCAAGCGCGCCTCCGCTGCTTTCGAACAGGCACAGCTCAATCTCCAATACACGACGATCGTGGCGCCGATTAATGGGATCGTGGGGCAGAGATCCGTCCAACCCGGCCAAAATGTTTCGCCCGGTCAGCAACTCATGACCATTGTTCCACTCGACACCCAAAACATCTGGGTGACCGCCAACTTCAAAGAAACGCAAATGACCAACATGCGGCCCGGCCAGCACGTGAAGGTTTACGTTGACACCTACGGCCGCGAATATGACGGGCACATCGACAGCATCGCCGGCGCCAGCGGGGCGCGCTATAGCCTGCTGCCGCCCGAGAATGCTACGGGGAATTATGTGAAGGTCGTGCAACGCATTCCGGTGAAAATCTTCTTTGAAAAGGGGCAGGACCCTGGCCACCTGCTGCGTCCCGGCATGTCCGTTGAGCCGAATGTATACATCAAATAAGTGTAGGTGAATGAGCAAAGGGGGAGATTACAGCATGAATGCGCCAGCAACTCAAATTGACCGCCGGGAACGGCTTCTGGTCCGTTTGGATGAATCGCGATCCGTTACCGACGACTTGTTTCGAATCGTATCCACGGATGCGCTATATGACCGGCCTATTCCCGAGCGGCACCGGATTGTCTTCTACATCGGCCATCTCGAGGCGTTCGATTGGAACTTGATGGCGGGCCATGGTCTGGGTCTGGGTCCAGCCCACCACGAGTACGATCGCCTCTTTGCTTTCGGCATTGACCCCATAAACGGCGGTCTTCCCATGGACCAACCATGGGATTGGCCCCGCCTCCCGGAAGTCAACGCCTATAGTCTGCACGTGCGGCAGGAACTGGAGAGGATTCTCCGCGGAGGATCGCCTGGACCGTCGAGCGCCTGGCAGTACCCTCTTGAAACTCTCCTCAACGTGGCGATTGAGCACCGGCTAATGCACGCCGAAACGCTCGCCTATATGCTCCACCGATTGCCCCACAACCGGAAGGTTGCGCCTCCCGGCTATCGTGCTCTGGCTGTTACGGGCAGCGGTAAAAATACCCAGCCGGGGATGGTAGACGTTCCGGCTGGTACGGTGACATTGGG
>Ga0335085_10013780_pt1 | contig 11833 bp, 13 predicted proteins | sample Lox_Sample_45_FD_206712 | JGI IMG/M metagenome (GOLD analysis project Ga0335085, IMG submission 206712) | Soil microbial communities from Loxahatchee National Wildlife Refuge, Florida, United States - Lox_Sample_4.5 | ecosystem: Environmental > Terrestrial > Soil > Wetlands | place: USA...
CGTTCGCGTCGGCCGGCGCGTATGTGATGGGGCGGCGCATGGCCGACGGTGGCGAGATTCCCTGGGGGGACGATCCGCCGTTCCGGGCTCCGGTGTTCGTGGTCACCCACCGGCCCAGAAAGACCCTGCACCGGCAGGGCGGCACCAGCTTCACCTATGTCACCGACGGCGTCGAAAGCGCCATCGGCCAGGCCCGCGCGGCCGCGAACGGGAAGAACGTGGCGATCGCCGGCGGTGGCACCCTGCTCCGGCAGGTGATCAAGCTCGGGCTGCTGGACGAGCTGGAGCTCCACCTCGTGCCGGTGATCCTCGGTGACGGGATGCGCCTGCTCGATCCCGAGCTCGGCCTGGACGACAGGGAGGCGATCGAGCTCACCCCCGCCCGGGTCATCGCCACCCCCGACGTCACCCACATCCGCTACACGGTCGGCGGCAGGCGCCCGCTGCTGCTCGATAACCGGGGAAGGGACGAGCAGCCCGCCACCACCTAACGGGACGGATGCGCGCGCCCCGGCGGGACGCGGGACGCCCCGGCGGCGGCCAGCGCTCCGGCGCCACCGTGGACCGGTGAGTCTGGCACGGATGGCTCGTCTGAGCTAAGGACGATACCGGCCGTCTGAGTGGCAAGGAGCTGATCATGACCAATGACGCCGACCTGCAGCCTGCCGTGGCCGCCGAGTTCCTGGCCCTGGCCGGCCTGCTCGACTCGGCCACCGATGCGCAGTGGGACACGCCATCGCTCTGCGCGGGATGGCGGGTCCGCGAGGTGATCGCGCACATGACCATGGCGGCGCGCTACTCCGAAGAGGAGTTCATGGCCGAGCTGCGCCGTTGCGATTTCGACTTCGGCCGCCTGTCGAACGAGATCGCCGCCCGGGACGCCGGGCTGCCCGCCAGCGAGCTCGTGGCCAGCCTGCGCGCCGAGGTGATGCAGCACTGGACGCCGCCGGGCGGCGGGTGGCACGGCGCCCTCAACCATGTGGTCATCCACGGCCTGGACGTGACCGTGCCGCTGGGGGTCCCGCGCCGCTCACCGGACGCCACCATCCGGGTCGTCCTCGACGACCTGACCGGCGGCGGCGTGCACGAGCGCTTCGGCACCAGCATCCAGGGACGCAGCCTGCAGGCCACCGACCTTGACTGGTCATACGGATCGGGCCCGGCGCTGCGCGGCCCGGCCGGGGACCTCGCAGTGGTCCTCTGCGGGCGAGCGGTCCCCGCGGGACGGCTCGACGGCAAGCCGCTGTAGCTGGCCGGCGCCAGCGGGCCATCCCGGCCGACGGGCCGGGCCCGCTGCCGGCGGGCGGATGGAATCGCGAGATCAGCCCGGGGGCCACCCGCACCCCGATGGGGCGGCCTCCGTGGCGCATCCAGGGCGGGCCTACCCGCCCCAGTAGCCTGGGCCTGTCATGACGGGCGATGCCGGCAAGGGCACGCTGAGCTGGCGTGCCTGAGCCGCGGCAGGGTGAGGATGGGGCAGGTGTGAGCGCAGGCGCGCGCGTCACCCGGCTGTCGACAACGCCGGTCAAAGGCCTGGCGCTGCACCACCCGGAGGCGATTTTGCTGCTCCGGACAGGCGCGGCGGGAGATCGCGAGTTCTTCGTTATCGATGGCCGCGGCCGGCTGATCTCGGTCTGGAAGACGGGCAGGCTTGTCCGGTTCCGGGCGGTGCACGACACACGGAGCGGGCGGATCACGTTGAGCCGGGCCGAACGAGAGGTGTGCGACGGCCCGGTCCGGTTGGGGGCGCCAGTGATCGCCGATTTCTACGGCGCGCGCAAGGTGACCGGAACCGTGGTAGAGGGTCCGTGGAACGCGGTGCTGAGCGATGCCGCGGGCGAGCCGGTGCGCCTGGTGCGGGCCAGCGATCCGGGCGCGGGCCACGACGAGTATCCGGTCACGCTGCTTGGTGAGGAGTCGGTCGCCGAACTGGCCTGTCAGTCGGGTGCCAGCCCGGTCGACGCCCGGCGGTTCAGGATGCTCATCGGCTTTTCCGGTCTTTCCGCGCACGCCGAGGACGGCTGGCAAGGCCAGGCCATCCAGATCGGGGAGGCCCTGGTCCGCGTGGGCGGCCCAGTACCCCGCTGCGCTGCGACGACGCGTGACCCCGACCGCGGCGCCCGCGACCTCCCGATGGTGCGGATGATCAGGTCCTACCGGGGGGTGCAGGTGAATGAGTTCGGCCGCGGGGTCAACTTCGGGGTCTACGCCGACGTGCTCGCAGAAGGAGTCGTGCGGATGGGCGACCCGCTGAACGTGCACCCGGCCGGGGGCCGCCTGCGCTGACTACGGGCTGCTGGTCGCCGCGGGCTGAGTGGCTGTCGCAGACTCGCTGGCCGTCGGGGAGCCAGTGGCCGTCGGGGACTCAGTGGCCGTCGGGGAGCCAGTGGCCGTCGGGGACTCAGTGGCCGTCGGAGAGCCGGTGGCCGTCGGAGACTCAGTGGTGGCCGAAGACTGAGCGGTCACCGGCGACGGGGACTGCGCGGGCGGCGACGGCGAGAGCGTGGCCGGGGTGGCTGACTGGGATACAGCTCCGCCGGTCTGCGGAGGCGGGGACGGAGGGGAACTGAGCGTGCCGCTCGGGGTTGGCTGCGGGGCGTGCGAGAGCAGGGAACCCCCCAAGACCCTGGGCACGAGAATGGCGGCTGCGGCGAGCACGGCGAGCAGCCCGGTGACGAGCAATGCCCACGCCAGGCCCCGCCGGCTCTTACGTGGCGGCTGGCCGCCCGCATCGCCGGGCTGGACTCGGAAGGCGGCCTGCGTCGGCGTCCGGCGCGCCTGCACACTCGTCACCGTCGGTGCCCGGCGCGCCTGCGCACTCGTCTGCGTCGCGGGCCCGCTGGCGGCGCCGGCCGGCGGCGGGGCGTAGCGGCTGAGCACCTCGGTCACTGGCGCTGGCAGCCAGTCGTGCGTGGGCTGCGCGTTGCCCAGTTCGGTGAGCAGGTCAGTGGTGGCTGGACGCTGGCCCGGGTCTTTGGCCAGGCACCGCTCCACCAGCGGCCGGATCGCCCCGGGCAGGTGGGCGATGTCTGGCTGCTGATACACCACGCGGTAGAGCAGCGCCGGGGTGGCCCCGGTCCCGAATGGGCCCTGCCCGGTGGCCGCGAAAGCGAGCACCGCGCCCAAGCTGAACACATCACTGGCCGGCCCCACCTCCCGGCCCTCGGCCTGCTCGGGGGACATGAACCCCGGCGAACCCATGACCGTTCCGGCCTGGGTCAGCACACTTGCCTCCGCCGCCCGCGAGATCCCGAAGTCGATCACCCGCGGCCCGTCCTCGGCCAGCAGCACGTTCGAGGGCTTCAGGTCCCGGTGCACCACACCGGCCGCATGGATCGCTTCCAGGCCCTCCGCCAGCCCCGCGGCCAGAGTCAGCACCGAGGCCACCGGCAGCGGGCTCTGGGTATCGACCGCATCAGCCAGCGACGGCCCGGCCACGTACGCCGTCGCCAGCCACGGCATCTGCCCCTGCACGTCCGCGTCCGCCACCGGCGCGGTGAACAGCCCGCTCACCGTCCGGGCGGCGGCCACTTCCCGCGCGAACCGGGCCCGGAACCCTGGCTCCCCCGCCAGCTCCGGGCGGATAACCTTGACCGCCACCAGCCGCCCCCCGGCCGACCGGCCCAGGAACACCTGGCCCATACCGCCAGCCCCCAGCCGCCCCAGCAGCCGGTACGGCCCGACAGACTGCGGATCTCCCGCCCGCAAGTCCTCCACCATGCCGACCCCCCGTCGAACCAGGTAACCCCATGTTGCGCACGGTGAACGTCTCACGGCAAGCCTGTTTGCGCGTCCGCCGGGCCATCCCCCCTGCTCAGCCACGTCTTAGCCGCCGCCGGGGAGGGACCGCGGGAAATAAGGCGCCCGTCCGATGCGGGCGGGGGGGTCTTAGCACGAACCTGGATGGTGTCCACATCCGAACGGCTCAGCCGGGCCAGCGGCGGAGGAGGCAGGGGCACGACTTCGGCCCTGCGTCTCGCTTCGCGCCTGACCGTGGCTGACCAGCCATAGGCACGACGCAGAATTGTGGTGAGCTCGATGACAGCCAACCAGCCGACACCCCGCCCCCGGGCCTGGCGGGCAGTGGGGCGCGCCGCCCGCGCACTGAAGTCCGTCAACGACCAGCAGGTCTCGATGTGGGAAGCCTTCTGGCGGGCTAACCGGTTCCCGGCCGACTAGCGAGGCCGGTGACGCCCAACTCCCGCGGGCCCGCGTGGCCCGGCCGGGGCCGGATGGCCCGGCCGGGCCACGTTATGCCCGGTCACCGTGCGGGGTGATCACCGCTGGCGAACCGGCGGGTGTCCAGCAGCTCCAGATCGGAACGGACGCCGTTGCCGGTGGTGTCGGGCGTGGGCATCAGGTCGCCGTCAAGAACTCAGCGAGCGCGGTGGCGAGCGCCGCAGGGGCTTCCTCGGGGATGAAGTGCCCGCCGGGCACCGTCGCCGTCCGCACGTCGGCAGCCCAGGCACGCCAGACCTCGCCGGCGTCGGCCAGCTGCGTCTCAACCGCGCCGGTGATGACCAGGGTCGGGACCTCGATTCGCCGGCCGGCTTGACGATCGGCTTCCTCGTGCTCCTGATCGAGCCAGAAGCTGGCACGGTAGTCGCTGCACATCGCCGCCGCGGCCGGCGGCGTGAGCGCGTCGAGGTAGACGGCGAACGCCTCTTCGCCGATGGCGCTCGCGTCTTCAGTCCACGACTCGAAGATGAAGCGCAGGAAGTGCTCGCGCGCAGCAGTGATCAGCTGCTCGGGAAACGGTGCCGGCTGGGCGAGCAGGAACCACGGCCAGTAGCCGAGCGACGGCCCGGCGGTCATGCGCTGGAACTGGTCGACGGTCGGGATCACGTTGAGGACGGCGAGCCGTCCGACCCGGCCGGGGTGATCGAGCGCCGCGCGGTAGGCGACGCGAGCGCCGCGGTCGTGGCCGACGACGGCGAAGCGCTCAAACCTGAGGACCCGCATCAGTTCGACCAGCTCAGCAGCGATCTCGCGCTTGCTGAAACCCTCGCCCCGTTCGCCACCGGCCGGGGCGCGGCTGCCCCCGTAGCCGCGCAGGTCCGGCGCGACAACGGTGTGCGACCGGGCGAGAGCCGGGATGATGGCGCGCCAGCAGTAGTGCGTCTGGGGGAAGCCGTGCAACAGGAGCACCGGATCGCCGCGGCCAGCCAGCGCGAACTGGTAGGCGGCGGCGCCGACGCGGCAGCGGTAGTAGTCGACGGTGCTGATCGGCCCGCTCGCCGCCTCGAGCTCCGGTGTCAGCGGCTCATTCACAGGCCGTGCGTCCTGACGCGGCGGCCTCACGCCTGGGGTCGGTAGGCCAGGTAGACGACCCCGTTCTGGTACGGCTCACAGGCCGCGAGCGACAGCTTCCCGGGCGCGGCTCCCTCGGCGAAGAGCCGCGGGCCCGATCCGCGGGTGAGCGGGTAGACGAACAGATGAAGCTCGTCGACCAGCCCGTCCGCCAGCATCGCCCGGACCAGCGTGCCGCTGCCGCTGACGTAAAGGTCGCCGGCCTCGTCCTTCAGGCGGCGGATCGCCTCGGGGTCGTACGGCCCGATGACCTGCGAGTTCCTCCACGTCGCGGTGGTGAGGGCCGACGAGACCACGTACTTGATGGTGTCGTTGAAGAACGGCGCCCCCGGATCGTCCTCCACGGTCCGCGCGGACCAGGCCGGCTCGAACATCTGGTAGGTCGTGCGCCCGAGCAGGATGCCCTGGGAACGTTCCGTGACCGCGCCGATGGCCGTTCCCATCTTCGGGTCGAAGCCGTACTCGGCCGTCCACGTCGGAGCGTCGATCACGCCGTCGAGGCTCATGAACTCGTGCACGTGTATTGCTCCCACATGTCACCTCCTGTCGATGCTGCCACGCAGACCACGCCATCGCCGCGCCCTCACCGGCCGGCCGGCCCCGGCCCGCTGATCCCGGGCACGGCCCGCCCGCCGCACCCGGCGAGAGTATCGCGGCCGGGAACATCCGTTCGGCCCGGAACGCGACGGCCGCCCCAGACCGCATCGCGGCGCGTCAGCCACCGGCTCCGGGCCGCACCTCAGTCCAGGCGCGTCAGCATGATCACCGGAATCTGCCGCACGGTCCTGGCCTGGAATTCGCCGACAGAAGGAGCCTCCGCGACCAGCTTCGGCCACAGCCGGGCGCGGGCCGTACCGTCCAGTTCCTCCGCCACGACCGTGAACGTCTGGGCCCCCACCTCCGCCTTGATCTTGGGGCTGGCCTTGAGGTTGTAGTACCAGTCCGGGTGGGTGGGCGATCCTCCATTGGAGGCGACGATCGCCCAGCGGCCGTCCGCCTGAGGGAAGCAGGCCAGCGGCGAGACGCGTCCGGTCCCCGACCTGGCGCCGACGTGGTGGATGAGAATCATCGGGGTGCCCGCCCACGGCCCGCCGACGCGTCCCCCGTTCGCCCGGAACTCCTCAATGATTTTGGTGTTGTAGTCGCTGGCCTTGCCCGGAGCCGAGTCCGTCATGGTCTCACTCGCTGTCGTACTCGTCGTGACGGCGGAAAAAGTTGAGCGGGTCGTCGGGGCCGCGCGCCTCGTTTCGCCCTCGCGGCGCCCGGTCGAGCCACTGGTACATGCCCCACAGGCCGTCCAGGCCGCGCGCATAGGCCGAGTACGTGTGGTAGACGACCCCGTCCTCGAGCGCGAACGCGCTCATGCCCGGGCGCTCGCGCGTGTAGGTCGCCCAGTCGGTGCCCGTTGTTGCGGCCCACGCGTCGAACGGCCCGCGCACGTCCTCCGGCGGCGACCACACGGGCGACTCGCGGAAGTTGTACTCGAAGGCGCCTGCACGCTCTTGCTCCTCGGTCAGAGCGACGTCGAAGTCCTCGTTGAAGTCGCTTCCGGACGAGGAGGCCCAGGGGAAGCTCCAGCCCATCCGCTGCTTGTAGCCCTGCAGCTTCTCGAGCGGAGCGCGCGACACCGCCCAGAGCATCACGTCGTGGTTGGCCAGGTGGACCGCGAAGCCGCTGAAGCCGTCGGCGATCGCCGAGCAGGCGGGACAGCCCGCGCGGTAGCCGGGCCCGAACATGAAGTGGTAGACGAGGAGCTGTGAGCGCCCGCGGAAGAGGTCGGGCAGCGAGGCGCTCCCCTCGTCCGTTTCGAAGCGGTAGTGCTTGTCGATGGGGACCCAGGGCAGCTCCTGGCGCTGCCGCGCCACTTCGTCGCTGCGGCGCGTCAGCGCCTTCTCGGCGTCCAGCAGCTCCAGCCGGGCGGCGAGCCACTCGTCGTGCGTTCCGGTCTTGTGGGTGGTCATTGTTGTCTCCTTGTTGTGTTGTCGTCCCGGCAGCGTGGTCTGGCCGGGCCGCGATGACCTCACATCATGGGTGGCATGAGGCCGGGCACCGGCCAGGGTGCGATGATGATCCACGCGCCAAGCCCGGCGATCGCCAGCGCCAGCGGCACGTCGATGGCGGCTCTGGCTGGCAGCAGCTTCTGGGTGAGGACGATGACGGCGATCACCACCATCCAGGTGACGCTCATGACGCCCAGCGCCAGCAGGATCAGCATCAGCCCGATGCTCGAGCCGACGCAGCAGAGCCCGAACTCCAGTCCAGAACGGGTGGTCTCCCGGCAGCGCCGGCGGAAGTGGTGCTTGAGCGGCGTGAGCTCGTAGACACCTGCCGCGATCACCGCCGCGCCCGCGGCCACAGACCCGTGCGGCCGGTACAGCGCGTACACCGCGGCGCCCACCACTGCCCAGACCCCGAGGTAGGACCCGATGAACAGCGGCACGGCGCGCACCCCGCCGCTGGCCTGGGCGCGTCTCAGCACCGCCGGGGCCGCTCCCGGCAGCATCATCGCCGCCATCATCACCACCCACACGGCGATGAAGGTCGCGAACGAGCCGAGCCTGGTCGCCGCCCCCATGTCCATCCCGTGCATCTGCCGGACCGCGATGACCCAGGACGCGGCGGCGAGCCCGGCCGTCGCCGCCAGCGCGGCCGTCCTGGCGGCCGCGAAGGTGGTGGTGAATCCGTGATCAGCCATCATGTCCTCGGGTCTCGTGGATTGGGGTGGTGGCGGGCCCGCGGGCCGACCCGGTCGAGGTGGTCCTTCAGCGCGCCGAGAGGGCTGTCCCAGTCGCGGGCGAGGGCGGCCAGGAACTGCTGGGCCACCTGCATCGGCGCCGAGCGCAGCCGGTAGCGGACCCGGCGCCGCTCGCCGGGCTCGGCGGTGACCAGGCCGGCGCCGGCCAGCAACGCCAGGTGCTTGGCGATCGCCTGCCGGGTGATCGGCAGGCCGGCGGCCAGGTCGGTGGCGGTCGCCGGGCCGCCCGCGGCCAGCGCGCCCAAGATGGCGCGCCGGGTCGGGTCGGCCAGGGCCGTGAAGACCTGCTCGGCGATCGCCTCGCCCTCAGGCGGCATCGAGGTAGGCGGCCAGCTCGCCCAGCTCCTTGGCCCAGCCGTCGCTGTTGCCGTCGTAGGCCTTGCGGTAGAGGTCCTCGGGCAGCTGGGCGAAGCCGCTCTCGGTCACCGTCAGCCGCGTGCCCGTCCCGGCCGGTTCGAGGGTGAACTCGACATAGGTGCGGCGCGGATCGTCCTCGGGCAGCCCGTAGATGGGCCAGGTGAAGGCGAACACGGCCGGCTCTTCGACCCGTTCGATCCGCATCTGGGCGGTGAACCCTTCGGCGTTCCACGTCATCTGGGCCGCCCCGCCCGGGCGCAGGTCGATGGCGGCCTGGTTGCCGAACCAGCCGGCCAGGCCCTCGGCCGTGGTGAGCGCGGCCCACACCTCGGCCGGCGGGTGAGCCAGCTCCACGGTCCGCTCGATGCGATCAGGGAACGCCATGACATCCTCCAGGAAGTAGCAATCTATTGGTTGCTACCTTATTGCAACCTGTCGGTTGCGTCAATCCGGCCTGCCTGGGACGTTGCTCGCGCTGCGCGCCACGTACCCGCCCGGGGACCAGGGGGGATACGACCGGGCCTGCCGGTGACGGGCAAACCTAATGAATCGTGACGGCGAGTATGCGGGCGATGCTGGCGACAAAGCGGGGAAGGGCATGGGGGTCGCCGGCGCATCGGGTTGGGTTGAGCTCTCCGATCGACAACGCTCGCACCCGGGGGTCTCGTGCGGCCTGCTGGAGCGCCTCTGCGGCCTGGTCGAGGGTAGGTCCGGTGTTGCGGCAGTCGGTGTTTTCCGCCAGCGGGGCATCGATGAAGTCGAGGACGTCAACATCGATGTGAACGGCGAGCGGGCCGGGCGGGAGGTGGTCAAGTGCCGCCCGGGCGGCACCGGCTGGATCGGCGGCCAGCGCCTCGCTGGTGGTCACGCGCAAGCCGAGCCGGTCAGCCTGCTGGCGCTCCCAGTCGGTTGCCACGCGTGGCTCCACCCCCAGCCATGCCACCTGGTAGGCCTCCAGCAGCGGCCGGGGCCCAAACGCGCCGGCGAGGGTATCCACGCAGCCGGGCAGGGCCAGCGCGTGCGCCAGCCCCATCCAGTCCAGAGCCCCGTCCATGGTGCTTTCCGGGGTGTTGATGTCGTAGTGGCGGTCGACGTACAGCAAGCCAGGAGCGCCGGCGCCCAGGCGCCGCAGAGCCGCCATCACCCCGAGCACGATCGTGCAGTTGCCGCCGAGCACCAGAGCAAGGTCGCCGCGCGCCAGGAGCGGCTCGAGCCGGCCGGCCAGCTGCCGCAGCGACGCGGTTGCCTGGCCGGCGTTCTGGGCCAGCGGGTGATCCCGGTCAGGGCTCCAGACCTGATGCGGCAGATCTCCGTCGTCATGGACCTCCAGCCCCGATCCCATGAGCTGTTCGGGCAAGCCGGCCGAGCGCAATGCTGCAGGCGCCAGATCCTGGCCGGCCGCATAGCTGGCAGCGCTGCTCGGAACACCCACAATGGAGATCCTGCGCACCTGGGCGAAGATACCAGTGCCCACCGCAGCGGCACCGCGGCCTGGTGCCCCGGACCAGATTGAGCTCGTGGTGCATGTGATCACCTGGGCATCGGGCAGGATGGGGCTCATGCCGGGTTCGGGTGGGTCAGCCGCGCCGCCGGTCATCGATGTGGGCCCGCTGGTTGGCCGTTCACCGGCTGCGGCGCGGGCTGGCGTGGCCGGGCAGATCCAGGCGGCCTGCCGCGAGCGCGGCTTTTTCTACGTGACCGGCCATGGCGTGCCGGCCGGGCTGATGGACCAGCTGGCCGATGCGAGTACTGAGTTCTTCACCCTGCCGCTGGCGGACAAGCTCGAGATCGACATGGAGCGCGGCGGCCGGGCCTGGCGCGGGTTCTTCCCGGTGGGCGCCGAGCTCACCTCCGGGCGGCCGGACCTGAAGGAGGGCCTGTACTTCGGTGCCGAGCTGCCCGCCGATGACCCGCGGGTGGCGGCCGGGGTCCCGCTGCACGGCCGCAACCTGTTCCCGCGGCAGATCCCCCGGCTCCGCCCGCTGGTGCTGGCCTACCTCGACGCGGTGACCAGCGTGGGCCAGGCCGTGCTGGCCGGGGTGGCGCTGAGCCTCGGCCTGGACGCCGGGTACTTCGCCACCGGGTACACCGCCGACCCCACCATCTTGTTCCGGATCTTCCACTACCCGCCGTCACCGCCGCAGACCCCGGACTGGGGGGTCGGTGAGCACACCGACTACGGGCTGGTAACCCTGCTCGCCCAGGACGACAGCGGCGGCCTGCAGATCGCCGCGCCCGAGGGCTGGATCGATGCCCCGCCCATCCCCGGCACCCTGGTCTGCAACATCGGCGACATGCTCGACCGCTTGACCGGCGGCTGGTACCGGTCGACGCCACACCGGGTCCGCAACCTCAGCGGCCATGGCCGGCTCTCCTTCCCCTTCTTCCTGGACCCCGGGTTCGCCGCCGAGGTGCCGCCGCTGCCTGACCGGGCCGCCGCCGGAGACGACGGGCAGCGACGCTGGGACGGCCAGGACCTGCGGGCCTTCACCGGCACCTACGGCGACTACCTCCTCGGCAAGGTGTCCAGAGTCTTCCCCCAGCTCCGCCGCGACGTCCTGAAATAGGTGAGCCGGGATCGCCGAGCCCGGGCGAGGATGGGACAGTGCGGCCGCGGGACGGCGATCGCTGACCGCCGTTGGGTGCGGCCGCGTTGGCGCGGACGCAGGCCGCCCGGCGCCCGGTCGTGACTTGCCTGCGGGCGGGTGGCGTAGCTCCCCGGCGCTAGGGGCCGGGCTCTGGGCTGTGTTCCCCGAACAGCAGTGAGTCCAGTCCTCTGCGCACACCCACCACATCGACCACGTTGCGCACGGCCAGCAGCGTCCCGGCCACGTAGGGGGCGGGGGTCAGCCCTGGATCATGGCGTATGGTCAGCCGCTCGCCCGGTCCGCCGAACACGACCTCGGTGGTGACCACGAAGCTGGGCAGGCGCACCGAGTGGATCCGGGTGCCGGCGACCCCGGCGCCTCGCGCCTCAACTGGTCCGTGCAGGTCGGACAGCGCCACCGTGACGGCAGGCTCGCGGACCTGCGCCAGAGTCTCGGCGAGTTCCCGCGAGGTACCGCTGGGCACGTCAGGCTTATCGTCGCTGGCATAATCGATGATCTCCCAGCGGTCCAGGTGCTGCGCGGCCATCGAGGCGGCGCGACCCAGCACGGCGGCCATGACGGAGAAGTTGCCGGCCGCGATCACACCCACGCCCCGGTCACCGGCGAGGCGGTCCAGCTCCTCATAGTCCTGCGAGGTCAATCCGCTGGAGCCAATCACCGCGTGAACCCCCGCCCCCACCGCGGTCCACACGTTGTTCCGGACAGCGGCGGCACTGGTGTAATCGATGAGAACGTCTGCCTGCGCGGACTCCAGCGCCTCAGCCACGGTGGCGTACACGAAGCCGTGGCTTGCAGAACCAGC
>Ga0335085_10013781_pt1 | contig 11833 bp, 14 predicted proteins | sample Lox_Sample_45_FD_206712 | JGI IMG/M metagenome (GOLD analysis project Ga0335085, IMG submission 206712) | Soil microbial communities from Loxahatchee National Wildlife Refuge, Florida, United States - Lox_Sample_4.5 | ecosystem: Environmental > Terrestrial > Soil > Wetlands | place: USA...
GACCCGTTCGACATTTTCCGCGAGGTGTTCGGCGGCGGCGGGGGCGGTATCTTCGACGAGTTCTTCGGCGGCGGGGGCGGCGACGGGGCCCGCGACGGGGCCGACCTGCGCTATGACATCGAGATCGCCCTTGAGGAGGCCGCCCAGGGCGTGGAGAAGGAGATTTCCTTCCGCAAACTCGCCGCCTGCGATCGCTGCCAGGGCACGGGCGCGGAGCCGGGCTCCAAGCGCGTGACCTGCGCGACCTGCCGCGGCGTCGGCCAGGTCACGACCTCGCGCGGCTTTTTCACCGTCCGCCAGGTCTGTCCGGTCTGTCACGGCGCCGGGACCCGCGTCGAGAAACCCTGCCATGAGTGCCGGGGCGAGGGGCGGGTGAACCGGACGACCAAGCTCAACGTCCGCATCCCGCCGGGGGTGGACACCGGCTCCAAGCTGCGCTCCGCCGGCAATGGCGAGGCGGGCGTGTATGGCGGCCGGCCCGGCGACCTGTACCTGGTGATCCACGTCCGGGACCACGAGATTTTCGAGCGCCAGGGCGACGACCTCTTTTGCGAGATCCCGATCAAGTTCACGCTGGCGGCGCTCGGCGGCACGATCGAGGTGCCGACCCTCTCGGGCAAGGCCTCGCTCAAGATCCCGCCGGCGACCCAGTCCGGCACGACGTTCCGCCTGAAGGACCGGGGCATGCCCGGCCTGCGCTCCGGCCAGCGCGGCGATCAGCTGGTGCGCGTGCACGTCGAGGTGCCGACGCGCCTCACGGCGGAGCAGCGCAAAAAGCTCGAGGATTTCGCCGTCGCGTGCGGGGATGCGAACGAGCCCGTGGCGCGCAGCTTCTTCGAAAAGGCCAAGAAATACTTCTGAGCCCCCGGATCCCCATGCCGCTGGCGAATCCCAAATTGCTGTCCCTGCGCCAAGCCGTCCTGGCCCGGCGGCGCCTCCGCCGGGCGGGCGGGCGCCTGGTGCTGACCAACGGCGTGTTCGACCTGCTGCACCCGGGGCACACCTCCTATCTGGCGCGGGCGCGGCGGCTGGCGGGCCGGCGGGGCCGGCTGTTTGTCGCCCTGAACGCGGACCGGAGCGTGCGCGAACTCAAGGGGCCGCGGCGGCCGGTGCTGGACGAGCGGGCCCGGGCCTACAACCTGGCGCAGCTGCAGGCGGTGGACGGCATCGTGATCTTCCGGCGGCGGCGGCTCACGCGGGAGATCCGGGCGCTGGCGCCGGACGTCTACGTCAAGGCCGGCGACTACACCCTGGCCACGCTGGACGCCGAGGAGCGGACGGCGCTCCGGCAGGTGGGGGCGAAAATCCGGTTCCTGCCGTTTCTGGCCGGCTTCAGCACCACGGCGCTCATCCGGCGGATCCGGGCGGCGGGAGGCGTGTGAGCGCCATGCGCGTCGTGATCCTGGGCTCCGGGCGCGGCACCAACGCCGAGGCGATCCTCCAGGCCCAGCGGGCCGGGAAGCTCGGCCAGGCCCGCGTCGTGCAGCTGTTCTCGGACCGGCCCGCGGCGCGCCTGCTCGAGCTCGGGCCCGCCTTCGACGTGCCGGCCGCCTTTGTCGATCCCGGGCCGTTCAAGACCAAGTTCGACGAGGCCGGCGAGGAGCGCTACCTCGCCGCCCTGCGCGGATGCGGGCCGGAGTTGATCGTGCTCGCCGGCTTCATGCGCATCCTGCGGCCGCGGTTCCTCGACGCGTTCCCGCGGCAGATCATCAACCTCCATCCCAGCCTCCTGCCGAGCTTCCCCGGGCTCGACGCCATCGGCCAGGCGTGGCGGCGCGGCGTCAAGGTCACGGGCTGCACCGTGCACTACGTCACCGCGGAGGTGGACGGCGGGCCGATCCTCGACCAGGCGGTGGTGCGGATCGAGGCGGACGACACCCTGGAGAGCCTCGAGGCGAAGGTGCACGCCGCCGAGCATGCGCTTCTGCCGGCGGTGCTCGCGCGGCTCAGCCAGCGCGGCGGCGGCGCGGCCTAGCGCGGGAGGCGCAGCGTCAGCTCGGCATCCTTGTAGCCGAGCGTGAACGTGTCGTCGCCGATGCGCTTGATGACGACCTCGACGGTCGTTTCGCCGTACAGGACCGTCAGGGTGTCGCCCTCTCCAAAGAGCTTCCGGTTGATGATGACGGAGGGACGACCGGTGGCCTGCACGATACCGCGCACCTGGATGGCTGGCGCGACGCGCTCCAGCAATTCGTGATTCGAGAGGGTTTGCGGGCGGGCGAAGGCGAAGCCGGGATTTCCGGAGGGGTTGGCGAGGGCGCGCTCCTCCGGCCGGCTGAAGGGATTGACGATGTCGGCCGGCAGGACGGGGGCGGCATCACGGCCCAGGAACAGCGCATCGATCCGGGCGCGATTCTGGGTGAAGCTGCCGGCGTCGGCGTCCGCCGCGCGCAGGGCGGGCAGGACGAGGGCGCAGCCGAGGAGGAGGGCGAGACGGAGGTTCATGGCGCGCCGAGCAGTTCGAGGTCAAGCTGGAGCGCGACGTCGCTCGACTGGGGGTCGAGGCGCTGGATGGCGAAGGAGTTGATGCGGCCGAAGCGGGGGCCGGTCTCCAGGCGCTGCAGGAAGCTGATGACGGCGCGGAACGGGCCGGTGACGCGGAGGGAGAAGGGCACGCGCTTGTAGGTGGTGGAGGCGCCGGTGTCGGCGACGACGGCCGGGCGCTGCTGCAGCTCGGCGAGCTTGGCCTGGGTGTCCTGCTCGATCTTGTAGAAGTACCAGAAGTTCTCCGGGACGTTCTTCTCCACCACCAGGTTCTCTGTGATGCGCTGGGTGGCGGCGCGGGTGATCGCGAGCTCGGCGCGCAGCTGCGAGCCGCGGGCGAGGGCGATGAGCATGCGGTCGCCCTCCTTGGCGTGCTCCTGCTGCCTAGTGGTGAGGTCGGTCAGGTCGAACTGCAGCCAGATGCCGGTTCCGGCCAGCAGGAGCGACAGGACGATGCAGCCGGCGCAGAACGGATAGCGCAGGGCCAGCAGGCCGAGCTTGGCGAGGAGCTTGGCGTTCATGGGGCGCCGGGCAGCTTGAGCACGATCAGGAAGTTGAACGTGTTGTCCTGCCGGGACCGGTCCAGGCTGGGTGCGGAGATGTCGCTGAACAGCGGGCCGATCCGGGGGTCCTTCCGCAGGGTCTCGATGTAGCCCCCGAGCACACGGCTGGCCCGCTCGGGGGGCTCGGCCAGGCTGCCGCGCAGCGTGATCACCTTGTCGGCATAGCTGATCGCGTCGATCGTCATCCGGTCCGGCAGCGTACGGCCGATGTTGAGGATGAACACCGAGGGGACAAAGGGCGAGTAGACGAGATCGTAGGCGTCCTTGATCCGGCCGGCCTCGCCCATGTAGTCGCGCAGGGAGACCTGCAGCTCGTCGTACTCGTGCTGGTGCGCGGCGATGCGCTCGTTCCAGAAGCGCAGCTGCGCCGCCACGCTCGCGCGGACCAGCGTCTGCCAGCCGACGAGGATGAGCAGGATGACGGTGACCGCGGCGGAGCACGTGTTGACGAGGAAACGCACCCGCACGACGCTGTCTTCCGGCAGGCTGGTGGCGTCGCGGAAGTCGAAGTGCCAGTTCGGCTCCAGGTCAAAATCATTCGACCTTCTTGGCATAGGAGGCGGGGCTGAGGGGGGCGACGAGGCTGAGCAGGCTCAGCCAGTGCGGGCCGAGCCGCGCGGGCACGCCGTCGGCGGCGGTGATGCGCAGCGCGTCGAGCCACCGGGCGCAGTCGACGGCCAGCACCCGCATTTCGAGCGCGGTGGCGAGGGCCTGGCTGAGCCAGTCGAGGCTGGACGGGAGGAAGGTGCAATACAGGTCGTTCACGCGCTGGCCGGTCTGCAGCTCGAAGTAGTCGATCGCCGGCTTCAGGTTGCGGATCAGCGGGCGCAGCAGGCGCGGCGCGCGCGCGACGAGATCGGCGTCGGCGGCGAGCAGCCGCGCGCGCACCGCGGCGCCGTCGGCGTCGCCCAGCTCCTTGCGCGCCGTGTCGACCAGCGCGTCGAACCCGAATTCGATGGGCGCGGGGGTGTTGACGCCGTTCTTGCCGAGGATGAACACGCGGGTGCGGTGAAGGTCGAGCTCCACCACGGCGGCGGGCTGGCCCTCGCCGAGGAGGGCCTGGTAGCTCTGGATCGCCCCGAGCACCGGCAGCGAGGCGACCTCCATGCGCCGGGGCAGGATGCCCAGGTCGAGCAGGCGGCGCTGCGCCCCCATCAGCTCCTCGCGGGATTCGCCGCAGATCAGAACCTCCTTGATCGGCGGGTGCTTTTCGTCGAAGGGGAAGCCCTCGTAGGGGTTCACGAGGACGAGCTGCCACTTGGCGGCCTCGACCTTGTACTGGTCCGAAATCAGGCTGGGCAGGTAATCCGCCTCGGCGAGGCGCTTGACGTTCAGCTCCTCGCGCTGGAGCAGCCGGGTGGGGGTGAACACGCCGCAGATGCCCGGCGTGTAGCCCTTGTGGTCGGGAAACAGCCGTTGCAGCTCGCGGTCGAACGCGTCGCGGTCGTCCACGGGGACGTCGGCCACATCCTCGAGGTGGGCGGTGGAGCCGCCGAGCCGGCTCAACCGCGCCAGGAGGATGCGGAAGGGGTTCAGTTCGACGACAACGCCGCTGCGGGATCTGCTGAAAAACATGAGGGAGGGGCGCCCACGGGGGCCGCGGGCGACCGGAAGACTGGCACCGCCCACCTAGATAGCCCGGTTAAGTGGCGGGGCAAGAAGAAGAAAAACCGCCCGGGCCTCATGGCAACCGCCCGGGGCCTTTTTCCGCCCCCCGCCGGGAGTACTCCGGTCAATTCTCAACCCACTCCGTGACCTCATACGGGGTGTTGACCATGCTGAAGGTGGTCTTGCGCAGGTTGAGGTCATAGTGCAGCTGGAAGTCCGCATAATAACTGATCACGTGGTAGGCGGCGACGGATCCGTAGAAGCGCGAATTGGGGGATCCGTAGATGTACAGGTCGGCGTTCGGCACGTAGATCACGCCGTAGAACGGCGTGTTGGACCAATAATAGGCGGCGTTGGAGGGCGAGTTGCAGAAGATGCCCAGATTCGCCGGCGATTTGGTCTGGTTGGTGAAGCCGGTGCCGGCGCCGTTGAGGTTGATGTTAACCTCGAAGTAATCGCCGACGTAGATCTGGACGGGACCGGTCGAGGACGAGCTGATGACCACCGAGCCCTCGAATTCGGCGCCATTGGCAATGTAGACCGTGGTCGGCCCGGTGATGGTCAGCGTGTTGCCCCATCCCTGATAGTAGTTCCCGCTCGTGTAGTAGTAATATCCCGGCCCAATGGAGCCGCTGACCGGCAGGATGCTCCCCGCGCCCGAGGGGGTGACGATGGCGAACGTGCTCTGGTTGCCGTTGTTCGTCTGCCGGCTGGTGTCGATCCGGGTGCCGACCGGCGTGCTGAAACTTTTCAGGCTCCCACTGGCGTTGAATTGGGCGACGGTGCCGGAGCTGTTGGCGGTGGCGGCATAGCCGAGAATGGCCGCGTTGGAAAGGGACAGTTGGGGCCCGCTGACGATTCCCTGGTCGGAACGATTGGTGGTGGAAGGCGAGGGCGTGTAGTTCCCGCTGTTGACCGTCGAGTCGTAGCTGTCCACCAACGGGGACGTGTCGCTGTAGAAGGACACATAGCTGCCGTTATAGTAGCCCCCGGATGGCGTGGCGGCATTGGGCGGGGCGGTCGATCCCATCGCGTTGCTGAACAGCGGCGATGGCTTCACGATGGCCTTGAGCTGCTTGTCGATCTGAGACCCATCGGGGACCTGGGAAATCCCGTCGGCGATGATGACCGGCGGCTGGGTATAGGGGGTGGAGGTGTTGTAGTATTGCACCGTGATGTTGACGGTGCCCTGCAGGCCGGTGTTGGTGGTGAATCCGGTCAGCGTCTTGGTGGCGGTCGGCACGCCGTTGACGGTCGCCAGCGTCCACCCGGACCAGCTGTAGCCCGAGGTATTCAGCGCCTGGTCGAGGGACCACAACGCCTCCTCCATGCCGTTCTCCGCCAGCAGCAGGCTGGTCGTGTACAGGTACGAGCGGTTGCTGAGCTCCATGGTCCGCGCGCACACGGCAAAGAAGCCGACGACCGAGACGGCCAGCACGGTGCAGAGGCAAAGCGCCACCAGCACGACCGAGCCTCGCTGGGCCCCGCGGCGGCCGGGGGCTGCGGCGGACGCGCGGCGGACCGGGCGGGGGCCGGGACCCCCGCGGGGATCATTGGTAGCTGGTGCCATTCTGCTGCAAAGTCAGGTGCTTGCTGCGCAGTATGAACCGCGTCGAGGCGCCGGTCCGGATGAGCTGGGTGTTCGCGTTCGCGCTGCCCGTCGTCACGTTGAAGCTGGCGAGGGTGATCTTCTTGATGTTGATGGTGGTGGTCGTCAGGTGATCCACCCGGTCGCGGGCTTCGAACATGCTGCCGGTCGGCGTGACTTTGGTCAGCATGGTCAGCGCGGCGGTGGTGACGTTGGGCGGCGCGGTGCCGGAGACCGTGCGCGTGATGGTCAGGGCGCCGGAGTCGTAGGTGTACGTGACGCTGTAGGTCGTCACGCTGTTGTCCGAATGCACATACGGCATCGTCAGCGTGAACTGCGAACTGGCGAAACTGGAGACGTCGGTCGCGGCGTGCACGTCCGCCGCCATCATCTGGAGGGTCCGCCGGATCTCGGTCTCGATATCCTGCTGGTTCGAGTACCGGATGAGGTTGCGGCCCATGTAGACGTAGCTCGAGATCATCGCGGCGATGACGAACGCGGCGATCGACACCGCCACCATCATCTCCACGAGCGAGAAGCCGCGGTGGCGGGCCGCCGCCGCGCGGCTACAATTTCTGGTAGGAAACACTGAGGCCATACTTGCCGATGTAGGCGCTGCAGCTGCGGGTATGCGACTTTCCGGTCATGCTCGTCCACGTGACCGTCATCGTGATCTGGCGGAGGTTGGTGTGCGGGTCCGGGCTCACCACCGAGCGGGCGAACTTGAGCGTCGTGCCGCTCGTCACGGTGGCCAGGCTGGTCCCGGAGAATTCGGTGTAGTTGCCCAGCGCGGTGGCGCTCACGGAGCTCAGGCTCGAGATCGTGCTCCAGGGCTGCATCCGCAGATACTCCACCTCGCCCTGCATGATCTGGGCGGCGAGCGTCTGTTGGTGGGCCGTCTCCAGCATCTCATAGCCGAGCACCATCCCCTCCACCATCCCGATGAAGCCCACGGCCACGATCGTGAGCCCGAACATCACCTCCACCAGCGTGAATCCGGCGCGGTGTTTGTGCAGGGGCGTCATGAAGCTGGAACCCAACGGGGAGGCAATGTGGTGCGTGATCCGGGCATTCCCCTGGGGATCACAGCCAAAGGGGAGTTTCTGCCCTCGGTCGAAAGTAGGTTAAGTTCGCTTGGGATGACAATCAAATCGGCGCTCGGACGCCAGGCGCCGACGGACTCAGCCCGTTTCGGGCTGGTTTGCCGGAGCGAGGCGCTTCAGTCGGTCCCCGGGCGGGCGGCCAAGCGGTACACCTCGCTCCCGGCCAGCAGGAAGGCGCCGACCCCGTAGACCTCGGTCGAGTCGACGTCGAACTTCCGCGGGTCGGCCCCGATCGGCTGGACGTGCGTAAGCCGGCCCTCCGGCGTGACGCAGCCGGCGAGCCCCCGCCAGGCCCGTTCCACCGCGGGCGCGAAGCGGCTGCGGTCGAGCAGTCCGTGGTTGATGCCCCAGGCGAGGGCGTAGCAGTAGAATCCGGAGCCGCTGGTTTCCGGCAGCGGATAGTCCTGCGGGTCGAGCAGGCTCGAGCGCCAGAGGCCGTCGGGCTGCTGGCAGGCCAGGACCGCCCCGGCCATTTCCTGAAACTGACGGACGAACCGGTCGCGGGCCGGCTGGTCGGCGGGCAGGTCCTGCAGCAGACGGACCAGCCCGGCCATGACCCAGCCGTTGCCGCGGCTCCAGAAGATTTTTTTCCCGTTGGCCTCCCGCCGGTCGAAATAGGTGCTGTCGCGCAGGAACAGGTGCTCCGCGGGGTCATACAGGTAGTCCGACGTCATCCACCAGTGGGCAACGGCGAAGTCCAGGTAAGCCTTGTCGCCGGTGACGGCGTAGAGGCGGGTCCACGCCGGCGGCCCCATGAACAGCGAATCGCACCAGGACCAGCGGTCGCGGGCATCCGGGTTTGTTGCCGGTTCGAATTCGAGGCTCCCGTCCTTGGGGTGCGCCAGGATCCAGTCCAAGCGCTCGCGCAGCGCGGCGATCATCCGCGGGTCATGCCGGAGCCGGTAGAGCTCGGCGTAGGTCTGGCCCACAACCTGGTCGTCGGCGTCATAGGGGCGCGGACCGAGTTTCCAGTCATTGGCCGCGCCCATGCGCAGCATGGCGTCGAGGAAGCGGGGACTGTCGGCGACGCCGGCGAGCGCCATGACGCCGGCGTAGAAGGCGCCCTGGGTCCAGTCGGTGGGCGGGTGACGTGAGGGGTGGGCCAGCTGCCAGTCGGCCACCCGTTCCATCGCGGCCAGCACGGCGGCCGGAGCCAGGTCGGCGCGGGCCGGCGGCGACGGGACGCCGGATTCTGCGCGGACGACGTGCCGCGGCACGATGGCGAACAAGACGAGGGCCCAGGGGCGGTTCATGACAGGCTGGGGCGGTTCTTAGCTTCGGCCGCCCACCGGCCGCAACAGGTTTCGCGCCGGTCCGGCGCGGGCGCCGAATTCCCGTTGCGCGGCCCCGGGGTGGGGCGCAGCGTGCGGCCATGCGACTGTGGGAGTGCCGGCTGGCGGTGGCGCGCGGGATGGCGGACGCCGTCGCCGCCCGCGTGGCGCCGCCGTGGGTGGTGTTGGAGGACCGGGCGACGGGGCGGGTGGCGGTGGCGGGCTATTTCAATTCCCGCGGGTCGGCGGCCGCCGCCGGCTGGCGGTTGACCGCGACGCTGCCAGCCGGCTGGCGCCGCGGCCGGGCCCGCCTGCGGGTGCTGGCCGCCGCCGACTGGCGGGAGAGCTACAAGGCGCATTTCCGCCGCTGGCGGCTGGGACGGCTGCATTGGGTCCCGGTCTGGGAACGCGGCACTTTCGCCCTGCCGCCGGGGCACCAGGTGGTCTGGCTTGATCCGGGCATGGCGTTCGGCACCGGCAACCACGAGACGACGCGCCTGTGCTGCCGGCGCCTTGTCGCCTACGCCGCGGCGGCCCGGCGGGCTCGCTCCAACCCAAAAACCAAAACTCAAAACCCAGCACCCAACGTGATCGACGCCGGCTGCGGCTCCGGCATCCTGGCCCTCTCGGCGGCCCGGCTCGGCCTGGGCCCCGTGCTCGGCTTCGACCTCGACCCGGAGGCCGTGCAAATCAGCCGCCGGAACGCCGCGCGCAACGGGGTGAAGGCCGGGCTGGAGTTCCGGGTTGCCGGGCTGGACGCGGGTCTGGCCCGCCGCCGGGCCGGCCTGGTGCTGGCCAACATCCAGGCGGATGTGCTCCGGCGCCACGCGCGGGCCCTGATCCGGGCCGTCGTCCCGGGCGGGTGGCTCGTCCTGAGCGGCATTCTGCGCGCCGAACTGCAGCCGACGCGCGCCACCTTCGTGCGGCTGGCCCCGGGCTGGACCATGGACTCGCGGACCCTGGGCCAGTGGGCGGATCTGGCGCTCTGCCGGCCCGCGCGCGCTCAGAACAGGTCCGGCGGGGTGCGGCTGAGGAATTCCTCGAGGTAGGCGGTGGTCGCCTTGCCGGCGATGAACACCGGATCGCTTAGGATCGCCTTGTGCAGTGGAATCGTGGTCTTGATGCCGCGGACGAGGTACTCGCTCAGGGCGCGGTACATGCGCTCCAGCGCCATCTTGCGGTTGTCGCCGTGGGCAATGAGCTTGCTGATCAGCGAGTCGTAATAGGGCGGGATGGTGTAGCCGCTGTAGATGTGCGAGTCGACCCGCACGCCGTGCCCGCCGGGCGCGTAATACAGGCCGATGGTGCCGGGCGAGGGGGTGAAGTTGCGGGTGGGGTCCTCGGCATTGATGCGGCACTCGATGGCGTGGCCGCGGAATTCGACGTCCTTCTGGTCGAAGTTGATCTTCTCGCCGGCCGCGATCCGGATCTGCTCCTTGATCAGGTCCAGGCCGGTGACCTCCTCGGTGACCGGGTGTTCGACCTGGATGCGGGTGTTCATCTCGATGAAGTAGAACTCGCCCTTCGCATCGACGATGAACTCGATCGTCCCCGCGCTCTCGTACTCGGCGCTCTCGGCGGCGCGGATCGCCGCCTTGCCCATCCGCTTGCGCAGGTCGGAGGTGAGGAACGGGGAGGGGGATTCCTCGATCAGCTTTTGATGGCGGCGCTGCACGGAGCAGTCGCGCTCCCCCAGGTGCATCACCTTGCCGTGGCTGTCGGCGAGGATCTGGAATTCGATGTGCCGGGGGCCCTGGATGTATTTCTCGATGTAAACCGAACTGTCGTTGAAGGCCTTTTCCGCCTCGGACCGCGCGATGTGGTACTCCTTGGCAAAGGAAACATCGTTGTGGGCGATGCGCATCCCGCGCCCGCCGCCGCCCGACACCGCCTTGATGATGATCGGATAGCCGATCTTGCGGGCGATCTTGACCGCAGCCGCCTCGGAGTCGACTGGACCGTCGGAACCCGGCACCGTGGGCACGCCGGCCTTGCGCACGGTCTCCCGCGCCACGGCCTTGTCGCCCATGATCTTGATGCTCTGCGCCTTCGGGCCGATGAACTTGATGTTACAGGATTCGCACTGCTCGGCGAACTTGGCGTTTTCGGACAGAAACCCGTAGCCGGGGTGGATGGCGTCGACGTCGGCGATCTCAGCCGCGCTGATGATCCGCTCGGCGCGCAGGTAGCTGTCGGCGCTTTTCGGGCCGCCGATGCAGATCGCCTCGTCCGCCAGTTGGACGTGCAGCGATTGCACGTCGGCTTCGGAGTACACCGCCAGGGTCTTGATGCCCAGCTCGCGGCAGGCGCGGACGATGCGCAGGGCGATTTCGCCGCGGTTGGCGATGAGGATCTTCTGGATCATGCGCCTGGAAACGGCCGGAAAACTGCCGGGATGCCTTGGCGTGGGGTCGGGAGCCGGGCGCGGCCGTCAGCCCTGCTTGACCTTGAACAGGCGCTGGCCGTACTCCACCGGCTGACCGTTCTCGACGAGGATCTCGAGCACCGTCCCCTTCACCTCGGCCTGGATCTCATTCATGATTTTCATGGCCTCGATGATGCAGACGACGGCGTTTTCGGCCACCTTGGCGTTGAGTTCCACGTAGGGCGGGCTTTCCGGAGACGGGGCGCGATAAAACGTGCCGACCATCGGGGCCTTGATGTAGACGATGCCCGGCTCCTCCTTCTCCCCGCCGCCAGCAGGCGCGGCCGCAGCTCCGGCGACCGCAGAAGCCGGAGGCGCCGCCACCGAGGCTTCGGATACGACCGGATACGGCGGCACCGTCCCTCCGCTGGACGTGATTAGCGGCAAGCCGTTATGGCCCCGCCGAATCTTCAGTTTGAAACCCTCTTCCTCCACCGCGAACTCGGTGAGTTCTGAGCGTTTCATCAAATCGATGATCTGCTTGATCTGCTTGAGGTCCAAAACAGGGCCTTGGTTAGGGTAGGCGGGCTTGGGTTAGTTGGCTCAGGCGGGTCTGGCGTTCAAAATTAGTTCCCTGCTTCTGGCAATCACAGAATATGAAGCAATTCATCTGAGCGCCAAAAAACGGGCAAAAGTCAGGCAAAAATGCCGAAAAACGGCCACGAATAGTGTAAAAACAGGCAAGAACAGGCCAAAACCGTGAATTGATTCAGAATATCTTATCAACGACTTAGGAAACTGGATTTGGGGGCATCGCCAAACCAAGGACTGGGGCCTGATGGCATCGCCTC
>Ga0335085_10013783_pt1 | contig 11832 bp, 9 predicted proteins | sample Lox_Sample_45_FD_206712 | JGI IMG/M metagenome (GOLD analysis project Ga0335085, IMG submission 206712) | Soil microbial communities from Loxahatchee National Wildlife Refuge, Florida, United States - Lox_Sample_4.5 | ecosystem: Environmental > Terrestrial > Soil > Wetlands | place: USA: Florida...
ATGTGCCATTTCCGCGGCGCGCGCAGTCGCCATAGACGGGGCAATGCCCAATTATTTTAGCGCGGGGTTCCCGTATTTTTGCCGGATTTGCATAGCGCTCGCGGCGCCGATCCGTCGATAGTTCATGCCGACAATATCCAACGTGTCGACCGCGAAATGCGCGGCTCTGCGCCGTTAAAATAGGAGCCTTCGGCGATGAGCAAGATCAGAAATGCACTGCTTGGATCATTAGCGGCGGTCTCCGTGGCAACGGTGAGCTTGCCGGCGACAGCGCAGCAGCAACAAAGGCCCAACATCGTCGTCATTTGGGGCGACGACATCGGCCTGTCCGACGTCAGCGCCTATTCGCACGGTCTGATGGGCTTCCAGACCCCCAATATCGACCGTCTCGCCAAAGAAGGCGTGATGTTCACTGACTATTACGCGGAACAGAGTTGCACCGCCGGCCGGGCTTCCTTCATCACCGGCCAATCGGGCTTGCGCACCGGCCTGACCAAGGTCGGTTTGCCGGGCGCTACACTCGGGCTTCAGAAGGAAGATCCGACGATTGCGGAACTGCTCAAGCCGCTCGGCTATGCGACGGGCCAATTCGGCAAGAACCATCTGGGCGACCGCAACGAGTTTCTACCCACGGTCCACGGCTTCGACGAGTTCTACGGTAACCTCTATCACCTAAACGCCGAGGAAGAACCGGAATTGCGGGATTATCCGAAAAACCCGGAATTCCTCGCAAAATACGGCCCGCGCGGCGTGATGGACTGCAAGGCGTCGATCAAGGACGATGCAACAATCGATCCACGCTTTGGCAAGGTTGGTAAGCAGGTGTGCAAGGACACAGGTCCGCTGACCAAGAAACGGATGGAAACGATTGACGACGACGTCGCGGACCGGGCGGTGGACTTCATCAAACGCCAGAAGGCTGCCAACAAGCCGATGTTTGTGTGGGTGAACTTCACCCATATGCATCTGCGCACGCACGTCAAGCCGGAAAGCGTTGGTCAGTCGGGCCGCTGGCAGAGCGCCTATCATGACGCCATGATCGACCATGACAAGAACGTCGGCACCGTGCTCAAGGCGCTCGACGATCTCGGCATCGCGGACAACACCTTGGTCATGTTTAGTACCGACAACGGTCCGCACATGAATACCTGGCCGGATGGCGCGATGACGCCGTTCCGCAGCGAAAAGAACACGAACTGGGAAGGTGCCTACCGGGTGCCGGCGATGTTGCGCTGGCCAGGCAAGATTAAGCCGGGCACAGTATCCAACGAGATGGTTGCCCACCTCGATATGCTGCCGACGATTCTGGCGGCTGCGGGCGACACGGACGTGAAGGGCAAATTGGCTAAGGGCTACAAGATCGGCGACATGACATACAAGGTCCACCTCGATGGCGACAATCTCGTGCCATACCTGACCGGACAGGTTGCGAAGAGCCCGCGTGACTCGTTCCTCTACATTAACGACGACCAGCAGTTGACCGCGCTGCGGTACGATAACTGGAAAATCGTATTCATGGAGCAACGGGTTAGTGGAACTCTTGCCATCTGGGCGGAGCCGTTCACGACATTGCGCGTCCCCAAGATCTTCAACCTCCGCACTGACCCCTACGAACGGGCAGACATTACCTCGAACACGTATTACGACTGGCTGATGGATCACGTCTTTCTTTTGGTCCCCGCGCAAGACTACGTCGGCCAATTCTTGGCGACGTTTAAGGACTATCCGCAGCGCCAGAAGGCGGCGAGTTTCAACCTCGACGAAGTGATGAAGAAGTTGAAGGAAAGCCCCGGCAAGTAAGCTCTCTGTCAGTGGAAGAGGAACTTCAGATCATGAACAAGCTCAGAAACATTCTGCTTGGATCATTAGCGGCGATCACCGTGGCAACCGTGAGCATGCCGGCGACCGCGCAGCAGCAGCAGAAACCAAACATTGTTGTCATTATGGGCGATGACATCGGCATAACGAACATTGGCGTTTATGGCCAACACATGATGGCCGGCAAGACGCCGAATCTCGACAAGATTGCCAAGGAAGGCATGTTGTTCACTGACTATTACGCCGAAGCGAGCTGCACGGCGGGCCGCGCCGCCTTTATCACAGGCGAACTGCCGATCCGCACCGGCATGACTACAGTCGGCCAGGCGGGCGCGGCTATTGGCATGCCGGCCCAGGCGGTGACTATTGCGACGGCGCTGAAATCGATGGGCTACGCCACCGGCCAGTTCGGCAAGAACCACCTTGGTGACAAAAACGAGTTCCTGCCGACCGTCCATGGGTTCGATGAATTCTTCGGCTATTTATATCACCTGGACGCGATGGAAGATCCGTTCCACCCCGCTTACCCCCAGGCGTTGTTGAACCAGGTCGGCCCACGCAACTTGGTGCATAGCTTTGCCACCAATACGGACGACCCCACCGTGATGCCGCGCTGGGGCAAAATCGGCAAGCAGAAGATCGAAGACGCAGGACCGCTGCCGCCGCATCCCATGAGCGGCATCAAATACAACATGGAGACGGTGGACGAAGAGTTTGTCGCCGCTTCGATTGCGTTCATGGACAAGGCCAAAGCGGCAAACAAGCCATTCTTTGTGTGGCTCAATCCGACCCGTATGCATGTGGTGACGCATCTCTCGCCGAAATATGAAGCGATGCGCAACTCGGAAAACGGCTGGACGGAGCAGGAAGCCGGTATGGCCGAGCTTGACGACGAAGTCGGCACGGTTATGCAATATCTCAAAGACAAGGGGTTGGATAACAACACCATCGTCCTGTTCACATCCGACAACGGTCCCGAACAGTTCACCTGGCCCGACGGCGGGCAAACGCCGTTTGCCATGGCGAAGGGCACGGTCATGGAAGGTGGCTTTCGTGTGCCGGCCCTCCTGCGCTGGCCAGGTCACGTTCCGGTGGACTCCATTCAGAATGGTATCTTCTCCGGCCTGGATTGGTTGCCCACCTTCGTCGCGGCCGCAGGGAATCCGAACATCGCTGAAGAATTGCTGAAGGGCAAAACAATCGGCGATAGGACGTACAAGAACCATCTGGACGGTTACAACCAGATGGCCGCCATCACCGGCAAAGGTCCGTCGGCGCGCCACGAAATTCTCTACTTCGGCGAAAGCACACTTGGCGCGGTGCGCATTGATGACTTCAAATATCGCTTCATTGAGCAACCCCAAGGCTGGGTTGGAGATAAGACCCACGTCGACATGCCTATCCTGACCAACCTGCGTTTGGATCCGTTCGAGCGCACCGGTTGGGCGGGCAACGGCGCGGCGAAAGGGTCGATGCAGTATTGGGATTGGTTCAAATACGAATTCTGGCGCTTCGTATTCGTTCAGCAGATGCTGGCCAAGGAAATCCCAACGTTCCTTGCTTATCCGCCGATGCAGGCCGGCGCGAGCTTCAACCTCGACGCCTTAAAAGCGGACTTGCAGAAAAAGATGGCCGCGGCGCAGGCGGCGTCTCATGGCAGCGGCGACTAACCACAACGATTGTTACGGCGGGCGGCCTGTCGAGGGGCGCCCGCCTCTAAGTTTTCTTGCCAAACTCGACTTCGTTCAGAGGCCACCCAAAGCGACAGAAGGTTGCGAGCTTCAATACTCTGGATGAGGTTTTGGCAACCACAATGAGGTTTAAAGGGGCGTAAGGTGACTACGTGTAGGGATATTGTGGCTGCGTTTGGCATCGGCCTGGCATTGTTGCTCGGCTATGCGGCGCCATCCAGCGCGCAACAAAATCCGATTACCGCAATCGATGTCGCGCTGGAACCGGACGCGACGATGATCCAGCACGCGAAAATCGTGAATGCTCGCCTGCTCAAGACCTATCCAAACGGATTTGCTCTGGACGCCTCGCATAATCCGCACATCACGCTGATTCAGCAGTTTGTCCGCACGGCTGACCTCGACAAGGTCTACGCCGCGCTCAACAGCGCACTGGCCGATGAAAGGCCGACAAGCTGGAAATTGAAGGCGATCAAGAACTATTACATCCCATCGCCACCAATCGGCGTCGCGGGCATCGTGGTCGAACGCACGCCAGACCTGCTGAGGCTGCAGCAAAAAATAGTCGGCGCGGTTGCGCCGTTTACCGTGAAAAACGGCACTGCCGCCGCGTTCATGAGTGCCGAGGAAGGCCGCGATATTCAGGGATTCCTGATCGACTATGTGGCCAATTTTGTGCAGGTCGCTGCGGGCAAGAAATTCAATCCACACGTCACGACCGGCGTCGCCACCGAAGCCTATCTGAAAGAGATGCTGGCTGAACCGTTCGCGGCATTCACGTTCTCGCCGGTGTCGGTATCGGTCTATCAACTTGGTACGTACGGGACGGCCCGCAAGGAGCTCAAGGTTTTGGCGCTCAAGCCTTGAGGGGTTTCCGGGCGGCGGATGGTTGCTGAGTAATGTGAAGCGCGGAGAGGTGTCTACCTATGCCTTCGAAACAATCATCCTCTGGCCTCAACCGCCGCGCGCTCCTCTCGGCTCTGGCAGTTCTTTCGGCGTTGCCTGAGACGCTCTTGCCGGCGGGTGCACAGACTGCGGCGGCGGGCGATCCGCTGCCGTCCTGGAACGAAGGCGCTGCGAAGCAGTCGATCGTCGATTTCGTCACTGCTGTTACGCAAGAAGGGTCGCCGGATTTCGTGCCGGTGCCGCAACGCATTGCCGCCTTCGATAATGACGGAACGCTGTGGTGTGAGTCGCCGTTTCCTGTCCAACTGTTTTTCACATTCGATCGCGTGAAGGCGATGGCGCCGCTGCATCCGGAATGGAAGAACAAGCAGCCTTTCAAGGCGGTGCTGGACGGCGACATGAAGGCGCTGGCCGCATCCGGTGAACGCGGAATCATGGAAGTGATCATGACTACCCATGCTGGCATGACAACCGACGAGTTCGCAAAGATCGTCACCGATTGGTTTGCCACCGCGCGTCATCCAAAATTCAAGCGGCCCTATACCGAGCTCGCCTACCAGCCAATGCTGGAATTGCTTGCCTATCTTCGTGCCAACGGATTCAAAACTTTCGTTGTGTCGGGCGGCGGCATCGAGTTCATGCGGCCATGGATGGAGAGAGTCTACGGAATTCCGCCTGAGCAGGTGGTGGGCTCCTCAATCAAGACGAAATTCGAGATGCGCGACGGGAAACCGGTCATGGAGCGGCTGCCGGAACTTAATTTCATGGACGACAAGGCCGGCAAGCCAGTGGGTATCCACCAACATATCGGCCGTCGGCCGATTGCCGCGTTTGGCAACTCCGATGGTGATTTCGAGATGCTCGAGTGGGCCACGTTGGCCGGCGGCGGCCGCCGCTTTGGTCTGATCGTCCATCACAACGATGCGGAGCGTGAATACGCTTACGACCGGAAGTCGTCTCTTGCCCGCCTGGACAAGGCTCTGGATGCCGCGGCGGCCAATAAATGGACGGTAGTGAGCATGAAGACCGACTGGAAGCGCGTTTTTGCAATTCAATAGCGTTGGGAACGTTCCCGACCTGCCAGACAGGAGAAGAATGCCATGCAAGCAACGTCCGTTCTGCTATCCGACCGCCCGGTACTGCACGCACTCGCAAAGAATTGGTGGTTGCTGCTGTTGCGCGGCCTTGCCGCCATCCTTTTCGGGGTCCTTGCTCTTGGCTGGCCGGGATTGACGCTTCTCACGCTGATTCTCTTATACGGTGCCTATGCACTGACCGACGGCGTAGTTGCGATCTTCGCCGCCATCACGGGTGCAGCGCCCGGAGGCCGTTGGTGGCTGGCAATTGCCGGCTTGCTCGGTGTCGCGGTCGGGGCGTTGACCTTCATGGTGCCCGGCATGACGGCGCTGGTTTTGTTGTTCACCATAGGTGGCTGGGCCGTCGCAATCGGCGTTCTTCAAATCATTGGTGCGATCCGGCTGCGCAAGGAAATCGATAACGAGTGGTTCTTGATCCTCGGCGGCGCCATCTCGGTGCTTTTCGGTCTGGGCATTGTGGCTAATCCCGGCGGTGGCGCGCTCGCCATTGTCTGGGTGATCGGCACATACGCCATTATCGCCGGTGTTCTCAATATCGGCCTGGCATTCCGGCTCAAGCAACACGCGTGAAGTAAGATTGATTGCAATCAATCTCAGCAGTTTAATTCGGAGGCGTCGATGAAAGCATTGTTCCTGGCGAGCGTCGCTATCGTCGGGCTGTTCGGCGCCTCCGCTCTTGCATCCAACCTGCCAACCAAAGCTCCGGTTAAGAGAGCGCCAATCGCGGCGCCGTCCTACAATTGGTCCGGGTTCTATATAGGCGCCAACTTCGGTGGCGGATGGACCAGCGGCAGCCTGAACATTCCCGGCAACAATATTTATGGCGGCATGACCGAGTTCATCGGCGGCGTCCAGGCCGGCTATAATTACCAGGCCGGACAACTTCTCTTTGGCATCGAAGGCGACGTCGATTGGGCGACCTTCAATCACCCGACACTTCCCGCTGCGACATTGGGTTCTGTAAGCAACCATTGGATAAGCACAGTGGGCGCTCGCGTCGGCATCGTGAATGACCGCTGGCTCGTATTTGCCAAGCTGGGCGGCGGTTGGGTCGGAAGCGACGCGATCGTGAGCCTCCCTGGCTCGCCAAGCTGGAGCGGGTCGAGCACCATCGGTGGCTGGCTGGTTGGCGGCGGCATCGAATACGGCCTCGCGTCGCACTGGACCGTTAAGCTCGAGTACGACTATCTCGCGTTGTCAAATTGGTCGTCGGCCACAGTCCCCGCGGTGTCGTTGAACCACGACCTCCAGACGATCAAGGCCGGCATCAACTACAAATTCGAAGGCGGCGTGTCGGCCGCATCTGCGGCGGCGCAAGCCGGCGGCCATGGCGCGAGCACGGAAGAACTGGCAAAGGCGGCACAGAACCCCGTCGCGGCGATGATCAGCGTGCCGTTCCAGAGCAACACCAATTTCAACGCAGGGCCGTTCAATCGCACGCAGGAAGTATTCAACATTCAACCGGTCGTACCGTTGAAACTGAACGAGGACTGGAACGTCATCTCGCGCACCATCATTCCGCTGATCAGCCAGCCCGATCCGCGACTGAACGGCAGCACCAACGGCATTGGCGACATTACCCAGTCGTTGTTCTTGTCGCCCTCACACCCAGGCGAGTTCATTTGGGGTCTCGGCCCGGTCTTCACGATTCCGTCAGCGAGCGATCCCATTCTTGGGTCCGGCAAGGTTCTGTTCGGTCCCACTGCCGTCTTGCTGACCATGCCCGGACATTGGGTGATCGGTGCGTTGCTCAACAACCAGTGGTCGGTCGGTGGCAATCCGCTACGGCCGAACGTTAACGCCGGCCTCGCCCAGATATTCGTCAACTACAACATGGCGCATGGCTGGTACTTGACCACGCAACCCATCATCACTGTGAACTGGCTCGCGGGATCCGGTGAGCAGTGGACTGTACCGGTTGGTGGCGGCTTCGGTCGCGTGTTCAAAGTGGGTGGTCAGGCGATGAACGCGCAGATTGCCGGCTATTACAACGCGATCCGTCCGACCGGCGTATCGGATTGGCAATTGCGAACCATGATCGTGTTCATGTTCCCGGAAAAGTAATGACGCTTGAACCGGTCGGACTGCCCGCTTTTGCGCCGCGCTTGATGCGCGTCAAGTCGCGGCGTGACGGGTTCTGTTATGTGACCGCACTCATTCCTCCGGGAATGGGCCGGCGACGTGGGGGTAACGGCCATGAGACTCTTCGCTTTCGACAATTCGTGTAGGCGCCGCCTGGTCAGGGCGCTTGCCGCGGGATTATGGCTGCTTGTCGCCGCCTTTTCGACCTCTGCAAAGGCGCAAGTGCCTGCGCCGAACTACTCCGGCGACTTTTTGACCCGTTCGACCCTCACGGGCGACTGGGGAGGTGTGCGCAACGACTTGGCCAACAAAGGAATCACATTCGACATCTACATGACTCAGATTCTGCAAGGGGTGGTCAGTGGCGGCAAATCGAACGTCTGGGAATACGGCGGCCGCAGCCAGGTGACGATGACGGTCGACACCGGCAAACTGGGGTTGTGGAAGGGCGGTTTCCTGACCATCGAAGGCGAAGGGAATTGGGGCAGCGGGGTCAATGCGAACACCGGCAGCCTCATGCCGGTGAACACCAGCCAACTTTTCCCCGTGCCAGGCAGCGACGCAATCGGCGTTCCAGCTTTCAACTACACTCAATTTTTGTCGCCAAATTTCGCGGTGATGGTCGGCAAAGTGGATCCCTTTTCGTCCGATGACAACGAATTCGCCCACGGCAAATATGCCAAAGGCGATACTCAGTTCATGAACACGGCTTTCAACGTCAATCCGCTCACCCTCTTCACCGTACCCTATACGCCGCTCGGAGTCGGTGCGGTTATCCTGCCGACCGGAAATCCTGGCGACGCCACCATTAAATTTATGGTGCTCACCACAAGCGGCACGGCTGACACCGTGGGCTTTAATAACGTGAGATCTGACGATTTGACCTTTTTCGGCGAGGGCCGGGTACGAACCGATTTTTTCGGAATGACAGGTCACCAGTTGATTGGTGGTCTCGTTTCCACCAAGGAATACACTTCAATAACTCAGCAACTGTCTCTCGATGCCGGAACCACTCTTGCCAAGAAGAAGGGGTCGTGGGTCGTCTTCTACAACTTCGACCAATATTTTTACGAGCCAGTTAAAGGCTCAGGCAATGGGGTCGGCGTGTTCGGCCGGGTCGGTGTCGCGGATGGCGACCCCAATTTTTTGCAGTACTTCTACAGCTTCGGTATTGGCGGCAAAGGCATCTTTGCCACCCGGCCGAATGATCGGTTTGGTGTCGGCTGGTACTACATCAATATCAACAACCCCACATTGGATACGCCATTCGGTAGCTTTCAGTTCCTAAGGGACGAACAAGGCATCGAAGCTTTCTACAGCTTTGCGCTGACGCCATGGGCCCACCTGACACCAAACATTCAGTTTATTCGTGGAGCTCAGAAACAGACTCTTGCGCTTTCGCCGACTGATCGCAGGGATATTCAAACTTCCACGACTATAGGCCTGAGACTGGGGCTGGCTTTATGATTGAGCGAACTCAGCTGCGCGCGCGATGGCTCAATTGTGCCGTCAGGCGGAGGAATGTTCAGCAAATGTGCGGCACTTCATCGTATTTGTTTCAAGGGTCGCAATTACGATGAAACGGGCACCTTTAGTACTGGCGATATTGGTTGTTGCCGTGCCTTTGGTAGGCTGTGCCACCAGACCGGAGAGCGGCTTTCTAGGCCCTGTGGCAGAGAACGCGATAGGCGCCACCGATCATACGTTGCTCATTGCAACAACGCGAGAACGAGATCCGCGGCCCGGCACGTTTTTTAATGGCGAGAGAGGAAGATCAGTTCACTACGCCACGCTAACGGTCGCCATCCCGCCAACGCATATCCCCGGCAATATTGAATGGGCGTCAACACCGCCCGGCAATCCAGCCGCCAACTTCGTTGTGCGCGACGAAGCGTCTCTCGATGACGACAAGGCCTTTGTCAAGGCGCTGAACGCCCAACTCGCGACGCGCCCGAAGGGAAGCCGCAAGGTGTTTGTGTTCATTCACGGTTATAATACGCTCTTCGCTGAAGGGGTCTATCGCTTCGCCCAGATCGTTCACGATTCAAAGGCGACGGGGGTCCCCGTGCTCTTTACCTGGGCCTCGCGCGGAAAGCTCGCGGACTATATCTACGACAACAACAGTGCGACGGCCGCGCGCGACGATCTAGAACACACGCTCCGTCTTCTCTTGGCGAGCAACGCAGATCAGGTCAACATCCTTGCGCATTCGATGGGAAATTGGGTCACGGTTGAGGCGATGCGCCAGCTCAAGATCTCCGGCAACCTCAAGTACCCGAGTAAATTTGGAGATATCTTCCTTGCGGCGCCCGATATTGATGTTGATGTCTTCAAATCGCAGATGCGCGCCTTTGGAAAGCCTCGCAAGCCGTTCTATATCGTCCTTTCAAAAGACGATAAGGCGCTGGGGTTTTCAAAATTCATTGCCGGCGGAGAGAGCCGAGTAGGCGCTGACGGCAATATAGCAGAACTGGAGGCGCTGGGCGCCACGGTGATCGATTTGACGGATGTCAAAGGTGACGATCCGACCAACCATGACAAATTTGTTCAACTGGCTACGATTGCGCCAGAATTGCGCGCTGTGCTGGAGCAGGGCTTAGGCTCGAAGGGTGACGCTGCGACGGCGGACGAATTGGCCTTGTCTTTGCCGAGCTCGCTGCTAGGCGGGCCAGTCAGAATTTCCCCGGGTCAATAGTTTCATCGACGGCGGGTCAGAGGAAATCGCAGAGCGAGGGTGTTATGGACTCGGCTTATATCTCGGCATTCGCCGCCTTGGCGGGGGCTATCATCGGCGGGCTGACATCATTTGCAACCTCTTGGCTCACGCAGAGGGCGCAGCTTCGAAACGCGAATCGCGAAGCGAAGAGGGTCAAGCTGGAGGCGCTGTACAACGATTTCATCGCCGAAGCCTCGCGCATCTTCGTAGACGCCCTTACCCAACAGACGGAAGATCCAGCCCATATGGTGCCTCTCTACGCGTTGGTGGGCCGCATGCGCTTGGTATCTTCTCGAGCAGTGATCGACGCGGCTGTGCGCATCGAACAGCATATCCTCGAAACTTACCTAGGGCCGAACCGCACTCTTCATGAAATGCGGGACCTTGCCCGCCAGGGCGGGATAAACATTCTGACAGAATTCAGCGAAGCGTCCAGAGCGGACCTGACCGTTAGCGTGCGTTGACCACTAAAAGATTCCGTATTTCCGCTAAGTGGAGTGGAGCCCGCTGATGGGTGATTCCATGTCAATGCGGGGTCGCTTCACAAAGCGTGGACCACCGGGCGGTTCCAATATTGTTGGATGGCGCCAGCATTTTTCGCTCCTGCGCTTTCACTTGTTCCTGCGCAGCAGAGCCATCACCAGCAGCACAATGGCGGAGTACTACCGGGCACACCTCGGTGTGGCGGCCGACATTTTTTCCAGAATTATTTGTGCTTGTTGTATTTAACTCGTCAGCGCGAGACCGGCCGATACTCGTGGCTAGTGTCAAGCTTCGAAAAGGAGCCTTCGGCAAATAAAGGGTACGAATTCGTTCCGACAAACCGAAAAATTGATTTAGAATCAATCTGGGTGGAAACCCAGATTTGTCGGAATGAGCTTTGAAATCATTACATTATCCGCCGACTCTTATTCAGCGGGTCCCAGGTTCGAGCCCTGGTGCGCCCACCAACAACTTCCTGACAAATCAGCGAAATTAAAGAATGATGGCGGGAAACCGCGGGCGCATTGCCGAGACTTGGGAGGCTTCTGGGAAGTTCGGTGGAAAACTCGACGGCAGTTGCGGCGAGAATCGGTCTATATTTACAGCTAGTGGCACTGCGGGCGCCGCCCTTCTTAAGTGCTGGTCCGACCGTTGCCTGAGGAGCCGGCGTCGGCTCTATGGCGCGGATGACAAAATCGGTGCCCGGCCAGCGCGTGGTGAAGTCGAACCTCCCACCATAAACCTTGCCATCACGACACGGCCAAATTGCACCGATCTCGAGCCCGACACCTTTGCGCGCTCTTCTTCCTGAGTATTCCGGCGTAAAACGTGATGCATCGAGCGCTTAGCGTGAGGTATCGCCACCTGAAGGCTTATTCCCCTCGCAACAAAAAACTTATGAGGATGAAATCCGCGGCGAAAGACTTGGAAACGAGGCAAGAGACGATTTGTGCTAGAGGAGTCCTGCTGACTTTAGAAAAAGATCGGTTCACAAATCATGGACACACCAGAAGCTTTGCTGAAGCAGATTTACCTCCAA
>Ga0335085_10013784_pt1 | contig 11831 bp, 10 predicted proteins | sample Lox_Sample_45_FD_206712 | JGI IMG/M metagenome (GOLD analysis project Ga0335085, IMG submission 206712) | Soil microbial communities from Loxahatchee National Wildlife Refuge, Florida, United States - Lox_Sample_4.5 | ecosystem: Environmental > Terrestrial > Soil > Wetlands | place: USA...
TAAACGGCGGGCAAGAAAGGCGGAGATGAATCTGGTCTAAAAAGTGACCACCGCGTGACCAGCAAACCGTAGCAAAAGCGTTGAAACATTATAACAGAAGACCACCCCAGGCTGATACCAGGTCCTTTTCTGAGCCCGAACCAGGCTGGTTTGTGGGTCTCCGGCAACCCGGAGGTTGGCAGAGTTAGGAAGCAGATATCAGGAGGTTGCTTGAGACCTTCATAGTGTCAGCGGCCCTGTCGGGCATGACATTCCGCGCAAGTGTCCTGATAGGTATGACAGGCGAAGCAGCTACGCTTGTTCTCCATCGCCAATTGCGCATGGCCTCCGTTCTTGAACAGAGGCAGTGGGATATGGCTGCGCGGCAACTCATTATGGCACCGGCTGCAGAAATCGGTCACGTGGCAGGTGGAGCAGTTCTCGCGATCGATGGCGGCGTACTTGCCGTGCAGATCATCTCTCCATCGCGCCGTGTGTGAGATGGGAAGCATGACCTGGTGACACGCCTGGCACTGCGATACGGCTGCGGCCTGCGGCGAAACATTGGTATGGCAGACGAAGCATTTTGCGCCCGGGGCCGATGCTTCCGCGGAGTGGTGCTGGCGAAAGCTCTCGGTATGAAAGTCAGGCTTCACATACCGCGTGTGACTCGCAGGCGCCGGTCCCGACCGATCGTCTATATGGCACACCTGACAGTTTGACATCCGGTATTCGACCGGGAGCGCTTTTGAAGTTTCATGACACCCCACGCAGTCGATCATCTTTGGCAGAGTCAGGCTGGTGAGCCCCTTGCTGGCGGTGATGTCGTCATGACAAGTAGTGCATTGCAACTGGTACTGATCGCGAACCTTGAAGTGTGCCGCGTGAGAAAACTTGAGATTGACCCACTGTCCAGAAACCACATGCGGAGCGATCATGTGCCGCTGCTTGTAGCCGGGATTCTCGATTTCTTCGGGACTGTGGCAGCCGCGGCAATCGGAACTCACTGAAGTCGGGCTGAGCATGGGCTTCATGCCGGGCTTTGAATGGCAGGCCGTGCACTCCGTGTGCCCCGGAAACGTGGCGTAGGCGCCCTGCTGGTCGAGCTTGTGACAAAAAGAGCAGTCAGCCCGGGAGTGGGTTTGAGGATCGATGCGTCCCATCGGATCGACATGTTGCGCGTGCGAGAACTCAATCAGGATGGCGCGTTTTTTCTTGAACAGCGGATAGGGCACAAGATCGCCGGCGTTCTTCGGGGGGAACGTGGAATGGCACGGAGCGCACATCGAAGGCTTTGGAGTGTCGAAATCGTCCTGGTGACAGGTGGTGCACTCATCATGGCCGGGACGCCGCAGCACCACTGATTTTTCGTTTACGGCGACGTGACATCCATCGCAGTCGAGCTTTGCCTTTTTGTGGACAGCATGCATGAGAAATAACGGCTGCTCAGACTGCGGCGACGCGGCCGGTGCCATGGGCTGAGACCCGGGCTGCTGCGCCGCCAGCGCGGCCACCGCGCAAACGACCAGGAGAAGCCAGAGATGTTGTAGGAGCTTGTGCATTCAATACCTCCAGGCCATTCCGACCCGGAGGGTCTGCGTGTTTTGAATATCCGGCCGGAAGACCGGGAAATCGGTATCCAAATCGTACTCGATGAAAATGCGGGTGCGCGGATCGACCTTCACGGTCGCATTGCCCAGCACTCCCTTGTCGCGCGTATTCTGGATCACATAGAAACTGTCCTGAAAGTTCAGCAGGCGATAGAATCCTCCCGCTTTCAGGGTGACTCTTCCTTCGCCGAAGGACCGTCCGAGTTCGAGACTGATATCTTGCACGCGGGTTTCACCCACGGCCGATATGTCATCGAAAGTGACGGGGCTCGAGGTGGGGCTGGGGCGGACGGAATTCCTGAGATGGTAGTCGGCAAAGACCGTAAGCTTCCGCCCGGGAAAAAACTGCGCTTCGCCGCGATAGTCTTGAAATGAGGTGTCGAACGCACCTTGATCTTTGCTGTCATTGAGGCGGCGGATCCATACGCTTCCGCCGAGTCGAAGGCGGCTGTTAATCACCCTGCGAGCGTCAAGCACGACCTGGCTGTGCGGGGAGAAAACTCCCAGGTTCAGCCGCTGGAGCGGGTTGTGCGGATCCAGGTCGCGCGCGATGCCTGTGTAGTCGAAGATATAGCCCTTATCAGTGATTTTCTGGGCAAACTCCAGGCGCACGGTGGTCTTGCCATCGCTCGGAGTCCAGATGCCGTTCACGATGGCATCCGTCGGATCATTGCCAAACATGCGGAACTGCGCGCTCAACAGCCATCCGTGCGAAAACTGCTGGTGATAGTTCAAGGCTTGGCTGGCTTTAACGTAGAGCAGCCCGTCGTACTCGAGTGTGGCTCCGCCCAAGTGGTAGGTGAAGTTGGCTCCGCCGATGGCCCTTTGCTCCGGATCTGAATAATAGGTGAAGCGACGCCCGCCGTAGACCGTGTAAGAAAAATTCTGGCGGTTCTGGCTGAATGAAAGGCCGTCGAAGTCTGCCAGTTCCGCGCCGTAAACGTCCTGCCGTCCCACCCGCAGCGAGGAGCCCGAGAAAAACCCGTCGCCCTGCTTGCCAGAGATGTCTACGTAGCCGCTCAGCAGTTGGAACTCCCGGTTGCCATAAAAAGTATTGATGATCCCCAGTTGCGGGGAACCGGCATCGACCGGCGTGAGCTCCTGCTGGTAGCGAAACGAAAAATTGCTGTTGACTCGGTCTGATAGCCAGCCTCGCGTGCCAAAGTTCAAGAAGCTGTACATGGTATTGGTGCTGGGCTGGAATGCGCCGGGATAGGGAATTCCGCCAGGGTTGGCTACCTGCCCCGGCGGAACATCGATCACGCCGGTGATGGTCGGGTCTCCGGTAAAGGAAGTCTGCGTCCGGAGGTATTCGGTGCGGGTTTCGAAGAAGGCGTGGTTCAGGAAATCTCCGGCCGACCATCCCCGTAGAGGAACCTGAGGGACATTCAGACGAGGATCGGCCGTGGCGGGCGCCACCGGATTCTGCAGAATATTCGTCCAAGCCGACGCGATGTTCACAGACGGGTTCTCGGGCATCGCCGGCTGTTGCGCGCTCATGGCGAGCGGCAACACCATCAGCACGCAGGCGATCGCCAATGGATGTGTGATCTTGCAGAACTTTCGCACGACGCCCCTGTGTTCGTCCCGAGTCGCACCCCTCACGGCAAAGTTGCGATCAGCTTATTCGCCAAGGTAATTCGCCACGGATACACATCACTGTGCCACTGCGTGGCTTGCAGATAGATCTGCAGCTCGCTCTTCGCGCTGCTCAGCTGATTCAAGGTCAAATAAATCTGCGCTAGAGCCCAGTGCACATGCGCATTGTTGGCGGTGTCTCCGGTGAGAGCGGTGGTCACCGCGGTTACCGGCGATAGTGCCAACTCTGCCTGGTATGCCTGAATGGCATTGGCATAGGCTTGCGCCTGCGCTACAGGATCGCTCGTCTGCTCCGCCTCGATCACGTAGGTTTCGCCAATCAGACTATTGACGCCAAGCTTGAGCGGATCGATCTTCAAGACTTCCTGAAAAAGCTGAATCGCATAGGGCGGGTTGGATTGCTCTTGCAGGTAGCCCAGTCGCAGGCGCAGGGTGAAAATGCACGGAGCGGGATTCAAAGTACTCGGCAGTACTCCGTTGACCAAGCTTGCGGCAGTGACGATCTGGCATGTGCCGTTTTGCAGGCTATTGAACGTCAGCGCCGTTTCATAGTCGGCAATCGCGCTGGCCGTGTCGTCAAGATCATCCTGGTAGTGGATGCCACGCTCCATGAACTCCCAGGCGTTCAACGGCAAGGTGATACCCAGCAGATTCCAATCGATCCTGCCTTCGAAGTAGAAGGGGTTCGGCAAGAGGTAATTCGGATTGGTCGTTTGAAACTGGCCCGGCGTGTACACGCCGCCGCTCTGGGCGAACGCCACGCCCAAGAGCAACCAAGACAGAGTTAGCAGTCGCAGTGCTGAGCTCATAAAAGTTCTCACGGTAACAAGGTGACGCTTGTGTCTGCCTCGCTGATGTTCTGTACGTTCTTGAGCAAGCTGTCAATGGACTGCTCGGTCAGTAAGTTCAGGCCGTTTCCGGTGGGACCGCCGGCGCCCGTGGTCTGGGTCAGGTAGCGCAGGAACAATGGGGGGAAGTGCTCAAAGTTCACCTGTGCGTGTATCTGCAGCGGACCCTTGAGAGTCACACCCAGGGTCTGCAACTCGGCCTGGGTCGGCAACTGGATCTGGTACTCGAAGATTCGGGGCTGCAGCGGTTGCAGAGAACGGTAGTTATCCACCGAGTTCGCCAGAGCTGCGTTAAAGGTTTCTTCGAAATGCGCGGTCTGAACGTGAATCTGGTTGCCTTGCGCATCGGTCCGGCCGACCAGGTCCGTGGTGCATGGGGGATTGGTCGATGATGAGGGGCACGGGAGGAAGATGTGGGTCAGTTCATTGCGGAAGAGGACTAATCCTTCCGGCTTGCCCTCGGACACGCGGCTTTCGGGGCCGTCGTCGGGACCGAGTTCGAAGACGACATTGTTGCCGCCGTTAGTGGTTGTGCCGGGAGCGTAGGCGCCTGACGCGAAATGTCCCGGATCCACCACCGCGTGCACGTGCTCAACGTCTTCGTCATCCAGGTTGCCATCGGGAGAAGTCTCACCTGTATTCGGATGCGGCTTGTCGACCACGTAACCGGACTGGTAGAGCACGAAGCCATTGGCATCGGTGACGCTCAGCTGGATGTACGCGGTGCGCTCCTGCGAGAAGCCTGCCGGAAAGCGATGCCCGGTCAGCGAAACCGCTTCCACTCTCACTGTGAACGACCCGCCTGAGGCCACGCTGGTGTCGCTATGGGCGAGGCTAACTCGGGTCGCGGCTTGCAGCAGATCCTGACGGCGCACCGCGATCGCGGTAGGCAGCCCATGGGTGTCGATGGAATTGGCGTAGGGATCGGGATAAGTGCTGCCCAGGCGATCTTTCAACTCCTGGGCAGATAGCAGAGGAACATCCACGCCGGTGAAGAAGTGCGTCACCACTTGCCGCTTCTGCAGCGGATAATTCTGATCGGTAGAAAGTCCCGGTACCGCCGCGTAGTCTGTCGGGAAGACACCCGGGGTAGGACTCGTCACCGACAAATCTCCCACCTCGTAACTGGTGTTCCCGGCATAGGGGAACAGCGACATGTGGCAATCCTGGCAGCGCACGACTTTCCCGAAGGGATTGTTCGTGCTGTTGTAGGGGCCAAGCTGCCACTCTGTGCTCAGGTTCTCCAGGCGAAAAACCTGTACGTTTTGTCCCCCGGGATTGATGTTCACTTCGTTCGAAGTCAGGTTGTTGTTGGGCAGGCGCACGTCATGACAGGTGTTGCAGAAGGCTCCGGCGCGGAGGAAGGCGATCTTGTTGCTGTCGTTGCTGGCCACGTGGAAGTTGTTCTTCACCGCCACGGGGAATAGGAACGGCCCCACTTTTTCCTTGGTCTGATTCAAGTAGAGGCTGGTGTTACCAAAGCCGTCATGCTGGAAGCTGCGGTCCAGATTGGGGCCGTTTTGATCGTGACAAAAGTCGCAAGTAATGCCAGCCGCGCCCAGCGACGGCTGTGCTCCAGCCGGTGGATATGCTCCGATCTGCGGAGGAATCAACTGGTTCCCGTTGGCATCGACCAGGTTATAGTCGCGCAAGGGGCGGAAGATAGTGGGGTCGAACATAGAGCCCAGGCCCGGCAAGGGCGGCACTTCGCGGGTCTGGGGATTCTCGCCGACGGTTTCGGCATCAGCATTGTGGCAGGTGAAGCAGAACCCGGCCTGCACCTGGCGGGTCTCGGTCAGAATCGGCGAGCTGAACATATTCGTGTTGAGCAGCGTGCCGTCGGGAAGAATGATGGTGCTGTCGGAGTAGACCGGCCGCAAGAGACCGCCGTTAATTAGATTTCCAGCTGCCTCCAGCCCGTTGAACAACGGGCTGGCATTGCGGTATCCCGCCTTGACCGCCTGGCGCAGTTCGTCGAACTGGCGCTGGTGGCAGGGCAGGCAGGCTTCCGGCCGCTGAAAGGGCTGGGCCTGAAATTGGACCGGGTTGCTGACGCCCGTCACCTGGGTTTGGGTGGTGCCGCAACCCAGGCCGGCAACCCAACCAAGAACCAGAAGAGCTATCGCGATATACCGTCGAACCGGCATAGTCTTTGCGTCTTAACTCACCCGGGGCAAATGCCAAGCCGCACTCACGCGAGGCCTCGTTTCCGGTAAGTATCGTGTAACGATATAGTCCGCACGAGCCACTGACCCAGCGTCGGGGCGCGACCACGGCGAGCAATCATGTGAAAGACTTTTGTCTACGGCTTCTTCAGAGTTCGGACGAACGCGATAACGTTGTCCATGTCCTCTTCGCTTACGTTCTTCGGCGGCTTCATCTTGCCCTTGCCTTCGCTGATCAGCTTCTTGAAGTCCGCATCACCCATCTTCTGGACTTCGTCCGACCACAGCGGCTTCTGTTCTGCCTTCAGTTTTTTGGCGACATCCGGATTCCCCTCTCCGTTATCGCCGTGACAGATCCTGCACTTTTTGTCGTACACGACCTTGCCCGCCGCCAGGTCGGCGGCAAAGGAAAAGCTTGTTCCCAGGATGATGAGTGCCACTACCGCCACGCCCTGTCTTCGCATCAACCATTGTTCTCCCGGTATTGCAGACTGACCTACGATTCGATCATGTTGCTTTTTTTCTTGAATCTGCCCCTGTGTGTGCGCCCATTCAGCCTCGCCGGCACCACGATCACCATGGCCAGGAACCTTCGCTTGCGGATGATTCCCACTCGGGTTTGCGTAAGCGCCCGAATTGTGGCCATTCGCGGGGCCGGGCTGATAAGCGCTTTTTCTCCGAAGTAATCCCCCTCCGTCAGTTCGGCAATCACTCGCTCTGATCCGTTTTCGTGACGGACCATCTCCACCGCGCCGCTCTCGATGAAATAAGCGCAATCCCCGGGCTCTCCCTGGCGGAAAATCGTCTGCCCGCTGTCATAGACCTCGAATGCATGCACCCCGTGACGCCGGCGAAATTCGTAGATCGCCACCCCGGCCATCGTCAGCAAAGCCACTCCGATCAGGATCGGTGCGATCAAAGAGAACAGCACCAGGGTTCCCGCCGTGGTTTTGACCAGGAAGGCCATGCCCATCCCGTACGCCAACAACACGAGCAGTTGAGCTGCTACCAGCGCTCTTTGCGTTCCAGGGTGGCTCACGCCCGGCCGGGTGACTGCTTCCTCCGCTACTTTGGCGGCAGAGTATTCGATTTCCGAAGTCATTGTTAAATTCGCGCTCATGTCATTAACTCGGTCCCACATTGTGGGCGGGGTTGTCGTCATCGTGGCATTGCATGCAACTCACCTCGTCCGCAAACATCGATTCCCGGTCCTTCTTATGCGAAGCCAGAAACTTTGCCGATCCCGCATGGCACTTCAGGCAATCGTTGTTGGGATAAGGCTTCCGCATTTTCAGCGGCATGGTGAAGGAATGGGTGTAGTACTTGTAGACATCAAAGATGCCTTGGGCCTTCGCTTGAACCGTGCCGAACATGCCGTAGGAGGTATGGCAGGCATAGCATTGATCATCAGCAATGTAGCGGTTGTTGTAGTGCAAGGCGGCGAGGCTCTGACTGTGCGGATTCTTCATGTCGTCCACGTAGGGCTTCATCGCCAGATGGCAGGAATTGCACATTCCCACCCGCTGCGAGCGTTGGACGACCAGGACCCCACCGGCGCTGGAGGTAATGACTGGAAGGATGCCGGCACCCAGAATCAAGATCCCCCAGGACCCAACGCTACGCGGATTTCCCCGGTAGCGAAGCAAGCTGTAGAGCACCAATGCCGCTCCGGAAACGATCACAGCGGCTAGGCATCGCGACCCGTAGTGATCCACGGGATCGAACTTCGAGTGGTCTAGTTGCGCCTGCGCGGCCAGCGGAAACAGCGAAACACACCACCACGCCAGCAGCCGGGCGGCGCCAAGTCCTGGGGAAAAATTGCTGGGAGGTCTGCGACGGGCCTTTTCCGCTTGCGGGTTGTCTACTTCGCCCCGTGAACACACGCCTAGCTTCGGCGCGTTGTGGGGGGTCCTTTTCATGTGCGCTTTTCTCCTCGATGCGGGAGACACTACACCAGATTGTTGCGCATCATGGGGCACACGCCGGGCCACTCGGGTGTGGAATATTGACGAAGAATCATCATCGCTAGGTTATTGAGGAGACAGGCCGTTAGAGGAAGGCAGGGAGGTTAAGCCCCAGAACCGATGCAGGGGACGAGCAGATTCAAGTGCATCCAAGTGCAATCATTGCGCAAGGCTTTACCAGCAGACACACTCCTCCTCCATCCTGCTGGCTGAGATTCGCAACTCAGAGAAAAGTTTCAAGTTCCCCAAAAATGTCAACATTGGTGACTTATGTCTCCAGTCGGTTATCTACTACTCCGGCGGGTACGCGTCGCCGGTACGATCGAAAACCCACTCAGAACCGGATACGCATCGGGATGGCGACTGACGCACTGCGGGCGAAGGGTTTCCCGGCACGTTTTTACAAAGCGCCCTCACCACCGGGATTCGCGATGGTTGTCGTCCGCCGGCGCGCGTAGGCACTCACCGCCTCGCCAAGGGTCGGAAAGAACGCTCGCTCGCCGAGGCGTGTGAACAGACCGAACCGTTTGAGCTTGTCCTTAACGGGATCCTTCATCTCGGCAAAACACAGCTCGATATCGGCGGCGCGAAGTGCGTCGTCGAGTTCACAAAGAACATCGGCGGCTGTGACGTCGACACTGGTGACCGGCTCGGCGGCCACGACGACCCAGCGGACGGGCGTCGGTGAATCGGCAACCGCATCCAGGACGCGCTCATGAAACAGCTCGGCATTCGCGAAGAATAGTGGCGCGTCCCAGCGAAACAGCACCAGGCCAGGGATTACTTGGGCGTTCGGATATCGGGTGATGTCGTGATAGCCCGCAACGCCGTCCACACTCCCGAGCACCGCGGAATGCGGACGCCATCCGTCCCACAAGAACTCAATCACCGCAATGACGATCGCGAGAGCAATGCCCGGAATGGCGCCAAGCACGGCGACACCCACGAGACACACCATCGACAGCCAAAACTCCCATGGTTGAATACGATAGATCCGTCGCAGGTCCGATATCTCGAACAGCCCAATCGCCGCGGCGATAACCACCGCGGCCAGCGCGGTATTGGGCAGGTAGCGCAGTAGGTTAGGCGCGAGCAGCAACAACAATGCGATGGCGAATGCCCCCACGACTCCGGTCAGCTGGGTCTTGGCACCGGCGGCTTCGGCGACCGGGGTGCGCGATGAGCTGCTGCTGATGGGGAATCCCTGAAAGAATGCGGCCGCGAGGTTGGCGATACCCAGCCCCACCATTTCCTGGTTTGGATCGACCGGGGTGCGCAAGCGCGCAGCATAGGTTCGAGAGAGTACGCTCGTGTCTGCGAACGAAACCAAGGCCACCGCAATTCCACCCATGCTGATCGTTAGGAGATCGTCGAGGTGGACGAGGGGAAGACTGGGTGAGGGCAGCCCTCGTTGTAGCGGGCCCAGCACCGACACGCCGGCCCGCGTTGCCAGATCGAATCCTGCCACCACGGCAGTGGCGGCGACTACGGCAATTAGAATGCCCGGCACGCGGGGTCGCCGCTTCAGAAAAAGTATAAGAGCGAGCGTACCGCCGCCTATCGCAAACGCCGTGACGTTTGTGTTCCCCGCGAGCACTTTTTCAACAATGCCCCATGCTTGCCGCAGCGGTCCTTTCGCAGGAGCGGAAAAGCCAAGGAGCTTCGGGATCTGGCTCAACAGCACGGTTAGCGCGATACCGTTCATGTACCCGTAGCGGATCGGCTTGGAGAGCAGCTCTGTAATGAAGCCCAGACGGGCGATTCCCGCCACAATGCAGACCAGTCCCGAGACAATTGCCATCATTCCAGCAATAGCAACTGCTCGATGAGGCTCGCCTGCCGCAAGGGGAAGTACGGTTGTAAGGATTAAAGGGGCAAGGGACGAATCGGGGCCGAGAACAAGAATCCGACTCGGGCCGAACAGGGCATAGGCGAGGAGCGGCACAATCGTAGCGTAGAGCCCGTTGATGCCAGGTACGCCGGAGGCCTCGGCATACGCAATTCCGACCGGTACCAGCATGGTCGTCATCACCAGGCCAGCCACGACGTCGTGTCGCAGCCAGGGCCGCTCATACCGGCGCGCGATATTCAGCCCTGGAAACCATCGTATCCAGCCAGCTAGCTCGACCCTCCTTGCTTGGCCGGCGACGGCGCCAGGTTCTGCGCGGTGCGAATGGAGCGACTGAGTCATGATTGTGCAAAGGCAGAACTGCGCCAAGGCCCTTAGCCGAAAAACACTCTATGCACGGCTCCCAGCAGATTGATTATCGCTGGCGAGGAGAATGCGTGACCTGTCACAAATACCAGTTGGGTGGGGCGCGACGGCGGAACGAGCGACAGCAGCCATTACAACTCAATTAAAGCGCCAACAGGATTTTCCAGCCTGAACATCCATCGAACGCAGGATCAGGCCTTAAGTCAGAAATAGTCTTCTGCCAGACCGTAAAACGAGTTTGCCCCGGTTCTTGCGAATCGCGCCCGCCATCTGCCATTCACTGATGAGACGGCTTGTTGTATAAGGACTGATATTCGCTGCAGACGCCAACTCCTCGTTGGTGACATTGAGTTCAGTGCCTCCAGGGATACTTCGGCCGATGCTCGGCGCGTACCCCAGAAGGATATGAGCAAGCCTCTCCCGCGCAGTCTGAGAACTGAAAGCCGCGTGCGCGCCAACGTACCAGGAGAGATAGTTCATGGCGATCTGGCATGCATTCGCCATCAGCCGAGGGAGCCGTCGCGCTAGGCTGCGAATGGTTGGACCATCCCAAACCAGCACCGTGCTGTCGCGTACCGCTTCCGCGCTGAGTAAATACCTGGAGCGGGGCGCTACCAGCGCAGCGCCACCGAAGATGTGGCCTGGAGTAATCCATATCAGAATGAGCTTTTTCCCATGGATGGTTTCGAAGAAATAACGCGCTCGGCCCCGCCACAACAATAAGAGTTGCTCGGCAGGTTCACCTTGGCGGGTTATTACTGATTTCGCGGAAAAGCGGCGCAGCCTTGCCGCACCGAGGACCAAATCGAGTTCCTGCTGCTCGAACCCCTGTAGCAGTTCGGTGTTGGGGGGAAGACTGGCAGCGCGAACGTCAAGGTGATTCACATTCTCTCCAGCCCGGTCGTCCATCGGCTAGATTGGCTACCGCCAGCAGTTTTCATCTGCGTCCCCTATCTAAGTACCGCTTTTGTCGGATCGAATACTGTCAAGAGAGACAGTCTTAGAGAGCAGAACGGGGTGAACCACCCGCCTTGCGGTGCGAAACCGGAGCGTACCGCTCGGTGCGGGGGCCTTGGCTTCTGCCTCGCGAACATCGGCATGACTCGTGCCCGCTGGCTCCATGCCCATGGCACGCCAGTGCCATTCCTGCGCAGCATGAGAGCCCCTAGGCTTCAAGATAGCAGTCCTTAAGGTGCATTGCGCGAGACGGGTCAGCGAAACCACGGGCCTATGGCGCCTCGTGTCTCAGATGGCATCTTAAGTGGGATAGCGGCCATACGCCTGTCCCGACAACCTTCCTGGAAAAGTGCCGTCGGCGGAACGGAAATTGCGCTAGCGCAACGACCATACGATTCTGCCATGCGATCGTTTTAAGTTTGGGCCCAGACCAACCTTTATTGGGAGGCGATTGGGTTTCTGACTAGACGGAGGGTACTTGGCTATATTATCGG
>Ga0335085_10013785_pt1 | contig 11831 bp, 7 predicted proteins | sample Lox_Sample_45_FD_206712 | JGI IMG/M metagenome (GOLD analysis project Ga0335085, IMG submission 206712) | Soil microbial communities from Loxahatchee National Wildlife Refuge, Florida, United States - Lox_Sample_4.5 | ecosystem: Environmental > Terrestrial > Soil > Wetlands | place: USA: Florida...
TCTCGCTTTCCCCGCACCAGGTCAGGCGCCGCCGCAGGTGGCGCAAGCGGGACCGCCGCGGCTGGAGGATGGAACTCCCGTGAAATTGCGTTTGACGCATTCCGTCTCATCAGCAACGGCGCAGGAGAACGACCGCGTAGACTTTGACGTCCTGGAAGAGGTCAAGGTCGGCAACCTGCTGATCATTCCCAAAGGGAGCGTGGCTTGGGGAACCGTGACCGAGGCCCAAGCCAAAAGACGCATGGGGCGCGGCGGAAAACTAGACGTGAATATTGATTCGGTGAGGCTCGCGGACGGTGATAAAGCCGCGCTGCGCGGCGTGAAGGATGTGAAGGGTGGCGGTCATAGCGGAGCTATGACCGGTGGAATCGTGGCCACCAGCCTCGTCCTCTGGCCTGCCGCCCCGCTGTTTCTCTTGATGCATGGGAAGGACGTAACCCTGCCGCAAGGAACGGAGATTACCGTCTACGTCAACGGAGACTTCCCCATTGAGTCCGCGAAGTTCGGCGGCCAGCCGCCGGCACCCGCTGCTCCGGCGGTCGCGACAACCCCGGCGGCGTCCACTCCGACTATCGTTCTGCTTGATCCCTCGGTCTCGAGCCCCGGTGAAACCGTCGACGTTACAAATTCCACGCTTACCATCCGAGGCGTGGTGACAGACCCCTCGGGGATTCCGGTGGTGACCGTCAACGGCAATCCTGTGGCCCTGCTCCCTAAAGGGCCTCAGGCCGCGGGATTCACCTCAGAACCGCTCAAGCTCCATACGGGCGACAATCAATTTGAGGTTATTGCCACGAATGCCGCGCACGTCGAGGCCAAGATCTCGTTCTCCGCTCGCTACAACCCTTCCCCCGTGCTTTCGGCGCATACCGTCAGCCAACCGAAGACCAGTGGACTTAGCAAGGCCGATATCTTATCGCTGCTCAGTGGCGGAGTTCCCAGCGCACGGCTGGCGGAACTGGTGGGACAACGCGGAATAAGCTTCACCCCCACCGACGATGACATCAAGCAGATCCGTGCCGGCGGCGGGGGTGACGATCTCATAAACAGCCTCATGAAGGCCAAAGCCCAGCATTAGACGATCGGCTTGGCTGCACGAGGATGGCGACGAACGCTGGCGGGCTTTGACCCCCGGCCATTGCCTCTTACTTCGCGGCGTGGAAGCGCTTCTCGATCTCGGCCCAATTCACCACGTTCCACCACGCGGCCAGATATTCATTGCGCCGGTTCTGGTACTTCAGGTAGTAGGCGTGCTCCCAAACATCGACCCCCATGACGGGATGTTTGCCCTCCATAACCGGGCTGTCCTGGTTAGGGGTGGAAATGATATCGAGCTTGCCTCCGTGGGCCACCAGCCATGCCCATCCGGAACCGAAACGGCCCATCCCGGCGGCCGAGAGTTTTTCCTTAAAATTGTGGAAGTCGCCAAAGGCGCTTTTGATGCCCGCCTCGAGCGCTCCGCTGGGTTGCCCGCCGGCATTCGGACCCATGATCTGCCAGAACATGGAGTGGTTGATGTGCCCGCCGGCATTGTTGCGGACGGCAGTGCGAATGGCTTCCGGTACAATCGCGCAGTTGTTGGCCAGCAACTCCTCCAGGCTTTTGCTTGCCAATTCGGGCGCCGATTCCAGAGCTTTGTTCAGGTTGGTCACGTAGGCGTTGTGATGTTTCCCGTGGTGGATTTCCATCGTCATCTTGTCAATGGAAGGCTCCAGAGCATCGGCAGCATAGGGCAGCGCAGGCAAAGTAAACGGCATAGCTCCTCCTCATGTCCTCAAGGTATCGAAGGCAGGCCCCCTTATTCTTGTCTAAGGAAGAGAGACCGCCACGGGCGGGTGGCGCCGCCTTCGTCAAATAATGAGTTATCTTTCCAGTCAGCCCGAACGGTTTCTTCGTGAAATATCAGAGTAAACCATGCCTCCTGGCCTGTCAAATTCGGCAGCATGGCGCGCCACCCTCTTATGCCAGAATCCTTTAGGAGTGGCGCTGAATCTCGTGCATAATCGCCAGAGCCGTGGCCAACGACATTTTCCACCTACTCTCTGAATTCTTCGCGCGTTATGGATACTGGGCCGTGTTCTTTGGGGTCATGCTGGAAAACATCGGCATCCCCATTCCCGGCGAAACGGTGCTGCTGTTTGCCGGCTTCCTTTCCTATCAAGGCAAAATCAACATTATCCCGGCAATAGCCACTGCCATGGCGGGGGCCACGGTGGGCTCCGGCCTGGGCTTTTTGCTGGGACGCTATGGCGGAGCCTCGGTCGTTCATCGATTATTGAATCGCTTCCCTCGAATCCGAAGACGCTATGAGGACGCGCAGGCGCAGTTCCTCAAATATGGCCGCTGGGCGGTGTTTGTCGCGCGCTTTATCGCGGGCTTGCGGATGTTTGCAGGGTTCCTGGCCGGCACCCTGAGCATGCCGTTCGGGATCTTCATGTTCTATAGTTTTACGGGTGCGGTTTGCTGGTCCCTGGTAATTGGGTACGTGGGTTTTCTGTTCGGGAGCAACTGGGGTGCGTTGGTGACTTTTGTGGGCCGCCTGAACCGCATCGTCATGGTCGTCATCGTGGGCTGCGTGCTGGCGCTGTTGCTTGTCCGCTTCCTTCGCCAAAGAAAGGTTTCATAAAACCCGCCGGCTGATCAATTCCCGATTTTTTTCAGATCGTCTTTCGCCGCTTTGAAGTTGGGCCTGAGGCGGAGGGCTGTCTGCATTTCCCCGCGCGCCTCGGAGTTCCGGCCTTCCTTGTCCAACAAAAGCCCCAACAGCCGGTGAGCTTCCGCCAGGTCCGGCTCGCCGCCCTCCGGCTCCTGCGAAAGGTATTTCCTTGCGAAGGCCTCGGCCCGGGAAATGTCTTTGCCGGTTTCGAGAGAGGACTCGGCAGCTTCAAAATACGGCCGCAGGTCGTCCGGAACATCCTTCTCCGAGGCGGCCAGGGTTTGTTCCACATCGCTCCACTGCTCTTGGAGGGCTGCCACCCGCGCCAAGATCCAATACCCCCCGACCTGTTCAGGGCCGATCTTTATGGCGTAGCGAGCTTGTTTCGCACCCTCATCGTATTTCGCATGGGGGGACTGGCTGTAAAACCTGCCGAGCTCGATCCGTGCTGCATAGCTTTGGGGATTGGCTTCGACGGCCTTCAATAAGCAGGCTTCCACCTCTGCCGGATTCTTCTCGAGTCCCGCCAGTTCCGCCTTTGCCAGGTAGCCTTCGCTCGGGTTGAGAAGAGTGATTTTTTCCGCCAGCGCGCGCGCTTCGTTTTTGTCGCCACCCATCAGGCCCGGCGCCTGAAACTTGAATTGCATCATCGAGTCCAGTGCTTCCAGGTTCCGGGGATTGAGGTTAATGGCGGTCTCCACCTCCTTGCGGAACTTTACCGCCAACGATCCGGCTGAAAACACGCTGGCCCGCGCCGCCAATTCTCCATACACTTGTCCCAGCTTCAGGTGAAAGTCGGAGTTGTTCGCGTCCATCTCGACGGCGTGTTGGGCAAGCGGCAGCGCCCCGTCAAAATCCTGGAAGGCCATTTTCAGTTGGGCCAACAGGTAGAAAAGCCTGGGGTCTTGGAGATGGGCTTTGAATTCCGGCTCGAGAATAGCGCGGGCCCTTTTCCAATGCCCCTCTTGGATCAGCGCCTGCGCGTCCTTAGCGGGGACCTCGGCTGCCAAACCAAGGGCAGGAGGCCGCCCGGAAAAGATCAGCCCTGCGAGGGCTGCCGCCACGACCCAAGCCGCGAAATTTCGCGCCACCGTCCGCCACCATCCTTTATTGATTACCCAACCAGCCTTCCTGCGTGGCAAGTTGTTCAGGAGTCGCCGCCGGCAACGGGACAATCGAGTACATGCTTTGAAGCGGGGGATCGAGCGTCGCCGTGATCCTTTCGCGGCGGCTGTGCCGCTCCACGGTGATCGGAACTTTGGCGCCCAGGGGATAGGCCTTGAGGCGGGTCGCCAGATCTTCCGTCGCCAGCGATTGATCGTCGATATCAATCAGCAGGTCATCGCGGCTGAGGCCGGCCCGCTCGGCTGCCCCTCCGGGTAGAATGGCAACCACCCGCGCTCCGCGCGTTTCCGGCTGCACGGCAACCCCCAGCGAGGGAGGGGCATCAGGCGCCGCCCCGATGCGAAGCTGCAGGCCCGCCATCGCCAGGCTCTCCTGATAAGGAAGGGGATCCACTCCGCTGATATACCGATTGAAGAATGGCGCAAAATCGGAACCGGCGACAGCGCCCAAGGCTTCCACTACGTCTTTCTCTTCAAATCCCCGGCCCGGCCCGTAATAGCTTGTGGCCGGGGATTGGTAGAACTTCTCGTACAGGGAACGAATCATATCCAACAAGGACTTTTGCCCCTGGGTGCGCGAGCGAATTTCCAAATCGAGCAACATGGCAAGCAGCGCGCCCTTGTTATAGTAGGAAATGGTCGTGTTAGCGAAATTCGTTTCCTGCATCTGCGGCGAGCGGTCGAAAAACCAGGCATTGAAACTGGACGACTCCGCCGACATCAGCTTTCTCCCCGGATCTTTCTCCAACGTGGAAATTTCGTCGGCCAACCGGGCGAGGAACTGCTCGCGCGTCCAAAGTCCGGATTGACGAAGGAACAAGTAGCCGAAGTAAGTTGTCACGCCCTCCGCAAACCAGAGGGAGCGGGAATAATTCTCGCGGGTGTAGTCGAAGGGACCCAAGGCGGCGGGTCGAAGCCGCTTTACGTTCCAAAGGTGGAAGAACTCATGCGCAGCCGTCTCCAGGGCTTCCTGCGTACCCTCCTGAAGGCCTCCCTGTATGATGATCTGGGTCGAATTCAAATGTTCCATGCCATCTCCTAATGAGATGTCAGGGGCAAAATGGAAGATGAAGAGATAATGCTGCAAATCCGGCGGAGGCATTACCGCCATTTCCGCATGTACAATTTTCTTGAGACCGGAGATTAGGCGTGAGCGGTCATTCTCCGCATCATCGTAAGCATGAACCGCCACCTGTATGATTTTCCCGTTTTCTTCAAATTGGTCCAGGGAACACTCGCCCGAGATTTCGAGCGGCGTATCCGCGAGTACATCGTAATTACGCGCGTGAAATATCCGGTCGGTTGTGGACGTGGAATATCCGCTGATGGTTTTCCACGACGCCGGCGCCAGGACTTCCAGCGTCACGGGGTCGGGTTTGTGCCCGTCCACATACATGAACGTCGAGGGGCCATTCAGATTGGCGTGCCCGCTGTCCACCTGGGAGAATGAGCCGGTAAGGTCGTTGGCGTAGAGCCGGTAGCGGACTCGAACCGTTCCACCTGCTTGGCTCGCATCGACCTGCCAAGTCTGCTTGTCCATCTTCATCCAGGGCAAAGGGTGGTCATTTGCCCCCACCGCGGAAAATTCCTGAACGTTCTTGGCAAAGTCGTATATCGCATAGCGGCCCGGCGCCCAAGCCGGCATAACGAACCGAAGATCCGGCGAGTCAATCTGCCGGGCCACAATTTCAATTTCGGCCATGTGAGTGGCCGGGCGGTCGACTCGCACGGTATAGGCGAGATCGAGCGGCTTATACGCAGGGGCCTGGCCCGCCTGCACCTCAGCGGGGGCACTCAGCAAGAGACAGAGAATTGAAAGGATGAAAGGCTTCAACGGGCCGGCTCCAGCACTAGCTTGTGGATAGCTCCCTTTTCAACCGCCGCATCGCTGAACAGCATGGGGAAGCTCTTCCCTTCGTACCAGGCCGGAAACTGGTCGCGGTAATAGGGGCTGAAAACCTGGCCGGATTCTCCCAAGGTAATGTTTTGCACGGATTGGTCGAGGTCGGAGAAATCCACCACCATGCGCATGGAGGGTCCAATCAATGACGAGGTTTGCTTCACCGTTGTGCCGGTTCCGGCTTGTGGAAAGGGGCCAACATCCAGCCATCGTCCCAGAAACGGATAACGACTGCTAAAGGGATGGTGGAATGTCAGGGGGATCGTATCGCCCCATTTCCAAGCCGTGTGACTTTGGCTGTGGACGTGGGAAGGGATTTGGCGAACTCCGTCTTGCAGGCTCCGCATAAGCGTGGCGGCGAAATCCGGGTCACCGGGAGGTAGCCAGCGCGTGAGATTTTGATCCAAAATATTTTGCAGAAATATGGTACCCATGGCCCATCGATATCCGGATACATTATCGCCTAGTTTGGGCTTGAGGATGCGGGCGAGTAGGGCGCGCCGGGTAAGCTCCAAGACGAGAGTGGCTGCGGAATCGGCGCGCGCTTCGCCATCCCACTCCTTCAGAGAATTGACGGCATACTGCGCGTCGGCGCCGGAAGGCGGCTCCTTCTCCGCCGCCGCAAGGACTTGCTTGGCCAACCACACATCTTCAAGGCTCAGGACATCAGTCTGGATTCGCAGCATGTCGGGAAGAGTAAAGGGGCCTCCCGCTCGGAGCAGTTGATAAATTCGCGCGGTGCGGAACGGAGCTTCCCATCGGGTGGTGATCAGATATGGGTAATCGTCCGGAACGATGCGCCCGTTGGCGGTCGCGATCATGCCGTTCGCCGGGTTGTAGGAGTGAGGGAGATCTTCAAACGGGATAAAACCGCTCCAATCGTAGTCGTCGGTCGACCCCGGAACAGGCACCGCCCCATTACCCTGTTTGCGGATGGGAACGAGACCCGCAGCGTAGAAACCAATATTCCCCTTAACATCCGCGTAGACGCAGTTCTGCATGGGCACCTTGAAATCGCGTAGCGCGGCGACGAACTCCTGCCAATTGCCGGCTTGATCGATATGCAGGAAGGGGATGCGCATCGCGTGCGGAGTTAGCAAGGTCCACTGCAAGGCAAGATCCCGGTCGCCCTCGTGCGAAATAATAGGCCCGTGCCGTGTGACCAGGACGGAGAAATGATAGTCCCGCTGATGGCGAACCTTGATCGTCTCCCCGCGAACCTCCGCATCCACCCACTGGCCGTTGTGTAAATACTTTTTGGGATCGCGGAAGTTGAAGCTCTCGACATAGAGGTCTTGTACGTCGGGGCCGGTATTGGTCATGCCCCAGGCGATTCGTTCATTATGGCCAATGATGACAAGCGGGAGCCCGGGCAGGCTGACGCCGCTCACGTTAAGTCCGGGCGCCTTGAGATGAATCATGTACCAAACGCTCGGGTTGCTGTGGGGCAGATGGGGATCGTTGGCCAGGATAGGTTTACCCGACTTGGTGTGCGCCCCACTTACAACCCAGTTATTGCTCCCAACACCCGCCGGGAACCAGGGGGGATCGAGGATATTCGATGGTGCGGACCGGCAACCGGCCGCAAGGGAGCGGCAATCGCCCGGCTCCAAGAGGTCAAACAGGTTTGCGGCGCTGCTCGTCTTGACTCGTTCGGACGCGGAGGGGGAGACGTCGGCAACCGGAACATCTAAAGCGGAATGGTCGGGGAACAGGTCCGCGAACAGATCCTTGCCCACCTTGGCGGCGATTCGCTCACGCATCAAATCGGCTTCCCAGGTTTGGCTCAGAATCGTGGACAGATTCAAGGCGACGGAAACCGAATCGATGGCGCGCCACGCGTGCGGTTGATACCGCAGCACGGAGAATTCCCAAGGCAGGCGTTGGCGATGGCTTTCAATGAAGGCGTTCACTCCGCTGGCGTAGGAATCCAGAAGGTTGCGCTCCTCCGGATCGAGGTCGGCGAGAGCACTTTCCGCCACGCGCGGCAAGCCCAGCGTGCGATATTCAATGTCCTGGCGTAAAGCGGCATCGCCAAAGACTTCGGAAAGCTCCCCTTCGGCATTGCGGCGGCTCAAATCCATCTGCCACAAGCGGTCTTGACCAGTTACATAACCCTGCGCAAAGAAAGCGTCCGCCAGCGACTGAGCGCGAATGTGGGGAACGCCATGTGAATCGCGGAAAACCTCCACCTGCGCCGAAAGCCCCGGTCCGGCAAGGGTGCCATCCAAATCGGGAAGGCTGGCCATCGCCCGCCGGCGAAGCCAAAGGCCACCGCCCACAATGGTGATAAGTATTAGGAAGAGGAGCACAAGGAACAGACGCCCGATGAAACGCTTCATGGTTTTTGGTCTGAAGGGGCCTAAGGCAATTGATCCGTTGGGTCAAGTGGCGAAGCGCCCCCTACCGATTCCCGGTTGACCGCTCGCTTGCCGAAACGGACCATACCTTGTATGTGCGCCAGCGGAAGTCTCCCGGAGGCAAAATTACCCTAACCCCCAATTTGTAGTTTACCATCCGCGTGGTCGTTAAAAGGTGATATATTTACATCCTGCCTATGATGAGATAGCGCACGCCCCGGCGGTCGCCGATTGGGACAATAGGAAACTGCCCCGAACGCCCAGAGAAAATGGCGGAGACAATTTGAAACGCCGAAGGGCTCACCCCCGGACCAGGAGTGGAGAGTCGTGAAAATTCCTTAAACATAACTTGCCCTTTGAAATTTACGCAGCTATAGTACGCGCGAAGGCTTTTGGCGCCAAAATTCATGCAGAGCGGGATGAAGCACACCATGCCAAACCCAGACCTTCTACCCCCGGCCGTCGAGGAAGCGGCCATTCCCTTTGGGCTGCGAGGGAGTTGGCCATTGCAAGTCCGGAATTTCATCGTCCGGCACTTGGAAGGGCTTTTCATCCTGCTGGTGGTGGGCATTGTCGGCGCGGTCTTTTATCTCTTCCCTTATAAGATTGCGTTTCTCAACTTCTTCTATCTTCCGGTGTTGTCGGCCGCCTATTTCCTCGGCAAACGCCAAGCGGTTATGGGCGCCGTATTTTGCTTCTTGTCGGGCGTACTCTTCGCTTACTACCGGCCGGGCGACTTTGCCGTACAGGGAACGCGGATCAACGCCCTGCTGGTTTTGGCGACTTGGGGCGGCTTCTTAATCCTGGCGAGCGCCTCGGTGGGATCGCTGCAGGAGAGACTCGCCAAAGGGCTTGAAGACACGCGGCAGCTTTATGATGAGTTGAAGCGCAGCCGGGTGACGGAAGAGATGAAGGAAAAAGTGGAGAAAGCCCTCTACGCCACGATGGATCCGGTGGTCGCGAAATTGGCGACGGAGGGAAAGCTGCGATTCGAAAAACGTGAGATCAGCATAATGTTTACGGATCTCACCAATTTTACCGGCTATTCCGATCGCAATCGCGCCGACGTGGTACTGGAGGAGTTGAACCGTTTCTTTGGGCAGATTGAGCCCATTGTAGATTTGTTCCGCGGGCACATTGACAAGTACATGGGCGACGGCGTCATGGTGGAGTTCGGCGCCCCCGTGGATTATGACCGTCATGCCCTACTGGCGGTTCTCGCCGGCCTCAAGATGCAGCAGAACATTAAGAAATTGAACCTGCCGTGGCGGATGCGCATCGGCATCGCCACCGGAAGCACGGTGGTGGGAATGCTAGGAGTGCGCCGGCAAGCCTATAGTGCCGTGGGCGACCGCGTCAACGTAGCTAAGCGGCTGGAAGAGATTTGTGAACCGACCAAGGTCTACATCGACGAGCCCACGTTCCGTGCCGTTGAACCCTTTGTGGTCGCCACTCGTCTTCGCAACTTGGGGTATGGCCGCCAATCCGACCACGAACTGCTGGACCGCATGACAGCTTTGGAAGAGAGGCTCTCGCGCGAAGGTGAAAGTGCCGACCTGCTCTATGAACTGGGCAAGGGGAATTTTGAACTCCACGATGCTACTGCGGCCATTCGCTATTTTGAGCGCGCCCTGGCCTTGGACCCTCAATCCACCAAAATCAAGCTGGCCTACGCCGACGCCAACATAAAACGCGATGAGTTTGAGAAGATCCAGCTCAAAGGCAAGATGCAGAAGATCACCGTGTACGAGGTTGCCGGGCTCAAAGACCGCTGGCGGGATCCTGCCGTGATACCGCCGGAGGTTTCAGCGGCTTATGCCGGGGCGGAGTCGCACATCGAAATTTCCGACGATGTGGTCATGGCCGTGGAAGCCCTGGATGGAGCGATCGGGCATTGCCGCGTGGTCGCCCTCCTCTCCTACGCCTTGGCGGACCGTTTGAAATTGAACGAAGAAATGAAGAAGACCATTATGCTGGCCGGTTACCTCCAGGATCTGGGGAAGGAGGCCGTGCCGCACCACGTTTTGAATCGCGGGGGCAGCTTGACGGACCAGGAGTCGAAGCTCGTCGAGAAGTATGTCCACGAAAGTGTTGCGACCTGCCGCCGCATGGGCTACGTTGACCCGCATCTGCTGGAGATTGTGCTTCACCATCACGAAGCGTGGGATGGCACGGGGTACCCGGACGGATTGCGAGGCGAGGATATTCCCCTGGGGTCGCGCATTACCGCCGTCGCGGAAGCTTACAGCGCGCTCACCTCGTGGCGGCCTTATCATGAGGCTTGGGATACGCGCGTAGCTATCAGTGAAATCCGCAAAGGAATTGAAAAGGGGCGATACGATCCCAAAGTCGCCACCACTCTTGCGGACATGCTTCGCCCCTCGGGAACACCCTCCTAGCCGGCCCCGGCATCCCCGTTGGCGGCTGGCGTGGGGATGGCATGTGACCAATTCTGGACGAAAAAAAAGAATTCCTGTCGCAATGGCAGGCAAAAAGGCAAACCCTTATTCCCTGCTAAAGCATCAATGTTAATAGCGGTTTCACATGGGGGTTCCTGTGAGGCCCTAAAAGGGTGCTGGGGAGATGCTTCGCATGAGGGAACGGGCCGACCACCTGCCATGATGACATAAAGCAATGGATTCCGTCTAAGAGATCTGGGGCTCAGTTGCGAGGTGCCCCAAAAAATCATCGGGCGAGTCGGCGGCACAATGGCGGCTCCCGTGGCGCGCAGGGGCGTTGCGTCTCGCGCGAATGTAATGGCCGGTGTGACAACCCGCAGCGGAATTGCGCGGTCAGGCTCCACCGGTGGCCTGGAGGAGGAAGGTACTATGAAATTTGACAAGCGATTTTTGCGTGAAAACCTGGGCGGTTTGAGTTTGACCCTGATTGGAGTCATGACGCTCGGTTTGTCTTTCATGCTTTACCAGGGAAGTCATCTGTTTCCGGGATTTGCAATGGCGCAGGGAAAAGGGCTGGATGGTCCCGACATCGACGTCTTGGAGCACCAGAACCAAGCCTATGAACGGATTGCCAAGAACGTTACTCCCGCCATCGTGGCCATCGAGTCGACTCAAGTGATCAAGGTTCAACAGTCGCCCTTTCTCAACGATCCGTTTTTTCGCCAATTCTTCGGAAACATGTTCCCGCAAGTTCCCCGCGAGCAGCGCGAGCACGCGCTGGGGAGCGGCGTGATTGTTTCTGGCGATGGTTACATTGTGACCAACAACCACGTAATCGCCAAAGCGACGGAAATTGAAGTGGATCTTTCGGATAAACGTACGTTTAAGGGCAAGGTTGTAGGCGCGGATCCTCAAACGGATATTGCCGTTATCAAGATCGACGGCAGTAACCTGCCCACCGCCCCCTTCGGCGATTCCGGCCAACTGAAAGTCGGAGATATCGTCATGGCCTTCGGGAATCCCTTCGGCCAGTATTTTACTGTGACGCGGGGCAGCGTGAGCGCCTTAGGCCGCTCCGGCAACCGCATCGAGGGGCAGAACGGAATCGAGGATTTCATTCAGACTGACGCCGCCATCAATCCCGGCAACTCGGGCGGAGCGTTGGTGAATGTACGCGGTCAGGTCGTGGGCATCAATACGGCGATCTTGAGCGGGAATTCCGGACCGGGAGGTGAAGGCGGGTTCGTCGGAATCGGATTCGCCATTCCCTCCAACATGGCGAAACACGTCATGGAGGATCTGATCAAGACCGGCAAGGTAAGCCGCGGCTACCTGGGTGTTTCCATCCGGGACTTGGACGATAGCATGGCAAAACAGTTCAAGGTGCCGGAC
>Ga0335085_10013786_pt1 | contig 11830 bp, 9 predicted proteins | sample Lox_Sample_45_FD_206712 | JGI IMG/M metagenome (GOLD analysis project Ga0335085, IMG submission 206712) | Soil microbial communities from Loxahatchee National Wildlife Refuge, Florida, United States - Lox_Sample_4.5 | ecosystem: Environmental > Terrestrial > Soil > Wetlands | place: USA: Florida...
GCGTGGGCGGCTGGATGCCGAAGCCGAGGAACGACAGGCTCGCGATCGTGAAGATCGCGTACCCGAGGCGGACCGTGAACTCGACCAGGATGGGCCCCATCACGTTCGGCAGTATCTCGACGAACATAATGTGGGCGTCGCCCTCATCGCGGAGCCGGGCGGCGGCGATGTAGTCGAGCCCCCGTTCCTGGAGCACGGCGGTCCGCACCGTCCGGGAGATGAGCAGCCCGAACACCAGCCCGATGACGACGATCAGGACGGGCGCCGAGGGGCTGAGCGCCACCACGAACAGGAACGCCACGATCACGACCGGGAGGGCGAGCACGGCCTCGATGATCCGCCCGACGAAGCTGTCCACCGGGCCGAGGAAGTACCCCTGCACCAGGCCGAGGCTGGTACCCAGCACGGTGCCCAGCACCGTCGCGAGGAACGCGACGAGCAGGATCCCCCGGGCGCCCACGATGGTCCGCGACAGCACGTCCCGCCCGAGCGAATCGGTGCCGAACAGGTGGGCGGCCGACGGGGGGTCGTTGAACGCGGTCAGGCTCCCCGCCACCGGGTTGTAGGGGGCGATCGTCTTCCCGAACAGGGCGCATACGATCCACCAGAGCAGGATGGCCGCCCCCATCAGGAAGGCCGGCGAGCGCAGCAGCAGGCGCAGGTTCTCCCGCCGGATGGTCCCGGCCGAGCTGTCGAGCGCGCCGGCCGCGCCGCCGGTGATCTGCGGCACGAAGCCGACGGCGGCCGGGTCCAGCAGCGCGGGCGAGTCCTCGAGGGGGGTCTTGATCGCCGACGGGGTGGGGATGCCGTCGGCCGGTTCCTGGCCGCTCATCACTCGGCCCCCTGGAATCGGATCCGGGGATTCAGGATCGTGTACAGGATGTCGGCGATCAGGGTCGCCCCGAGGTAGACGATGCCGATGACGAGTATGCCCGCCTCCAGCATCGGGAAGTCCTTGTTGGTGGCGGCGGTGACGATCAGCCGGCCGAGGCCGGGGTAGTTGAACAGCGTCTCGACGATCACCAGGCCCCCGATCAGGTAGCCGCACTGGGTGGCGATGACGGTGATGGTGGGGAGCAGCGAGTTGCGCAGGACGTGCCGCCAGATCACGGTCGAGCGCGGCAGCCCCTTGAGGACCGCCGTCCGGACGTAGTCGGAGTCGAGGGCCTCGATCGTGCCCGCCCGCGCCATCCGGGCGATGTACCCAAAAAGGACGAGCACCAGCGGGATCGCCGGCAGGATCAGGTAGCGGAGCTGGACCAGCGGCGAGCTCCCCGGGGGAGGGGTCGCGGTGACCGGGAACCATTTCAGCCCGATCGCGAAGACCACGATGAGCACGATCCCGGAGACGAACTCCGGGATGGACGTGAGGGACAGGCCCGTCACGCTGATGCTCCTGTCGACGAACCGGCCGCGGTAGAGCGCGGCCAGCACCCCGCCGAGGATGCTGAGCGGCACCAGGATCACGAAGGCCAATATGGCCAGCTTGAGGGAGCGCCCGAGGGCCGGGAACAGGAAGGTGCTGACCGGCAGACGGTACTGGTAGGAGGTGCCCAGGTCGCCGTGGAGGATGCCGGTGACCCAGCTCCAGTACTGGGCGATCAGCGGGCGGTTGACGCCGAGGGTCTGGTTCAGGGCGTCCACCGCGTGCTGGGAGGCGAACGGCCCGAGGATCGCGCGGCCCGGGTTGCCCGGCAGCACCGATCCCGCGAAGAAGATGATCAGGCTCAAGAGGACCAGGGTGAGGAGCGCCAGCCCCAGCCGTTTCAGCACATACTGCGTCACGCCCGTCCCCCTTCCCCGGTCCTGGGACGCCGGGCATGGCGGCGATGACCGCCTATTGCCCTTAATACAGCGCTTGATTCTCACCCGGCACGCTCCTGAGCGCAATGGCCCCCGGGTCGTTATGCCTTTGAGACCTGCGCTTATGCCCGGTCAGCGGACGGGCCCGGCCAGGGCCGCAGTCGCGGTTGAGCCGATCGGTACGGGATAGTCGGCCCTTGTGAACACACAGCCGCAGGGCATTCCGAACGATAACGGCGGCCCGGCCCACCCAGGTTTTCTCACCGCCGTCGGGGTACTCGTCACCGGCGCCGCCTCGGGCATCGGCCTGGCCGTCGCGGCCCGCTGCCTGTCCGAGGGGGCCGCCGTCGCCGCCCTCGACCGCGACGGCGCGGCCCTCAGCCGGGCGGTCGCCGGGCTCGCCGCCGGCGGCCGGGACCGGATCACTGCCGTCCAGGCCGATGTCGCCGACCCGGAGCAGGTGCGGGCCGCCGTCGCCACGGCCGGGGAGCAACTGGGCCGGCTCACCGCCGTGGTCAACGTGGCCGGGATCGGCGGGTACACCGGCGACATCGGCCAGACCAGCCCGGCGGACTGGGCCCGCACGCTGGCGGTCAACCTGTCCGGCACCTTCCACGTGTGCCGGGCGGCGCTGCCGCTGCTGCGGGCCGGCGGCGGCGGCCGGATCGTCACCGTGAGCTCCCAGTACGGCCTGGTCGGCGGGGCGGGCTGCCCCGCCTACCAGGCGGCCAAGGCGGGGGTGATCGGCCTCACCCGCGCCATGGCGGTGGACCACGCGGCCGAGGGCATCGGTGTCAACTGCGTCTGCCCCGGCCCGATCGACACGCCGATGCTCCGCGCCTCCATCACCCACGCCGAGCTGGCGGCCCGCGAGGCGGCCCGGACGGCGGGCCGCGTCCTGCTCGGCGGGCCCGGGCGCCCCGAGGACGTGGCCGGGATGATCGCCTTCCTGCTCGGGCCCGATGCCCGCTTCCTGACCGGGGCGGTGCTTACCTGCGACGGCGGCTGGACCGCAAGCTGACGGCAGCGCCGGCCGCATACCGGCCACCCGGTCCGGGTCAAGGGAGTGGCAGGCGCCGGCCACCCGGCCCCTGTCAAGGAGTGGCGGCTACCGGCCATCCGGTCCCGGTCAAGGCTTGGCGGGCGTCAGCTGTACCGGTCCGGTCAAGACGCGGCGGGTACCAGCCGTCCGGTCCGGTCAGGGCGCGTCGACCGGGACCGCCCGCGAGGTCTCCAGCGCGCGCTCGGCCGCGATGGCCACCGCGAGCGTGGCGGCCGCGTCCGGCGGCGTGCAGACCACCGCCGCCGGGTCGCGCTCGCGGACCGCGCGCAGGAACCGGCTCATCGACCGCTCCATCGGCTGGGAGGCGGCGCGCTTGTCGACCGGCCGGCCAGCGCTCAGGCCGGTGAGGGTGAAGTCGGGGTCGAGGGCGAGCCGCAGGGTGGCGTCGGACGCGACGATGTCCAGGCCGTAGCTGCCCGGCTGGCCCGGCTTGGTCCAGCCCACCACGATGGTCGCCAGGGCACCGGAGGTGAGCTCGAGCATCATGGTCAGGGCGTCGTCGATGTCCCCGCCTTCCCCGCCGCTGCGGGCCAGCCGGACCCGCCCGGCGGCGGTCTGGACCAACGCCACCTCGCCGGCCACGGTCCGGGCCAGGTCCAGGTGGTGGCTGCCGCGTTCGAGCAGGTTCCCGCCGCCCGCGCGCATGTCCACGAACCACGGGCGGCTCTGGGTCGGCCCGATGCTCGTCCCGAGCAGCAGCCCGATCTGCTGGCCCGCCAGCAGCGGGGGCAGGTCGCCGAGCAGGTCGAGCGCGTGCCACTGGTAGCCGACCGCGCAGACGGTGCCGGTGCTCTTGGCCACCGCCACGATCTCCGCCGCGTCCTCGGCGGTGCGGGCGATCGGCTTCTCGAGGTAGACGGGCAGCCCGCGGCCGTGCGCGGCGACCGCCGGCTCCCGGTGGGCCTGCGGCGGCACGCAGACGATGACCGCCCCGAGATCCTCGTTGTCAAGCAGCTCGCGCCAGTCCTGGTAGGTGCGCGCGCCGGTGCCGCTGGCCAGTGCCTCGGCCCGTTCGCTGTCGAGGTCGCAGACCGCCACCAGCTCGGCCTCCGCGAGGGAGCCGAGCACGCGCTTGTGGTCCTGCGCGATCCAGCCGGCCCCGATCATGCCCATCCGGATGGTGCCTGCGTCGTCGGCCACGGTCAGCTCCAGGGGAAGGGGGAGTTGCTCACCGGGTGCAGCTCCCCGGCGGCGTACCGGCCGAACCGGAACGGCTCGAGCAGCCGCTGCTGCTCGCCGAGCAGCTCCCTGGCGACCAGGGCGCCGACGCCGATCATCTTGAAGCCGTGGTTGGAGTCGGCGATCACGTAGGCGTTCTGCCGGAACACGTCGAAGACCGGGAAGCTGTCCGGGGTGAACGCGCCGATCCCCCCGGTGGGCTCGTGCCGGTAGAGGTGCCGTTTCCCCTCGAACCGCTTGTGGCAGTGCGCCAGCCCCGAGGTCCACAGCCGGACGAAGTCCTCGGTGACGGTGAACTCGGGGCTCTCCGGGCCGTACGGGTCGATGGCGACCGCGCCCGCAGGCTTGTCGACCACCAGGGGGGAAGCGCCGCCCTGCAGCCCGGCGAAGTTGAAGTCCGGCTTGTAGTAGATGCCCCACAGCTGGTCGGTGATCAGTCCGCCGCTGATGTCGTCATAGAGCGGCGCGTCCGAGTCCACGTGCGTGACGGGCGGCATGGCGCCCGCGTTGTCGGTGAACTCGCTCGGCTCGATCCCGAGCGTGCCCTCCTGCAGCGCCCAGTAGGTCCACATGGGCCGGTCCACGCCCCCGGTGCCGCCGGGCTGCGCCACCGTGATCGTCTCGGGCAGGTCCAGCCAGGCCCACAGGTCGCGGATCCACGGGCCGACGGCGACCACGAGCTGATCGCAGGCGATCGTGCCCTGATCGGTCTCGACCGAGGTCACCGCGCCGCCGGCGATGCCGAACCCGGTGACGCGGACGCCGGTCTCGATCCGTACCCCCTCGGCCCCGGCCTTCGCGGCCAGGCCGCGGACCGCGCGGATGTTGTTCGCGTACCCGCCCTTCTTCTCGTGCAGGACTGTGGTGATCCCGGGTGCCTGCCAGTCATCGAACATGTCCGTCAGGTAGCGGTGGCAGTCACGCTCCCCCTCGACGAGCACGGACGGGTAGCCGATCGCCTGCTGCTCGGAGAAGATCTTCGCCACGTCCGCGGACATCGCCTGCGGCGCGATCTGCAGGAAGCCGACCGGGTGGTAGGAGAACGCCTCCGGGTCCGACTCCCACACCGACACCGAGTGGGCCATCAGCTCGCGCATCGCGGGCTGGAAGTAGTTGTTGCGGACCGTCCCGCACGCGATCCCGGACGCACCGGCGCCGGCCTGGCTCTTGTCGAGGACGCAGATGTCCTCACCCCCGCCGAGCCCCCGGGCCCGCAGCTCCCGGGCCAGGTGCCAAGACGTGGACAGTCCGTGGACGCCCGCGCCGATGACGACGTACCGGCTGTGAGTGGGGATCATGGCACCTGCCTTCCAGATCTGCGGCGCCCGGCGGCGCGATACCTTCACAAGGTAGCCCGCCTCTGTGATCATGCCCAGCGGGGCGTACACCCGGGCCGCGCCCCCGCTGGCGGGGCGGCGGGCCAGCGAGGCCGGCGCACCTGCCGGGCAGCAGCCCTGCCCATGGCGGGTGGGGCACCCTGGACGGGACGGGAACTCCTACGGAAGGCAGCCGATGGCCCGCGAATTGCTGGTGGCGGTCAGCTACCCGGTGGACGACGAGTTCACCCGGATCAACACGGCCGTGCTCGACGGTTCCGCCCGGGTCGCCTTCCTGCACGGCCGCCCGGAGGACGAGTTCCGCGAGACCATGCGCCAGACGGATGTGCTCATCGGGTGGCACCTGAGCGAGGAGCTGCCGGCCGGTACCTGGCAGGACGTGCCCCGGCTCCAGTTCGTCCAGCTGCTGTCGGCCGGCGCCGACGCGGTGGACTTCGACGCCATCCCGGAGCGGCTGACGCTGGCCAGCAACGTCGGCGCCTATGCCAAGCCGATGGCCGAGTACGTCATGGCGGTGTCGCTCGCCCTGGCCCGGCGGCTGCCGCAGCGGCACGCCGACCTCGCCCGGGGCGAGTTCAAGATGTGGGAACGCGTGCTCACCCTGGATGGCGCGGTGTGCGGGATCCTCGGGTTCGGCGGCATCGGCCAGGCCACCGCCCGGCTGATGCGGCCCTTCGGGGCGCGCATCCACGCGGTGAACACCTCCGGCCGCACCAGCGAGCCGGTCGAGTTCATCGGCACGCTGGCCGACCTGGACCGGGTGCTCGCCGCCGCGGACGTGCTGGTCATGGCCCTGCCGCTGACCAACACCACCCGGGGCCTCATTGGTGCGCGGGAGCTGGGCCAGATGAAGCCCACGGCGATCGTGGTGAACGTCGGCCGGGCGGCCATCATAGATGAGCGCGCGCTTTACGAGCACCTGCGGGACCAGCCTGAGTTCTGCGCCGGGATCGACACGTGGTGGCACGAGCCGGGCGCCGGCGGCCCAGGCTCGGGCTCGGGCTTCTCCCCGCGGTACCCGTTCTTCGGCCTGCCCAACGTGATCGGGTCCCCGCACAATTCGGGCGTCACTGATGGCGCCCTTCAGTTCGGGGCAGGCCAGGCGGCCGAGAATGTCCGGCGCTACCTGCGCGGCGAGGCCGTGGTCGGGGTGACCCGCCGTGAGGATTACCTGTGACCCGTCAGTGGACTTCCGCCCCGACCGCGCGGCCGATCAGGTAGGTGATGCCGGCGGCGAACGCCCCGAGCACCAGCTGGCGCAGCGCGCCGCGCAGGAACGGCCGGTCGGTGAGCCGGGCCACCAGCCCGCCGCCGACGAACGCGGCCACCGCCGACAGCCCCAGCGCCACCCACAGCGAGTCGTATCCGAGCAGGTAGGGCAGCAGCGGGATGAGCGCGCCGACGGCGAAGGTCGCCAGGGATGCGCCCGCCGCGGTCACCGGTGAGGGCAGCTCGCCGGGATCCACCCCGAGCTCCTCGCGGACGTGCATGCCCAGCGCTTCCTCCGGGTTGGTGGAGATCTGCTGGGCCACCTGGCTGGCCAGCTCGGGGTCGATTCCCCGGTGCTGCAGCATGGCGGCCAGTTCCTGCCGCTCGGCCTCGGGGTGGACCTCCAGCTCGTGCCGCTCCTTGCGGACCTCCGCCTCGACCAGCTCGTTCTGCGAGGAGACGGAGACGTATTCGCCGGTGGCCATCGAAAGAGCGCCCGCCGCCAGGCCGGCCAGGCCGGTGAGGATGATGATCTGCCTCGCCCCGCCCCCGCCGCCCACCCCGGCGATCAGCGAGACGTTGGTCACCAGGCCGTCCATGGCCCCGAAGACGGCCGGGCGCAGCCAGCCACCCGAGACGTCACGATGCTCGTGACCGGGCGCCTCGCTGTCGGTGCCGCTGGCAGCGGTCATGTGATCATCCCTTGGCTCGTGCGCGCCCGGCGGAGTGGATGCGATGCGCGAGGGCACGGCGGCTGGGCGCGCGGAAGAGAGCGCGGATAGCGGAAGCCGCTTCCGGCAGCTCATTATTCCCGGCGCGGCCGACGCTATTCCCGGTGCGGCTGACGCTGAACCGGATCGGCCGGTGGCCGGGCTTTCGCCCACCGTGGCGGGAACGGGCGGCCGGCCTGCCCACGGCGGCGCCGGCCCGGATATCGTCCTCGTGCAGCCCGATTCCCGCGTTTTCGCACACAGGAGGCCCAGATGCTCATCGGCGAGAGCTACATCGGTGAGGGCGCGGAGGCCGCGCACATCAACACCGTCCTCGGTGAGCGCACCGGGCCGGTGGGCGTCGCGTGGGCGGTAGCGCTGGCCAGCCCCAGCGCCGGGCACACGCCGTTCGTCGCCGTGGTGATCCCGGGGCTGCCGGTCAAGCCGATGACGCTGTTCGTCAACAAGGCGCCCATCGCCGGTGACGAGCACGGCATCCTCACCTGGGGTGCGGCGCAGGCAGGCGTGGCCGGCGGCGTCGCCGATGCGGTGAGCGAAGGGATCCTCAGCGAGGCCGACGCCGACCAGAACCTGATCATCGCCGCGGTATGGGTCAATCCCGCCGCCAGGGACGCCGAGAAGGTCTACGCGAATAACCGGACCGCGACCCGGGAGGCGCTGCGGGCCGGGGTCGCCAGCATGCCGCAGATGGCCGAGGTGCTCGCCGCGCGGCACCGCCCGTTCAATCCCTTCTACTCGGCACCGGCCGGCGGCCAGGAGCCCGCAGGCAGCAGGGCGGATGAAGCTGGCCGGCAGCCGCCGGGTGACGGCGGGGACAGAGGCGCCCGGAAGCCTTTGGGCAATGGCGCGGACGGAGGTGGCCAGGAGGCCGCGAGCGGCGCCCCCGATGAAGGCGGCCAGCCCCGCGCATCAGAGCCACAGTGAAGATCACCGCTATCCGGCTGGACCGGATGCGGCTTCCGCTCGACCCGCCGTTCCGCGCGGCCTGGGACCCGGTCCCACGGCGGCACTTCGACGCGACCCTCGTCCGCGTCGAGACCGATGAGGGCATCACCGGCTTCGGCTCCGGCGACACGATGGACGGGTTCGCCGCCTTCGTTGACCTGTTCATCGGCCGCGACCCCCGCGAGATCGCCCGCCACGTGCGCACGATCGAGACGATCAACTTCCACGCGGGGCGCTACTGGCCGCTGGAGGCGGCCCTGTGGGACATCATCGGCAAGGCCGCCGGGCAGCCGGTGCACGCGCTGTTCGGGGCGGCATCCACGCGGCTCCCGGCGTACGCGTCGTTCGGCGAGCTGAAGAGCCCGGGAGAGCGGGCCGACGCGGTGCTCGCGGCGCAGGCGGCGGGCTTCCGGGCGGTGAAGATCCGGATCGACCGGGCCGACGTCGCGGCCGGGCTGGCCGCCGTCCGGGCCGCGCGCACGGCGGCCGGCGGCAGCATCGAGATCATGGTCGACCTCAACCAGGGGTGGCGGATGGCCGGCGACATCTCGCCCGCGCTGGACGCCGCTGCCGTGCGGCGGCTGGCCAGCGAGCTGGCTGAGCTCGGCGTGCTGTGGCTGGAAGAACCGCTGCCCGCCGGTGACCTGGCCGGCCTGCGCATGCTCAGGGAGCAGACGGGGATCCGCGTCGCGGGGGGCGAGATGGCCCGCACCCCCGCCGAGCTGCTGGACGCCGTGGCCGCGGGCGCGCTCGACGTCGTGCAGCCCGACGCCGTCCTGTCCGTCGGCCTGCTCCGGTCGCGGACCATCGCCGAGCTCGCGCAGCTGCGGCACTGCTGGTTCACCCCGCACACCTGGACCAACGGGCTCGGCCTGCTGGCCAACCTGCACGTGGCGGCGGGCGTCGGTGCGGGGCCCTACATCGAGTTCCCCTGTGACCCGCCCGGCTGGACCGAGCGCCGGCGCGATTTCTTCCTGGCCGAGCCGCTGCTCATCGACTCCGCCGGGTACCTCACCGTGCCGGGACAGCCGGGGCTCGGCGCAGGTATTGACGAATCCGCGGTCAGCCGCTGGGCTCTGCCTTAGTGATCAGCCGGACATACCGCCCATCCCCGTCACCGGGACCATCCCGTCGCACCTGCCTGGAGAGATCATGAGAGTCGGCTTCATTGGCCTTGGTCACATGGGCGCACCGATGAGCAGCAACGTCCTGGCCGCAGGCCATGATCTGGTGGTCCACGACGTGCGCCCCGACGCCGCCGCGGGCGTGCTGGCCGCCGGCGCCTCCTGGGCGGGATCGCCCCGCGAGGCGGGCATGGATCGCGACGTCGTCATCACCATGCTGCCCGGGCCGAACCAGGTGGAGGAGGTCCTGCTCGGGCCCCATGGCCTGCTCGTCGGCCTGCCCGCCGACGCCATCTGGATCGACATGTCCACCAGCGTCCCGGCGGTGGCGGACCGGGTACTCACCATCGCAGAATCCCGGGCAGCGGTCCTGGACGCGCCGGTCGCCGGCGCGGTAACGGGCGCCAGGGATGGCACGCTGCAGATCTTCGTCGGGGGCGCCAGCGAGGACTACCGGCGGGTGCGGCCGCTGCTCGAGGCCATGGGAGACCCGGAGCGGATCCTGCACGTCGGCCCGCGCGGCGCCGGGTACACGGTCAAGCTGATGCTCAACCTGCTCTGGTTCGCATACGTCTCCCTCACCGCCGAGGCGCTGACCATCGGGGTCAGGGCGGGCGTCGACGTGGCGACACTCCGCCGGTCGCTGCTCACGAGCGCGGCCGCCAGTCATTTCCTCGAACACGACGTGCTGAGCGTGCTGGAGCGCGGCGACTTCGACGACTCCTTCCCGCTGGCGCTCGCCTGCAAGGACCTGGGGCTCGCGGTCGATCTCGCCCGGCAGACCGGCGTGCCGGCCGAGCTGACCGCCATGGTCGAGCAGATCTACCGGCGGGCGCGGGCACAGTACGGGGATCACGGCGGGCAGCTGCTGCCGATGAAGCTGCTCGAAGACCTCACCGCCACCCCCCTCCGCCTGCCGGAACCGCAGGAGTAACGGTGCCCCCAGGCCGCCGGCGCCGGGCTTGTCCTGGATCCGCGGCGGGGGCCCGCCCACCCGGCCCGCTGGCGCCGCACCGGACGGGGGATGATGATTCCCTCAGGCCGGTGATCCCGTCAGGTCCTAAGGCCGGTGGCACCGTCGGCCTCACGACCGACCCGCAGAGCTGACTCGATGAGGAGCCACCGATGACCGCCACTCCCGCCGGCCGGGCCACCTCCGGCCCGCGCCCGGTCCGCGCCCCCCGCGGCACCGCACTCACCTGCCGGGGCTGGCCGCAGGAGGCGGCCATGCGGATGCTCATGAACAACCTCGATCCCGAGGTGGCAGAACATCCCGACCAGCTCATCGTCTACGGTGGCTCGGGCCGCGCCGCCCGCAGCTGGGCCGCGTACGACGCCATCGTTAAGTCCCTGCAGAGCCTGGCCGCGGACGAGACGCTGCTGGTGCAGTCCGGCAAGCCGGTGGGGGTCATGCGCACCCATGAGTGGGCGCCGCGGGTGCTGATCGCGAATTCGCTGCTGGTGCCGCAGTGGGCCACCTGGGACGAGTTCCGGCGGCTGGAGTCGCTGGGGCTGACCATGTTCGGCCAGATGACCGCCGGATCGTGGATCTACATCGGCACCCAGGGCATCCTGCAGGGCACCTACGAGACGTTCGCCGCGGTCGCCGCGAAGCGCTTCGGCGGGTCGCTGGCCGGCACGGTCACGCTGACCGCCGGGCTCGGCGGGATGGGCGGCGCGCAGCCGCTGGCGGTGACGATGAACGGCGGGGTCGCGATCTGCGTGGAGTGTGACCCGTCCCGGATCGCCCGGCGGATCGAGCACGGCTACTGCGACGTGGCCGCCGACGACACCGACGACGCGCTGCGCCGGGCGGAGGCCGCGGCCAGCGCGGGCGAGGCGCTGTCGATCGGGCTGCTCGGCAACGCCGCTGACGTGCTGCCGGCGCTGCTCGCCCGGGGCGCGCCGATCAACGTAGTGACCGACCAGACCTCGGCCCACGACCCGCTGACCTACCTGCCGCGGGGGGTGGCCTTCGAGGACATGCCGGCGCTGCGGGCCGAGGACCCGGCCGGGTTCACCGCCCGGGCCAGGGAGTCGATGGCGGCGCACGTGGAGGCCATGGTCGGGTTCCAGGACGCGGGCGCGGAGGTGTTCGACTACGGCAACTCGATCCGCGGCGAGGCCGAGCTGGCCGGGTACACCCGCGCGTTCGCGTTCCCCGGGTTCGTGCCCGCCTACATCCGGCCGCTGTTCTGCGAGGGCAAGGGGCCGTTCCGGTGGGCGGCGCTGTCGGGGGAGCCGGCCGACATCGCCGCCACCGACGCGGCCATCCTCGACCTGTTCCCCGGGAACGAGGCGCTGGCCCGGTGGATCCGGATGGCCAGGCAGAAGGTGCACTTCCAGGGGCTGCCGGCCCGGATCTGCTGGCTCGGGTACGGCGAGCGGCACCAGGCCGGCCTGCGCTTCAACGAGCTCGTGGCCCGGGGCGAGATCGCG
>Ga0335085_10013787_pt1 | contig 11830 bp, 13 predicted proteins | sample Lox_Sample_45_FD_206712 | JGI IMG/M metagenome (GOLD analysis project Ga0335085, IMG submission 206712) | Soil microbial communities from Loxahatchee National Wildlife Refuge, Florida, United States - Lox_Sample_4.5 | ecosystem: Environmental > Terrestrial > Soil > Wetlands | place: USA...
GGGATCGAACCGGGCTTCGCCGCCGTAGAAAATCCACGCATTCGAGATCGGCCTGTACGACGACTACGGGGTGCCCGACATCATGAGCGACGCACTGGGCTTCGGCCGCCCGATGGATTACCAGCCGTGGATAGGCTTTCCCGGCGCGATCGCCGGTGAGTGGCAGGGACAGATCCGGTTGGTCGCCGACGCGCTCGGCGTCGAGGTTCAGGAGGTCCGCGAAGGGTTCGACCGCGCCGTCACCAACCGGACGCTGGAAGTCGCCATGGGCACGGTGGAGGCTGGAACGTGCGGCGCGTTGCGCATGCAGGCCATCGGTGTGGTCGACGGCCGTGAAGCCATTGTCATCGAGCACGTCACCCGCCTCGCGCACGACGTCGCCCCCGACTGGCCCACCGGGATCGGCGATCTGTCCTACCGCGTCATGATCACCGGCGACCCCGACATCGACTGCACCCTGGCTGCCACGCTCCGCGACCCGGCCCGGGCGGGCATCGCGAGCATGTCGTCCGGGGCCGGCGCGATGGTCGCGACCGCGATGCGCGTCGTCAACGCAGTGCCGTATGTCGTTGCCGCAGAACCCGGTCTGCTGAGTTCGGTGGATCTGCCCCTGACGATCCCGAAGGGCGCCTTCGTCGGCGGCTAACGTAGTGGATCGTGAATCCGCTCGAGGAACTGACGGTCGAACAACTGCGAGAGCGCAGCAGCATGAAATGGCGCGCGCGCCCCGCCGATGTGCTGCCGCTGTGGGTCGCCGAGATGGATGTCAGGCTCGCGCCGACGGTGGCCGAAGCCATCCACCGGGCCGTCGATATCGGCGACACCGGCTATCCCTACGGGAAGGCCTATGCCAAGGCGCTCAGTGAATTCGCTTCGCGCCGTTGGCAATGGCACAACTTGGAGATCGGCCGCACGGCGATCGTTCCCGACGTCATGCTCGGCGTGGTCGAGATGCTGCGTCTGGTCACCGATCGCGGTGACGCGGTGATCGTCAATCCTCCTGTGTATCCGCCGTTTTTCGCATTCGTGTCGCACGACGGCCGGCGCGTGGTCGAAGCGCCGCTGGGCAGTGACGGCAGGATTGAGTTGACGGCGTTGGAGGAAGCGTTCTCGCGTGCCCGTAACGCGGCCGGGGCAGGCGGGAAAGTGGCATACCTGTTGTGCAACCCGCACAATCCGACCGGGGCGGTGCACACCGTCGACGAACTGAGCGGTATTGCCGAACGCGCCCGCCGCTTCGGTGTTCGGGTGGTATCCGACGAGATTCACGCGCCGCTGGTGCTGGCGGGGTCGCGATTCACGCCGTACCTGAGTGTCCCCGGGGCGGAGAACGCTCTGGCCGTGCTGTCGGCTTCCAAGGCGTGGAATCTGTGCGGGCTGAAAGCCGCGTTGGCCGTTGCGGGTCCGGAGTCGGCGGCGGACCTCAAGCGGTTGCCCGAAGAGGTCAGTCACGGACCCAGCCACCTGGGCGTCATCGCGCATGCCGAAGCCTTCCACTCGGCTGGTGACTGGCTCGACGCGCTGCTGCAGGGCCTAGACGCCAACCGAACGTTGCTGGGCGAGTTGGTCGCCGAGCACCTTCCCGGCGTCAAATACCAACCGCTGCAAGGCACCTATCTCGCGTGGCTGGATTGCCGGCAGCTCGGGTTCACCGAACAGGCCGCCGACGGTATCGCTGTGGTGTCCGATCTGTCCGGGCCCGCGAGCTGGTTCCTCGAGCACGCCCGCGTCCTGCTCACCTCGGGTCACGCCTTCGGAACGGGCGGAGTGGGCCACGTGCGCATGAACATCGCAACCTCACAAGGCATTCTGGCCGAGGCCGTATCACGCATGGGCCGCGCAATTCGAGAACTCGCCTAGCGCGGCCAATGTTGCGTCGAGCCTGCGTTCAGGGCTACTCCACGGCGCTCAAAGACGCCCTCACCGCAGTTTCGACGCCGTGGTTGCAGTCTCGATGCGAAGTCGATGAGACGCTGCCGTCAGCGCAGACGTGCCGAACAGCAAGCGTCAGCGCTTGTCGGTCTGACCGGCGGCAATCTCGTCGGCGGCCTTGGCCGCGATGTCGCCGGCCAGACGCGAGGAAAGCCCCGGGGCGTTGGCCGCGATTCGCGCCAGCACCCGCGCACGCAACGGTGCCACGGTCACCTCGCCGCGGTTGCGCTCGATCGCCGAAACGACTGCGGCTCCGACCTGTTCGGGCGTGCCGGTGCCGAGCAGCGCCGGTGCGGTGGCGCCCGATTCGGCGAACATCCCGGCGCCGCCGATCGCTCCCGGGCTGACCAGGGAGACGCCGACGCCGGCTGGGCGCAGGTCGTCGCGCAGACACCACGCGAAGCCGCGGATGCCGAATTTCGTTGCCGCATAAAGCGAGGCGCGGGCCGTCGCCGACTTGCCGGAGAGCGACGAGATGTACACGAAGTGCCCGGACCCCCGCGCGGTGAACGCCGGGATCAACTCTCGGGTCATCTGGATCGGCGCCTCCAGGTTGACCGTCAGCGCTCGGTCGATCTGCTTGGCGGTGAAGTCGTCGAGCTTGCCCGACGCCGGCAGCGCGGCGTTGGCGACCAGGACGTCGATATCGCCCGCCTCGGCGAGCAGCGTGAGCGCGGCGCCCGCCTCGGCGAGGTCACTGACGATGGTGCGGTGACCGCTGCCGGGGAGCGAGGACGCCAGCTGATCGAGCTCCTCCGGCTTACGCGAGCTGAGGATCAGACGCGCGCCGCGGCCGGCCAGCGCGGCGGCGATCGCGCGCCCGAGGCCGCCGGTGGCGCCGGTGAGCAGGACCGTCTTGCCAGTTAGTTCCATGTGCACCTCTCCCTAGTGGGGCGAGCAGACGCGCCTACAGTACGTCGAACACCGCCGAGCCGGCGGTGATGGGGCGATCATCGTTGCCCTCGTCGTGGATCAGCATCCGCACGCCGATGCGCCCGTCGGCGCCGCGGTAGGCGGTCCCATCGGCGCGGAACGGGCCGACCTTGCCTCGAGACATGAACATCACGTGCCAGCTTTGCACCTGCAGCTTCCTGGTGCCCGCCTGCTCGGCGGCCAGATCAATCGCGGCCGTCTCCAGCAAGACGTGCTGCGGCCCGATGTGCAGCGCGGCGTCGGGCGACGCCACCTCGAGGGTGAGCTCAGGCATCACCCAGTGCCCGTCGTCGCGCCGGGACGCGCCGAACGCCTGCCAAAGCGGCGGCAGGTCGGGGGAATCCTCGATGACCAGCTCGGTGCCGGTGACGTCCATCTTCTCCAGCCCGGGCGGCGGAGTGCCGATCACCGCGCCCTGCCCTTGAATGAAGGCGATCACACGGTCGGGGTTGTCGGCGTCGACGATCAGGCAACGACCGTAGCCCATCATCCTGCCCTGGTGAATGTTGCCGGAACCCACCACCAGGATGGTGTCGACGTCTAAGCCCGGATCCAGGATCTGCACCGAGGAGATCACCGGATTGGGTACCGCGACCATGTCGGTCTGACACCCCTCCGGTGACGCAATCGCCAACGGGGCAGCCATGATTCCGCCGGCCTCGTTGCGCATGTCGCGTCGGATGCGAACCGTGTCGTCGACCTCGCCGAGGTTCATCGACCCGTGATTGCGACCGATGTAGCGGTAACTGAGCAGCCCGGTCCAACGGCGATGCAGCTCGTCCCGATAGGCCTCGGTGTCGTCGAGCAGTTCTCTGATGTCGCGCGGACGTTCAGACATCTCAGTCAGGCGTCCAGCAGGCCTGCCGGGGTCGCCGACGCGCCTCGGGCAACCACGACCGGCATCGACGTCGTCGCATTGGTGCGCAGAACCATGTGCACCACCTCGATGAGATCCTCCACGGGCATCAATTTTCCTGGCATGCAGCCGCGGGCGGTCCACAGCGGGTAAGCCTTCGTGGCGAGCTCGCGATCCCAGTCGGAGCTCATGCCGGTCATCGATTCGCCCTCGCCGCCGGCGCACTCGCCGACGATCAGGTTGGTGAAGCCGACATTCGGATACTCGGCCCGCCACACCTCGACCAGCCGCTCCAGCGCCGCCTTGCTGACGCCGTACGCGCCCAGACCGGGCCACGGCGGGCCGTACGTGCCCGAATCAGAGGAGAGGTACACCGCTTTACCCTCGGACGCCGCCAGATGCGGGATCGCAGCGGCCGTTGCCAGCGACGCACCAATGACGTTGGTGTCCATGACCTGCCGCCACAATTGGGCGTCGGTCTCGGCGATGCGCGCGAGCGGGCAGATGGCCGACGCATACACCAGGTGGTCGATGCCGCCGAGTGCCTCAGCGGCCTGATCGATTGCCGATCGGCACGAATCCTGGTCGGTCACATCGCATTCGATGCCGATCGAGCCCTCCCCCGCCTCCTGCGCCGCCCCCTCGAGACGTTCCCGCCGCCGTGCCAGCAGCGCGACATTCGCGCCGCGCTGCGCCAGGCCGACACCAATACAGCGCCCGAGCCCGCTCGACGCGCCGATCACCACCGTTCTCGACATATCCGTCCTATCAATCGAATTCGACGCGCTGGGCCGTTGCGCCCACCGAGCTGACCAACTCCGGATGAAACTTGGCGACCATGCGGCTGATCCCGTCGCGCCAATTGACCGTGGTGCCGCCGACGAGCTCGCGCATCCGGGTCAGGTCGATGGGCACGCCGCCCAGCGCCTGCGGGTTCTCTTGGAACACCGGCTCGCGGCCGACCAGCGAGCCCAGATAGGTGCACCACTCCTGGAGGCTGACGGTCGTGTCGCCGGCCCAGTTGACCGTGACCGCCGGGACCGAGGCCACCTCGAGCAGCTTGGGGATCGTCGCGATGATGTCGTCCTGGTGGATGGGGTTGTAGCAGGCCGGCCCGCCGGGCGGCACCGGAATCGGAATGCCGGCCAGGATCATCTCCATGTGGAAGAACGGCCACCCGCCGTTGTCGCCGTACGGGACGTTGAGACGAGCGATGGTGGTGGGCACGCCGAGCACTCGGGCCATCGACCGGACCACGGCCTCGCCCGCGATCTTGGAGATCGAGTAGGTGGGGAACACGACTTTGTGGTTGTCGCCCAGCGCGGCATGCTCGGTGCGCGGCACGTCGTCCGGCGGGTCGTAGACCGCCGTCGAGGAGCAGTACAGGAAGCCTTTTGCGCCGCGGCAGTGGGACATCAGCAGGCCGGCCGACTCCGCGTTGGCGGCCAGGTCCTTGTCCCAGTTCCCGCTCTTGGCCACGGCCAAGTTGAGGACGTAGTCGAAGTCGTCCGGGAGCGCGCTGAAGTCGCCGGCGGCCAGGTTGACCGCCTCGCAGTGCACGCCCGCCTGCTCCAGACCGGCACGCGCCGCGGCGTCGGTGAACCGGGCGATACCCCACACCTCGTTGTCGGCGGCCAGCGCCCGCGCGATGGGGGCGGCGACCTGACCGCTGGGGCCGGTGATCAAGATCTTGTAGCCACGCATGCGCTGATGGTATGCGGCCCGGAGTTTACAGTTGCCCGCTGGTCCGTAATGGCGGCTTCAATAGCCTCAGGCGGCTCGGACGGCGACGGCTACCCGTCTAATTCACCGGCGATCCCGCGCTCGATTCTCGCCTGGGTCGGGGCGGGCAACACGATCAGCCCATCGAGTTCTTTACGGGCGAGGTCGTAGGCGTGCTGACGCTCCTGTGGCGTCGCGGCGGCGTCCGACACCACGCGCAACAGCCGCTGAGCACGCGCGATCCGCTGTTGTCCATCCTCAGAGAATTCGGTGCGGCGCAGCCGGATCGCCTCGGCCTCGGCGACATCGAAGGCGGTTGCGTACTCCTCGACGGCTGCGAGGTACTGCGCCGCGGCCTCTCGGTCGTCGAGCAGATCTTCAGCTCTGGTGGGGCGGAGCAGGTCCGACCTGAGCTTGGCCTTGTGAAAGCTCGTCGTCAACGGATTGCGCATGTCGGTCATCAGCGGGAAGTCCAGCAGCTTGGCGAAGTCGAGTTCGTAATCCAGCCAGCGCTGATCCGTCCGGTCGTGCTGCTCGACGACACGCTTGATCGCGGCCCACTGGGCGGCCTGGTTGCCGCCCAAGCGTCCGCGGGTGGCGTCCAGGTCTACGCCGCTGGGCTCCCGAGGAGGCTCGGCGCCCCGCCGCCGCAACGCGGAGAACGCCATGTGCCCGCCAACGATCAACACCACCAGCGGCATCACCATGATGAGAAGCTCCACGAGGCGGACGACCAAGCCCATAGACCAAGGATGCCACCCTCTCGGCTGCGGCGGTGGCGACGGACGGTGGGCCCACCGCGCTCGCACACCCGATCGCTCTGCGCGCCTGACCTGGTTAGACTCGGGAAATCATGGCCATCCAACGCGCGGTTCTGCTCATTGCTGACATTGGCGGATATACGAACTACATGCACTGGAACCGGATGCACCTGGCCCACGCCCAGCTGACGGTGGCCGGCCTGCTGGAGTCGGTCATCGACGCCGGCAAAGGCCTGAAGCTGGCCAAGCTGGAGGGCGACGCGGCCTTCTTCTGGGCGCCCGGCGGCAACGCCAAAGTGCTTATCTGCGAACGTATTTCCGACATGCGCCGGTCATTTCTCAGATCCCGGGAAAGCATGAAGAAGGATGCCGCCTGCGACTGTGACAGTTGCGAGCAGCTAGGCAGCCTGTCGCTGAAGTTCGTCGCGCACCAGGGCGAGGTGGCCGAGCAAAAGGTCAAGCGGCATGTCGAGCTGGCCGGCGTCGACGTCATCCTCGTGCACCGCATGCTGAAGAACGACGTGCCGGTGCCGGAATACGTCCTGATGACTGACCCCGTCGCCGAGTGCCTGGACGAGCCTATGCGCGGGCTTTGCAACCCGCTGACCCACCACTTCGAGGGCATCGGGGACACCTCCACCCACTACATCGACCTCGCGACTTCCGTGATGGCACCCGAGGTGCCCGAGCCCCGCTTCGGCGCCCGGCTGGCATCGAAGCTGAGGTTCGAGTCCAGCGCGTTGCCGTACGCGCTGGGGATCAAGAAGGCGTGTGCGGGGTTCCGTCACCTGGGCCGCGGCGCCCGGGAAGCACCGGCTTAGCTGCGATTTCTCCACCACCCGCCGCCCCGCAGTCACGCTGGCGTGACGCTCGGCGCGAGGCCGCTCAGAGGCCGAACTGGTCCTCGACGATGCCGAGCCAGACCTGTGCCACGTCAATAGCGACCTTCTCACTGATGAAGGCGTGCTGGGTTCCGGTGTACATGTCACGGAATGCGCGTTCCAGGCGAGTGCCCTCGCGGATCGAGGTGGTTCCGGCGACCAGATGAGCCCATTCCGCGCAGCTTCGCGCCGTGTCGGTGGCATGGTTGGCGGCCGCACGCATGTCAGCTCGTAAGGTCGGGGTCAGTTCTTGGCCGGCTGCGACGGCGGCCTCGGCGGTGGTGAAGGCGTCCAGCACCAGCAGGCGTGCGGCGCGCCACGCCGCGACGTGCTGCGCCAGCCCCTTCTGGAAGGTCGGGCGACTGGCCAGTGCGGCCATGTCGCTCATCCGGTATTTGGTGGCCGCCAGTTCGGCGACATCGTCGAGCATGCTCTTGGAGACCCCGAGCGCCCAGGACGCGTGACCGGCCGCCGTCACCGGCATCAGCCCCATCCGGGTGGCGGCTGACGTACCCCTGTGCGGCTCACGGGTGAACAGCGGAAACGTCCGGTATTGCGGCACGAACACATCGGCGACGCTGTAGTCGTACGACCCAGTTCCCTTGAGCCCCTGCACAAACCAGCCGTCGTTGAACGAGACGTCGGCGCGCGGAAGCACGGCCACCTGCATGTCCGGGATACCTTCGCTGATCCAGCGCATCTCCCCGTTGTCCATCGGGAAGAACCCGGCGGCGACGTATTGCGAATGACCGATCCCCGAGCCGAAGCTCCACGATCCGCTCAACCGGTAACCGCCGTCGGTGGTCTGCCCCTGCCCATTGGGGAAGAACTGGCCTCCCATGGTGACGCGGTTGTCGTGGGCGGTGAACACTTCGGCAAAACCCTCGTCGGGCAGATAGGCCGCTGCCGCGAACGACGACGGCAGGTTCGCGATGCCGATCCACCCGAACGAGCCGTCCTGCCAAGCCATTTCGATCCACGTCTCGATCATCTCGGCGAACGACGGTTCAGCTCCGCCGGCGACGACGGGGTTGAACGCCGACATCAGTCCGCTGGCCCACATCTCGTCGACAATCGCGTCGGTGAGCGTGCGCAACCGCTCGGATTCGGCTGCCTCGGCACGCACCAGGTCACGCATCCCCTGTGCCTTGGCAACGACCTGGCCACTCGTTTCGGCTGTCTCCGATATCGACGTCATCGGTGTTTCCTATCGCTCGGTATTCGGGCTATTGGGGGAAGCCGAACATCGCGACCACGCCGTGATCCCGGCCGGCGGTGTAGCCGCCGTCGACCGCAATGGCCTGACCGGTGACGAAGGACGCGTCGGGAGACAACAAGAAGGCCGCCACGGCGGCAATCTCCTCCGGCCGTCCCAGCCGTCGCAGGGCGTGCTCCTTGGTGATCGAGCCGGCCGGGCCTTCCATCCCCGGGATGCCGAAGACGCTGTGAAGCATCGGCGTTTCGATGAAGCCCGGGCAGATCGCGTTGGCCCGGATCCCGCTCGGGCCGTAGTCGAGCGCGATGTTCTTTGTCAACAACACAACACCCCCCTTGGCGGCGTTGTATGAACTGCCGCCGGCGGTACCTTCCAGGCCCTCGATGCTGGCCAGGGTCACGATCGAGCCGCGCTCGCCGTCGACCCGGGGCTGTTCGATCATCCTGGCCAGCGCGGCCTTGGCCACCAGGAAGGTGGCGGTGAGGTTGATACCGATCACCCGGTCCCATTCGGCGCGTGGGAGCAGATGGACCGGACCGCCGCCAGCGACTCCGGCGGAGTGCACGACACCGTCGAGGCGGTTCGGCACCGCAGCCAGCACGGACGCGACTGCGGCTTCGTCGGTCACGTCGGCCGAGACGAACCGGAACCCGGGGCCGAGGTCGGGCGGGGAGGCCAGGTCGGTGCCGATGACGGTGCCGCCTTCGTCCAGCAGGCGCCGCGCCGTCGCCAGGCCGATACCCGACGCGGCGCCGGTCACGACGAACGTGCGGGACCGGTGCCGATCAGCGGTCATCATCCGTCCCTTCCTTAGCCGGGCTTGGCTTTTGTAGAGGAAGTCTGACACCCGGCGAGATCTGTCTTGTCGGCAGGTCTAGCCTGTCGCCGTGGGGCCAACGGATGATCTGGTGTTGCGGCCGTGTCGGGGTGCGGCCGAATGGCCTGTCCTCGTGGCCATCTGGCGTGGCACGGTGCAGGCTACGCATCAGTTCCTGACCCCCGACGATATCGACTACTACGAAAAGCGTTTGGCCGGTGAGTATCTGGGATTGGTCGAGCTGACTGTGGCAACTCTGGAAGGCACCCCGGTCGGTTTTTCCGGGTTGGCTGACGGCAAGCTGGAGATGCTGTTCATCGACCAGCGGCATCGTGGCCACGGCGTCGGATCCGCGCTGCTGCGCGAGGCGATCGCGAAGGTTCCCGATCTGTTGGTCGACGTGAACGAACAGAATCCTCAAGCCGTCGGGTTCTATCAGCACCACGGCTTCAGCACGCTCAATCGTTCGGAGACCGACGCGGACGGGCGTCCCTTTCCGATCCTGCATCTGCGGCTCGGCCGGCCGCCAGCCGTCGGGTCCTGACGAGAAACCCGCGCCGATTCCGCGATTTTGATCGCGGCCCCGAGCGTATCGGCCACAATGACTTGAGCCATTTCACGCGGCGTCGCCATCGTCAAGACCGCAGGAAGGGGGCGCACCGATCGACTATTTGGTTTTGCCGCCCGAGGTCAATTCGGTGCGGATACATGCGGGCGCGGGGTCGGGCTCCATGTTGGCGGCGCAGTCGGCGTGGGACGACTTGGCGGCCGAGCTGCGGTCCGCGGCGGCCTCGTTCGGGTCGGTGACCTCGAGCATGGCAAGTCAGTGGTGGCAGGGTGCGGCCGCGGCGGCGATGGGAAACGTGGCCGCTACCTACGTGGCGTGGCTGGGTGCGGTGGCTAGCCAGGCCGAGCAGGCGGCCGGCGCCGCCCGGACGGCGGCCGAGGCATTTGAGGCGACGTTCGGCGCGACGGTGCATCCGGCGGCGGTCACCGCCAATCGCGTGCAGTTGAGGTCGCTGGTGGTGTCGAACCTGTTGGGGCAGAACGCTCCAGTCATCGCGGCGGTCGAAGCCGAATACGAGCAGATGTGGGCCCAGGATGTGGCCGCGATGGTGGGTTATCACGCGGCGGCGTCGGCTGCCGGGGGGCAAGTGACGCCGTGGCAGCAATCACCACAGAACCTGGCCGCACAGAATTCGGCGACCTTCACCGGGACACGCATTACCCTTCCCGGTGCTGCTCCAGGGTTGTTCACCGGACACCTGACGCCCGACGAATATGCGGCCTTGAACGCCTCGATCGGTGCCAACTGGTTCCAGGGCACCACTCCGGAGGTGGTGAACTATCCGGCCGGCGCGGGCATATTCACCGGATTGAACGCCCCCACCATCAACAAGTCTTTGGCCATCGGTCAGCAGATGTTGAACACCGACATTCTCAACGCCACCGCCACGGGCCAGCCGTTCGTGGTGGCAGGGCTGTCGGAGGGCACGCTGGTCATCGACCGCGAGCTAGCCTATTTGGCCAGTGCTCCCAGCGCGCCGCCGGCGAACATGGTGACCTTCGTCGAGTTCGGCAACCCCGAGCGCGGCATCGCCGACACCTACCTGCCCGCCGGAACCAACTTCCCGCGCATCATTGGCTACACCACGGCGGCTCCGCCGGTCACCAAATACCACACCGATGTGGTGTATACGCAATACGACGGCTGGGCTGATCCTCCCGACCGGCCCTGGAACCTGCTGGCCGACCTGAATGCCGTGCAGGGTGCGATGCACATACATTCGCCCACCGCACATGCCTCGCTGTCCGGGGCGGTGATGGTCTCCTCCGAGACGAACTCGCTGGGCGGATCCACGACGACCTACATGATCCCCACCGCCACGTTGCCGTTACTGTGGCCACTGCAGCAAATGGGTGCTCCGAATTCCGTTGTCAGCTGGCTGAATACCGCGCTCACACCCATCGTCAACCAGGGATATTCGCAGTACGACCCAACAGGTGGCCCGTACTTCAGCCACGCCCACCTGGTGTGGTGAGCGCGGTCAGAATGGCGTCACGCTCTGCACGCTGACGGACATGCCGTGTCCGGTGCGGTCATTGGTGAACTTCGTGCCGTCGGAGCTGGCGACGATCGTCCAGCCCACCGCGCTGTAGGTCTGATAATCCATCGTGACCTTGCCCTCGAGCAACCCGAGATCAGCCTTCACCCAATTGAATTCGCCGTTGGCCTTGACGCTGGCGACGTGTTGGTGCTGGCCGTCCGAATCGGTGGGCCAGTTGTTCGCGGCGGTCCGGCAGGCGACCAGCTCGGCATTGATCGAACAACTGACCGCCCCGGACTTCGTTTGCACCCGCACGTACCCGCCGTCATTCGGTGTCAACGGAGTCGCCGGCGGCGCCGACGCCGTCGTCGTCGAGATCAGAGTGTAGCTCCCGGGTGTGCCGCCCGGCCCGGATCCGACCCCGGTCACAAGCACAGCTGCACCCAAAACACCAATCGGCACTAGGCTTTTCAACGCACCAACTGCCCTACTGGCCAACTGAATCCACCTCCCCCAGCCCGGACTGACAATGTTTGCCAACTCTACCTCGGGTGCACGGCGGTTGCGATGCGGTATTCCCGGACATCCGGCACCCGGCACTGCGAGACGGACTGCGGCGAGGCCGGTCTGCTGGCCGGCATCAAGCTCAAGCAGGCCGGCGTGC
>Ga0335085_10013789_pt1 | contig 11829 bp, 12 predicted proteins | sample Lox_Sample_45_FD_206712 | JGI IMG/M metagenome (GOLD analysis project Ga0335085, IMG submission 206712) | Soil microbial communities from Loxahatchee National Wildlife Refuge, Florida, United States - Lox_Sample_4.5 | ecosystem: Environmental > Terrestrial > Soil > Wetlands | place: USA...
CTCTCCATCGCTGGCACGCGTTTGTCGCCGAGCAGCCGGGCGAGCCGGTCCGAGAGCGCCATGATCGCGAGCGCCGGGTTGGCGGAGCCCTGCGTCGGGAAGACGCTGCCGTCGGCGACGAACAGGTTCGGGATGCCCCAGACGCGGTGGCTCGAGTCGACGACGCTGTCGTCCGGGCCGAAGCCCATGCGGCAGCCGCCGACGAGATGGGCATACCGGTCGATCTTCAGCGTGTCCTGCGCGCCGGCGTTCTCCCAGATCGCCTCCATCACCTTCGTCGCGTAGGCGATGTTCGCGCGGTCGTTCTCGCAGAGGCTGAAGCTGAAGACGCCCACCGGCATCCCGGATGCGTCGGTCTCCGTCCGCGAGAGCGTCACGCGGTTCTCCGCCTGCGGCAGCAGCTCGCAGAGCACGCCGAGCACCGTCCAGTGGTTGTAGTCGCGCATGTACTCGCGCAGCGACTGCCCCCAGTGCCCTTCCGCGGTCACGTGCTCGGCCCAGCCGATCGGCAGCGGCGAGATCGTCTGGATCGAGAAGCCGCGCGCGAAGCCGCGCGACTCGTCGGTCTCGTAGAACTGCTCCGACGAGATCTCCGGCGGCGGCGCCTTGTACATCCGGAGCAGCTCCGGGAACCGCGCCGCCACCTGCGTCGCGCCCTGCACCATCACGTACCGGCCGACCTGATCACTCGAGTTGCCGAGTCCCTGCGGGAAACGGGGGCATGCCGAGTTGAGCAGGAGCCGCGGCGTCTCGATCGCGTAGCCGCACACCGCCACGGCGTGCGCGCGCTGGCGGTGCTCGATCCCGTCGTGGACGTAGACGACGCCGCTGGAGTGACCGGCTTCGTCGAGCTCGATCTGCGTCACCATCGAGTCGGCCCGCACCTCGACGCCGTGCTCGATCCCGTCGGGCAGATGCGTGATCAGCGGGCTCGCCTTCGCGTTGACCTTGCAGCCTTGCAGGCAGAAGCCTCGGTAGATGCAGTGGGCGCGGTTGCCGAAGACGCCGTTCGTGATCGACACCGGCCCGACGCGCATCTCGATGCCGCAGTCCCTCGCGCCCTTCCACGCCACGAGCGCGGCGCCGCAGACGGGATGCGGCGCGTGCGGGTAGGTGTGCGGGTCGCCCCACGGCCAGGCCTGGCCCGCCACCGGGAGCTCGAGCTCGACGCGCTCGAACGACTCCTTCAGCTCCCAGTAGGAGATCGGCCAGTCGGCGCCGACCCCGTCCCGGGTCCGCACGCGGAAGTCGGACGGGTGGAGCCGTGGCACGTAGCCCGCGAAGTGCGTCATCGATCCGCCCACGCCGACCCCCGAGTTGTTCTTGCCCATCTCGATCGGGTCGGTGCCGCCGATGATGCGCGTGTCCGTCCAGTAGAGCGAGCCGGCGCCCTTCTCGTCGGAGACCCAGTCGCGGTCCGGGTCCCACAGCGGCCCCTTCTCGAGCACGACGATCCGCCAGCCGCGCCGTGCCAGGCGCTGGGCGAGCGTCAGCCCGCCGGCGCCCGCGCCGACGATCGCCAGGTCGACGGGCTCCGTCTCGCGATAGCGCGCCATCCGGTCGAGGTTCTGGAGGCCGCGCTTGTGCTTGTCGAGCAGGAACGGCGAGTCGTTGTCGCGCGGCATCTTGAGCGAGCCCTTGAGCATCAGTCGAGCCCCCGCGTCTTCGTGTCGCGCACCGGGTCGAGCTCGTACGCCTCGAGCGCCTCCCAGGTCTCCGTCTCCCCGCCCGGCAGGTGCGGGCTGCCGAAGCGCGCGTAGCCGCGCGGGTAGGCCGGGCCCGGGAAGCCGATCTCGTTCCAGGCCCACGGATGCGCGTAGTACGCCTCGCACACGTACCGCATCACGACGCTGAACGCCCGGCCGACGTTGAGCGCCGCCCAGGCCCCGCCGGTGAGCTCGCCCTTCGAGAAGCGGTGGCACAGCTCGTCCTGCTCGTGCGTCCCCAGGCGGTCGAACGTCGTGTCGCCCACGCGGCCGGCCTCCTCGTCCAAGCCCCGCGCGGCGATGCGCCAGGTGACGCCGTCGTCGGGCATGTCGAAGTAGCGGTAGCCGTCGCGCTTGCCCTCGTGGAGCTTCGCGTCGACGAACGCGAGCACGGGCAGCTTCGGCTCCTCGCCCACCTGCCCGCTCAGATGGTCGCAGAGGGCCGACAGCGTCTCCCACTCGCGCGGGTCGAAGTAGCGGCGCTCCGGCACGTCCTGCACCCGGGCCAGCACGACCTCCCGCGTCACCTCGTCCCAGTGGTCCGAGGTCTCGAGGACGTCGAAGTCGGGGTAGCGGCCGACCATGCCGGGTGTCACGCCCCGCCGCTGCCGCGGCAGGTCTTCCGGCTCGAACCGCCTCGTCACTTCTCTCGGCGGACGAGCGCGGCCATGACGCCGAAGGCGCCGACCATCGTCAGCGACCCCGGCGCGAGGAGCGGCGGCCCCATGACCAGGTTGTACGTCGGCTCGGCGAACCCGCCGGGTCGCTTCTGGACGCCGCGGACATGCGTCACGATGCCGGCGATCCCGTCGAGGGCGAACAGCGCCCCGAACAGCGGCAGCCAGCGCTTCGCCGCCTTCTCCGAGTAGAAGCCGGCGATCCCGGCCGCCGTGAGCGGCGGCGTGAGGACGATCGGCGTCCACATCCACTTGTCGCCGAAGGAGCCCTTGTAGTGCTCGAGGTACACCTCGAACGCGAGCGGCGGCGCGCTCGCGGCCGCCGCCAGCGCGAGCAGCCGCTGCATCCGCCCCTCACGGACGTTCCTCAGGAACCTCGTCGTCAAGCCGCCCACCGCTCCGCCTCCTTTCGCTTCAGCTCCAGCCCGTTGCCCGGCCGGCTGCGGTCGGGCCGAAGCTCGCCGCCGACCGGCCCGAGCACGCCGTCGAAGAGCATCGACTCGAGCCGCACGTGGTCGTGGAACCACTCGAGGTGCCGCAGCCGCGTGACCGCCGCGAGGCCGTGTGCCGAAAGCTGCGGCGCGCAGTGCCCCGAGAGATCGATGCCGGCCGACTCGCAAAGCCCGGCGACGAGCAGCAGGCCGGTGTAGCCGCCGCAGCGTGTCACGTCGGCCTGGAGGCAGTCGACCGCCCCGAGCAGGCGCCGGAACGACACCGGCACGTCGCCGTACTCACCCGCCGCGATGTCGAGCCCCGGGGGCCCCTCGTCGCGGAGGAGCCTCAGCCCCTCGACGTCCTCCGACGACACCGGCTCCTCGAACCACGTCACGCCCCACTGGCTTGCGTATCGCTCGGCCCACGCGAGCGCCTGCTTGCGGCTGTAGGCGCCGTTCGCGTCGACGAAGAGCTCGGTGTCGGCGCCGACCGCTTCACGCGCCGCGTCGAGGCGCGCCGGATCGGCGTCGGGGTCTCGTCCGACCTTGAGCTTCACCCGCGGGATTCCCTCCTCCACCCAGCCGCCGAGCTGCTCACGGACGCGGTCGAGCGTGTAGGAGGTGAAGCCGCCGCTGCCGTAGACCGGCACCGTCTCGTGGACGACGCCGAGCACCTCGGCCAGCGAGACGCCGAGGCAGCGCGCGTGGAGATCCCAGAGCGCCGTGTCGACGGCCGAGAGCGCCATGAAGCCCAGGCCGGGGCGGCCGACGTTGCGCAGGGCGGCGCTCATGCGACCCCACGTCGCGCGCACGTCGGCGGCGTCGCTGCCGCGCACGACGTCGGCGAGCTTCGACTCGACGAGCTTCCCGGCAGCCGCGTCGCAGTAGGTGTAGCCGAGGCCCGTCTCGCCGCCGCCGTGCGCCTCGACGACGACGATCGTCGACGAGTCCCACTCGAGCGTCCCGTCCGACTCGGGCTCGTCGGTCGGAATGGTGTATGCCGCGACGTCGAGCGACTCGACCGCGGCCGCAACCGCTGTCGTCATCTCCCGGGCAGGAACTCCAGGATCTTCTCCTTGAAGCTCAGCTGGATCATCCGGCGGGCGTCCGGGTCGCCGCCGATGATCGCCCTCATGAAGTTCTGGGCCTCCTGCATCGTGATGTGCGGCGGCAGCGGCGGCACCTCGGGGTCGACGATCGCCTCGACGACGCACGGCCGGTCGCACGCGAGCGCCTGGTCCCACACCTCCCCGACCAGGTCGGGGCTGTCGACGCGGAAGCCGGCGAATCCGACGAGCTCCGCGTAGCGCGCGTACGGGAAGTCGGGAAGTTCCTGCGTGCCCGGGAACCTCGGGTCGCCCTCCATCGCGCGCTGCTCCCACGTCACCTGGTTCAGGTCGTCGTTGTGGAGCACGAGGATGACGAGGCGCGGATCGCTCCAGCGCTGCCAGTAGCGCTTGACCGTCAGCAACTCGTTCATGCCGTTCATCTGGAACGCGCCGTCGCCGACCAGGGCGATCGCGACCCGGTCGGGGTGGGCGAACTTGGCGGCGATGGCGTACGGGACGCCGGGGCCCATCGTCGCAAGCGTCCCCGAGAGCGACGCCATCATCCCCCGGCGGATCTTGAGGTCGCGCGCGAACCAGTTCGCGGCCGACCCGGAGTCGGACGCCAGGATCGCCTCGTCGGGGAGGCGCGGCGAGAGCTCGGAGAACACGCGCTGCGGGTTGAGAGGGTCGGCGCCCTGCATGGCGCGGTCCTCCAGGAGCTTCCACCAGTCGCGCATCTCGCCCTCGAGCCGCTCCTGCCACGAGCGATCCTCCTTGCGCTTGAGCAGCGGCAGCAGCGCCTTCAGGGTTTCCTTCGAGTCGCCGACGAGGTTGACCTCCATCGGGTAGCGGATGCCGACCATGCGGCCGTCGATGTCGATCTGTACGCCGCGCGCCTGGCCCTCCTGCGGCAGGAACTCCGAGTACGGGAAGCTCGAGCCGACCATCAGCAGCGTGTCGCACTCCTGCATCAGCGTCCAGCTCGGCTTGGTGCCGAGGAGACCGATCGAGCCGGTGACGTAAGGCAGGTCGTCGGGAAGCGCAGCCTTCCCGAGAAGCGCCTTCGCGACCCCGGCGCCGAGCTTCTCGGCGGCCTCCTGGAGCTCCTCCTGGGCGCCGAGCGCACCCTGGCCGGCAAGGATGGCGACCTTCCGTCCTTCGTTGAGGATGTCCGCGGCCGCCTGGAGGTCGTCGCCCGACGGCACCACGACCGGCCGCGAGTACCCGACGCTGGAGTGGATCGTGCCGTGCTCGTGCGGCGGCATCTCCTGCGCCGGCATCGAGGCGAGGTCGTTCGGGATGATCACGCACGTGACGGTGCGCTGGTCGAGCGCGATCCGCACCGCTCGGTCGATCAGGTGGCGCACCTGAGACGGCTCCATCGCGATCTGCACGAACTCGTGCGCGACGTCCTTGAAGAGCGTCTGCAGGTCGACCTCCTGCTGGTAGTTGCCGCCGAGCGCCGAGCGCGCCTGCTGGCCGACGATCGCGACGACCGGCTGGTGGTCGAGCTTCGCGTCGTAGAGGCCGTTCAGGAGGTGGATCGCGCCGGGGCCCGACGTCGCCATGCAGACGCCGGCCTCGCCGGTCCACTTCGCGTGGCCGCAGGCCATGAAGGCGGCCATCTCCTCGTGACGCACCTGGATCAGCTCCGGGTCGCCGTTCGCGCGATCGAGCGCCCCGAGCAAGGCGTTGATGCCGTCACCCGGATAGCCGTAGATCCGGTGGACTCCCCATTCCTTCAATCGCTTGAGGACGAAATCAGCGACAAGCTCGGCCACGATGCTCCTTTCTCGGTTTGCCGTCTCGGTACCCGCGTGGCCCGATCGGCAACCCCAGACGCAGTCGCGCGCGCCCCCGTCTTCTGCTATTAGTAACTTTCGATACGAGTATTGACATCTCTCTATACGAGGAGGTTGGTAGGTGAACCACTTGGTGGACATCCTCGACCAGAAAGGACGGGACGTACTGCGGATCGACGCCGGTGCCTCGGTGCTCGACGCCGTCAGGCAGATGGTCGACCACAACGTCGGCTCGCTCCTCGTGGAAGACGAGGGGAAGATCTCGGCCATCGTGACCGAGCGCGACTACCTCCGCTACGTCGCGCTCGACGGGCCACCCGACCACGAGATCGCCGTGCGTGAGATCGCCTCGGCGCCGCTGATCGTCGCCGACCCCGAGATGACCGTCGACGAGTGCATGGCGCTCATGACCGAGCGCCGCATTCGCCACCTCCCCGTCTCGGCGGGCGACGAGATCGTCGGCATGATCTCGATCGGGGACGTCGTCAAGTACCAGCTCGAGCGTCACCAATCCGAGGTGAAGTACCTCAACGAGTACATCACCGCGCGCTGACTCCCGCGGGCCGGCCGAGCACGCCGACCTCCGTCTTCTCCGGGCCGGTGCGACCCGCCTCTCGCAACGCCCGCTGCGCGACCTGTGCGAGGTGCAGAGGCTCGCATGCTGGTTGACGCGTGTTTCGCGGGTCGCCGCGGGGGAAGGTACGAAACATCGTGGTTCGATGTTTTGGAGGTGTGAGATGGAGATCGGCAAGCCCAAGCGCGTCTATCGCATCGAGCCGGCGCAGGACCCGGTCCCGCGGCGGAACCTCCCGAGGGAGCCACCGCGGCCCGTGCCCGTGAAGCCGCTGCCCGCCCCCGCCAAGTGACTAGCGAGGCCGCCATAGAGCCCACGCCGGCCCCCGACTACATCGAGGCGCTCACGGCCTGGCGTGCGTGGAACGTCGTCAGATACAACGCGGGCTACCGGCTCGCGAGCGTCTTCGCGCCGATGGTCTGGCCGACCGGGGAGCGGCTCGCGGCCGCCTGCCTGCGCCAGCCGAGGCTGCTCGACCTGCTGCGGCCGGCAGAGAGCCATGAGGCTCCCGGCAGCGGCTGCGAGTGCGGGATCTACGGGACGAGCCTGCCGGCCGTCGGCGACTACCTCCTCGCCCTGGTCGGCAGGGCGGGTGCCGGGCGCGTCGTCGGCGAGGTCGCCTTGTGGGGCGAGGTGGTCGAGTGCGAGCGCGGCTTCCGCGCCTCGCTCGCCTACCCGCACCGGCTCTACGTCCCGACCGGGTGTACGCACCGCGACGGCTGGGAGGTGGCGCGCGCGCTCGCCGACTACGGCGTGCCGGTCGAGCTCGTCCCCGGCCGCGGCTCCGAGGCGATGCGCGAGCTCGAGCGCCGCCTCGCCGCGTGACCACCTGTCTCCGCGGGCCATGTCCGGGGGCCAGGCCCCTGGACAATGTCCGCGGCGGACACGTCCGGGGCCAGGCCCCTGCTTCGCGGCAACGCAGCTTCTACTGCCCCATCTTCACCCCGGGCTCCGCCCACCCGAGCTGGATCGGCTGCATCGGCTCGCGGCCCGGCACGTTCGCCGCCTTGCTCAGCTTCCCGAGCGGCAGGATCGTCCTGCCGTAGGTAGCCGACATCATCATCGCCGTCGCCGTGTACCAGGCGAACCCGGCCGAGAAGACGAGCACCCAGCCGGCGACCGTCGCCCAGCCGTGCGAGCCGTAGATCAGCGAGCCCGCGAGGATGCCGGAGCCCGCCGCAAGCGTGCTCAGCACGGCGAAGAGGCCGATGCTCTCGGCCAGCGACGCGAGCGCGCCGGACGCGGTCACGATGGCGAGCGCGAAGAACCAGTAGCCGAAGCCGGCCGAGTGGTAGGGCGCCGGCGTGGGGACCGTCCCGGTCGCCATCAGCGTGACGAGAATGCCGTCGGCGATCCAGAACGCGCCCCACATGCTGTGCATCGCCGTCGCGAGCGCGTCGCGCGCCTTGTAGGCCCACATACCGGCGAGGAACTGGCCGATGCCGCCGAAGGCGAATGCGAACGGCGCCAGCACGAGCGGCGTCGTCGTGTGGTCGCCGTACCAGCCGGCAACGTTCGCAGCGACCATGAACGTCGCGACCGCGAAGCCGTGCAGCCCCATGATCGAGGGCGCGGCGATCGGCTGCAGGAAGACGCGCGGCGGGGCGAACCCGTGGACGTTGCCGTTCCGCGCCCACTCGGTCGTCAGCTGTCGCTCCTGCATCGCTATATCCCCGCGGAGCCGGCAAAGAAACCTGAGTCCTCCGTGGTGTCAGGACTGTCAAAAGCGGGCAGACATGCTGCGATGCAACTGCCCTTGCCCTATTTCGTGATCCTTGCCGCGCTGCTCTCGATGGTGTTGCTGGGCCTCTCGCATCGCCTCGTCGACTGGCGCCAGCCGTTCCGCTCGTGCCCGTTCTGCGGCCGCGACCTCGACCGCGACTGCCGCTGCCGGCAGAAGCTGCGGTAGACGCGAGCCCAGCCGCCCGTGACGCCGGGTTCGCGCCTGCCGCCGCCCGTGCCGCACGTGCTGCGGGACTACGCACTGCTCGCCGACGGGGAGCGCGGCGGCCTCGTCGGCCCGCGCGGCGACATCTCGTGGCTCTGCTTCCCACGGTGGGACAGCCCGGCGCTCTTCTCGTCGCTGATCGGCGGCGCCGGGGCATACGAGGTCGTGCCGCGCGAGCGGTTCGTGTGGGGCGGCTACTACGAGGCCGGCTCGCTGATCTGGCGAAGCCGCTGGGTGACGCAGACCGGGGCGGTCGTGGAGTCACGCGAGGCGCTCGCCCTGCCGGCACGGCCGGACCAGGCCGTCCTGCTGCGCCGGATCGTCGCGCGAGGGGGCACCGCGCACGTCGACCTCTCGCTCAACCTGCGGGGTGACTTCGGCCGCGCCTCCCTCCGCCGGCTGACGCGTGACGGGGACGGCGCCTGGAGCGGCGAGACGGCCGGCGCGCACGTGCGCTGGCTCGGCGCCGAGAAGGCGACCGCGGTCGCGGACGGTCACGGCGGCAAGGCGCTCGTGATGTCGCTCGACCTGCCGGAGGGCGGCAGCCACGACCTCGTGCTGATCGTCGCGTCCGCCGAGGACGGTCTCGAAGCCCCGCCGGCCGACGCTGCGTGGTCCGGGACCGAGGACGCGTGGCGGGCCCGCGTTCCCGACCTCGACCTCGACGTGGGCGAGCGCGATGCCCGTCACGCGCTCGCCGTGCTCTCCGGCCTGACGAGCCTGGGCGGCGGGATGGTCGCCGCCGCGACGATGTCCCTGCCGGAGCGTGCCCGCGAGGGCCGCAACTTCGACTACCGCTACGTCTGGATCCGCGACCAGTGCTTCGCCGGGCAGGCGGTCGCGAAGGCCGGGTCGTTCGACCTTCTCGACGACGCCGTCCGGTTCGTCCACGCCGTCCTGCTCGAACACGGCGCCGAGACCAGGCCCGCCTACCGGACGACGGGCGAGAACGTGCCCGACGAGCACCACATCGGCCTCCCCGGCTACCCGGGCGGCGGCGACGTCGCCGGCAACTGGGTCAACAAGCAGTTTCAGCTCGACCTGTTCGGCGAGTCGCTGCTCCTGTTTGCGACCGCGGCCGGGCACGACCGCCTCGATGCGAGCGCCTGGCGGGCGGCCGAGATCGCCGCGGACGTCATCGCCGAGCGGTGGCGGGAGCCGGACGCTGGGATCTGGGAGCTCGAGCCGGACGAGTGGACACACAGCCGCCTGATCTGTGCCGCCGGCTTGCGGGCCATCGCCGCGTGCGACCTCGCCGGCGCGAACGCGCCGGCGTGGCTCGCGCTCGCGGAGGAGATCACCGCGCACACCTCCGCCACGGCCCTGCACCCGACCGGGCGCTGGCAGCGCTCCCCGGGCGACGACCGCATCGACGCGGCGCTCCTGCTTCCGTCGCTCCGGGGCGCCGTCCCGCCGGACGACCCACGGTCGCGGGCGACACTGGCAGCAGTCCTCGACGAGCTCGAAATGGACGGCTACGCCTACCGTTTCCGCCCGGACGCACGGCCGCTCGGCGAGGCCGAAGGCGCGTTCATCTTCTGCGGCTTCCTGCTCGCACTCGCGTTCGCCCAGCAAGGCGACGCCGTCCGCGCGGCGCGCTGGTTCGAGCGCAGCCGGGCGGCGTCGGGCCCTGCCGGGCTCCTCTCGGAGGAGTTCGACGTGACGCAGCGCCAGCTGCGCGGCAACCTGCCGCAGGCGTTCGCGCACGCCGTCCTGCTCGAGGCGGCGGTGGAGCAGCAGCGGCTCGCCGGGAGCTAACCGCCGTCGGAGGCGGCTGCTGCCCGCAGCTGCCGCTCGAACTCGACGAGAAGCTCGAGGAGCCGCTCGCGCTCGTCCTCGTGTGCCCTGAAGACGCGCGACAGCCGCCGCTCGCCCTCCTCCGTGAGGTGGAGCCGCGCGACGCGGCCGTCGCGCTCCGAGCCTTCGCGGCGGACGAGGCCCGTCTCCTCCGCGCGCTTCACGAGCTCGGTCACCGTGCTCTGCGCGAGCTCGAGGCGGTCGACCAGCTCGGTGACGGTGGCGCACTCGGTGCCGTCGGGCGCGCCCTTGATCATCAGCAGCAGCAGGTGGCGCTGCGGGGTCAGCCCGTTCGCCCGCGCAACCTGCTCGCTCGCACGCAGGAACGACCGCAGCGAGCTGCGGAAGGAGGCGACGACCATCGCCTCCTCGGCCGAGACGGGACGATCGGACGGCGCGCGAGACACGTGCGGGCGATCCTATGCAGGGCGCCCGCCGGGCGCACCCGCCCGCACGAGCTCCTCGTGTGCGTCTGCGTCCCCCGACGACGGCAGGAGCCGGAGCAGCACCTGGTCGACGACCCCGTCCCACGCCGCGACGGCGCCCGCGACCGCATCGGCATCGTCCGCCGCGACCGCCGTCTCGGCCGGAGCCGCTCCCATTCGCTCGAAGTGCGAGGCGTACGTCGCGACACCGGTGTAGCGCGCGCCTTCCGCCTCGAGCCGCTCCCGTGCGCCTGCGCCGAGCGCGACGCGCAGGTACGCGTAGAGGGGCGGCCGCGGCCGGCCGGCCTTCGCGGCGCCGTGCTCGACCCACTCCGCCGACCGGCGCGCGTGGTCCGGCGTCAGCCAGTTGAGGAGGACGCCGTCGGCCACCTCGCCCGCGACGCGGCAGGCGCCCTCCGACAGCGCCGCCATCACGACGCGGCAGCCGAGGCGAAGCCGGAGCTCGGCGGCCCCCTCCCGCGCCAGCCGGTAGGCGCCGGGCCCGGCGGTGCCGATCCCGAGCAGCAGGCGCTCGACCGGCAGGGCGACCTCCTCGACGACGGCGACGACGCTCTCGACGGGCCGAAGGTGGATCGGCACGACACCGACGCCCAGGTCGATCCGGCTCGTCGCCCCGGCGGCCGGCTCGAGCCCCGCCACGCCGTCGCGCTGCCCCGGGTGGTTGAGCCAGAACGACCGGTAGCCGAGCTCCTCCGCGAGCGCCGCGGTCGCGGCGACCACCTCCGGCGCCGTCCCGGCCGCCAGCGCGACACCCCTCTCTGTCACCGGCACAGGATCACACGTCTGGACCAGGCACCGCGCGGGTACCGGTGGCTCGATGGCCACGAGAACCGCAGGCGCCCGTGGCCTCGACGTGCCGGCCCAGGTGCGCCGATGGACCGGCCTCTGGACGGGGCTCTTCGGCAAGCACGAGCTGCTGAGCTACGCGAGCTCGATCGCCCGCAGCATGCTCGTCGCCGCCGTCGCGGTAGCCCTTCTGCTGCTCGGACTCGCGGGTGCGACCGGGCGCCGGGACCTCTGGAACTCGCATCTCGGGCCGCAGATCCACAAGCGCTTCCTGCCGGACGTGTACGCCGGCGCGAACGAGACCGTGCAGCACATCTTCCATGCGAACTCTCCCGGCCTGATCGTCTCCGCGGCGCTGCTCACGGTCTGGGAGACGTCCGGCTCCGTCCGCGGCGTGACCGGCGCCCTGAACCGGATCTACGAGTGCAAGGAGACGAGGAGCTGGAAGGTCCGCTACCCGATCTCGATCGCGCTCGCGTTCGTCGTCGTCCTCGCGCTCGTGACGGCGCTGCTGCTCGTGATGGCGGTGGGCGGCGCCGTCCACGGGGCGGCGTCGGTGCCGTTTGCGATCCTGAGGGCGAGAGCGGTGGCGCTGATCGGCCTTGCCTTC
>Ga0335085_10013790_pt1 | contig 11829 bp, 8 predicted proteins | sample Lox_Sample_45_FD_206712 | JGI IMG/M metagenome (GOLD analysis project Ga0335085, IMG submission 206712) | Soil microbial communities from Loxahatchee National Wildlife Refuge, Florida, United States - Lox_Sample_4.5 | ecosystem: Environmental > Terrestrial > Soil > Wetlands | place: USA: Florida...
CGCCGCGGGCGGGTGGATCGGTCTCGATGCCCAGGGCCGTTTTGTCTGGAGTGCACCGATCGCTTGGGGGAGGTTGGCCGATCTGCCGCGTGACACGGTCCGCCATACTACCGCACTCATTCGAACGAACGCGCGAGGGCGGTCGTTCGACACGCTCGCGACGGTTCGCATTGGCGCCGTCTATCCAACGGGCTCCTTGATCTTGAACCCGCTCCAAGCCGTGGACGACTGGGCCTTGCTGACCGACGGAAGCGTTGCTGTCCTGCGGGAATACGATTTCCACGTCGACTTCATCAGCCTCGATGGCCTCACACGGAGCACCGCTCGTGTGCCCTTTGAGTGGCAGCGCCTGACGGACAGCGCCAAACGCGTCTTGACGGATTCCGCCAGATCATATGCACTCGCTCACCCGGTACTTTACGTCCCGCGCGACTCAATGGCCCCAGGCGAGTTCTTCGGTCGGGGCCAGATCGCGGAGCGGTTTCGGCGCGTGATGGATGTGGTACCGGATTCAATCCTTCCGGATTACGTCCCCCCGTTTGCGGGCCACACGGCGCTGGGTGACGCCGACATGCATGTTTGGGTTCAGGTTCGATCCTGGTCGATTAGCCAGCTAACGGATTCCGCGCGCCTTTCGGTGAGTGGGCGGGGGGCGCATCCGCCGCCACCCGACCCGGCGGTGGGAGGCTTCGTGTATGACGTGATCGACACCACGGGCACGCTCATCGACCGGGTGCAGATCCCGGGCGGCACGATCATCGTCGGCTTTGGACCGGGCGTCGTATATCTGGCGTCTCGCGAGGCTGACGGGTACCACCTGGTGCGGGCGCGCGTGCGGTGACCGGTTTCAAGATTCGACGCCGCGCAGCAAACCAAAACTGGGGAGCGCTACCACCGATCGCCGCTGTGTGGAGGCGTACGATGATCAGTGTATCTGGCAGCCCAGCAACTGCGGGGATTTCCATCCGTATCGGGTAGCATGTCATTCGTGGGTGTATGGCCCGGCGGATAACTATTGCCCATTCATCAAATAGTAGCGCTGCGAAATCGAGAGAGTGCAAATTGACCCGGTTTCATCAGCGCGATACTCGCCCCAGCTTTGCGATGGCGGCAGTTACCCTCCGAGTACGGATCGCCGCCTGACTGCTCTTTTGCGCACCTATTGACAAAACCTCGCCGCCGCTGGGTGCGAACAGCTCCAGCTGGCGGAGATGGGAGAACATCGCTATACACCCGTTCCTGGAATGCGAAACCATCAGGACCCTCTTGGCACTTCGGATGTGGGCATTCACGGAGGCTCCCCGCGGCGACGAGCCGTGCGAAGCGCGCACCTCCCTTCAATTCGCGAGCGCCGCATGTCGAGCCGGTACTTCTGGGAGGGCAGCCTCCTGACTCACACGCCTGGCCTGGCGGTCGGGCTCTTTGTGACGGCGGCCGCGGTGGGCGCACAGGTGTCGCGCCAAGCGATTCCGGTCCTGCGTCCGTTGGGCCCGATTATCGCAAGGACCAGCGAGCCGATCCAGCGGGTGTCCCAGCTTCGCGTCCTGAGCGACGGCCGAATCCTTGTGAACGACAACGCTCGCCTTCGGGTGCTGCTTTTTGATAGCTCGCTCGCGCATGCGAGGTCGATCATCGATACGACGGGCGCCACACGGAAGGCTTATGGTGACCACTCCGGCGCTCTCTTCCCATACACGGGCGACTCGTCGCTCTTCCTCGACCAGACCTCTGCCGCGCTCCTCGTCGTCGATCCCGCGGGCGCGCTCGGTCGGATTCTTGCCGCGCCTCCCAACCCGCTCCAGCCGCGATTCCCCTCGGTGTACCTGACGAATCCGCTCGTGAGCTTCGATCGTCAGGGCCACTTCGTCTTTGAACAAGCGCGCGGCATCGTTCGTCGTGACCTGGCCGGCCTGGCGCTTCCGGTCGCGGGCGGCGTCGCGCCCGACACGGTCCCCCTCGTCCGGATAGGACTCCTGACACGACGTGAGGATACGATCGCATTGCTGACCGTGAGCGCCAGCTTTGCCGCAACCGCACAGCGCATCCCCGTCGCGAACCCGCTGCCCGAGGCGGACCAGTGGACCATGTTGAAGGATGGAACCGTGGCGATCGTCCGAGCGCACGATTATCACATCGACTGGGTCGCGCCAAACGGCACAGTCGCTTCGTCTCCACCCATTGCGCACGAGTGGATCCATCTCACGGACAGCCTCAAGGCTGCCATTCTCGACTCGGCGCGAAGGGCTGACTCGCTCAGCGCGCAGGCGGTCATTGATTCTCAAGGCGGAATCGACGCGATGGTCAAGGCGCGCCTGGCTGCCGCGCCTTCGCGAGCCGGGCAGCCGCCACGCACCAGCTCACAGTTGGCCGCGAGCATCCTGTCGACGCTGTCCGGTCCCTGGGTGCCGCCTTGGGCGTTACCCGACTACGTGCCTCCCTTCGCCCCCGCATCAGGCCCGGCTGATCGACCGGTCAAGGCGGACGCTGATGATGAGGTGTGGATTCGCGTGAGGCTGCCGGGTACCCAAGGAGGGACGGAGGTCTATGACGTCGTGAACCGGCAGGGCGTCCTCACCGATCGCATCCGGCTCCCAGGTGAGACGTGGATCGTCGGGTTCGGACCTGGCGTCGTGTATCTCGCGGCGCGCGAGGGCGCCGGCATTCAGGTGGCACGCGCGCGGATCAGGTAAATCCTCCTAGAGCCGCGGGCCGGTGTCAGCGGATGCGAGCGCGCGCGAGCCGGTACCCCGCGCCCTCGCGCGCGATGAGATAGACGACCCCCGGCCCGAATCCGACCAGATCGGTACCGCCCGGGATTTGCACGCGGTCCACGAGCGCTCCGGCGCGATTCACGACGTCGAACACCGCTCCGCCTTCAAACCGCTTCGCCTCCACCGAGCGGATCCAGAGATTGCCCTCGGCGTCCGCCCGTACCGGCGGCGAGTGGGTGGAGTCGGTCGTGAGGAACGGAGGAAGGTAGTCGGGAAGCGAGCTCGGGTCGGGATAGTGTGGCGGGTAGCCCACCATTTCGATGAGCCGCATGGGCGCCCCGTTCATCCCCATGAGGTGACAGCTCGAGGTGCCCGAGAGGTCACCCGCCTGCGCCCTGGTCGGCATGCCGCGCAATGCGCGAATCCGCTCGTCGGTCAACGAGTCGGCGATCCGGGCGGAATCGAGCAGCGCGACGCGCATGCTGTCGGTGAGCCGGACCCACGCGTGGGGAATGCGCGGCGACGAGCTCCGCGCGCCGTCGGGCGAAATCCAATCGATGTGATAATCGTATGCGCGAACGATCGCGATCGTTCCGTCGTTCATGACCGTCCACGCGTCCAGGAGCGGGAGCGGGTTCTCCAGGTTGGTCACCTTGATGCAATTGGGCGTCGATGCGGTCTCGAAGACGCTGGCGCCCGCGCCCCGGAGCCGCGCCACCGTGTCGACACGCCGCGTGGCCAGGTCGACGCGTGTGAGCACGGCCGAATCGCGATCCATTGCCGTGTCGGCCTCTTTCGCGAGGGGCAATGCGGGAAATGGGTCCGCCGCGTTCCATCTGGAAACGAGGTGGCCCACGCCGTCAAAGGCGACACCGTACGACGCGTCCCTCATATAGAACAATCCGCCGCCCATGCCCTTGGGCGCGGCCGTGACACGGCCCAGGGTCCCATTGGGATCGACCACCACGAGCGCCAACGAGCCCACGTCCGCAAGCAGCGAGGAGTCCCCGTAGTACGCGAAGAGCGGCATGCCCTGCGCGCCATACGCGCGGGGCGTCTCGCTGTCCGCGACGACGTCGAACGCGGCCAGCGACGAATCGAACAGCACGATGCGATGCGCGGCCGGGTCATTCATGAGCACACGCCCATCGCTCAACGGGCGAATCTGCCCCGCGGAACGAATCGGGTCCTTGGTCTGTGCCACGATCGGCCCCAGCGGGCGAATGGCGGGAATCGCCGGCGAGAGAGCTCGGTCGAAGCGAGCCCTCGCGGCCGCGGGGAACGCGCGCGCCGCGGTTCCGCCGCCGACGGCGCCGCCCGAAAGGGAAGCCCCCGCGCCGACCGGCTTGACGGTGAACTGGTACGTGGCTCTCACCGTTGCGCGCGCGCCGTCCAGCGCCGCCGCGGCGGCGGCGGGCGTCGACCTGCCCGCGACGAAATGCGATACCGCTTGTGCGCCGAAGATGCCGGTTGACCCGCCGCCGGGTCCGCCGGTCAAGAAGTCAACCCGCCGGTCGAGCTGCAGCGAGTCGCCGGCTACGGTTCCCCCAAAGCTGACCGCTCGGAAGCCGTCGGGACTCGTGACCCGGAACCAGACCGAGTCGCCCCGGACCGTCCCCTGTGTGACCTCGGCTGGTCCACGCTCACCGCCCGCCTGCCGGACCGTCCCGCTGACGGTTCCACCCGTTTGGGCCAGCTCGATTACCCATGGACCGTAGGCCGCGTCGGCGTCCATCCACGTTCCGCTCGCGTCGACGTCGGGACGGCGAGGCGTCGGACGGGGCTTGATGGGGCCCGCCGGGGCTCGACGGGTGCCCTGCCTCGGCGGGTTGTCGGCATGGAGTGCGCGCCACGGCAGCGGCATGACGCTCGCCTGAAGAGGCGCCAGCGGTACGGGACGGGGCGTGCGTTCGCGGGCATGAGAGAGCGCTATCGGCGCGGGTCGCGGCGCTTCGACCGCGGCCGTCATCGCCAGAACGGCCACGAGCGCGAACGGCGCGGCCGCCACGAGCGGACGCCGGGGTCGCCGGTCGCTCATGGCCGTGATCCGCCGCTCCAACAGCGACTGGCGCTGCGCGAAGGCGGCGGCCCACGACACGGGCGCGTTGGCGTGTCCACCCACCGCGACGAGCAGCCGCGCGTAATCCCGCGGGACGACCGCGCCGCGCAGCACGCGCGCGTCGCAGTCGATCTCGATCGCCGACCGCAGCCGGCCGAGCTGCCACCAGATCATCGGGTTCCAGGGCGCCACCAATCCGGCGACCGCGCCGAGCGCGAGCAGCCGCGGATCGCGCGCCCGGGCGTGCTCGCGTTCGTGGGCCAGCATGAGATCGCGGGAGGCGCGATCGAGTTGCAGCGTCCACTCCGGAATCACGACCCGCATCCGGAGCACCCCAAACACGGCGGGCCCCGTGGCCGACGAAACCAGAACCGGGACGTCGCGCATGTCGCCGACGTCGTCGAACGTGGCGGGTTGCCAGTCGCGCATCTGCCGCCGAAGAGTCGCGAGCGAGTGGCCGATGAGGAACGCCACGGCGCACGAGGCCAGGATCCATAGCCCGATCAGCGCGGGGTCGAGGCGCGCGGCGCGGGTTTCGGCGTTCGACAGCGTAGCCGCCAAGGCGGTCAGGCCGGAGGGCGCGCGCGATGGCGTGGGGAGAGGCCGCGGCCGGCTCGAGGGCGGCGGGCCGGCGGGTGTACGCGCGGCGGCCCCCTGCGATCGGGTTGGCGTGTCGCTCTGCGGCCTCGGCCCGGTCGGCACCGGTGCGGGGGTTGCGGCTCCGGTCGTGGAACGTCGCGCGACCCCTGCCCGATCCGGGGCCAACAGCGGCGCGACGACCCGGACCGGTTCATCACGCGGGGCCGGGGCCGGCCTGAGGGCGGTCGCGATCGGAATGACGCACGTCGCGCCGATTCCCGCGATCCAGCCCCATCGGGTGGCAAGGCCGCAACAGCGGGCCACCCGCTCGATGGCGAGCGCGAACGCGGCCGAGAGCACGCCCAATACCATCGCGTACAGCATCCAGGCCGCCATCATATGGTCACGACCGCGATCCCGCGTCCGCCAGTGCCAAGGCCATGCGCCCTCCCCGGGGTCGCGCGATGAGGCCCAACAGTATTAGGTGGCTAGTAGTTTACCGGCGCCGGGACGCGGTGTCAACGAGCGGGGAGTACCCGCCCGGACATTGCCGATTGCACCAAGTCGGCGGCCGGGGTGGGATTGCGTGGCGGCGACCCCAATAGAATACTGCACGACTCGATTGTGGACTGTCCCCGCGCGCCCGACACCCGTGCGCCACGTGTCCTCCGCCGGCGGCCCGTGCGCGCGGAGCGTCGCGCGGCGGGGTATGACACCGGACGGCCCGGTCGCCGACATTCAAACGCTGACGGTGCGAGGTGGAATCGTGAAAACCGCAGATCGCGAGGTTCAGGCCATGCCGGACCGCCGGACCCGCCGCGCGCGTCTCCGCGTCGCGCTCGCCGCCCTCGCCGCCCTTGGCGCGATCGCCGCCTTCCCGAGCGCCCGCGCGGTCGCGCAGAGCATCCCCGACCATCTCACCGACCAGCAGTTCTGGACGATGATCGCCGACTTCTCGGAGCCCAACGGGTATTTCCACTCGGACAACCTCGTGTCGAACGAGACGGCGTTTCAGTGGGTGATCCCGGCGTTGCAGCGGACCATCCAGCCCGGCGGCGTCTACCTGGGCGTCGGGCCCGATCAGAACTTCACCTACATCGCGGCGCTCAAGCCGCGGATCTCGTTCATCGTCGACATCCGCCGCGGGGACCTGCAAGAGCTGCTCATGTACAAAGCGCTCATTGCCCTCGCGGCCGACCGCGCCGACTTCCTCTCGTTGCTCTTTTCGCGGCCGCGGCCGCCGGGACTCGATACGGCGTCGACGGCCGACGCCATCCTCACCGCGCTCTACACGCGGTCCGCGCCCGACCGCGCCATGTACGCGAAGACCTTGGCCGCCATCAAGGATCAGCTCGTGAACGTCCATGGGTGGACGCTCACCGCCGAGGATGCCGAGGGCATCGAGTACGTCTTCAACGCGTTCTATGCAGCGGGACCGTGGCTGACCTACACGAACAACGGGGGCGGGGGTCTGCCGGGCATGCCCGGCTACGCCGACCTCCAGATGGAGAGCGACGGGCTCGGCGTGCAACGGTCGTACACGGCCACGGAGGCCAATTTCCGGACGCTCAAGGATCTCGAGGCGCGGAACCTGATCGTGCCCCTCGTGGGCAACTTCGCGGGACCCAAGGCGCTCCGCGCGGTGGCGCAGTACCTCGTGACCACCCACGCGACCGTCTCCGCCATCTATGTCTCGAACGTGGAGCAGTATCTGTTCATGCAGGGCGACGACTGGAGCCGCTACTACACCAACGTGGCGACGCTCCCGATCGACTCGGCCAGCGTGTTCATCCGCTCCATTCCGGCCGGGATGGGCGGGCCGATCCAATATCGCGGCCAGGCGTCGTCGGCTCTCTGCTCCGTGGCGGCGCTGGACAAGGCGTTCGCGGCCGGCGCGATTCGCGGATACTATGATGTGATCCAGATGTGCCGGTGAGCGGTCCGAGGTGACGGCAGGTATGGAATCTCCCGATCAAGATCGGCTCGCCCGGCTCGAAGGCGAGATCGCGGCCATCCGCCAGGAAATCGCGGTGCTGCGGGGCGCGCTGCGTTACCAGCAGCGGGGCGCCGCGGCCGCTTCGCTCGAACCGCCGGCCCTTGGCGTGATTCCGGCCGCGAAGCCCGCCGAGCCCGGGCCGCGTGCGGTGCCCGACCATGCCGCGAGCCCGGCACGGCTCTCGTTCGAGGAGGTGGTGGGCCGCTACGGGACGCTTGCCGTCGGCACCATCACCGTGCTGGTCGGGGTCGGCGTCTTCATCAATTGGGCCGTGGCCCGCGGCCTGCTCGGCCCCGAAGTGCGCGTGGCCTTGGGCGCGCTGGGAGCCGTCGGCCTCGCGGCTCTGGGCGGCTGGCTCCGGGTGCGCGGCACGCGCGAGTTCGGCAACGTGCTCCTCGCCCTCGCGCTGGCGGTCGGACAGGTCGTGTGTTGGGGGGCTGGGCCGCACCTGCATCTGGTGCCGCCGCCGGCCGCGCTGGCCGCCGCCGTCATCGGATCGGCCCTCCTGGCCGAGTTCGCGCTGCGGCACGAGGAGGAGGCGCTGTGCGCGGTGGGGTTCGGCGGCGCGGCCCTGGCCCCGTTCGTCACGTCGGGGTCGACCGACCACCCGCTCGCGGTGCCCGCGTACGGGCTCGCGATCATCGTGTTCGCGCAAGCGGCCATCGGTGAGCGTTCGTGGATGATCGTCCGGCGCGTGATCGTGGCCGCGCTCGCGTTGTTCGAGGTCGCCACGGTGGCGCGGGTGTGGGGGCGAGGGGCCGGCGATTCGATCGTCGTCCGGCTCGCCCCGTTGGTGTTCCCGCTGGCGGTGTCGCTGGCGGCCGCGATCGGCGTGCACGCGCGGCACCGCCGCTATTTCGTGCGGGTGGCGGCGCTCGCGTCGATTCTGGCCGCGTTCGCGTACGTGCGGCCGGACCCGGCGTGGGGCGGGTGGGCCATCGGCGTGCTGGCACTGACCGCGGTGACGACGGCGATCGTATTGGACCTGTCTCCGGCGCCCGATCCCGTCGAGCCGGCCGCCGGTGCGTCGCGCGACGCGGGCGAGGAGGCGGCGGTGGACGGCGCGATCTTGCCGCTCGGGTTCCTCCTGGCCGCGATCATAGGAGCGGGCGGGTTCGGGTCGCCGCTCGCGGTCGGCTTGACCGCCGGGTGGGCGCTGCTCGCGCTCTTCGCCGTTTGGCACACGCGCGCGGGATTGGAAACGGAATGGTATGCGTGGACGGCGACGATCGCGCTCGTGTGCGTGGCGCCCGCCGCGTTCGAGGCGCATCGCCCCGCCGTGCTGTTCGCGCTGGTGGTGGTCGGGACGGTCCTCGCGGCGGTTGGTCGAGCGATGCCTCGAGGAGCGTTTGCGGCCGGGAGCAGATTGGCGATGGCGGTCGCGGGCGCCGGTTCGGTCGCGGACCTGGCCGCCCGCGCGCCGTTTGTCTATCAGCCGTTCGGCACGGGGCCGTCGCTGGAGGCGGCGGTCGCCGTCGCGGGCTGGGGATTGGTGCTCGCGATCGGTGAGGCGGCGACCACGGCCGCGGCCGAACGCGTCCGGTGGCGCGCGATCGCCTGGATCGGGCTGGCGGCGACGGCGTTTGTCTGGGGTCGGGAGGAGTTGGCCGGCGCGTGGTCCGCGACCTCGGCGACCACCTCGTTGGTGGCGTATTACGGTTTGGCGGGAGCCCTGGCGATCTGGGTCGGCGGTCGGGTGCGGCAGCGGGCGGTCCGGCTCGTCGGCTTGGGACTCACGTTGTTGGCCGCGGGCAAGACGTTCGTCGAGGCGTTTCAGGTGCCCAGCGTCGCGGTGCGCGTGGGGCTGTTCTTCCTGGTGAGCGCCTTCTTGATCGGCGTGGCGTACTGGTATCGGCGCGAGGCGGCGGTCGACGTCTGAGGCCGGCGTCCTCTCGGCTTGCTTCGCGCTTGACATGCACCGAGCATGCTTGCATGCTGGATGCATGGCCAAGACGCTCCAGGTTCGTCACGTGCCGGATGCGTTGCATCGGCGTCTCAAGGTTCGCGCAACGAGTCAGGGAAAAACGCTCACGATGTACGTGCTCGAAATCCTGAAGCGGGCGGACGAGCAACCGACCATCGAGCAGTGGCTTGCCGACCTTCGAACGCAACCGACCACGACGCTCAAGACCGCTCCGGCGGACCTGATTCGCGCGGCCAGACGAGCCAGGTGATCGTCGTCGACGCTTCGGCGATGGTCGAGCTGGTCCTTCGCACCGCCAAGGGACGCCGCGTCGCCGATCGCTTGAAAGATGACGGCGGCCCCTGCCTTGCTCCGCACCTCGTTGATCCGGAAGTGCTGCAGGTGCTATGCGAACTCGTCCGACGACGGGAGATCACCGTCGAGCGCGCGGAGACAGCCCAGGCCTCCTTCGCGGCGTTTCCCCTCAACCGCATTCCCCATGACGTGCTCATGAATCGAATGTGGGCGCTCCGCGACAACTTCACGGCGTACGACGCGACCTACGTCGCTATCGCCGAGTTGCGCGACTGCGCTCTGGTCACCTGCGATGGGCGGTTGTCGCGCGCCTCGGGCCACCGGGCCAGAATCGAACTTGTCTGATACCGCTCCTCCCCAATCCGTGGGGCGAGGGTTGGTAGTGGGCTGGCCCACGACCCGAGGGTTCAGGGCCCGCACCGACCTCGGGCTGGATCTACATTTCAGCACGTGCTCCGTCGTTCTTCCCTGACCGGTCTCATGCGCCCCTTGGCACTGCCCGTCCTGCTCCTGCCCCTGTTTGTCGGCTGCTCGCTCCTGCCGCAGCGGGCCAAGACCGACTTCAACGGGCAAGAGGCCCTGGCCTACGCCCAGGACCAGGTGAATTTCGGTCCGCGCGTGCCCGGCACACCGGCCCACGAGAAGGCCGGGGATTGGATCATCGCGCAGATGAAGGCGCGGGCCGATACGGTCATCGTTCAGAGTTTCACGTACCACACCGCCGACGGCCGCTCGATTCCGATGCGAAACATCCTGGCGCGCTTCCGGCCGGCCGACCAGAACCGCGTGCTCTACGTGACGCATTGGGACACGCGACCCAAAGCGGACCAGGATCTGAATTTCGCCAAGCGCGAGCAATCATTCGACGCCGCGAACGACGGGGCCTCGGGGGTCGGGCTGTTCGTGGCGCTGGGCGACGCGCTCAAGAAGAAGCCGCCGACGGTCGGGGTCGATCTGCTGTTCGTCGACGGCGAGGATTGGGGCGACTTCAACAAGTTCTACGCCGACACCATGCGCTCGCCCGAGGTGTTGATCGGCTCGACGTATTTCGCCAACCACCTCCCGGCGCCGGGGTACAAACCGCTGTTCGGCGTGCTGTTCGATATGATCGGCGACGCGAACCTGCACATCGAACAGGAAGGCAACTCGCTGAACGCGGCGCCCGAAGTCGTCGTGCGGGTGTGGCAGACGGCGGCCGACCTCGGCTACTCCCAGTATTTCATCTCCAAGGTCGGGGACACGATGACGGACGACCACGTGCCGCTCATCAAGCAGGCCGGGATTCGCATCATCGACGTCATCAGCTGGCCGTTCCAGGGCACCGGCCCCGGCGGCGAGGTGATCAACTACCACCACACGTCCATGGACACCATGGACAAGATCTCCGCGCACAGCCTGCAGGTGGTCGGCGACGTGGCGTTGACGCTGGTCCGTCCTTCGTAGTCCGCCGGCGCAATACGATGCGCCGTCCCGCAATGGCGTGATGCCGTCCCCACCGTGCGCCGCCCCTATCCTCGGCGCATGTCAAAGTCGGAGCGAAACGCGCTCACGATCCTCGTCGCGATCGTGGTCTTGGGAATCGGGACCCGTTCGTGGCGCGCCTACTGTGGAACGGCTTCCGCGGGCGCCAGCGGGTCCAACACGGGCGCGCTCCGCCAGATCGAGGCAGTCGACTCGGTCCGCGACGCGGGCGGCAGGAGCACGACGGGGAGAGGGGGGCGGGGAGGGGTTGGAGGCGGTCGCGGCGCTGGCGGTGGAGGTGGCGGTCGTGGCTCCCGCGGACGCGGTCAGCCCAAGGCGGCGATAACCCCAGCGACGCCGATCCTGGCGTTCCGGGGCAAGCTCGACGTGGACACCGCGACGGTCGAGCAGCTCGAGCAGATCCTCGGATTGGGACCGACCCTGGCGGGGCGGATCGTGACCGACCGGATCGGGCACGGGGCGTTCGGCTGCCTGGCTCAGCTCCGACTGGTGCAAGGGGTCGGGCCGGCGGTCATGCGCCGGATCGACTCACTGGTCACGTTCTCGGGTCTCCCGCGGTCGACGGGGCCGTGCCAGCGCTGACCGCCGCCGAGCGAGGTCGCGAAGCGCGACGTCGCTTCGCGCGAGGTCGCCTACGGGGTGCGGTTCCCGGGGCCCGTTCCGCCCTTGCCGCGATCGCCCCACGCCGCCCCGGTCCAGATCTGAACGAATCCGCACGGCGGCGGCCGGTTGTCGTCCGGATCGAGGGCGGTCGTGCCGAAGTCCAGATTGTCCTGCGCGAGGA
>Ga0335085_10013791_pt1 | contig 11827 bp, 10 predicted proteins | sample Lox_Sample_45_FD_206712 | JGI IMG/M metagenome (GOLD analysis project Ga0335085, IMG submission 206712) | Soil microbial communities from Loxahatchee National Wildlife Refuge, Florida, United States - Lox_Sample_4.5 | ecosystem: Environmental > Terrestrial > Soil > Wetlands | place: USA...
ATCACGCCAGTCCCTCGGGGACACCCTCGGCAGAGACGCTCGGCGTGAACTTCGCGAAAAAGAACGGCATCACCGGCGAAGATGCCGCCGCGCTGGCCGCCCTGCGCAGGTTGCCCGCCGACACCGTAGTCGACCGTCTCAACATGGCCAGCATGTTCGGAGCGCAATCCACTTACGCCGGCCCCATGATCGACGGCAAAGTCGTGGTGGATACCCCCGAAGCGGTTTATAAAGCCGGCAAAGGCGCGAAAGTGCCGTTTCTCATCGGAGCCAATAGCGCCGACATCGGCTTCAACCAGGCAAAGAACATGGATGAGCTGCTCGCCCGCTTCGGCCCCGACCGCGACAAGGCAAAAGCTGCCTTCGACCCCGACAACACCGGCAACGTAGGCGTTGCGGGCACGGCCGTCTCGGCCATTCAGATCATGATCGAGCCCGCCCGCTTCATGGCCCGCGCGCTCGCCGCGCTAGGCCAGCCGGTCTACGAATACCGCTTCTCCTACGTCGCCGAATCCATGCGCAAGCAATGGAAAGGAGCCCCGCACGCGACAGAGATCCCGTTTGTCTTCGACACCGTGGCCGCGCGTTACGAGAAGGCTCTCGCGAAGGACGACGAAGCCACAGCCCAGGCCGCGAACGCCTACTGGGTGAACTTCGGAAAAACCGGAAACCCTAATGGAACCGGCCTCGCAAAGTGGCCCGCTTACAAAGCCGCTACCGATCAGCTCATGGACTTTACAGAAAAGGGCCCCGTCGCCGGCCCCGACCCCTGGAAGACCCGCCTCGACCTCGTGGAAGCGATGGTCGAGCGCCCGAAGAAGTAGAACGACCGCCGGGAGGTAGCGGCCCGCCCTCTACCTCCCCTTACTCCCTCTGCTTATTCCGCCGGCTCAATCACCGCCGACATCGATCCCTTCGACCGCTCCATCCGCCAGTCAGCCCCATACGCGTGAATCTGATCGCGGGCAAACTCGGCGGCGGGAAGCTCACAGGTGATCACCGGCGTTCGGCCTGTCGTGTCCACCTCGACAGCGTGGCGATAGGCGTCCACCGCCGACATGCAGAAGAGCTTCACGAGCATCTCCACCACGTAGTCGTATGTGTGATCGTCGTCGTCCAGCAGGACGACGCGATACAGAGGTACGTGTTCTTCCTGTTCGGTGCTTTCCGTGTGCGGAGCTTCAATAGGCTGCGCCATGCACTTCCGCGGTCAGGCGGCCTTGGAAGCAGCGAAGATAAGGGCCACCAGATTCCACGCAACCAGTATCGCGAACATCACGTTGATCCGCATCAGCAGCCGCTCGCGCCCGCGCCGCCAGCAAAACAAACCCAATCCCAGGGCGAGGACCTTAACCGCGAGCAGTGCTGTGAGCGGATCGGGCGCCGAGTAGAGCGCCAGCCGGACCAGCGGGTTGGCCTCCTGGACGCCATGCAGAAGAAAGGCGATTGTTGTAAGAAAATCAAGGACTTGTAGATATGAAAACTGCACCAGTTGCTGGTTCACTCGATGTGCTCCGCCGATGCGGCTGTCTCAGATGACTGCCCTAAGCCACTTTAGTAGATCTCTTAGAATGTGTAAACGCTCCACAGTAGTATTACCCGATAGCCCGTACCATTGTGACTCGCCAGCGCACCTTACAGGACCGGGGTGGCTGAAGAGCACCACCCGGCTGTATGCAACCAGCAGCCTTCGGCCTACGTCATTGATTCTGCGGAACCTTTCCATGGAACCAGACCTGCACTATGGTAGCGGAAGCCTGTGGAAACAGGCGCAGGCGAGAATTTTATGAAAGCTCTGAACACAACAATCCTTGGCATCGCGATGGCGTTTGGCGCCCTTGCGCTCTATGCTCAGGCCCCTTCGACGGACGCCGCCGCGCAACAGCAGTCCGGCCAGTGGCGAAAGGTGGGCTCTGCGCCCGCCGCTCAACCCGCCGACACCGTCGGGAACCAGACCTTATCCGCACCCGATGGCGATCAGGCCGGTCCTCCGCCTCCCGAGGACGAACAGGATCAAGCTCCACCGCCCCCCGAAAACCACGGCTGGCAGTCCAGTGGCGGCCCCGCGCCGCAGCAGCAGGGTGGCTGGACGCGCTTCGGTGGCACCCAGCAGCAGCCTCCTCCGCCCCGTAAGCCGATGCCGGCGTCCATCACACTTCCGGCCGGCACATGGGTCTCGTTCCGCGTGAACCAGCCGATCTCGAGCGACCACAGCCAGCAGGGCGATGCCTTCATGGGCACGCTCGCCGAGCCGCTGGTTTCAAACGGAATTGTGATCGCGCGCCGCGGCCAGACGGTGGAGGGCCGCGTGACCCTGGCGCAGAAGGCCGGGCGCGTTTCGGGCACCTCGAAACTCGGCGTTGAGATCACTGAGATCGGCATCGCCGACGGTCAGCAAATCAATGTGCATACCCAGATGGTGGAGCGGCGTGGCGACACATCCTACGGACGCGACGCTACCGCGATCGGCGCCACCACCGCAACCGGCGCAATCATCGGCGCAGGCGTGAACGACGGTGTCGGCGCAGGCGTCGGAGCAGCTGCCGGACTGGTGGCTTCCACTGTGGGCGTGCTGCTCACACGCGGCAAGCCGACCGTCCTCTACCCCGAGCAGGTGCTCACTTTCCGGCTGATCGATCCTGTGACCGTCAAAGCCGACTTCAACAATGAAGCGTTCCAGCCCGTTTCACAGCAGGATTACGAGCGGTCGTCCCTGCGCGCCTACGGTCCGCGACCCGCTCCAAGCCTCTACGGCGGCTATTACGGCTATGGTTACGGCTACCCGTATCCTTACTACGGTCCGTATTACTACGGCGCGTATTATCCGTGGTTCTGGGGCCCGAGTTTCGGCGTCCGCATCTATGGCGGAGGCTTCTACCGCGGCGGCTACCACGGTGGTTATCACGGCGGTGGCGGTCACCACCGCTAATCAGACTTGAGCGACCCGGACTGCGCGATGGGCTCCGGGTCGCCCTCATTCGAACGTGAGATAGCGCCCAAAGAACGGCAGCATCTCCGTGGCCACCCTGCCATCCAGCGTCCAGTTCTTCACTCCCGGAACCGCGTTGTACTCCTCGGCTTCGTGATCGATTCCCAGCTCGTCCAGCCTGCGCGTGAACGCCTCGTTGGCGAAGACGTGGTCCTGATTTGAGTCGTAGCGCGCCCAGTCGAACCGGATAGCCCGCATCTTCCTCAGGTTGTCCGCCTTTTCCGACAGCATGTGGTCCAGCAGGAACGCATCCTGCAACTTCACAGTATTGGCGGCATTCTGCTTCAGTTCGCCATTGTCCGGCTCCATCATGAAATCGCAGTAGAAAGGCGGCCGCTGCGGATTGGGAAGGAACGCCTGCGCCATGGCGGTGAACACCTGCGCGAACACGTCTCCGTCGAGATCGCGGAAGGAGCGCGCCTCATGGATCTTCCGCCAGTCGGGCCGCGAGGCCATGGGCACCAGACCCGTGCCCGTCCCAACCGGATGGAGCGCGTACACTACGCTGAAAAGGCCCGGGTAGAGCATCGCAAATTTCAGCGCGCCGTAGCCGCCCATGAAGTCACCGGCCAGACCGCGGGATTCACGCTTCGCCAGCGTGCGGAAGTGCCCGTCGATGAAAGGCACCAGTTCCTCCACCGTAAAGTCCATCCACCGGCCGGTGGTGGAGGAGTTTTCGAAGAAGCAGCCGGGCGTCGGCGTGCTGTAATCGGCGGCGACGAGAATGACCTCGCGCGTGACCCCGGTCGAGATAGCCCGGTCGAGCGTTTGCTGCACGCGGCCGTCGGCGAACATGCGCGTGTTGCTTGTAAACAGCGAATGGAAGTAGTAAATCACCGGATAGCGGCGGCCGGATTCGCTGTAACCGGGCGGCAGATAGACGATGACGCTGCGCTTCGGGTCGAGTCCCGTGCGTGTATTCGCAAGGGCTTGCGACGTGATGTACTGTGTGGCGAGCGAGCCGTGGCGTTCCGTTTGCGCATGGATTGCGGTGGCCGCGACGGCCAGCAGGGCGAGTCGTGAAGTACCGTTCATGCCGGTCAGGGTAATGCCGAGGCCGCTCGTGAGTCGTCCGGGCCGAACGGGGCGAACGCTAGACCGGGCGAGCCGAACGAAACTCGCGCGGTGTGGCCCCGGTGTGACGGCGAAACGCCGTGTTAAAGGTGGACTTCGAGGCGAAGCCGACCGACAGAGCGACGTCGAGCACCGTGCGGTCAGGATCGTCGACGAGTTCCTTCCGGGCCCGCTCGATTCGGTATCGATTCACCAGTTCGTAAAACGTGCAGCCGAGGTCCTGATTGAGCACTTGCGAGACGTTGTGCGGGCTCTCCCGAATGGTCGCGCTGAGCGACCGGAGAGTGAGCAGGCTGTCGCGGTAGAGCGCGGTTTCGGACATGGCCGTAACAATGCGTCGGCGAATTCGTTCACGCGCGGCCGCATCAAGGCTGGAGCGCGCGTATTTCGGCTCGGGATCGGCGGCGCGTGTGACGATGACGTATATCGCGGCGGCGGTGACGCCAACTTCGGCCAGCGCGAACGCGATCACGAATTCAATGCGGGTGGTGACCAGCATGCACTGCAGCGTGCGGACAATTCCCAGCAACCACGTTGTCAGCGCGATGATCATCGGAAAATAGAGCCACCGCCGGGCGCAGTTCGCCGCGTCCACTGCGCGGCGGCAGCGGCGCAGATACACCGGCACTTGCACGGAGAAGATCAGGATGCACAGCAGCATGGTGGCGTGGATGAATACCGAGTGCAGCCAGCTCACCCGGTGATGGGGGTCGGGATAATCGACGCCGAAATGCGCCGTCTGAAATAGCGGCATCGTGAACAGCACGCCAGCCGCTATGGGCGCGAAATGCCGCCACCCCAGAGATGCCACCTTCGGCCGCGTTCCCTCCGCGATCTCCCGCACCGCCATCCACAGGCATGGCGCGATCAACAACGAACAACACATCCGCAGGCCGAGCCACACAGCCTTCAACGGCGCGGCCGGATCGTGCATCAGAAGCTCGCAGGCAAAGCACAGCGATTCGATAAGCAGGAACGCGATGAACCACAGCGATACGCGGCTTTTTCGCCGGTTCAGCACGCCCGCCGAGAATGCGCACAGCGTGAATGCAACCGTGTAGAGCGAAACCGGGATGACGTTCATCGCAGCAATGCGCGCCCGGCCGCCGGGCTCGATCTACTCAGTTTAGCTCGTGGGTCTCGCCGGGCGATGGCGCTACCGCGTCGAGCCGGTACCTGTCCCTGATCGCCGCGGCGAGCGCCTGCTGCTGCAATGGCTCGCCGTGGACCAGAAACACCTTCCGCAACGTCTCCACCATCGGCTTCATCCACAGCAGCAGTTCCGACTGATCGGCGTGACCTGACAATTCGTTGATCTTCTGCACCTCGGCGCGCCGTTTCATCATTTCACCGAAGATGGGCACCTCCGGCCATTCCTCCACCAGTTTGCGGCCCAGCGTGTTGGCGGCCTGATAGCCGGTGATCAGGATGGTGTTGCGCGGATCGCCAATCCCGTTCTTCAAGTGGTGCAGGATGCGCCCGGCTTCACACATCCCCGAGGCGGAGATCACCATGTGGGGCACGTGCAGATCGTTCAGCGCCTTCGATTCGCCGACCTCCTTGATATAGCGCAGGCGGGAGAAGCCGAACGGGTCCTCGCCGTTGTCGGTGAAGCGGCGCGCTTCGGCGTCGAAAAGCTCCGAGTGCTTGCGATAAACGTCGGTGATGTTCACGGCGAGCGGGCTGTCCACGAAGATAGGCAGCGCGGGGATGCGGCCGGCGTTGATCAGCTCGTGCAGCATCAGCACGAGCTGCTGCGTGCGGCCCACGGCGAAGGCCGGCACAATCAGCCGCCCGCCGCGAGACCAGGTACGGTTGACAATCTCGGCCAGCTTGTCGTTCACCGCTTCAATGGGCTTATGCAAACGGTCGCCGTAGGTGCTCTCCATGATGAGGTAATCCATGGGCGGCAGCGATTCCGGATCGTTGATGATGGGCAGGCCGGTGCGGCCGACGTCGCCGGAGAACCCAAGCCGCACCTGCCGGCCGTTCTCCTGCAGCGTCAGCCCGAGGCACGTGGAGCCGAGAATGTGGCCTGCGTCCCAGCTCTCATAAGCCAGACCCGGCCCGATATCCGTGCGCGTATGCAGAGGGATGGGGCGAAACAGCGGGAACGTGGCTTGTGCGTCTTCGGCGGTGTAGAGAGGCTGCACCTCGCCGTTGTTGTTGTTGTTGATGCCGAGCGCGCGCCGCCGCTCGTGGCGCTTGTTGAGGAACAGCGCGTCCTTCTCCTGGATGCCCGCCGAATCGGTGAGCATGGGCACGCAGAGATCTATGGTCGCCGGGCTTGCATAGATCGGCCCGTGATAGCCGCTCTTCACCAGCATCGGCAGATTGCCGCTGTGATCGATGTGCGCGTGCGAGAGCATCACCGCTTCGATGGACGACGCGGAAAACGGCAGATTGCGGTTGCGCTCCTCGGCTTCTTTGCGCCGGCCCTGGTACTGGCCGCAATCGAGCAGATAATCGCGTCCCTGGACATGGACCAGGTGCTGCGAGCCGGTCACCGCCTGCGCGGCCCCGTGGAAGGTTACGTTCATCGTGCCAACGATATCATGCGCCGCGAATTGTAAATTTAACAAATCGAACCCAGTCCCATTTTGGGGACAGCGGCAATGAGAGCGATTTCGTCGCGGGTGCCTTGCATCGGACTCAGTGTAGTTGCAGGCGTGCGCGGCTCGCTCATGAACCGATTGAGAAGACAGGGAAAGAAAGCGGAACTGGCGGTCTGCGCCCGCGACTTTCGAATTCCTGTATAGTGGCTTCCTATGGCCGTCATCGCCGTCGCGGGGCGTAAGGGGGGCATTGGGAAGTCGACCATCACGGGGAATCTGGCGGGTGAGTTCGCCGCCATGGGCCGCACCGTCGTGGTGCTGGATGCCGACCCCCAGCACAGCATGGTCTCCTGGGCAGCGCAGGGCGACGGCCTGCTTTCCCAGATCATTGAGAAAGTCAACGACGGCAACGTCGGCGAGCTCCGCAGCAAGGTGCGCGCCTTTGAGAAACACGCCGACATCGTCTTCATCGACACCCCGCCGGGCATGCCCGATACGACCTATCACGCAGCACTGCTGGCCGACCTGATGCTGCTGCCTTGCGGTCCCTCGCCGCTCGACCTCTACGCGCTCAAGGACGCGCTGGCTTTGTCGCTGAAGGCGCGCGCGCAGCGGCGTTCGAAAAAGCCGCGCATTCGACTCGTGCCCTCGCGTGTGCTGGCGAACACGAACATCGGCAAAGGTCTTTCGTCGTCGCTCGAAGCGATGGGCAAAAAGGTGCTGCCTTCCATCGGCCAGCGCGTTGTGGTGGCCGAAGCGGTGGCCAGCGGAATGACCGTTTGCGAGTACGCGCCGGGCTCCGCCGCGCACGCCGAATTCGAGAAGCTGGCCAAAGCGGTGGATAAGATCCTCAAACGGGGATGAGGGAAGTGAGCAGCGGCTATAATTGCAGATATAGGAGCTGCCCGTCCGCTTGCGGTTACCGGCCCCTCCGAACTGCACCTTCAACTCGATCATCCTTCGGCAGCGATCATTCGCTCGCGTGCGGCTGAAGTGTTCGGCAACGCCGCCAGAGCGCGGGCGTGGCTGAACCGTCCACGAACGATCTTCAACAGTCAGTCTCCGAGGCAGATGATTCAAAGTGGCGATATCGAGAAGATGCGCACAGTGCTCAAGGCTCTGATTGCGATTGAATTCGGAACCTTTAGTTGATCGTCTATCGTCTTCACCGCGACATCCGCCAGCCATTTGAATACAACCTGAACTGGTGCCCGACAATCTTGTCTGGTCGTGGGCGAAGCTGCCGCGGGCAACGGAGGCTCTGGGGGCACGCAACACTGCTGATCTGGAACAGACACGCGCAGCGGGCAAACGCTGGATCAACAGCCGCCGCTCTCTCGCGGCTCGGGTTCCATCCGTCATCGTGCCCGACACTCATGCCGATTTCAACGTCCTTCTCAACCCGGTTCACGAGGCTTACAACGATGTCGAGTGGTCTCGCGGCAGCGCATTCCGATTCGATCCGCGGCTGTTCTTCGGCGGCCCTCGTCGCGCCCGACCAGATACCCTGACGTCCCTTCTCAAAAAGTGCTACCGTGATCCTCAGGCCGCACTCGCATGGAGGCGAATGGCAGCCAACGGTGGCCCCGCGTAACCGTCACCGTTACAGACAAAAGGAGTACCCCAATATGGCGTCTGTAATGACCTCTCACGTCCCGCCCTCTGTCGCCACGACAGCGACAAAACTGCTGATCAACAACCGCTGGGTGAACAGCGTATCGGGCAAAACGTTTCCAACCGTCAACCCCGCCACCGGCGAGGAGATCTGTCAGGTGGCGGAAGCCGACGCCGCCGACGTTGAGATCGCCGTGCGCGCCGCTCGCGCCGCCTTCAACGGTCCCTGGCGCAGGATGGCCGCCGCCGAGCGCGGCGTGCTGTTGAATCGGCTCGCCGACCTCATCGAGAAACACTCCGATGAGCTGGCGCAACTGGAGTCTCTCGACAACGGCAAGCCGGTCGCCGTGGCCCGCGCAGCCGACCTTCCGCTCACTATCGCCTGCTTCCGCTACTACGCGGGTTGGGCCGACAAGGTGCAAGGCAAAACCATTCCCATCTCCGGCGACTATTTCTGTTACACGAAGCTGGAACCCGTTGGCGTTGTCGGCCAGATCATTCCATGGAATTTCCCACTGCTGATGCAGGCCTGGAAACTCGCGCCCGCGCTTGCCACCGGCAACACCGTTGTGATGAAGCCCGCCGAACAGACGCCACTCACCGCCCTCCGCGTGGGCGAGCTGATTGTCGAAGCCGGATTTCCCGAGGGCGTCGTGAACCTGCTGCCCGGCTACGGTCCCACGGCCGGCGCCGCCATCGCCAATCACATGGACGTGGACAAGGTAGCGTTCACCGGTTCCACTGAGGTCGGCCACCTGATTATGGAGGCCGCTGCGAAATCGAACCTGAAGCGCGTCACGCTGGAACTCGGCGGCAAGAGCCCCAACATCGTCTTCGCGGACGCCGACATGGATGCCGCCATCGAAGGCTCCCACTTCGCCCTGTTCTTCAATCAGGGCCAGTGCTGCTGCGCCGGCTCGCGCGTCTTTGTCGAGGAAAAAGCCTACGATCAGTTCGTGGAACGCAGCGCCCAGCGAGCGCGCAAGCGCACCGTCGGCGACCCGTTCGACACCAATACCGAGCAGGGCCCGCAGGTCGATCAGACCCAGTTCGACAAGGTGATGGGCTATATCGACTCCGGCAAGCGCCAGGGTGCAAAGCTGGTCTGCGGCGGCGGTCGCGTCGGCGAACGTGGCTACTTCATTGAGCCCACCGTCTTCTCCGACGTCCAGGACAACATGACCATCGCGCAGGAAGAAATCTTCGGCCCGGTGCAGAGCATCATCAAGTTCCGCTCCATCGACGAAGTGGTGGAGCGCGCCAACAACACCATGTACGGTCTGGCCGCCGGTGTCTGGACCCGTGACATCGGCAAGGCCCATGCCATCGCCAACAGCGTCCGCGCGGGCACGGTGTGGATCAACTGCTACGACGTGTTCGACGCCGCGGCGCCGTTCGGTGGTTTCAAGCAGTCAGGCATCGGCCGCGAGCTCGGCGAGTACGGCCTGCAGCAATACACCGAAGTGAAGACCGTTACCGTGAAGCTGTAGCGGTCAGATCGGGTGGCGGTGGCCGGAACCGCCGTCACCCATTTCAAGGAGAATCCGTTTGGCTGGAACCTATAAGCTCGTGGAACTCGTCGGGACCTCGCCGGTCAGCTACGCCGAGGCAACCAAAGCCGCCGTCGCCGAAGCGGCAAAGACCATCCGCCGCATGGACTGGTTCGAAGTGGTGGCGCAGCGCGGCCGCATCGTCGACGGCCAGGTGGCTGAGTTCCAGGTCACCATCAAGGTCGGCTTCAAGATCGAACGCTAAGCCGCGTTGGCCGGCTTCAGCATCAACGCCGCGACGACCCCCACCAGCACGTAGCCAACAAGCTGCACGAACATGTACGCTGCCGTGTAGCTCGCTGGAAACCCATACCAGTTCCAGTAGGAGACGTTGGTCGTGATCACCGCGGCGATCCCGGCGAGTGTCACGAAGCCTACCCGGCCCGCGAATCCCGCGATCGATGTCCGCGTGAGCAGAAACACGGCGATCAACGCCTCCAACAGCTCCGTAACGAGCTCCGTGATGAGCTGCCGGGGCTCCATCGCTCTTGCTCCCGGCGGATGGTAGATCAGCAGACCTGACGGAGACTGGTCGAGCTTGCTCTGATATCCCGCCATGCCCCCGCTGCCCATCGCCGGGAACAGGTACAGACCCTTGCCGCTCGCGAGCGAGCTCTCCATCACCGCCAGCAGCGGCCCTTCGTTCGGCATCTCCTGAATTCCAACTGACCCCAGGCCAAGCGCCATGTGCGCCACTGAAGCCCATACAAACATCGCGACGCCGCCGAGCAGCCCCGCCAGAACCGCGCGCCTCCCCATATTCGCCTCCCGTGAGAAATCGAGCGTCGTTCAGTGTACACGATCTGCGTGCGCGGTAGAATCGCAGCTTATGTCGTTTCTCTCTTCGTCCTGCCGCGCTATCGTGCTCTGCTGGCTGGCAACCATCGGACTGTGGGCCGCGAAGAAGCCGCTCGACATGGACGCCCTGCTCGCGCCTGGCCATGCCGGGAAGGGCGCGGCAATCTGGGCGCCGGGCGGCGGGCGCTTCATCTACGAGAACGACCACCGCGTCTGTCTCTACGACGCCGCGAGCCGCGAAGACAAGGAGCTCTTCTCGCTCGAACCGCTCGAAAAGGAAGCGGTCAAGCCGCCGCCTGCCGGCCCCTTCGGCTGGCAGAATCGCCGCGTCACCGCCGACCGCATTCAGTGGTCTACCGACGCCACCGAGATTCTCATCCCCGCCGGCGGCGACCTCTTCCTTTACCGCTTCGCCACGCACAAGACCGAGCAACTCACCGCTACGCCCGAAGCCGAATCCGATCCCCAGCTCTCCCCCGACGGTACCCGCGTCGCCTTCCGTCGCGGCCACGATCTATATCTGCTCGACATCGCAACCAGGCGCGTCACGCCCCTCACCCACGGCGGTTCGGACACCCTGTTGAACGGCGAGCTCGACTGGGTCTATCCCGAAGAGCTTTACCTCGGCCAGGCCTTCTGGTGGTCGCCCGACGGCCGCAGCATCGCGTACATCCAGTTCGACACCTCGAACGAGTTCGTCTATCCGCAGACCCAGCTCACCGGACTCCGCGGCCTCTACGAACCCGAGCGCTATCCGCAGGCCGGGACACCGAACGCCGTTGTGCGCGCCGGCATCGTGCCCGCTGGCGGTGCGCCTGACCCGCAAACAACCTGGCTGGACCTCGGCGATACGAAAGATGTCATCCTCGCCCGCCTCGACTGGCTGCGCGATTCACGCCGTGTCGGCATCCAGCGCCTGAATCGCGTCCAGAGCCGCCTCGACCTCGTCGTCGCCGACAGCACCAACGGCGCGGCGCGCGTCATCCTCACCGAATCCGACAAGTACTGGATCAACGTCAGCGACGCTTACCGCTTCCTGCGAGACTCTGACGAGTTCATCTGGTCCAGCGAGCGCGACGGCCACCGCCACATGTATCTTTATTCCACCGACGGCCGCGAGCTCGCCCGCCTCACCAGCGGCCCGTGGGAAGTCCTCAGCATCGCCGCCGTGGATGAGGCCCGCAAGCTCGTCTACTACGTCTCGAACGAAGGCAGTCCGCTCGAAACCCAGCTCTACCGCGTCGGCT
>Ga0335085_10013793_pt1 | contig 11826 bp, 6 predicted proteins | sample Lox_Sample_45_FD_206712 | JGI IMG/M metagenome (GOLD analysis project Ga0335085, IMG submission 206712) | Soil microbial communities from Loxahatchee National Wildlife Refuge, Florida, United States - Lox_Sample_4.5 | ecosystem: Environmental > Terrestrial > Soil > Wetlands | place: USA: Florida...
CCGCAGCGGCAGATGTTACCGCTCATGGCATCGTCAATATCCGCATCGGTCGGATTTGCTTTCTTCGCCAGCAGCGCCGCCGCGGACATGATTTGCCCGGACTGGCAATACCCACACTGCGGCACATCTTCTTCGATCCAGGCCCTCTGGACCGGGTGGGAAGCGTCTTCGGAGAGCCCTTCGATGGTCGTCACTTTCTTTCCCGCAACGCTCGAAACCGGCGTGATACACGAGCGCGTGGCTTCGCCGTTGATGTGCACGGTGCAGGCGCCGCACAGCGCCATCCCGCAGCCGAACTTCGTGCCGGTCATGTTCAGCGTGTCCCGCAAGACCCACAAAAGCGGCATCTGCGGATCCACATCCACCGTTGTCGATTTCCCGTTCAAGCTAAACGTCGTACTCATGGCCCCTCCCGATTTGCGTTCATAATCCTACAACACCCCGCGATTGGATGGAAATCAGCGAAAAACCGCACTGGCTGGACAAAACATCGCGAACTGGTACTATGCCTCCACGGAAGCAATCTGCCATGGCGGCCACCCAGCCTATCGTGAAACCCGCTAGCGTGGAGACGACTCGCGAACTCGTTCTCGCCCTCTTCCCACCGGGGGATCAGAAGAACAGGGCCCTCCAGTCTCTCGCTGACCACGCCGAAACATTTACACGCGCCGGTACCCGCCGCGCCCGCCTCGATGCCCTCGTTGACCTCTATAAATGGCTTCGGACTCAGGACGCCCGCATTCCTGCTCCTCCCGGCTTCAGTTCCTTTCCCACGATGGATAATCCCGAATGGCGTCGCGATCGCGTCTGGCTCTCCATTCTCCAGTCCTCCCCCGAAGTCCGCGATCGCTATCTCGCCGGCATCGCCGCGATTCTCGATGAAACCGATGGCGTCTCTCTCTTTGCCGAGTCCGGAATGCCCAGCGACCGTGGCTTGCTTCCGGAAGCCTTTGACCGCCTCTTCACCATCCTGCTCCCCGCCCCGCGCGAGGATTCCGAACTGGCCAAGCTGTTTCTGCGCCTCTTCCCCACCGAAAAAGAGGTCGAACGCTTTTTCAGCGTCCCTCCAGAACGCCTCTATGCCACCATTTCGCTGATTGCGCCCGTGGATATCCCGGAGGCCTGGGACAAACCCGTCGCTTCCTTGCTCGACGCCTTTTGTCTCCTGGGCGCGCGCGTCCAGGGTCTCGGCCTTTCGCAAAAACTCCGGGTTCGCAGCAGCCCCGCCCCGGTGCAGCAATCTCCGTTCTATCAGCTAGTCCACATGGGCGACGTCCTGGTCGAAGCCTTACGGACAAAACAGGGCACTGCGGCGGCCGCACAAGCCTGGAAAGCCGCCGTCGCCGAATGCCGCGCGGAAATGTCCAACATCGTTGCGCATCTCGACGCGCGCGGCGTGAATCTCGACATCGTCTACGCTCTCGACGTCATCGAGAAGAGTCTCGCACGCATGGAATTGATCTCTGGCACGCTCCTCGCTCAGCCCGGCCAGCCTAAAATCCTCACCGGAGTCCGCCTAGCCAAAGACGTCATCCGCGGCCGGATCAAGGACCGCAGCCTCTGGAGCCTGGGGCGCAACAGTTTTCGCCTGCTGGCGAAAAAGATTGTCGAGTGGGCCGGAAAAACCGGCGAACACTATATCGCCGCGAATCGTCACGAATACGCTCTGATGTGGAAAGCGGCTTTGGGCGGTGGCCTGCTGACCGTGGGCACCGCGGCGATCAAGTTGATGGTTACGCATCGCGGCTTGCCGCCGTTCGTCGAGGGTTTCCTCGCCGGATTGAACTACGCCGTCAGCTTCGTGCTCATGCAGAATTTCCACCTCGCCCTGGCTACTAAGCAGCCGTCCATGACCGGCGCCACCCTCGCCCGCATCATCCAGAATTGCCAGGGCACTTCCAAGGTGGACGAGCTAATCGCCTACGTGCAGCGCATCGTGCGCACGCAGCTCGCCGCCGCCCTCGGGAACATCCTCGCGGTCGGGGGCGGCGCGCTGTTGTTCAGCATGGTCTGGAAACTTCTGGTTGGGGACGCTTTCTTGTCCGCCGAAACCGCCGATTACGCCGTGAAATCCCTGAATCCGATCCGCAGTGGCACGATTTTTTATGCCGCGCTTACCGGCGTGATTCTCTGGCTCTCCAGCCTGGCCGGCGGCTGGATCGAAAACTGGGCCGTCTATCACCAGCTCCCGCGCGCCATTGCCGAGCACCGCTGGGGTGCCGCGCTGAAGCCGGAAACTTTGCTTCGCTTTTCCGATTCCTTCTCCAGAAATATTGCGGCGTGGGGCGGCTCCATCGCCCTCGGGTTCATGCTGGGCATGGCTCCGACTTTCGGCCACTTCTTCGGCTTGCCGGTGGATGTCCGCCACGTAACGCTCTCCACGGGCACCATGGCCCTGGGCGTGGCTTCCCGCGGAGTCGAAGTTCTGGGAAGCGGCGCGCTCCTCATGGCAGGGCTCGGGATTGCCGTCACCTTCGTGCTCAACCTGAGCGTCAGCTTTTATCTTGCCCTGCGCCTCGCCCTGCGCGCCCAGGACGTTTCATCCAGCGATCATCTGGAGATTATGCGTAACCTCTGGCGTGAATTGCGTACTCACCCGCGCGATTTCTTCCTGCCGCCGGCGCACGACCCCGCGCCCTCCCTCGAACCCACTCACTAGCCCGTTCTCTTACGGCGCCACCGGCTCCGGCGTCGCCGGCGGTTCCTTCTCCACGCCCTTCCAGCCCACCGGCCGCCCGCTCACCGCTTCCTTCACCGAGCGGAACAGCACGATGTACATCAATTGCCGGTAGTAAAATCGCTGCAGCAGCACGGGGATCAGCAGCGTCCAGTCCTCATGCCGCTCCAGCGCGAACGCCACCACGCACGTCATCACGTCAATAATCAAAAAACCCAGGAAAAAGACCACGGAGCGCTGCACGTCCGCCGTGGTCCACAAATGCGGGATCTGCGTGATATGCAGCCCCGCCAGGCCCCACAGCAACAAGCTTCCGAAGAATAAGAGGTCCAGAATCGGCGAAACCAGCGGCAAAACAATCTGAAAAATGAAAATATTCGGCAGCGCCACCCAGCCTAGCGTTCCGTATTTTGGACGGAACAACGTGTCGCTGTGCTTCCAGAACGATTGCAGCGTCCCAAACGTCCAGCGGAATCTTTGCCCGATCAGTTGTCCCGGGGTTTCCGGCGCCTCGGTCCAGGCAATAGCCTCTTCGTCATACGTCACGCGCCAGCCCAGCCTCCGTATGGCGATCGTCAGGTCCGCGTCTTCCGCCACCGTGTCCGCGGTAATGCCTCCGGCCGCTTCGATCGCTTCCCGGCGCCACGCGCCCAGCGCGCCCGGCACCACGGTGATGCAGTTCAGCAGATCAAACGCGCGCTTTTCCATGTTCTGGCTGGTGATGTATTCCAGCGCCTGCCAGCGCGTGAGCCACCTCGAGCGGTTCCCGACTTTCACGTTGCCCGCCACCGCCCCCACGCTGGGATTTGAAAAATGCCGCAACAATTTCCGGATCGCGTCGGATTCGATCTCCGTATCCGCGTCAATGGTCACCACAATTTGCGTCTGTGCGCGGGAAAGCGCGTTGTTCAGCGCCGCGGCCTTGCCCTGATTCACCTGGTGAATGATCTCGACGGCTTCATTCCGGCCGAACTTGGACTGCAGCAACTCGAGCGTGCGGTCCTTGGAACCATCGTCGACCACGATCACGCGGATGTCGTCGAGATCGGATAGCAGCACGGACTGCACTGTCTGCACGATCACGCTTTCTTCGTTGTGCGCGGGGATCAGCACGGTCACACCGGGCGGAGGCTCCGGCAGCTTCGCCGTATCGGGCCGCAATTTCTCCGCGATGGCGAGCAGTCCGATAACCGCCGCGCGCCCGCTGACCAGCACGATCCCCAGAATAAAAATTGTCGCAATCGCGAACCGCGACCACTGAAAGATGCTGAAGATAAATCCATCCGCCTGCGCCGCCAGGCGTTCCCGGAACGACAGCGGCACCATCAGGTCCGCGCGCTGTTTTCCCAGCAGGTCCGCTACGGAAACAAACCGGTAGCCCTTGGCTCGCAGCTCATCGATCACTTGCGGCAACGCCGCGATCGTCTGGCTGCGATCCCCTCCCCCGTCGTGGAACAGGATGATGTTCCCCTTGCTCACCTCTTTCATCACTTCCGCGACGATCTCGCTCGCCGGCAACTGGTGCTGATTGTCTGGCATATACCAGTCCCGCGGGTCGATGCGCTGCCCCACGATGATGTACCCCAGGTCCTGCGGGTACGGCAGCGGCGCCACTTCTTCCGCGTACTCCGGCTGGTGGTCGATGCCGTAGGGTGGCCGGAACAGCAGCGATTTCACGCCCAGGGTGCTTTCGATCAATCGCTGCGTCAGATTCAGCTCCCACCGCAGCTGCGTGTGCGAAAGCTCTTCGGTGAACTCCGGATGCGTGAACGTGTGGTTCCCGATTTCATGGCCTTCGTTATATTCGCGTTTCAACAGGTCCGGCGCGCGATTGGCCTGGTCGCCGATCACGAAAAACACCGCCGGGACTTTCTTCTCTTTCAAGATATCCAGGATCTTCGGAGTCCAGCGCCGGTCCGGCCCGTCGTCGAACGAAATCACCACTTTGCCCTTCACGCCGCCAATTTCATCGATGTCGTAGGAAAGCGGGTACGCCTCGTACTTTTCGCTGGTAATCAGATCCGTCGAGGAATCATAGGTAATGCTGCGGCGTCCCTGTTTGGGCACGTCCGCGATGTGCCAGATATCGCCGTCGCCTTCGAGGATCAGGTCCGGCCCCGGCGGAATATCGGTGATCTTGGCGCGAATCGCGTCATCCGGACGCGTCGCATCCCAGATCGGCCACAACGACGAGTCCGAAGACCCCATCCTCCAAAGCGCGGTGCCCTGCACGCCCAGCCGCTCGGCGGCCCGCAATTCGTTGTACGCCGTCACCGCGTCCAGCAGCCAAACCTGGTGCGTGTGATTCTGCTCGTCCGAATACGAATAGTGCGGGTTCAGTGAAGCGGGATCGAACTCCATTTCCGCTTCCGATTCGTACGCGTGCAGCAGTGCTTCCTGAATGCTGAACTCTTCCGCGTGCGGCGTCTCTTTCTTGGTTGTTTCCGTCCAGTCGTACGCGTAATTCGCGATGCCGACCACCAGCTTTTGCGCCGGCACCACTTCGCGCAGTTGCCGCAGGTTCTCTATGAACCAGTCCTGCGCCGCGATCGGCCCCGGTTCCGACGTCAGCCAGTGCTGGTCGTAATTCATTACGATGATGGCGTCGGTCGCCTTTCCGAAGTAACCGTAATCGTACGCATCGTCGCGCGCGGGCAGCGCGATCATCAGCTTCAGTCCGACCGCGTGTAGCGCGGGCGCGAGTTCCCCCACGAATTCCCGCAAATTTGCCTGGCTCTTGTCCGGCACTTCCTCGAAATCCAGAACGATGCCCGCTTCCTTGCTCATCACCGCGAATTGCGTTGCGTCCCGCGCCAGCCGCGCCCGCGAAGCCGGACTCGCCAGCAACTGTGCCATCTCCTTCACGCGCCACACGCTGCCGTCGTAGTTGTTCAGCAGCCCCATCATCGGGAGTTCCAGTGGCGGATTCACGGCCCGCATCCACTGGTGCAGCTTGTCCTGCTGCAACCTTGCGAACGCTTCCGCCGGCGACACCTGAACCGTCTGGTTCCGTTCGTAGTCCACCACGGTGATTGCCCCGTCCGGTGTCACCGCGTGCAATTGCTCCGGCATCAGCAAGTCGATGTCTTTGTAATGTTTTTTTAGCGAGGCCAGGCTGTTGGGATCCCAGCTCACAAAAAACGCCGCGCGCAGCGGATCGTAGGCTGCCGGAACCTGCCCGATGTTCGCCACGCGCTTCCGCCGGCCTTCGCGGAGGCTCACCGGCTTCAAGTTCTTCTTTTTTACCGAGTGATAGACCGGACGCGTGTCCGGCAGCAGCGAAGACGGAAGTTCCACGCTGCCCGCAATCGTGAGGAAAAAATAGACCAGCAGCAGCGTCAGCGCGGCGCCGCTGATTTCCAAAATGCGCCGGGTCCGCCGCCAACGGACCTTCTCCGCGTCATAAAAAATAGGTTTTCGTTCTTTCATGAGGCGCAGCAACCCTCAAGCTCGGGCCAGGGCGACTTGAGGTTTAAGTCACTCCATCGAGAGGTACCATTCTTCCTTATTGTAAGATGCAAAGCACGCATGAAGCGAACTTTCTGGCATTCCCTTGTGGCCTTGCTGGCCGGCGCCGCCCTGCGCTTTTTCTTTGTGTTGAAATTTCCGGGCGGCTCCGGCGACACCATCATCTACGACCAGCTCGCCGCCAATTGGCTGAAATACGGAAAATACGCCATGGACGTCTCTGGGCAACCGCTTTCCGTGGACATTCGCATGCCTGGTTATCCCGCGTTCCTCGCCTTCATCGCCGCTGTAACCCGGCAAAGCGTGGAGAACGCCCATCGCCCCGCAATGATCGCCCAGATCTTCGTGGACCTCGCAACGTGCCTGGTCGTTGCCGCCCTGGCTGTACTTCTCTTCCGCGCGTGCTCTCCTCAGACCGCTCTTCCGGGATCTCCCGCGCATCGCCGCGTGTTTCTCGCCGCGTTGTGGCTCGCGGCGCTTTGCCCGTTTACCGCCAACTATACCGGCGTCCCGTTGACCGAAACCTGGGCCATTTTTTTCACCACGCTGGCCACGCTTGCGCTTGCGCCATTCTTCCAGTCCGTGCAGGGCCCGTGGCTGTTTCCCGACGAACGATGGCGCGGCCAGCGCCGGCAAATCTTTCTCGCCGGTCTACTCGTGGGGCTCGGCACTCTTTTTCGCCCGGAGACGCCTCTGTTGCTCGCCACGGCCATGCTCGTCCTGGCCTATTTTCTGCTTCGCGCTCGCAAGCCGTTGCGCCTCTTGCGCATCTCTCTGCTGTTTCTGGCCGGCGCGGTGGTTCCTCTTCTGCCCTGGGCCGTCCGTAACGCGGTCACGTTTCATGAATTCCAGCCGCTCACCCCGAAAGATACAAATCTTCCCGGCGAACTGGTTCCCAAAGGCTTCATGGCCTGGGAACGCACCTGGCTCTATCGTGTTCGCGACAACTATCTGGTCCCCTGGAAATTGAACGATGAAGAAATCGACATTGACGATATTCCCGATTCCGCGTTCGACACGCGTGAAGAATGGGAACGCATCGCCTCCGCCTTTGAATCCTATAACCAGGACCTCAATTTTACGGCGGACGAAGACGCGGTCTTCGCCCAGGTCGCCCGCGAGCGCACCGCCCGCCACCCGCTGCGCACCTATCTTTGGATTCCCCTGCGGCGCGCCGCGCGCATCTGGTTCACCCCGCGCATCGAACTTCTGCCCTTCTCCGGCCACGTTTTTCCGCTCGCGTATATGTACCAGGAGGATCGGGTGGATCAGCGCGTCACCATCCTTTTGTTTTTGCTCAATTTGATTTACATCGCACTCGGCATTTGGGGCGCTTGGCGTCTCTGGCAACTTCCCGGTGCGCAGCCGGTCGTGGCGTTTCTGGTCTTGTACATCGTGTTGCGCACGGCATTCCTCACCACGCTGGAAACCCCGGAACCCCGGTACGTTTTAGTCTGTTTTCCATTGCTCACCGCTATGGCCGCGCAAATTTTCCAGCCGCGGCCCGCGCGTTCCTAACCGGCAATACCCGGTCTATTGCGCATTCACCTGACTGTGGGAAGATAGGGACGTGCAGCGCCCGGCCCCAGGCGCCTGCTTTCCCGGTAGTTACCGAACTACCCCAGCCCCAGACGCTTCGGTGCTTTGTTCGTGGTTTTGGCAGTGCAGTTTCTGCCGGAACCAGCTCTGTCCGAATTTCCCTTGCGGGGTGCCTCATGAACGAGCAATGGAAAGATTGGGAAGGCCAGACCGTCGACGGCAAATTCCTTCTCCGCCAATTTCTCGCCAGCACGGATCATAGCGCGGTGTTCCTGACCCAGCTTGCCGGACCCCAGGCCCGCAACGCCGCCCTGAAATTTGTCTCCGCGGATACTCCCGCCGCCGATGCGCGGCTTCCGCTCTGGAAGCGCGCCGCGCAGCTCACGCACAGCAATTTGCTGGCGGTCTACGATTCCGGGCGTTGCACGATGAATGGCCGCAATTTGCTTTATGTCGTCATGGAGCATGCGGAGGAGAATCTCGCCGAAATCCTCCCGCAGCGTGCCTTGTCCGCAGACGAAGCTCGTGACCTTTTGAATCCCGCGCTCGACGTCCTCGTGTATCTCCATGCCATGGGACTCGCCCACGGCCATCTCAAGCCCTCCAACGTGCTCGCCACCCAGGATTGTCTGAAACTTTCCTCGGACTCGCTCCAGGCCCTGGAAACTCCCTTCCAGCTCTTCCGTTCGCGCGACATTTATGACGCCCCGGAACTTCCCTCTTCTCCGCCCTCGGCTAAGTCCGACGTCTGGTCGCTGGCCGCAACCTTGTTCGAAACTTTGACGCAACTCCCCCCCGAGCTTTCCCATGATCCCACCGCCGACCCCGCAATTCCCGCGGTGCTTCCCGAACTCTTCGCCGACATCGTCCGGCACTCGCTGCGGCGCCGCCCGGAACATCGCTGGACGGTCGCTGAAATCGCTGCGCGCTTGAATCCTGCGCCACTCGCTGCCGCTGCGGCCGCTTCGGCCGCGCCGGTTGCCGTACCTCCCGTCAGCGTGCCGCTCTCTGCGGAGCCCGCCGTGCCGGTGGCCAAACTCCCAGCGGCTGCGGAGCCACAGGTTCGCCGGCCCATGCTGCCCCAGAATCGGCCTCAATCCAATTTCACGGACTACCTCATCCCTGTGCTCTTGGGCGCCGCCGTTTTCTTCGGCCTGATCTTTGCGATTCCCCACCTCTTGAATTTTCACGGCTCGTCCGCATCCTCCCCGGCGGTGGCAACATCTGAACCGCCTGCTTCCCTAAAGCCGGCTGAGGTTCCGCAATCGCAAGCTCCCGCTCCTGCGGCTGCGTCGGAGAAACCGGCTGCGGTCAAAGAGGAAAAAGACTCTTCCGCAATGCTGTTCGACGAGAAAACGGCCTCCGCTCCCGTAACGTCCGCGGCGGCGCCAATTCCTTCTGCCACTCCTGCGCGGGCCAAAGCCGCCAGCGACGTGCAGGGCCGCGGCGAAGTCCTCGATCAGGTTCTTCCGCAAGTCCCGCCAAAATCGCTCGCAACCATTCAGGGGACGGTGCGTGTGGTGGTGAAAGTTCAGGTGGATTCCGCGGGCAACGTTGTGGATACCGAACTGGATACGCCTGGACCCAGCCGCTATTTTGCCGGTCTCGCCGAAAAAGCCGCGCGCCAATGGAAATTCACCGGCGCCGAAGCCGATGGCCACGGTGTGCCCAGCGAATGGCTGATTCGTTTTGAGTTCGTGTCTTCCGGTGTGCAGGCGTTTCCCAAGCAAACCGCGCCTTAAGGTACCTGTCCGATTCGTCTGCGGAATCGGTGCCTATAGAGCCCGCTCTCTAATTCAGGGCCCCTTTTCACCCCTGCGCGCCGCGCCCCGCTTCTCGCCTGTGTAATGGCCGACCTTCAGGTCGGCTCCCCCTCCAGGCCTAACCTGACCGAGAGCCTTTAGTACTCATTGTGGTCCTCAAATTGAGCCACCGTGCCTTTGGGCCCCACCGCATATCCTTTTCCGCTGATAAACACCAGGGCATTCAGGTTGGCGTCGTCAATGTGCTGCCATTTCACGCCATCGCGGCTGATCTCGGAACCGTTGGGTCCCACGGCGACAAACCCCGCGTCGTAGGTGTCCAGCGCCGACCGGTATCCCGCCGGGCGTTCTTCCGGGATGCTCCACGTTTTTCCGCCATCCACGGAATAGGCCACGTTTTTCGCCGTATTTGTGGGCTCCGCATAGTCTCCGCCGGCCACCACAATCATATCTCCCGCGCGCACCACGGAAAATATTCCCTGCGAGGCCTTGCCGCTGACGATGGGCGTCTCGGAAACTTCCCACGTCTTGCCGAGATCCGGTGAATGAAAAAGTCGCGCGGCGCTGCCGCCCGTGCCGAAATAAAGTTCCTTGTCCCGGTAAATCAGCAAGTCGGAATTGCTGGCCGCGAATGCGCCTTCTTTGGCCAGCGCCGCGGGCATGTGCTCTCTTGGCATCTCTTTCCAATGCTCGCCGTCTTCCGTGGACACCAGCAGAAATTTCCCGCCCACCGGATCGCTGAGCGCGAAGCAATGCTTCTCATCCACGCACTGCAACGCATCCAGAAAGAACTCTTTGTTTCTCCCCGTGAATTGCGTTTTCCATGTCTTGCCCAGATCGCTGGTCTTGAAGATGCGCGACTTCTCGCCCTCCCCGCTGGACATCACGTACGCCACGCCTTTGTCGAACGCCTGCACGCCCCGGAAATCAAGTTCCTCGGCGTTCGGAATCGCCTGCTTCTGCCAGGTTGCGCCGCCATCCGTGGACAACTCCACGGTTCCTTTGGAACCCGTCGCCCAGATCATGATGCCGCTGCGATGCACCACCAGCGACACTCCACGCAGATTCGAGTCCGCGCCGGTCTCCCGCACAATCCACCACGTGTCCGTGGGGAGCAGCAGTGCCAGCCCGATCAGTAAGCATTTCATCATGCGGAAAGTCTAGCAGTTTGCGGTGAAATTTCGGCGGGTCGGAACGCTATTCGATCTGCGGCGGGCGCCGCGGCTACTTTTTTCCTTGCGTGGTCGGCGACGTGGAAAGCACGGTCCGGGCCTCGGGATGCTTCGGCGACCAGTCTTCGGGGGGAAACGCCACACGCCAGAAGCCGGGCCGCGCCTCGGAAAACTCCAGGCCGACCTCCGCTTTCCCGGAGCGCACCGGCCCAAGAAACGCCACGTGACACTCCTGCTCTTCCTGGGTCACTTTGTGCTGCAAATGGATCGAGCTTCCGCTGGTGATGCGCGCCTGCAGCAACACCAGCGCTCCATGCGCGTTGATCGCCAGCGTGGAGGTTTCTTCCTCGAATGTCTTGCCTTCCGCGTCTTTGCCGCGAATCTTGACGGAAACTTGCATCAGAACTCTTTGGCTGCGGCGGCGTGGTCCAGAACTCTGTGGTCCGTTCGGCGAATGGCCCATGTGCCCTCGTGAAGTTCACTATACCTCGCCAAAACGCAAAGTCGAAGGGAAAGCCAGCCCTCCGTACGCAAAAAAGATACGTGGACCCTCCGAAAGGTTGCTCGCCCGTTGCGGTCTGCTCATCCGCCCTTCAGCATTTGGGGGTCGGAGCTTTAGCTCCGCCATTTAAGGTAGGGGAAAACGGGGCTTCAGGCCCGGAGGAACTGCTATTCGTCGCACCGTATCAACTTCTGGAGGATTCTTTACGGGCCACGGAACACTGGCCGCGCATTACAGCCTTTATCCCCGCTGGTCCATGGCCACGTAGCTGCGCGTGTCGTACCCAAGATAGATCTGCCGCGGCCGCGCAATCTTCTGTTCCGGATCGAGCAGCAACTCTTCCCACTGCGAAATCCACCCGGACATCCGCGGAATCGCAAACAGCACCGGAAACATCGTCATCGGGAAGCCCATGGACTGGTAAATCAGTCCGGTATAGAAGTCCACGTTGGGGTACAGCTTCCGCTTCACGAAATATTCGTCCTCCAGGGCGATCCGTTCGCACTCCAGCGCGATCTCCAGCAACGGATTCTTGCCCATCAGGTCGAACACTTCATACGCCACGCGCTTGATGATGCGCGCGCGCGGGTCGTAATTCTTGTACACGCGGTGCCCGAAGCCCATCAGCTTCGTCTCGCCCGCCTTCACGCGCTTGATGAATTCCGGCACCTTCTGCACTGAGCCGATCTCGTGCAGCATGCGCAC
>Ga0335085_10013794_pt1 | contig 11826 bp, 11 predicted proteins | sample Lox_Sample_45_FD_206712 | JGI IMG/M metagenome (GOLD analysis project Ga0335085, IMG submission 206712) | Soil microbial communities from Loxahatchee National Wildlife Refuge, Florida, United States - Lox_Sample_4.5 | ecosystem: Environmental > Terrestrial > Soil > Wetlands | place: USA...
TTCCAGTGCCGCGCGAAAGGCCGCCGCGGCGTCCTCAAGAAATTTGAGGCCCTGTTCGCCGCCCGCGCGCGCGCCGAGTGTTTGAAGCGCTATGCCCAGATTGTTCTGGGTCATGGCCCATTGGGCCGGCATGTCCTTGCGGGTTCTAACTTCCAGTGCCGCGCGAAAGGCCGCCGCGGCGTCCTCAAGAAATTTGAGGCCCTGTTCGCCGCCCGCGCGCGCGCCGAGTGTTTGAAGCGCTATGCCCAGATTGTTCTGGGTCATGGCCCAGTCGGCGGGGCGTTGATCTTTGGGCGTGTGTGGCAGACAGCGCGCGCGAAGAATCTCAACAGCATCCTGCAAGTGCCGAAGACCAGGAAAGACCTTGCCATGATCGTCTAAGACATCGGCTTGTGCAAAATACCACCGCCAGGCTGACTCGTCATCATAGGGTCGAATTGTTTCTGCGGCGCGGCCATAGTGGTGGGCTGCGTCCTCAAACTTGGCCTGCGCCCGCGCGAGGCTGGCGCGCTCAGCCATCGTCTCGGCCGCGCGGCGGATGCGTTCCTTTCCGGCATCGAGATCGGCTTCTTCAGCCTCGGCCAACAGCCGGTCCGCTTTCGCAAACTCTGCCGCGTCGATGGCCTCTCGCGCCATTTGAAGCTTCACTGCGACTTCGGGAACCTCATTCGTCAGCCGCGACAGACGTTGACGAAGACCCTTGAATTCTTCCGCGGCCTTCATCAGGAACTTTTCGGCCTGATCGATATCGACATTTTGTTGTTCGAACGCGGTGAGCAGTTTGCGCACTTGAGCCTCGGAAAGGCCCGCGGCCTCCGCACGGACAAGTCCGCCGCTCGCCAAGATCCGTTCGAGCATGGCGCGCGTGGCGGCGGTATCGTCCTTGACCGCATCGAGCTTCTCCTCGATGCGGCCGTTGCTTTCCAGAAGCCTGGCGAGGCTCCGCAATTGCAGAACTGTGAATGTCGGTCGCAGGCTTTGGTAGTATTCGGGCGTGTTGAGTGCCGCATCCAGAGCCGAATTGACGACGGTCTGCGCGAAATCGCGGCCGACCTTCGGCGCATCCGGACCGAAGACATCGGGCCTTGTCTTCGCCAGTGCCGCCATCACCAGCGCCGTGGCGCGGGCCGGGAATCCATCAGGGTCGAGCGCGGCATCCGCCAGTGCCTTGCGGTCGAGGAAGCAATCCTTCAAAGTTTCGGCGAGGGCTTCGTCGGCATCCTTGAGATCGAACGTGTCCTTGAGAGTGCCGAGTTTCCGCTCCGTTTCGGCGAAGGCCTTCTTGCGGACGCCGTTGAGAGTAGACTTGCTTTCGACGCCATAGCGCCGGAAGCCTTCGCTCACCACTGCCGCCAGCCCGGCCGCACCGACCAGCGCCATCGCCCCTGGCTCGAACGCGCCGGCAAGTGTGGCGTGCGAAAACCCCAGCCAAACGCACCCGCAGGCCGTTGCCACCGCAGTCTCAAGGCTCTTGGGAACCCACGCCAAACCGACAATCCTTCGACCACAACCGGAAATATGGGGGTTGAAGAGCCCACGCGCCAGCCCTGTGGAACCAACTCGGGGCTTCGCGGAAGCGCTTGCGGGCTTCTATGGCATCGGGGATTCTGTGGAAAACCAATCTTGACTTGGGTCAGGGAACGGCGATTTCTCAACTCTTAGGATCGCAGCAATGGAGGGCCCGATGTCCATCGTCAAGATTCTCGCGCCGTTGACCGGCGGGGCCCGCGACCGCCTCGTGCTGACCACGGCCTTCGTCGCGGCCGAGCCCTTCGCGGCGCATGTCGTGGCCCTCTTCGTGCGGCCCGATCCGACCGAGGCGCTGCCCTTCTTCGGCGAGGGCGTGTCCGGCGCCGTCATCCAGGAAGTCGTGGATACCGCCCGCGAAGCCGCCGACAAGGCCGCCGCCGAAACGCGCGCGCTGCTCTCGCAGCTGGCGAAGGACGCCGGCGTCGAAATCACGCAAGCGCCAGTCAAGCGCGAGCGCATGACCGCCTCTTTCGCCGATGTCGCCGGCACGTTCCCCGATCGCGCCAGCGAGGCGAGCCGGCTGGCCGATCTCGTCGTGTTCGGGCCGATGCGGGAGAACGAGAAGCCCGGCGTCATGGAAGCGTTCGAGGCGGTACTCCTGGAAACCGGGCGGCCGGTGTTCCTCGCGGCGAAGGCGCCGCCCAAGGGCTTTTTGGACAAGGTCGCCGTAGGCTGGGACGGCAGCCAGACCTGCGCGCATGCGCTGACGGCGGCGCTTCCCTGCCTGAAAAAGGCGAAGACCATCGAGCTGTTGATGATCGCGCACAGCGGACGCGTGGCGGTGGATTGCGCCGAAGCGCGCGAATATCTGCGCCTGCACGGGTTGTCCTGCACGGAGCGCACGGTCGAAGCCCGCGACCGCACGACCGGCGAAACCATCCTGAACGCCGCCGCCGAGGCCAAGGCCGGGATGCTCGTGCTTGGCGGCTACGGGCATAGCCGCTTCCGCGAAATGTTCGTGGGCGGCGTCACCCGCTACGTGGTCGGCCATGCGGATATGCCGCTGTTCCTGGTGCACTGATCTTGGGAGCGTTGCAGGGCGCGATTCCGGGCCTGCACAACCGGAAATAAAATTTCATGAATTTTTGCAATTACCGCTTGCAGCGTGACGGTCAATCTGACATTTTCTCCCAGTCTCCAGAGATGTGCCCGGACGCGCTCCCCTCGCGATGACGATCTAGAAAAACCACAGCCGCGCCACGACCAGGAGCAGCACGGCAGCCAGGATCAGGCGCAGCGCCGGGTCGGGCACGCGATGAGCGAAGAAGCTCCCCGCGACGATACCGGGCAGCGAACCGGTCAGTAGCGAGGCAAGCAGCGACCAGTTGATCGAGCCCAGCCACCAATGGCCCAACCCAGCCACCAGCGTCAGCGGCACCGCGTGCGCGATGTCCGAGCCCACGATCTCGCGCGAAGCCATCTTCGGATAGAGCAGGATCAGCGCGGTGACGCCGATGGCGCCGGCGCCCACCGACGAAATCGACACCAGGACGCCCAACAACGCGCCCGTGGCGATGGTCAGGTTGCGAACCACGCGCGGATTCATTTCGCCAACCTGCCGGTGGTAGAAGCGCATCAGCGGCGCACGGAAGATCAGCGCAAGCGCGGTGCACAGCAGCGCCACGCCGAGCACGTTGGTGATCAGGCCGCGCGTGCCGCCGCTCGCGATGTGCAGCAGGTCGAGCGCAAGCAGCGTCAGCGCCGTCGCCGGCACGCTGCCGAGCGCCAGCCGTCCGACGACGCGCCAGTTGATGGTGCGGTTGTAGCCGTGGACGAAGGTGCCGCCGGCCTTGGTGAAGGACGCGTAGAGCAGGTCGGTGCCCACCGCCGTTGCCGGCGCCACGCCGAACAGCAGGATCAGCAGCGGCGTCATCAGCGCGCCGCCGCCCACGCCCGTCATCCCGACGAGCGCGCCGATCAGGAAGCCGGACGCCGCATAGGCGGGCTGGATGAAGTGCCAGAATGTCATCGTGGCAGGCGGACCGAAGGGGCCCCGGCATTATCCAAGTTTCTGGAGGATTAGGCTACCCGCCGAATATCCAGCGCCGAAGCTGCACATTAGCCCGAGATCGCCGGATCTGAGGTCAGCGCTGTGCTTGTCGAAGGCGATGACGGAGCCGGCCGAACTCGTGTTGCCGTATTCCTCGAGGATGGAGGGCGCTTCGTCCGGCGAGGGCGGATGTCCCAGCACCTTGGTGGCGAGCAGCCGGTTCATGTTGATGTTGGCCTGGTGCAGCCACAGCCGCTTCAGATCGGCGGGTTTGAGCCCGTTGGCGGCGAGATGTTCGAGGATGAATTCGGCGCCCAGCGGCACCACTTCCTTGAAGACTTTGCGGCCCTTCTGGGTGATAAGCTTGTCGGGCGTGCCCATGGTCGCGGGATCGAAGCGGTTGAGCGGCCCGAAATTGTTGCGGATGTTGTTGGAGTAGACCGATTTCATCCTTGTGCTGACGATATCCCAGGCGTTGTCGCCCCGCGCCTCGGAGGTGGGCAGCAGGACTGCGGCCGAGCAGGCGTCGCCGAAGATGAAATGGGTCTCGCGGTCGCGCAGATTGAGATGGCCGGTGTTGATCTCGGGATTGACGCACAGGATGGCGCGCGCCTGGCCGCCGCGGATCAGGCTCTCGGCCACGTCGAGCGCGAAGGTGGCCGACGAGCAGCCGGTCAGCATGTCGAAGCCGAAGCCGTCGACGCCGAGCGCGTTCTGGATCTCGATGGCGATCTGGGGGTAGGGCCGCTGCATGGTCGAGGCCGCACAGATCACGCCGTCGAGGTCGTGCGGCGCGACGCGCGCGCGCTCCAGCGCCACGCGCGCCGCCTTCACGCTCATCTCGGCGGAGAGCGAAAGCTGGTCGTCCGGCCGCTCCGGCATGCGCGGGCACAGGATGTCGGGATCGAGCATGCCGTTCTTGGTCACCACGTGGCGGCGGCGGATGCCGGTGGCCTTGACCACGAATTCCTCGGTCGATTCTTCGAGCGGCTCCATCTTGCCGGCCGCGATTTCGGTGGCGTGCGCGGCGTTGTGGCGGCGCACATACTCGTTGTAGGCCGCCAGCAACTCGGCGTTGTCGATGGTGTCCGGGGGCACATAGACGCCGGTTCCGCCGATGGCGACGCCGCTCATGCCCGTTCTCCGGGCACGCCAATCGGTCTCGGATGATGCGCGTGCAAGCCGATGGTTCCTAATGCAGTTTCTTGAGGATGACGCAGCCCGCCGAATAGCCCGCGCCGAAGGAGCAAAGCAAGCCCACATCGCCCCGGGCGAGGTCGGCGCTGTGCTTGTGGAAGGCGATGATCGAGCCGGCGGAGCTTGTGTTGGCGTATTCGTCGAGGATGTTGGGCGCCTCCCCGGGCGCGGGTTCCCGGCCCAGCACGCGGCGTGCAATCAGCTCGTTCATGTTGAGGTTGGCCTGGTGCAGCCACAGCCGCTTCAGGCTTTCCGGCCCCACCCCCGCTTGGGCGAGGTGATCGACGATGAGTTCGGAGACCATCGGCACGACTTCCTTGAAGACCTTGCGGCCTTCCTGGACGAACAATTTGTCGGCCTTGCCGATGCCTTCGGGTGCGGCGCGGTTCAGGAATCCGAAATTGTTGCGGATGTTGTTGGAGAACTTCGTGATGAGCCTCGACGACACGATCTCCCACGCATTCGAGCCGTGCGCTGACGCGGCCGGCTCGATCACGAAGGCGGTCGCGACGTCGCCGAAGATGAAATGGCTGTCCCGGTCGCGGAAGTTCAAATGACCGGAACAGATTTCCGGATTGCAGACCAGGATCGCGCGCGCGTGTCCTTGCGCCGCCATGTCGGCCGCGGCCTGCAGGCCGAAGGTGGCCGAGGAACACGCCACGTTCATGTCGAAGGCGAAGCCGTCGATGCCCAATACCTCCTGCACCTCGATGGCAACGGCGGGATAGGCGCGCTGCAGGTTCGAACAGGCCACGATCACGCCGTCGATGTCGGACGCGCTGCGGTCGGCCGCCTTCAGCGCATCGCGCGCCGCCGTCACCGCCATCTCGGCCAGCACCGAGATCTGGCTGTTCGGCCGCTCGGGGATACGCGGGCACATGACCTCGGGGTCGAGGATGCCGACCTTCTCGACCACGTAGCGGCTCTTGATGCCGGAGGCTTTGACCACGAACTCTGTCGAGGATTCCTGCAGCGCCGCCACGCTGCCTGCCGCGATCGCCGGGGCGTGGTGGGCGTTGTGGCGGCGGACATATTCGTTGAACGAGGCCACCAGCTCCTCGTTCGAAATCGCGGCGGGCGGGGTGTAGAGTCCCGTCCCGCTCATGGCCATGCCTGTCACCGCGGCGCCCCTTGCGTTTCCGGTAAGGCTGTCGCAGAGGCGGGCCAAAGGCAAGCCGCACAAAGGCTAAGACCCGAATGACCGAGGACGGAACCGCGCTCGTGCTCTTCTCTGGCGGGCAGGATTCGACCACGTGCCTGGCCTGGGCGCTGGCGGAATTTGGGCATGTGGAGACCGTGGGCTTTTCCTATGGCCAGCGCCACGCCGTGGAATTGGAGGCCCGCCCGCGCGTGCTGGCCGGGTTGAAGCGGCATTTCCCGGCGTGGGCGGAACGTCTGGGTGCGGATCACGTGCTGCCGCTCGAGGTGCTGCACAAGATCGGCGGCACGGCGCTGACCGCGGAGATGAAAATCGAGATGGGCGAAAACGGCCTGCCCACAACCTTCGTGCCGGGCCGCAACATTCTGTTCCTGACGGCGGCGGCGGCGCTGGCCTACCGACGCGGCATCCGAGACCTGATCGGCGGCATGTGCGAGACCGATTATTCCGGCTATCCCGATTGCCGCAACGATACGATCCGCGCCACGGAGGCAGCGCTGAGCCTCGGCATGGATTCGGATGTCAAGATCCACACGCCGCTGATGTTCATCGACAAAGCGGCGACGTGGAAGTTGGCCGAAGATTTGGGCGGCAAGACGCTGGTCGAACTGATCGTGGAAGAGACGGTGACCTGTTACACGGGCAACCGCACGCATCGCCACGCCTGGGGCTATGGCTGCGGCAAATGTCCGGCGTGCGATCTCCGCGCCATGGGATATGAGAAATACGCCGCCGCATGACGTACTCGGTGAAGGAAATCTACTACACGTTGCAAGGCGAAGGCGCGCAGACCGGACGCGCGGCCGTGTTCCTGCGCTTTGCCGGCTGCAACCTGTGGACCGGGCACGAGCGCGACCGCGCCAAAGCCGTCTGCAAATTCTGCGACACCGATTTCGTCGGCACCGACGGCCCCGGCGGTGGACGCTTCGTAGACGCAGAGTCATTGGCGGATGCGGTGGCGCGGTGTTGGAGAAACGGGAGAGAGATTCCCTCCCCTGAAAGGGGAGGGTTAGGGAGGGGTCATTCTGCTGAACGCGAAGTTGACCCCCACCCGGCGCTACGCGCCGACCTCCCCCTTTCAGGAGGAGGAAAGCCCTACGTCGTCTGCACCGGCGGGGAGCCGCTGTTGCAGCTCGACAAGCCGCTGATCGACGCGCTGCATGCGCGCGGCTTCGAGGTCGGCGTCGAAACCAACGGCACGCAGGAGGCGCCGGAAGCATTGGATTGGATCTGCGTCAGCCCGAAATCAGACGCGCCGCTGAAACTCACGCACGGCAACGAATTGAAGCTGGTCTATCCGCAAGCCGATGTGCCGCCCGAACGCTTCGCATCGCTCGCCTTCGATCACTTCTTCCTGCAGCCGATGGATTCGCCGGAGCGCGACGCCAATACCCACGCGGCGACGGAGTACTGCCTCGCCCATCCGCAATGGCGGCTGAGTCTGCAGACGCACAAGCTCATCGGAATTCCCTAAACGCTCGCCACGGGCTGAATTCGCGGCTCGCGTTGCTTGGGTGTGCGTGCACTCAGATCGTCGAGAAGATCGCGCTTCATCGCCACGGCGGAAGGGTCGTCCCACAGATTGCGCCATTGCTTGGGATCGTTCTTGAGATCGTAGAGCTCGCCTTCGCTGCCGTCGTAGATCGAAGATTGTCCGTACGCCGTCACGATCCAGCCGTCGCGATAGAGCGTGCGCAGGGAAATGGAGATGCCGTTGTGTTCGGAGTCCCATTCGGTGAACACCGCTTCGCGCCTGGCCGCCTCGCGCGCATCGAGCGGCAGGCTTTCGCCTTCCATCCAATCGCCGGTCTCGATCCCCGCGATGCGGCAAAAGGTCGGCGCGAAATCCACCTGGCCCACGGGCGCATCGAAACGCGCCGGCGAAATGCCGGCATTCGGCGCCGGCCGCCAGATCAGCGGCAATTGCATGAGGCTCGTCACATGATGCGGACCCTTGAACAGCAAGCCGAAATCGCCTTGCAGCTCGCCATGATCGGTAGAGAAAATCACGTCGGTGTCGCCGTCCCAGCCGCGCGCGGCGATGCGCGCCATGACGCGCGCCACCGCCTCGTCGATCAATTCGTTCTTCACGTGGATCGCCGCATCGATCTCGCGAAGCTGATCGGTGGTGAGCGAGCGCGGCACCCAGTCGGGCGGCGCCTCGTAACAGGTGACGGTTTCTCCGGTCCACCACTGCCGCCAATGCCGCGGCTTCTGCGACAGAATGGCGTCGATCTTCTCCGCCGATTCGGGATACCCCGCCGGCACCGGCAGGTCCCGCCACGGATGGCGGCGCAATTCGTCCGCCGGCGGATCCCAGGGATGATGCGGATCGGGGAAGCTCACCCACACGAACCAATCGTCGTTCGCGCCGAGCGAATCCAGATAGGCGATTGTCCGGTCCGCCACCCAATCGGTGTGATAGAGCGCGCGTGGCGTCTTGTTGAGCTTCACCTGCACTGCACCCGTGTCCCCTTCGCCGAAGGAATTCTGCACCATCCCCGGTCCAAGCACTGGATAGAAGTTGTCCGCCATCTCGGGATGGGTCTGCATCAGCCAGCGGGGATAATGCAGCGGCCCGCGCGCGCCGTGCGCCGCCAGTTCCATGTGGTCGAAGCCGCGATGCGGTCCGAACTTGCCTTCGATGGCCATGCGGTTCTCGAAGAACTTCAAGCCGAAATCGAGGAACGGCTCGAAATGCGCCTTGCCGATCAGCGCGGTCTTGTAGCCTTTCTTCTCCTTCAACAGCGCGGCCACGCTCGGCGCATCCTCCGGCAGCGGCACGCCGTTCATCCACACGCCATGGGTCGACACGTACTGTCCTGTGATCATGGTCGAGCGTGCCGGCATGCACACCACGTTCTGCGCATGGCAGCGGGTGTAGTTGATGCCCCCCTTCGCCAGCGCATCGATGGCCGGCGTGCGCGCAATCTTCTGTCCGTTCGCGCCGATGGCGTCGAAGCGCATCTGGTCGGTGGTGATGAAGAGTATCTTTCGTCCCATGCTGCCTCAAAGTGTGCTGATCAACGTATCCAGATCCGGCCGCACCCGCTCTTCGAGCGGCGCCGCCGGTTTGCCCATGTAAACAAAACCCGCCACGCGCTCGTTCGCGGACAAACCCAGATGATCCTTCACCGCCTCGTCATACGCGCACCATTCGGTGATCCAGTTCGCGGCATAGCCCAGTGCGGTCGCGGCGATCAGCATCGTCATGCAGCAGGCGCCGGCGGACAATTCCTGCTCCCACATCGGGATCGGGATGGCTTCCTTCACGCGGCTCACCACCGTCACGATCGTCGGCGCGCGCAGGAAGCGGCCGCGTTCGATCTCAAGCCGCACTTCGGAAACATCTGTTTCGACCTCGGCTAAGCGCTTGGCCAACACCGCTCCGAGTCGGGCCCGCGCCTCGCCTTCGATCACGATGAATCGCCACGGCGCGAGCTTGCCGTGGTCCGGCACCCGCGCGGCTGCTGCCAGGATGGTGCGCAACTCGGCGGGGCTTGGCCCTGGCTCCGTCATGGTCTTGGCCGAACCGGAACGGCGCGCCAGCAGGAAATCGATCAAACCGGGCGTCGGCGGGTTGAAGCTTTGCGGATCGGACATGGAGGGGGTGCGTTTCCGGATTTTGAGGACGGTGGAACGTCTCCTATGTAACGGCGGCGTGCCCCGAGCGCGAGGGGCGCGCGATAGGAAATGGACCGGGCCTCGTGTAAAATCGCGGCCAAAGGAGCATGCCATGGCCTTGACCCGTGAGAAGCTTGCGAAGCTGGACCCGATCTGGTCGGCGCTGCGCGCCCAGGCCGAAGAGATGGCGCAGACCGAGCCTTCGCTGGCGAGCTTCGTTCACGCCACGATCCTGAAGCACGACCGGCTGGAAGACGCGCTCTCCTACCACTTGGCCAAGAAGGTCGGCGGTGAAGATTTGAGCCCGATGCTGACGCGCGAGATCTTCGAGGAGGCGATGAACGCCGATCCGGCCATCGGCCAGGCCGTGCGCGCCGACCTCTCCGCGATCTTCGAGCGCGATCCGGCTTGCCACTCCTACGCGCAGGCGTTCCTCTACTTCAAAGGCTTCCACGCGCTTCAGACCTACCGCATCGCCCACTGGCTGTGGGGGCAGGGGCGTACGCCGCTCGCCTATTTCCTCCAGAGCCGGGTGTCGGAATTGTTCGCGGTGGACATCCATCCGGCCGCCCGCATCGGCCGGGGCATCTTCATCGACCACGCCACGGGCATCGTCATCGGCGAAACCGCGATGGTGGAAGACGATGTTTCCATGCTGCACGGCGTCACGCTGGGCGGCACGGGCAAGGAAACCGGCGACCGCCATCCCAAGGTGCGCCGCGGGGTGCTGCTGTCGGTCGGCGCCAAGGTGCTCGGCAATATCGAGGTGGGCGAATACAGCCGTGTCGGCGCGGGCAGCGTGGTCCTGAAGGAAGTACCGGCCCATTGCACGGTCGCGGGCGTGCCGGCGAAAGTCATCGGTTGCGCCGGCTGCGACCGGCCTTCGCAGGCGATGGATCAGCTTCTGACCGCCGACGACAAGGTCGATTTTCAGATCTAGGGGGCTACTTCGCCACCGCGACGGCGAGGATGGTCAGGCCCAGGGCGAAGCTCCAATAGAAGGTGATTGCGGCCGCGATCCAGAACGCCGTCGCGGAACATTCCTTCTTGCGCCGGCTGCGGGCGGCGTTCTCGAACAGCACGCTCGGGCCGGCCACGACCATCACCGCCAGATAGGCGATGCGGCCCGATGTCATCTGCGGCTTGGCCGCGATGAGGCGGTAAAGATTCGCCACCAGCCCCGAGGCGGTGAACCCCGCCGTGATCGCGAAGAAGGCGACAAACAGATCGTGTCCCACTTTTCCCCCGTCGCTTGCGCTGACGCGGGAGGGGCAATGCAGCCGATATGCCCGGATTTCCGGCGTTTGCGGCGGTCGATTGTGCCGGGATGGGTCAGGATTCGGGTCGGCCGCGCCGGGGCTGTCCGGTTTCCGGCCAGCCGCCATTCACCAAAATTTCCGTGAGTATGCGAAGCGGCAACACCTCCGGTGGCACAATCCAGCGTAATTTCCGGATTAGACGGGGAGCGAGAATCGCGTCCAATGAGCACCACGATGGCGAACGACTATGACGATACCGTCAGGCGGCGGTCGGGATGGCTGATCCCGATCGCGGTGTTCGTCGTCACCGCGGCGCTGTCGGCCCTGTTCCTGCTGTTCTATCTGGCGCCGGCGCCGAGCTCGTTCATCGAGGAGCGGCCCACGGCCACGACGCGGGACGATCCCGTGCATCTCTCCGTGAACGGGCTGCGGCTGGTGGTGCCGGCGAATTATCTCGTGTTCAGCAGCGCGCGCTCGGGCGGCGAGCGCCGGGAGATATCTCTGTTCACCACCTATCCCGACTTCAAGGGATATGAGAGCGGCGATTCTGACGCCTTCACGGGCAACGCCTCGGACTCGCCCGCCATCTTCATGCTGATCCGCTCCGATACGCTGAACCTCACCGAACAGGACCGGCTCGACCGCATCTATCTCAACTACGTCGTCGAGCCCAAAGGCACACCCGGCCCCTTCGGCCTCACGCAATACGTGTTCCGCGACGATTCCGGCTATCGCGGCGAGGATCTGTTCGTCGGCAGCATCGGCGACAAGCCGGTGGTGATGCGCTGCGTTCGCTTCAGCGAGAGCGTGCCGAGCCCGAGCTGCCTGCGCGACCTGCGGCTCGGCAAGCGGGCGGCACTGAGCTACCGCTTCAAGCGCGCCCAGCTCGCGCATTGGCAGGACATTGCCGTGAACATCCAGATTCTGGTGCATGGGTTCATTCAGGCGGCGCGGCATTAACGCACGCGGTAGCGGGCCTCGAGCGTCGCTTTGCGCGGGAACAGCGTCTCGATCACTACCGTCAGCGCCGGTTGAAAGATCAGTGCCGCGGCAGCAGAGAAGACGAA
>Ga0335085_10013795_pt1 | contig 11825 bp, 10 predicted proteins | sample Lox_Sample_45_FD_206712 | JGI IMG/M metagenome (GOLD analysis project Ga0335085, IMG submission 206712) | Soil microbial communities from Loxahatchee National Wildlife Refuge, Florida, United States - Lox_Sample_4.5 | ecosystem: Environmental > Terrestrial > Soil > Wetlands | place: USA...
GCGGACATGGTGAAGTTCGCGATCGAGGCCGGCGGCGCCGACAACATCACCGTCGTCCTGATCCCCTACCTCGGCCCCGAACCCACCTGACCGGTCATATCCCATCATTACGGGTCAAGGCCCTCTCCTGGCCTGGGGGACCGGCCAGAACAAGTGTTAACGCTCACGAAACGGCGCCACGCCGACGGGCAGCCGCCCGTCAAGGGCTGTCTAGGTGAACTTTTCCGGAATCGCAGATGGCCATTGTTTGACTCTTCTTTTTGAAGTCTCGACAGCAACTTCCCTGGTAGAGACGCTATTTTCGTGAGAAACGACGTCGTCCTCGTACTGGTGGTCATCACGGCTCTCGCCTTTGACTTCACCAACGGCTTCCACGACACGGGCAACGCGATGGCCACCTCGATCGCGACCGGGGCGCTCCCGCCGCGGGTGGCCGTCGCGTTGTCAGGCCTGCTCAACCTGATAGGGGCGTTCCTCTCGCTGGCCGTCGCGGCCACGATCGCGAGCGGCCTCGTCGACACTGCTCAAGTCACGCTGCAAGTGGTGGCCGCCGGGCTGGCCGGAGGAATCATCTGGAACCTGGTCACCTGGCTCTTCGGCATCCCGTCGAGTTCCTCACACGCGCTCATCGGGGGCGTGATCGGCTCGACGCTGGCCGCCGCGGGCGGCTCGGCCGTCCTGTGGAAAGGCCTGGTCTCCAAGGTTGTCATCCCGGCCGCCCTGTCGCCAATCATCGCCGCCGGGGTCGCCGCGCTCGGCACCTACCTGCTCTACCGGATCAGCCGCAGCCTGACCCGGGGGGCCCGCATCCACGGCTTCCGCGTCGGGCAAGTCGGATCGGCCTGCATGGTGTCGCTGGCCCACGGCACCAACGACGCGCAGAAGACGATGGGCGTCATCACCCTGGCCCTCATCGCCAACGGGACGCTGGCGGCCGGGTCGAACGCCCCGTTCTGGGTCATCCTCTCCTGCGCGCTGGCCATCAGCCTCGGCACCTACCTGGGCGGCTGGCGGGTGATCCGCACCCTGGGCAAGGGCCTGGTCGAGATCGAGTCGCCGCAGGGCATGGCGGCCGAGTCCTCGTCGGCCGCGATCATCCTGCTGTCCGCCAGTTTCGGCTACTCGCTGTCCACCACCCACGTGGCTACCGGGTCGATTATCGGCACCGGACTCGGCAAGAAGGGTGCCGACGTCCGCTGGGGCGTCGCCGGACGGATGGCCACCGCGTGGCTGTTCACCCTGCCTTCCGCCGGGGTCGCCGGCGCCCTGGCGTACTGGCTCGCTCACGGCATCGGCGGCAGCCTGGGCGTGATCGTCCTCCTGGGCATCCTCGCTGGCCTCTCCGGAGCCATCTACCTGCAGTCCCGGGCCACCAAGGTGGATCACAACAATGTGAACGACGAATGGACCGGGGGCGTCGCTCCGTCCGAACCCGAGCCCGCGGCCGCGGCCTGAGGGAGACAGGAAGCATAAAATGGGCTGGATCAATTTCTCCGCCATCTGGAAGATCGTGGTGTTCGGCGTGCTTGCCGGGGCCGGCCTGCCCGCGCTGTTCGCCATCGGGCTGCGTTCCCTGGCCCTGCCCGGCCGCCGGGTGCAGACCGCCGGCCCCGACTCCGATCACGTCTACGGCGGCAACGTGCTGGGCGCGGTCATCGCCGCGATCTGCTTCCTGATCATCCTGGCCGCCCTCGGCTGGGGTATCTACGAGGTCTACCAGATCGGCCACCCGCCGGCGAAGCACTGACGGCCACCGGATCATCGAGAGGGTTAACGACATGCCGTTGCCACCTTTCCTCGCCTCGATCATCAACTGGGTGCGGGCGGGATATCCCGAAGGCGTCCCCGACGTCGACTACATCCCGCTCTTCGCCCTGCTCGGCAGCCAGCTGAGCGAGGACGACGTGAAGGCGATCGCTCAGGAACTTGAGAACGAGAGCAACCCGGAATCGGCCGCCGCGATCATGAAGGCCATTGCCACGGTCACTGACCACCAGGCCAGTGACGCGGACGTGGCCCGGGTCCGCTCCCGCCTGGCCGCCGGCGGCTGGCCGCTGGCCAGGCCCGAGCACTTCGACGCCGCCAACTGGCCCTGACCCACTAATCACCAGCCGAAGGCCTGTCGGAAACGATCGAGTCGGCCGCGCCCAGCCCGCCCGCCGGGCCGCGGTCGGCTCGGCATTTCCTGGCCGACCGGAGCCGCCGTCTCAGTACTTCGGACCCACGGACTCGTCGAGCCGCGCCACCGCCTCCCGCCTGGCCACCGAGATGGAATTCCGCCGCGAGAACCGCCACGCCACCCCGAGCCGGTCAAGCGCCTCCCCGCACAACCGCAGAATGTCCCGGGACTCGTTGCCGAATTGATAACGCGGGTATTCGTACCAGCGGTCGCCGTCGGCCAGCGGTCGCCGGACCCGATTCACGCCCCGCCAGCCGTCAGAATGGAACAGGCCCTTCGCGAATTCGCCAGAGAATTTCTGGACGATGACTTCCTGCCATTCGCGCAGCTCGATTTTCCGATGGTGCTTGCGCCCCGGCCCATGCTGCGGGAACAGGCATGGCCAGTGCTTCGAGTAGCTCTTGACCATCGTGCACCCTTGCTGCTGGACACGGCAGACCCTCGACGTGGGCATGACGGCTGACAGTGCCCGGCCAGTCGCCTCCATGAGGCCCGGCCAGTCGTCGGAGCAGGCGATCCCGAGCACATACACGTCCCGGGGCCCGTGGACGATATGTCCGTCGCCGAGATACAGGCCCAGCAGGTAAGCGTAGGCCGGCTCGTCCAAGGGCCTTCCGTGGCAGCGCGGGCACGGGTTCGCCTTGGGCGAGGCTCTCCCGGACGAGGTCCGGCGCCGACCGGACCGCCAGTGCCGGATGGCGCCAATCGATACGCCGCATATCTGGGCAGTTTCCCGGTCGAGAACGCCGATCGCGGATAGGTGAAGGGCGAAATCAACGGTGGCTTGCGGGTGCATGACCGCATTGTCTCGCGCGCCACTGACATTTATGGAAGCGCAAATCCTATGTCGCAACGAATTGTTCTTTGTGCCGGGAGCGGGATTCGAACCCGCACGCCCTTTCGAGGCAAACCCTTTTGAGAGGTTCATGTCTGCCGTTCCATCATCCCGGCACAGTTCCGCACAGGACCGGACACTGTCGGCTCGGGCCTGCCGCGGAGCGGGATGAAACCAATCTACCTCGTCACGGTACGCTCGTGGGCATGAGCCAGAACCCGCTGCGTGTGGTGATCGCCGAGGACGAGGCGCTGATCCGCCTCGACCTGAAGGAGATGCTGGAAGAGGAAGGCTACTCCGTCGTCGCCGAGGCAGGCGACGGCGAGTCGGCCGTCGACCACGTCACGACGCTGCGCCCGGACCTGGCCATCCTCGACATCAAGATGCCGGTCCTCGACGGGATTTCCGCGGCCGAGCGGATCGCCGCCGACCGGATCGCCCCGGTGGTCATCCTGACCGCCTTCTCCCAGCGCGAGCTGGTCGAGCGGGCCCGCGACGCGGGCGCGATGGCGTACCTGGTCAAGCCGTTCACCAAGGCCGACCTGGTGCCTGCCATCGAGATGGCGGTGAGCCGGTTCGCCGAGATCCGCGCCCTCGACGACGAGATCGGCACGCTGCGCGAGCGGCTCGAGGTCCGCAAGCTGCTCGACCGGGCCAAGGGCCTGCTCCAGACCGAGCACGGGCTGACCGAGCCCGAGGCCTTCCGCTGGATCCAGAAGACCTCCATGGACCGCCGCCTGACCATGCGCAAGGTGGCCGAGGCCGTCATCGAGGGCAGCATGCGCGTCCCCGCCGAGACTCCGCCGCCCTGAGCTGGGAAAGCGAGAACCCGGGGAGCCGTTGGTGCCGTGCCCGCCTTCCCCGGCCGACACGTTGTCTACTTGGACCCCCCGGGCCCGCCGTCACCACGTTAGCGACCCGCCGCCTCAGCGTGCAAAAGCGCGTGTGCAAAAGCGCGCGCAAAAGCGGCTACCTGATCGCGGCGCCGAGTTCGGCCCGCGGTTACTCCCGGTTCGCGGGATCGGCGCCGTTGCCGCCGTGTCCCGGCACCCGGTCCCTGATCAGGCAGGTGAGCCGCGCGGTGCAGACCCGGCGGCCGACGGAGTCGGTGATGACGATCTCGTAGGTGGCCAGCGTCCGCCCGCCGTGCGCCAGCGTGGCGACCGCGGTGACGTCGCCGTCCGTGGCCCCGCGGTGGTGCGTCGCGCTGATCTCGATGCCGACCACCACCCGGCCCAGGCCGGCGTGCAAGGCGGCGCCCAGCGACCCGATGGTCTCCGCCAGCACGCAGGAGGCCCCGCCGTGCAGCAGGCCGAACGGCTGGGTGTTGCCTGCCACCGGCATCGTCGCCACGACCTCGGTCCCTGACGCCGACACGATCGTGATGCCCATGCGGTGGGCCAGCGTGCCCTCGGCGGTGGTGGCCGCCATCGCCCTGTCCAGCAGATCCTGGTCCATCCGCACCTTCCCGAAGTCCGCTCGCCAGCGCCCGTTTGACCGGCCACATCAAGGGTGCCATGCACCCGGCGGGCGTCTCAAAAGTGGCACCAGAACGAACGAACCCGCACGCTAGTGCCACCCCGCAAACAAAAATTGCGTCACATTTTGGTCATGCGGGGGTGACTGAGCTCGTGTTAACGCTCACAATTCTGGTTGGAACCTGTTTCGTGGAAGGGAGCGCAGGATGCGCGAGATCGGAAGACAGCGACGTCTCCGTGGCAAGGCCGCCATCGGCCTGGCCGCCATGGCGGCGCTAGCGGTCGGGGGGTCCCTCGTGGCCAGCCAGGCAGTGGCCGCCCCCCGGACCCACGCCGCCGCCGGCGGCGGCGGACTCTCCGTCACCAAGGAACCTTTCGGCAGCACGGTGGAGCCGTACACCGGCAAGAACACCGAGGTGTTCCGCTACACGCTTCGGAACGCCCGCGGCATGAAGGTCCAGATCCTGACCTACGGCGGGACCGTCCAGTCCATCTGGGTGCCTGACCGGCGCGGTCGCGCGGCCGACGTGGTGCTCGGCTTCGCCACCCTGGCCGACTACGTCAAGTTCAACAGCCCGCCGGTCGCCCCCACCACGGGCGTGTACTTCGGCGAGACCGTCGGCCGGTACGCCAACCGGATCGCCAAGGGCCAGTTCAGCCTGGACCAGCCGGGCGTGGGCAAGGTCAACTACCAGCTGCCCGTCAACAACGGGCCGAACGCCCTGCACGGCGGGATCGTCGGCTTCGGCAACCACATCTGGGCCAGCCAGATAGTCAGCAGCAGAGGCTCCGTCGGCGTGCAGCTCACGCTGGTCAGCCCGAACGGTGACGAGGGCGCCCCCGCCGGATCCCCGGGCTGCCCGAACGGCTGCACCGGCTATCCCGCCCAGATCAAGGTCGTGCTGACCTACACGCTGAACAACCAGAACCAGCTGGGCCTGCACTACACGACCACCAACCAGTCCAAGAACCTCAACACGATCGTCAACCTGACCAACCACAGCTACTTCAACCTGGCGGGCGAGAGCTCGTTCCCGGGCTCGGCCTACGGTCAGCTGATCAGGATCAACGCGAACAAGTACACGCCGACCGACACCACCTCGATCCCGCTCGGCTTCAACGCGTCGGTGTTCGGCACGCCGTTCGACTTCACCCGCTTCTTCCAGATGGGCGCCCGGATCGCCGACGTCAGCGCGCCGGACAACTCCCCGGGCTTCAACCAGCTCCTGGAAGCGCAGGGCTACGACCACAACTGGGTGCTCAACCCCGGCAACAGCGGCCCGGGCGGGCTCGACCTCGCCGCCACGGCCGTCGACCCGCGCAGCGGCCGTGCGCTCACCGTCTGGACCGACCAGCCTGGCGTCCAGTTCTACACCAGCAACTTCCTGACCGGGACGCTGGTGGGCATCAGCGGTCACGCTTACCGCCAGGGCCAGGCATACACCTTCGAGACCCAGCACTTCCCGAACTCGCCGAACCAGCCCAACTTCCCCTCCACCGAGCTGAAGGCGGGCCAGACCGAGAACTCGACCACCATCTTCGCGTTCAACTAGCAAGGCCGCATATCACCGCTTAACCCCGGGGTCCTCGTCCGCCACGTGCCACCCGCAGGTGGCGGACGGGGACCCCGCAGCTCGTTCGGCCCATAGGATCTACAGCGTGGCGACAGACGTAACAGGCCCCGCGAAGGACCGGCTGCTCCTGCTCGACGGTCATTCGCTGGCCTACCGGGCATTCTTCGCGCTGCCGATCGAGAACTTCTCCACCGTGACCGGGCAGCCGACCAACGCGATCTACGGGTTCACCGCGATGCTGATCAACGTGCTCCGCGACGAGAAGCCGACCCACCTCGCGGTGGCGTTCGACCGCGGCGAGCCGACCTTCAGGCACGAGCAGTACGTCGAGTACAAGGCGAACCGCAGGGAGACCCCTGACGACTTCCGCAGTCAGCTCAGCCTGATCTTCGAGGTGCTCGACGCGCTCGGCATCAGGCGGCTGTCGGCGGCGGGCTACGAGGCCGACGACCTCATCGCCACGCTGGCCACCCAGGCCGCCGCGCAGGACATGGACGTGCTGATCGTGACCGGCGACCGGGACGTGCTCCAGCTGGTCTCCGACCGGGTGACGGTGCTGATGACCAGGCGCGGCATCACCGAGATGACCCGGTTCACCCCGGAGACCGTGACCGAGAAGTACGGGCTGACCCCGGCCCAGTACCCGGACTTCGCGGCGCTGCGCGGCGACCCGAGCGACAACCTGCCCGGCATCCCGGGGGTGGGGGAGAAGACCGCCACCAAGTGGATCACGGAGTTCGGCTCCCTGCAGTCCCTGGTGGACCGGGTGGACGAGGTCAAGGGCAAGGCCGGCGACGCGCTGCGTGAGCACCTGGCCGGCGTGCTGCGCAACCGCCAGCTCACCGCGCTGCTCACCGACATGCCCGCCGAGACCGTCGGCGCGGTCCCCGGCGACCTGCTGCCGACGGCCTGGGACCGGGAGAAGATCCACCAGCTCTTCGACTCGCTCGAGTTCAAGGTGCTCAGGGAGCGGCTGTATGCCACCCTCCCGCATGGCCTCATCGGCGCGACCGGCGAGGACCCGGACAGCCCGCTCGCCGCCGCGCCGGCCGCGGACAAGGCGGCTTTCGAGGTGGTGACCGACCTGCCCGGACCGGATCAGGTCGCGTCCTGGCTGGCCGCCCATCAATCGGCCGAACGGGCTGGGCTCACGCTGTCAGGTACCTGGGGACGCGGCACTGGCAACGTGACCGGCCTGGCCATCGTCGCTCCTGACGGTCACGGTGCCTACCTGGACCCGACGCAGCTCACCGCCGGCGACGAGCAGGCGCTGGCCGCCTGGCTGGCCGACCCGGCGCGCCCCAAGGTGCTGCACGACGCCAAGGGGCCGATGCACGCGCTCGCCGCTCGCGGCCTGCCGCTGGCCGGTCTTGCCTGCGACACCGCGCTGGCCGCCTACCTGGCGCTGCCCGGCCAGCGCACCTTCGACCTGGCCGACCTGGCCCTGCGCTACCTGGGCAAGGAGCTGCGCGAGGAGGCCGACGACGGCCAGCTGACGCTGGACGGCTCGGGCGAGCGCGACGCGGCCGCCGCCCTGGTGCTGCGCGCCCAGGCCACGCTCGAGCTGGCCGGGGCCCTGGAGGAGGACCTGAACCGGCGCGAGGCGATGGCCCTGCTGCACGAGCTCGAGCTGCCCCTGGTCGACGTGCTGGCCACGATGGAGCGGACCGGGATCGCCGCCGACGGTGAGCACTTCGCGGCCATGTCCGCGACCCTGCATGGCGAGGTGAAGGCGGCCGAGCAGGCCGCCTACGCGGTCGCCGGGCGCGAGTTCAACCTGGGCTCGCCCAAGCAGCTCCAGGCCCTGCTGTTCGACGAGCTCGGCCTGCCCAAGACCAAGCGGATCAAGACCGGCTGGACCACCGACTCCGAGGCGCTGACTCACCTGCTGGCCCAGACTCAGCACCCCGTCCTCGAGCACCTGCTGCGTTACCGCGACGTGAGCAAGCTGATGACGATCGTCGACTCGCTGATCCCGATGGCGGGCGACGACGGCCGGATCCACACCACGTTCCACCAGACGGTCGCGGCCACCGGCCGGCTCTCCTCGACCGACCCGAACCTCCAGAACATCCCCATCCGCAGCGAACTCGGCCGCCAGATCCGGCTGGGCTTCGTGGTCGGGGAGGGCTACGAGTGCCTGCTGTCGGCGGACTACAGCCAGATCGAGCTGCGGATCATGGCGCACCTGTCCGAGGACGCGGCGCTGATCGCCGCGTTCGAGTCCGGGCACGACTTCCACGCCGCCACCGCCTCCCGGGTGTTCGGCATCCCGCCGGAGGACGTCAACCCGGAGATGCGCGCCAAGATCAAGGCGATGAACTACGGGCTGGCCTACGGCCTGTCCGCCTTCGGCCTGGCCGGCCAGCTGCGCATCACCACGGACGAGGCGAGCGGGCTGATGGACGAGTACTTCAAGGAGTTCGGCGGGGTCAGGGACTACCTGCACGAGGTGGTCTCCCGGGCCAGGAAGGACGGCTACACGGCCACCATGATGGGCCGCCGCCGGTACCTGCCCGACCTGACCTCGGACAACAGGAACCGCCGGGAGATGGCCGAGCGGATGGCGCTGAACGCCCCGATCCAGGGCTCGGCCGCGGACGTGATCAAGGTGGCGATGCTCGCCGTGGACGGCTCGCTGGCGGCGGCCGGGCTGCGGTCCCGGATGCTGCTCCAGGTCCACGACGAGCTCATCATCGAGGTGGCCCCCGGCGAGTTCGACGAGGCCCGCGACCTGGTGTGCGCCGCGATGGCGGGCGCGGCCGCGCTGCGCGTGCCGCTGGACGTGTCGGTCGGTACCGGGCGAAGCTGGGCCGAAGCCGCTCACTGATGGGGGGTCCGGGGGGACTCCCCCGGCTCCGGGGGGCCCCGGGGGGTCGTCCCCCCGGGCCAGCACCGATACCCTATTGGTACCAGGCCTAATTGACCCCTCGGGTTTACTCTCATAAGCTGAACGCTGCGCCGTGTCCTCGTGCGTTCGCCGCGGTCAGGTTCGATATGACCCGGCTGTGATGTAAATCCTGGTCACTCTGCACGGTTACCGGCGTGTCCACAACTTTCCCTGTCCGCATCCGGAGCCAACCCACACATGACGAGCAGCACGCAAGCCAACTCGACCCCCAAGGTGGCGGTCAACGACATCGGGTCCGAGGAGGCATTCCTCGCCGCGATCGACGAAACTATCAAGTACTTCAACGACGGCGACATCGTCGAAGGAACCGTCGTCAAGGTCGATCGAGACGAGGTCTTGCTCGATATCGGCTACAAGACAGAGGGCGTGATCCCGTCACGCGAGCTGTCCATCAAGCACGACGTCGACCCGCACGACGTGGTCAAGACCGGCGAGCACATCGAGGCCCTGGTCCTCCAGAAGGAGGACAAGGAAGGCCGCCTGATCCTGTCCAAGAAGCGCGCCCAGTACGAGCGCGCCTGGGGCACGATCGAGAAGATCAAGGAAGAGGACGGCGTGGTCACCGGCACGGTGATCGAGGTCGTCAAGGGCGGCCTGATCCTCGACATCGGGCTGCGCGGCTTCCTGCCCGCCTCGCTGGTGGAGATGCGCCGGGTCCGCGACCTCCAGCCGTACGTGGGCAAGGAGATCGAAGCCAAGATCATCGAGCTGGACAAGAACCGCAACAACGTGGTCCTGTCCCGGCGCGCCTGGCTCGAGCAGACCCAGTCCGAGGTGCGGCACACCTTCCTCAACACGCTGTCCAAGGGCCAGATCCGCAAGGGCGTCGTGTCTTCCATCGTCAACTTCGGCGCGTTCGTCGACCTGGGCGGCGTGGACGGCCTGGTGCACGTGTCCGAGCTGTCCTGGAAGCACATCGACCACCCGGGTGAGGTCGTCGAGGTCGGCCAGGAGGTCACGGTCGAGGTCCTCGACGTGGACATGGACCGCGAGCGCGTCTCGCTGTCGCTGAAGTCCACCCAGGAAGACCCGTGGCAGCAGTTCGCCCGGACCCACCAGATCGGCCAGGTCGTGCCCGGCCGGGTCACCAAGCTGGTGCCGTTCGGCGCGTTCGTCCGGGTCGAGGAGGGCATCGAGGGCCTGGTCCACATCTCCGAGCTGGCCGACCGCCACGTGGAGATCCCGGAGCAGGTCGTGCAGGTCGGCGACGAGATCTTCGTCAAGATCATCGACATCGACCTGGACCGGCGGCGGATCAGCCTGTCGCTCAAGCAGGCCAACGAGGGGACCATCGGCGAGGCCGTCGGCGACGACTTCGACCCGACCCTGTACGGCATGCCGGCCTCGTACGACGAGCAGGGCAACTACGAGTACCCCGACGGCTTCGACCCGGAGACGGGCGAGTGGCTGGAGGGCTTCGAGCGGCAGCGCGAGGAGTGGGAGCACCAGTACGCCGAGGCGCGCGCTCGCTTCGAGGCGCACCGGCGCCAGGTCGAGGAGTCCCGGGCCAAGGCCGAGGAGGAAGAGGTCCTGGGGGTCGAGGCCGGCGACGGCTCGGGCTCGGCCAACGGCGCCCCGCGCGGCGGCAGCCGTGGCGGTCCCCGCGGTCCCCGCGGGGCCGGTTCCCCGGGCGCGGTCACCTCGAGCTCGTCGCCCGGCGCTTCGGGCGGCGGCACCCTGGCTTCCGACGAGGCCCTGGCGGCCCTGCGCGAGAAGCTGTCAGGCGGCCAGAACTAGGTACTAGGTAGTAACCTCCGAAAGGCGGCGTCCGCTATGCGGACGCCGCCTTTCGCGTCTCCAGACCGGTGTGCCAGCATGCTGCCGTACGTCCGAGAGGAGGCAGCGTGGTCGAACGAGATCTCGCCATCCGCATGTTCGAGGTCATGGCGCTCCAGCGCGCGGTCGAGGACCGGATGGTGACCATGTACCGGCAGGGCGAGCTGCTCGGCTCGCTCTACACCGGGCACTGGCACGAGGCGATCGCGGTCGGGACGGCCTCGGCGCTGCGGCCCACCGACGTGCTCGCCCCGCTGCACCGCGACCTCGGCGCGCACCTGTGGCGGGGCCTGGAGCCCTGGCAGGTCATGGCCAGCTTCATGGGCAAGGCGACCGCCCCGACCGGCGGCCGGGACGGCACCCTGCACTACGGCCGGCTCGACCTCAACATCATCAACCCGGTCAGCCACATCCCGAACAACTACCCGGTCGCCACCGGGGCGGCCTTCGCGCTGAAGTACCGCGGGACCGACGGCGTGGCCCTGGCCTACTGCGGCGACGGCGCGAGCAGCCGCGGGGACTTCCACGAGGCGCTCAACCTGGCCGCGGTGCAACACCTGCCCTGCGTGTTCGTGGTGGAGAACAACCAGTACGCCTACTCGACCCCGCTCACCCTCACCACCGCGGCCGCCGACTTCGCCAGCAAGGCCGTCGCCTACGGGATGCCCGGCACGCAGGTGGACGGCATCGACGTGTTCGCCGTGCACGAGGCGGCCGCCGCGGCCGTCGCCCGGGCCCGGGCCGGGGACGGACCGTCGCTCATCGAGGCGGTCACGATGCGGATGCACGGCCACGCCGAGCACGACCCGGCCGACTACGTGCCCGCCGAACTCCGCGAGACGTGGGCGAAACGCGACCCCGTGGAGGAGTGCGCCGCCCGCCTGACCGAGCTCGGCTACCTGGACGCCGACGGCGTGGCGGCGGTCAGGGAGCAGGCCAGGGCGACCGCCCTCGAGCACCGGGGCAAGGCCCTCGGCATGCCGATGCCGGAACCGGACGACGAGGAGGGCCGCGTCTATGCCTCTTAAGACCGACGGGTCAGCTGAGACCGTCAGCTATCTCGAGGCGATCG
>Ga0335085_10013796_pt1 | contig 11825 bp, 7 predicted proteins | sample Lox_Sample_45_FD_206712 | JGI IMG/M metagenome (GOLD analysis project Ga0335085, IMG submission 206712) | Soil microbial communities from Loxahatchee National Wildlife Refuge, Florida, United States - Lox_Sample_4.5 | ecosystem: Environmental > Terrestrial > Soil > Wetlands | place: USA: Florida...
ATCGACCGAGATCTTGGCCGCAAGCGCGTAGGCGTCATCGTTGTTTGGTCCCGAAATCCGGATGTCGATCGGTGCGGGCTGCCCGAAGTTGAGTACCTGGTCGACGATGTCGGCGGGTTGAAAGAAAAATTGCAGGTCGGCGAATCGTCTCGGGAGCTCACGGCGCAGCTGCGCAATCAGCTCGGCAGTGGGAGAGTGCTTCTCCTTCAGAGAGATGAGAATCTCGCCGTCCATCGGTCCGACGGTGGCCGAGTCGCTCAAGGCAATGTTGATGCCGCTGTAGGGCAGGCCGATGTTGTTCAGAATGACATCGACCTGCCGGTTGCCGACGATGTTGCGAATTGCCGCCTCTACCTCGGAAAAGTATTCCTGGGTCCGCTCGAGCCTGGTTCCCGGCGGAGCGCGGACATGGAGTCGCATCTGGCCTGCGTCCACCTGAGGAAAGAAATCCCTTCCCAGTTGCGGGAACAGAAGCAGCGAGCCCAGCATCAGGAGGACGAAAAAGCCTATCGTCGGCACAGGCCGCGACAGGACCCAGGCGACCGCGTCCCGGTACGCTTCTCGAAACGAGTGGAAACGATGCTCGAATCCGCGGTGGATGGCGATGAATGGTGCCGTCCAGCTCATGCCTCGCGGCGGAACGACAGTGCCGGCTGCGACCCGCGCCATAGACGGGCGCATCAGATATTTGAACAGCACCGGGACCAGCGTGAAGGACAGCGCCAGGCTCGCGACGAGCGACACGCACACCGAGACGGACAGCGGCGAGAAGAGGTACTTGGCTGTCCCCTGCAGCAGGAACACGGGAACGAAAACGATACAGATGCACAGCGTGGACAGGAACGTCGGGATACCGACCTCGCCCGCCCCCTGGACGATTGCCGTCTCGAGCGCCTCGCCCAGATGGCCGACATGCCTCTCGATGTTTTCGATGACCACCGTACCGTTATCCACCAGGATGCCCACGGCCAAGGCGAAGCCGCCGAGCGTCATCGTGTTCAGCGTCTGGCCGCCGACATACATCACCAGCACGGCGGTGACGATCGACAGCGGAATGGAGGCGAGAATGATGAGCGTGAGCCGCCAGTTTCCCAAGAACAGCAGGATCATCAAGGCGGTGAGGCCAGCCGCCATCAAGCCTCCCATGAGCACACTGTTCAGCGCCGCCTTCACGAAGATCGACTGGTCGAAGATCGCCTTGATCGTGACTCCCTGGGGCATCACCCGCTCGATGTCGGGAAGCGCTTCTCTGACGCCGTCGATCACTGCCAGCGTGGAGACCCCGCCGGTCTTGCGGATCGTCATGAGCGCGCCCGGTGTTCCGTCCACGGCCACCGAATTCGTTTGCACCTGAAAGCCGTCGTGCACATACGCGACGTCGCGCATGAAGACCGTCTTGCCGTCGATCTGCTTGATCGGGAATCCGTTGATCGTGTCGATGACATCGGGGCTGTTGTTCATCGACAGCGTGTAGTCCTTGCCACCGATCTTCACATCTCCCGCAGGGAGGATGACGTTCTGGCGCTCCAAAGCCTGACTTACGTCGGATGGCGATAACCCGCGCGATTGCAACGCCTGCTGGTCGAGGTCCGCCATGATCACGCGCGGCTTGCCGCCATAGGGGTAGGGGACCTCGGCGCCATGCACGACGGCAAGAGCCGGCCTGATGATGTTCTGGCCCAGGTCGTTGAGCTTCGTGTCCGGGAGAGACTTGCTGGACAGGCTCAATTGGATGATGGGAACGTCCGTAGCGCTGTAGCGGATCACCAGCGGCGGCGTGATGTTTCTGGGCATGTACTTCAGCACCACGAGCGCACTGCTGGCTAGCTGCGATACGGCGCGCGTCACGTCCGCGCCCTCATGCAGGTAGACCTTCTCCACGCCCACGCCCACGTAGCTGGTGGCCTCGATCCGGGCAATATCGTCTACGAGCGACGCGAGCTGCCGCTCGTGCAGCGTCAAGATCCGGTTCTGGATGTCCGGCGCGCTCATCCCGTTGTAGGTCCAGACGACGCTGACCACCGGAATGTTGATCTCCGGGAAGATGTCCACCGGCATGCGCAGAGCAGCGCCTACGCCCAGCAGGCAGATGAGGATCAACACGGCAACCACCGTGTAGGGCCGTTTGAGTACGAAGCTGACGAACGACATGGATTCTGTGGCCTCTACTGCCGCGGACCGGCGCCGCAAGGCTTAAGCGCCACGGCTGCTTTGAGTCGCCTGCATCCGAGTGCGTTCAAGTTGAGATGAGGCCGTCCCAGATTGCATGAATCTGGACGGGCGTGCAACGCACGCGGTAGCACCGTCACCTGCCCGGGGCATCAACAACCTGACCCCGGCAGGACGACAACATCCGATCACGGCGAACCCTCCCTTCGTGCGCTTGGGCGCAATGGACAGGATGCGCATAGCATGAGCCGTGCCGCAGGCTAGCTCCTTGAAACTGAGACGAAAGCGGGGCGAGACCGCGGCGAAGCCGCCTCAATTGTGGTGGATTCGAACCGGAGCGGCCAAGATATCGGTGGATTTGAACCAGCTGCATCGACTTGAGCAGCGAGGCATGTCCCCATCTAGAACCGACCTAAACGCCTGTGCAAGCTGCGTCCGGCCGGGGATTCACCGCCGATCGCCCGCGCGCTCGCTCCGCCAATCGCGTAGTGGCACAGACTCTGCCTGCGAGCCCCTTCACTAGCTGCGATCGCCGAGAGGCGTCGGCCCCGGGCAGTTGCGGCCCCGCAAGGGAACGGGTCGGCAATCCCCGGGAGCGTTCGAACCCTGTTCGGAAACTTGGCCTAGAATGCTGCGAGACACAGACCCAAGCGCGATCTCGATGAAGTCCTTGCTGCTGCGCCCGACCCGGCTCGTCGCGTTGGTGTTCGTGCTCGTGCTCACGCTCGCTCTAGGCGCGCTATCTTCGTTCACCTGGCTGGACTTCAAGCGCATCGAATCCATTCGGGCCCACGTCAAGCGCACCTCTTTGCTGCAGGAGAGCCTGATCGTTCTGAAGGAGGTGCAAGTGGAGTCGGCGACGGACGGATCTCTCCCGGTGCACGATCGGCTGGCGCTTGTGCGTGCGAACCTCGCGCAGATCCCGCTCAAAGGAGGCCCGGTTCGCTCCTATACGCTGGAGCGCCTGGGCCGGCTCGATCAGTTGCTCACGCAAGCCGAGACGCAACCAATGGCAGCATTGCCCCAGGCGGTGGCGATACTGAGCCAGATGCTGGAGCGGGAGAACCGGATCCAGCTCGAGCTGCTCGATACGGTCTACGCCAACACCCAATTGGAATGGCGTTTGGCTCTCTCCGCGTTGGTCGGCTTCCCCGTACTTGTGTTGCTCGCCCTCTGGGCGCTGCGCCAGCGGGTGTTTCGGCCGATCGAGGACCTCAGGCATTTTCTCTCGCGGTTGGCCAACGGGGATTTCACGCCAGTGGCCCTCACCCACATCGATCCGCTGTTGTTGCCCCTGTTCCAGAACTACAACCAGATGGTCAATCGACTGGCGCAGCTGGAGCAGGCGAACCGACAGCGCACGACATCGCTGGAACAGGAGGTCCGCGCCGCGACCCAGGCGCTGCTACAGCAGCAGCAAAGCCTGTCCCGAGCGGAGCGCCTCGCCGCTGCGGGCGAGGTTTCCGCCACCCTTGCCCATGAGCTTCGGAACCCGCTTGCCGGGATCCAGCTCAGCCTAGAGAACCTGCGCCGTGAGCTTCCCGACCCAGCGCTGGGTGAACGCGTTGACACGGTCATTGCCGAACTGCATCGCCTCACGCGCCTTCTGAATGGATTGCTGCAACAGACGAGCCATGTGCCGGAGCCGCCGCGGATGGTGAGCATCCATCGGTTGGTGCAGGAACTCGCAACGTTGATCCGATATCAGCTCCCTTCCCACATTCGCTTGGTGACGCAGGCGCCGGAAGAGTTGAGGTGCCGGGTGCCCGAGGACGGGATCAGACAGGCAGTTCTCAACCTGGCGCTCAACTCTGTCGCGGTGATGGGCGAGGCGCCCGGTACCGTGACGATCGATGTCGAGTACCGCAATGGCGCGCTTGAAATCCAAGTGCTGGACGATGGTCCGGGCTTCCCCGATTCGCTGGTCTCCGGCGGCATCCGGCCCTTTGTCACCTTCAGAGAGTCCGGGACGGGTCTCGGACTCGCCATCGTCAAGCGGTTCGCAACGGATATAGGGGGCGAGCTGACTATCGCGAACCGCATGCCGCGCGGCGCCTGCGTAACGCTGACTTTGCCGTGTGCCCGAGAGGATGTCCGACACGCTCTTGCTGATTGAAGATGAGCCGCTGCTGAGCGCCGAGCTCGTGCGGCACTTCAGGCGTGAAGGCTTCGAAGTGATGACCGCGGCCACCCTGGCCGAGGCCAAGCGTCTGCTCCTGCAGGAGGAGGTGCAGCCGCTCGTGGTGCTCTCGGATATGAGTCTCCCGGATGGGAACGCACTGGATCTGCTGGAAGCCATCCGGTCGGAAGCGATGGGTGGGGAATGGTTGTTTCTCACTGGCTACGGCGGCGTGGCCGACTCGGTTCGGGCGCTGCGGCTGGGCGCTTACGATTTCCTCGAGAAACCCTGCGAGCTGGATCGCTTGAACCTGGTCGTTGCGGGTGCGGCCCGCAGTGCCCGAGCACAGCGGCAGCTGCGGGAGCGCGCGGCGGCGCAGAATCGACGCTTCACCCCCGCGGCCTTCGTCGGACGTAGCGAAGCAGCGCGATCGGTCCGCGAGCTGCTGGCCAGGCTGGCGCGCGCCCCTTTCAGCACCCTGCTGGTGACGGGGGAGACCGGCACGGGTAAGGGGCTGGCCGCGCGGATCCTGCATTACAGCGGCCCGCGCCGCGAGGGGCCGCTGGTCGAGGTCAATTGCGCCGCATTGCCGCACGAGCTGCTCGAGTCGGAGCTGTTCGGCCACGAACCCGGGGCCTTCACAGGCGCCAAAGGACGCCGGAGAGGGCTGATGGAGCAAGCCCACGGCGGCACGATCTTCTTCGACGAGATCGGAGAGCTGCCTGCGGACCTGCAGGCGAAGCTGCTCACGGCCATCGAGGACCGGCGGCTGCGCCGTCTCGGCGGCACGAGTCACATCGACGTCGACGTGCAGGTCGTCGCGGCGAGCAACCGCAACCTCTCGGAGCGTGTCCAAGCAGGATCCTTTCGCAGCGACCTGTTCCATCGCATCACGGTGTTCACGCTCGAGTTGCCCGCCTTGCGTACGCGCAAAGAGGATCTCGACGATCTCGTGCCGCTGTTCGTTGCTGAATACAACGCCAAAGCCGGGAAATCGGTCCGGGTCATTCCCGAACCTGTCTGGGCATCGCTGCGCGCGCACGATTGGCCTGGCAACGTTCGGGAGCTGCGGAACGTTGTCGAGCGCTGTGTCCTGCTGTCGGATACCCACACGTTTGCCGGACAGTGGCTGCAACTGCGGCCAGCTGCGCAGGCCGTGCAACCGGAGGCTGTGCGCGCCGAGCTCGACGATCGGCTCCAGCTTCCTCTGGATGGAAGCCTGACGCTGGACGAGATGGAACGGAAGATTGTCAGCGAGGCGCTAGAGCGCGCCCACCACAACGTGACCGCCGCTGCGCGGCTTCTCGGCACGTCGCGAGAGACGCTGCGTTACCGCGTCAATAAGTACGGGCTGAAATCGGAAGACTGAAGTAGCGCGACCGGTCCCGACTGCGCGGCGGGCTAGGCTCGCGTGCGAGCACGCCGAGGTGGTTCTCGGGCGAGACATCCGAGTTAGAATGCGGCCTTTGTCTTGGCCTCGGCCATGTCCCTCCTGGAGATCCGCAACGTCACTCGGCGTTTCGGCGACTTTGTCGCCGTCGATGACGTAAGTCTCAGCATCGAAGCGGGCGAGTTCTTCTGCCTGCTCGGGCCATCCGGCTGCGGTAAGACCACCCTGCTGCGCATGGTTGCCGGCTTCGACGCGCCCGACGGGGGCAGCATCTGGCTGGACGGAAAAGACATGACCGGTGTGCCGCCGGAGAAGCGCGACGTGCACACGGTGTTCCAAAGCTATGCGCTGTTTCCGCACATGACGGTGGCGGACAACGTCGCGTTTCCTCTCAAGATGGCGAAGATCGATCCGCGGGAGATCCGCACGCGGGTGGACGAGGCCTTGGAGGACGTATCGCTGACGGGAATGAGCGGGCGCTTTCCCAGTGAGCTGTCCGGCGGCCAGCGACAGCGTGTAGCAGTCGCGCGCGCACTCATCAACCGCCCCAAGCTCCTCCTGCTCGACGAGCCCTTGGCTGCGCTGGATGCCAAGCTCAAGGAGCGCATGCAGCTCGAGCTCATCACGCTGCAGCGGGAGGTCGGAATCAGCTTCGTCTACGTGACCCACGACCAGCAGGAGGCGCTGGCTCTGGCTCATCGCATTGCCGTCATGAATCTCGGCCGGATCGAGCAGGTGGATGAGCCCGCCCGGATCTACGGCTTTCCCCAGAACCGTTTCGTTGCGGATTTCATCGGTACCTGCAACATCCTGGAGGCCGAGGTGATGAGCGCGGACGGCGCTCGCATGTGCCTTTCGATCGCTCGATTGGGCGAGGTGAACGCAATCCCGGTCGAGGCCGTGAAGCCAGGTGACAGAGGGGTGCTGGCGCTGCGCCCGGAACAGGTCGTGATCAGCCCAGCGCTTTCTCCCGGCGTGGACGAGAATCATTTTGCCGGCAAGGTGTTCGATTTCCTGTACCTGGGAGACGTCACGGTCTACGTGGTGGAGCTACCGAACGGGAGCCAGGTGGAAGCGATGCTGCCCAACTCGGCCCCCGGGGGCGTCAAGTTTTTCGAGCCGGGAGATCCGGTGCAAATCAGCTGGCGCATCGAGTCCGGCCGCTTCCTCAGCGCATGAGCGCCAGCGCCGCGCGCAACCGACGGATCGACAAGTGGCTGATCAGCGGCCCCCCGCTGTTGTATCTGGTCGTGTTCTTTGCGGTCCCCACGCTGATCATGGTCGTGGCCTCGTTCCGCACGCCGGGGGACTTTGGCGGCCTGGCACCTTTGCTTACGCGCGACGCGTCGGGTCTGCACCTCAATGTCACAACCGACAGCTACGCACGCTTCTTCGGGGCCTTCCTCTACACCGAGCTGTTTTTGAAGTCGCTGGGCTACGCCCTGATCACCACCCTGCTGTGCCTGTTGATCGCCTACCCGCTCGCCATGCTGGTGGCGCGCAGCTCGAAGCGCCACCGCGATCTTCTGGTCCTGCTGGTCATCCTGCCTTTTTGGAGCAATTTCCTGATCCGCGTTTACGCCTGGATGATCATCCTAGGCCCGCAGTCGGTCTTCGTTGCCGCCTTCAACGCGCTGCTCGAGTGGCTCGACATCGGCCCGGTGCGCCTGCTATTCACGCCGCTCGCGGTAGTGATCGGGCTCGTCTATGTGCACCTGCCTTTCATGGTGTTGCCGCTGTATGCCAACCTCGAGAAGCACGACCCCGCGCTATTGGACGCGGCGCAGGATCTGGGCGCTAACGCCTGGCAGCGGTTTTGGCGCGTGACGTTCCCTCTATCGCTGCCCGGCGTGTTCGCTGGCGCTGCCTTGGTCTTCATCCCTGCGTTCGGAATCTTCGCCATTCCCGACATCCTCGGCGGCACCAAAGGAATCATGATCGGCAACGTGATCAAACAGCAGTTCCTCGACACGCGCGACTGGCCTTTTGGCAGCGTGCTGTCGATGGTGCTTACGGTGGTGGCTGTATTGCTGGCCGGCCTTGCCGCGTTACTGGGGCGGCGGACGAGGCTCCAATGAGACGCTCGAAGTGGCTCTGGGCGGGCGGGCTCCTCGCTTACGTCTTCCTGTATGCGCCGCTGGTGATCGTGGTCGCCTACTCCTTCAACGACTCGCGCATGAACGCGCAGTGGGTCGGCTTTACGCTGAGCTGGTACCGCAAGCTGTTCCACAACGAGGAGATGCTGACAGCGGCGTCGAACTCGCTGCTGATCGGGCTCACGGCGAGCGCCGTGTCCACCGTCCTCGGGACGATGGCCGGCTACGGCATGTATCGTTACAAGCTGCGGGTGCTGCCGGTTCTGGTGGTGGCGCCGATCGCGATCCCCGAGATCCTCATGGGAGTGAGCCTGCTGATCTTCTTCGTGATGATCAATCTCACACTGGGACTGACGTCGATCATCCTGTCGCATATCGCGTTTTGCATCGGATTCGTGGCCATCGTGGTGCGCGCGCGACTGGCCGGCATGGACGAGAGCTTGGTCGAGGCCGCACGCGACCTCGGCGCATCGCCGTGGGAAGCCTTCCGCCGGATCACACTGCCGCTGATCATGCCCGGCGTGATCGCCGGCGCGTTGATGGCCTTTACCTTGTCCATCGACGATTTCGTGATTACCTTCTTCACCGCCGGTCCAGACTCCAAGACGCTGCCGCTGCAGATCTACACGATGGTCAAGATCTCGGTCACGCCCGAGGTCAATGCCGTGTCCACGCTGCTGATGCTGCTGACCCTCGCGCTCGCCATCGCCGCCTCGCGCCTGTCACCGGGAGCGTTGCGGGCAGGCAGCTAGCCGCGGACGCCCGCCCTGACTCGGCGCGATGGCGTGCGCTGGCGGCCCCGGCGCAGGGCATCGCTGGCGCGTGCGTCCGTCGTGTTCTATTCTTGCCTCGCCTATCGCTTGGATCGTGGAGGACGATCGATGAAACGGCTGCTGCTTTGGGTCCTGTTGGTCAGCTTGCCCGCCCTGGCCAAGGAGGACGTGCTGCGCGTATACAACTGGAACGACTACATCGCCCCGGAGACGGTGGAACGCTTCGAGAAGCTGTGCAAGTGCAAAGTCAAGCAGAGCTACTTCTCCGACAACGAAGAGCTGATGGCGAAGCTCGCTGCCGGAGCGCGGGGCTACGATGTGCTCGTCCCCACGTCGAACTATGTTGCGGGGATGGCGAAGCAGGGCTGGCTGCTCCCGCTTGACCACAGCAAGATCCCGAATCTGAAGAATGTAATGCCGCAATACCTGAACACCGAGTTCGATCCGGGTAACAAGTACTCCGTGCCGTACGCGATGTCGATCACGCTGATCGGGTACAACGATCAGAGGGTGAAGGAGCTGGGTGTTCCGGTGGATTCCTGGGCCACGATCTTCGACCCCAAGATCCTCACCAAGCTCAAAGGCCGCGTGACCGTGCTAGATAGCCAGGCGGAGTTGATGGCGGCCGCACTCAAGTACCTCGGTTATTCGGTCAACGACCGGGACCCCAAGCACTGGGAGCAGGCGAAGCAGGTAATCCTGAAGGCCAAGCCGTACTGGGCCGCGTTCAACGCATCCAGCTACATCCGCGAGCTGGCGGCGGGGAACATCTGGGTCGTACACGGCTACTCCAACGACATCTATCAGGCAAACCTCGAGGCGCAGAAGGCGGGCCAGAAGTTCCGGCTGCGCCATAGCCTCCCGAAGGAAGGCGCCGTCCTGGCGCTGGACGCCATGGTGATCGCCAAGGATGCGTCGCGTCCGGACCTGGCGTATCTGTTCATCAACTTCATGCTGGAAGGGAAAAACTCGGCAGACCTCACCAACATGATCGGCTCGGGCAATCCCAACCAGGCGGCGCAGCAGTACATCAAGCCCGAGATCAAGGAGATCAAGGCCATCTTTCCCGACGCGCAGACTGCCAAGAAGCTGGAAATGCTCAAGGACATGACCCCGCAGCAACGCCAGCTGCTGAATCGCATCTGGACCGAAATCAAGGCGCAGTGACCCAGGCTATCGCTGCGGACCGAACGCGTCTTGGAATGCACTTACGAACTCCTGCAGCCGCTCGCCCGGCAGGCGGTTGATGCCCGCCGCGCCCGGCCGCCCGCCCCCGGTGGGAAATGCCCTGCATAGCTCATCCGCCCCGCTCGGACGGCTAATGGGCGCTCGGACACTGACACGGTAAGCGTTCCCATGGCCAACCAGAACGGCATGGGCGGCAGAAGGATTGGCCGAAGCCAGCCGGTTGGCCAGCACGCCGTGGACGCGTCTGGACCAATCGGCATCGGGCAGCACCACCACGCGATGAGTGGGCGTGTCCAGAAGCGGGGCCACAGCGAGCGCAGTCTGCATGTCCCGCTCGTATCCATGGCGCAATATTTCGAAGGCCGGATCTTTGTCCGCGAACTCCAGCGGATCGGCGAACGGACTCAAGCGCCGGTACAGTGCGGCGGGATGGAACCGCAGGTCCTCCAGCTGGTCTCCGTAGGCGTTGTAGTTGATGCATTCGCCGAGCACGCGCAGTCGCTCGACGTGGGTCCCGTCGAGGTCGAGGTGGAGTGCGGCCGCCCGCGCCGGCCCCGGAAGGTTGTCGCCGAAAGCTGCGACCACCGCCCACGCTCGGAACCGCCCGGCCAAGTATTGGTCCACCAGTAGGCTGGTGCACACATCCGGCGCATAGCGGATATGCGCCACGAGGTTGGGATGGTTCGGAATCGGGCCCGGGAAATGGTGATCGAAGTACGCGCAGTGCGCACCGGTGGCGAGCACCATCTCCAGCGCCGCGCGGTTTTCGTCGAGCGAGATGTCCAGCACGGTCAGCTCGTCGTCCGGTCCCGCCTGCACGCGAGCGAGCAGCCCCACGTCGCGCTTGACGCCGGTGATCAGTCGGCTATCCCGTGGTTGCGCAAGCCGCAGTTGCTGTAGCGCGCAGATCCCATCCGCGTCGCCGTTGAAGATGTCATAAAATGCCACGGGTCCTGGCGTTTCACGAAGTGAGCTCGCGCCTCCGAATGTTCGCGCGCCCGGCGCGGCCGGTTCGTCCGTGAACTCCGCCGCCCCATCGCTGGCGCGCCGCTCGCGGTTGGTGCGTTACCTGACGGTAGCCTACACGCTGCTGGTGGCTTATGCCAGCCTGTTTCCATTCTCGCCGTGGCGTCCGATCGCGAGCAGCGCGTTTTCCTTCCTCCTTGAGCCCTGGCCTCGCTACACCATCGCCGATGTCGTGCTCAATCTGCTGGGTTATCTGCCGCTCGGCTTGCTGCTGACGCTGACCGCAATGGCCTGGATCGCGCCGCGCTGGGCCGCGCTTTCGGCGACTGTGGTCGGCACCTGCATCAGCCTAGTATTGGAGGCTGCTCAGAGCTTTCTGCCGCAGCGGGTTCCGTCCAACCTGGACCTGCTCAGCAATGGATTAGGCGCAATGGCCGGCGCACTGATAGCTGTGGCGGGAGGTGAACGACGGCTGCTGTCGGGCCACCTCTTCCGACTGCGCAGCCGTCTGTTCGTGCCCGGGCCGGGCGCGGATCTCGGCTTCGTGGTTTTGGTGCTCTGGCTGTTCTGCCAACTGTATCCCGCGGTCTGGCTGTTCGGGACCGGAGATCTGCGTTCCCTTGGCGCAGGCTCGCATCGCTTGCTCTACGATCCCGCTTCCTACCGCTGGATCGAGGCCGGCGTCACCGCGCTCAACCTGGCCGCGGTCGGCCTGCTGGTGTCCGCGCTTGCGCGCCCGCAGCAGCGCGTCGCGGGTCTGCTCCTGGGGCTGATCGGCGTGGCGCTGGCCGTGAAGAGCGCGGCGGCGCTTACGCTATTCAAGTCCGGGGATGCGTCGCTGTGGCTCACGCCGGGTGCCCTGCTCGGGATTCCGGCGGGAGTCGTCTTGTATCTCGCGCTCGCCGGGATGCAGCCGGCCTGGATGTCGTGGTCCGCTGCGATGCTGCTGATTGGCGGTGTCGCCCTGATCAACGTTGCCCCGGAGAACCCCTATATTCAGGCTTCCATCCAGACCTGGCAGCGCGGCCATTTCCTGAGCTTCAACGGCACCACGCGTCTGGTGTTCAGCGTCTGGCCTTTTCTAGCCGTAGGCTACCTGGTATGGTGGGGACGCCGCCGCGATT
>Ga0335085_10013797_pt1 | contig 11824 bp, 11 predicted proteins | sample Lox_Sample_45_FD_206712 | JGI IMG/M metagenome (GOLD analysis project Ga0335085, IMG submission 206712) | Soil microbial communities from Loxahatchee National Wildlife Refuge, Florida, United States - Lox_Sample_4.5 | ecosystem: Environmental > Terrestrial > Soil > Wetlands | place: USA...
ACCTTCTCGACGCCGCTTATTCGTTGCCGGTGCACGTGATCGGCCATTCGCTCGGCGGCTGGACGGCCGCCGAGGCGGCCATCCGCAATATCGGCCGCTTCGCCAGCTTGACGCTGCTGGCGCCGGCCGGGATTCGCGTCAAGGGCGTGCCACCCGGCGACAATTTCATCTGGTCGCCCGAGGAAGGCGCACATAACCGCTTCCACGACCAAAGCTTTGCCGAGACGCTCCTGAACGCGCCGCCGCCGAGCGAGCAAGCCCTCGACATCGAGCTGCAGACCAAGCTCGCGGCGGTGAAATTCGGCTGGGAGCCGCGCTGGCTCAATCCCGACCTGGAAAAATGGCTGCACCGCATCACCGTGCCGACCCACGTGGTGTGGGGGCGCGAAGACAAAATCCTGCCCAGCGTCTACGCGGCGCTGTGGCGCGAGCGCGTGCCGGGCGCCCGCATCTCGATGATCGAGGCGTGCGGCCACAGCCCGCATGTCGAACAGCCGGACGCGGTCGCCGACACGGTCATCGCCTTTCTCGATCGCGTGCGCCCATGAAGTTCGTCTGCTTTCATCTGATGCCGTACCGGCCGCTCGATCTGGAGGCGGCGAAAGCGCATCGCTCGGCGTGGGTGGTGCTGCCCAACAGCCTGTACGATCCAAAAAAGGGCGCCGCCGAGTACGATTCCTACCTCGACCAGCTCGCCTACGCCGAGCAACTCGGCTTCGACGCCATCGGCGTCAACGAGCACCATCAGACCGCCTACGGCCTGATGCCGGCGCCGAACCTGATGGCGAGCGCGCTCATTCAGCGCACCAAAAGGATACAGATCGCCATCCTCGGCCGCGCGCTGCCGCTGGTCAACAATCCGGTCAACATCGCCGAGGAATTCGCGATGCTCGACGTGCTGTCGAAGGGCCGCATCATCGCCGGCTTCGTGCGCGGCATCGGGTCGGAGTACCACGCGACCGGCGTCAACCCGGCGTTCTCGCACGAACGCTTCCACGAGGCCCACGACCTGATCGTCAAGGCCTGGACGACGCCCGGCCCATTCGAATTCGAGGGCGAGCACTATCGCTTCCGCTACGTCAATCTGTGGCCGCGGCCTTATCAGGCGCCGCACCCGCCGATCTGGATCCCGTCGATGGGCTCGCGCGAGACCGTGGCGTGGGCGTCGGCGCCGGAGCGCAAATATCCGTTCGCGGTCACCTTCAGCCCGGAATCGGCGGTGGTGCGCTATCACACCATGTATCGCGAGGCGGCGCAGGCCCACGGCTATACGGCCGCCGGCAGCCAGCTCGGCTGGGCGGCGCCGATCTACGTCGCCGCGACCGACGCGCGCGCCCGCGACGAGGCGCGGGCCGGAATCGAGACACTGTTCAACAATTTCCTGCGCATGCCGTGGGAAATGCTGCTGCCGCCGGGCTACACCTCGAACGCGTCGCTGAAAGTGACGCTGAAGCTGCGGGCCAACTCGCTCGGCGCCTGGCCGCGCCGGCAGACCATCGAAGAACTGATGGCGAGCGGCACGGTGGTCGTCGGCAGTCCCGCGACCGTGCGCGAGAAGATCGAGCGCGTCCGCGACCAGACCGGGTTCGAAATCCTCATCACGCTGTTGCAATTCGGCGTCATGCCGGACGCGCTGGCGCTGCGCAACATGGAGCTGTTCGCAAGCGAGGTGATGCCGAAGCTGCGCTAAAGGCCGCTCAACGCGGCGGGCGCGACGCCGCGGATACGACCGGCCGCCTGGTCGCTTCGGCAATCGCGGCGGCGAGGAGCTTGGCGACGCAGGCGTAGCTCCAGTCGTTCATGTGCAACTGGTCGGGCGCGACGAACGCGTCGAACGGGATGTGCTGGACGTCGTGCCAGTTGCGCATCAGCGCGAAGCGGTTGAACAGGTCGACGCTCGCTGCCTTGGCGGCGAGCGCGATCTGATGCTCCATGCCGTCCGTCTCCTCCTTGGCGAGCAGCCGCGGCGCAAACTGCATGTCGATCAGCACCACGTCGGCGCCCGCCTCCTTGAGTCGCGCGATGCCGCCGTTGAGCTGCCCGGAATGGGTCGCGAGCGAGTGATCGCGGAGCACGGAATTGGTGCCGACCTGCCAGAGGACGAGCGCGGGATGGGCGGCGATCACGTCGGTCGCAAACCGGGCCACCATCTGCGCCGTCTCCTCGCCGTTGACGCCGCGATTGATGACCTGGATGTCGTGGCCCGGCAGGCGCTGCTTGAGCTCGACGGCGAGGCGGCTCGGATAGTTCGCGGCCGGAGAACTGGCGCCGGCGCCTGCGGTCGACGACGAGCCGATGGCGACGATGACGAGCGGTCCGCCGGCGGCAAGGCGCCGCGCGGTGTGCGGCAGCGGATAGGCAAATCGCACCAGTTCGGCCGGTGCGCTGCAGGCGAACGCGGCTGCCGGCGCGGCACCGGCGGGCAGCGGAGCCGCGGGCTCGGCCGGCTTGATCGGCGCCGCGCGCGCCGCGGCGACCGGGCGCGGGACAGTCACCTGCGCGAACGCGGACGCCGTCAATACCGTGGCGATCGCCGCGGCTGCCGTGGCTATCGCCATGGCATGGAGCGCGGCCATCAGCGCGATATCTGCATGTTGCCGGCCTCGAGATGGCCGGCTTGAATGATCTGCGCGGCCAGCGCACGGCCGATGCATTGGTGGACCCGCCGCGCCATGGCATAGCCGCTGGTTGCCGCATAGAGGTCGAATATGCCGGCATCGCTCCAGTAGCGCATGACGGCGAGACGATCGAACAGCACGACGTCGTGGCGTTCCGCCACCCAGCGCATCACGTCGGCATAGGCCGTGACCCCCAGCATGGATTCGGTGCGCGGGCTGTATTGCATGTTCATCATCACCGCGTCGGCGTTCGCCGCCGCGATCGCCGCGACGCCTTTATCGAGATGGACGCGAAATTCCTCCGGTTCGACCCCGCGCAACGCGTCCACCGTGCCGGCCTGCCAGATCACCAATGTCGGCCGGTCCTCGGCCAGGATTTTCGGCAGGGCGGTGGCCATATCCGCGGTGGTCTGCCGCGGCAAAACGTGGGCCGTCACCTTGATGTCGTTGCCCGGCAACCGCTCCTTGAGCACCTGCTCGAGCTGTGCCGGGTAGGAGAAGCGCGCGCCGTCGGGACCGGCCAGCGCCGACGACGCCGAGCCGACGACGCTGATATCGAGGCGGTGCCGCTCCTTGATTGCACCGGCCATCCGCGCCAGATCGGCATCGGAGGCGATGAGCGATGCCGGCACGTCGCAATCGTCCCCAGGCGTCGCCGCGGCGGCGCCGCTCGCCAGCGCGATCGCCGCCAGCACAGTAATCAGAAAAGTCATGCCCCCCGCTCCGCGAGGTCTGCGTCGGCAGACTTGACGCGAACCCGCGGCCCCCGTCCTTCCATGCCCTTGTACCATGATATCAGGTACGCCGTCGCCGTCATGATGATGAGGCCGAGCACGCTGACGAAGGTCTGCAGCAGCGGCCCGCCCGAGGCTTCGGCGATGATGAACTGTCCGGCAAAGGCGAGAAACACGCCGAGGCAGAAAATCTCCAGCGAATGCTGGCCGCAGCGGATGGCGGGCTGCAGGATCGGCGATTTGAGCCCGGGCCAATCGCGCCGGACGAAGCGCACCGTGACCGCCGCCAGCGCCAGAAAATGCGCAAAGCGCAGCACGTCCAGATTGGTCTTGTCGATCGGATACATCCATTGCCGCAGCAAAAGCGGCACGAAGCGTTCGAGCGATTCGAAATTCCACGTCAAACTGACGCAGAAGGCGAATACCAGATAGACGATGGCGGCCACCAGCACGGCGCGCGAGCGCAGCAGCGCGGCGAGCCGCGGCGCGCCGCCGACCGCGCACCAGGCGCCGAATACGAACAGCAACTGCCAAGCGAACGGATTGAAGAACCAGACGCCATTCGGATAGGCCGGCAGGTTCCAGTCCATCTTCAGGGTCAGCGCATAGATCAGCGCCGATGCCGCCAGCGCCAAGTTCGGCAGCCGCAGCAGCACGAACAGCATGGGCGGGAACAGGACCAGCAGCACGATGTAGAGCGGCAGCACGTCCATGTTCACCGGCTTGAACTTCAGCAACAGAGCCTGAAAGACGATGACGTCGGGCTGCTTGAAAAAATCGAGGATCTTCATTTCTTCCGCGTAGAGCGGATTGTCGAAGGTCGCCGCCACATAGGCGATCTCGGCCATGAAGATCGTGAACAGAAAAATGTGCGCCACGTAGATCTGCCAGGCGCGCCGCAGGATGCGGGCGCTGGACAATATGAAGCCGCGTTCGCGCATGGCCCGGCCGTAGACGAAGGCCGCCGTATAGCCGGAAATGAAGATGAATATCTCGGTTGCGTCGCTGAAGCCGTAATTGCGGATGGTGATCCAGCTGACGATATTCTCCGGGATGTGGTCGAGGAAGATCAGCCACAACGCCAGGCCGCGGATCAGGTCGAGCCGCAGATCGCGTTCGCTGCTGACCGCTTGCGGCGGAGATGCCATCGCCATGAGGCCCTTGGAACCGTTCGCGCCTGATTGCGGCGCGCTGGACCGCGCCGAAGCTAATCTAGTGGAGCGGATTTGACATTCGCTACCCACCCAGCCGTGAGCTCGCGAAGCGAATGTCAAATCCAAAGCTCCACTAAGCACTCATATTTTTCCAGTGTCCTTTGATTCTGACATTTGCATGATAGCCTACCGAACCGGGATGCGAATGTTACAATCGGACCACTAGTGTCGGGATTCCGGGCTTCGCAAGTAACAGGCGGCCGGCTTCGAAGATTGGAACCCGACTTGCCTGAGAGAACGCGGCAGCGCAATTATGCGGCGGTCGGCGCGGGCGCCGATGGGTAACGCTCAGGCCGACGGTGGGCGGCGGCAAGCGGCACGCCCGCGGATTCCGGAGCCGGCATCGGCCATGGCGCCGCGACGGCAGCAGCCGAGACTTGAGGATTTGCGCGATGTACCGTGCCCTCACCCGCAATATCGAGGTCGTGGTGACCCCCCGCTTCATCGCCGAGCGCTCCTCGCCGGAGAACAACTATTTCTTCTGGGCGTACACCATCGCCATCACCAATCACGGCGGCGACACGGTGCAGTTGAAGACGCGGCACTGGCGCATCACCGACGCCAGCGGCCGCCGTCAGGAAGTGCGCGGCGCCGGCGTGGTCGGCGAGGAACCGGTGCTCAAGTCGGGCGAGTCGTTCGAATATACCAGCGGGGTGCCGCTGCAGACGCCGTCGGGCTTCATGGCCGGCACCTACGGCATGGTCAGCGCTGGCGGCGAGCATTTTGAGATCGAGATCCCGGCGTTCTCGCTCGATCTCGGCGACAGCAAGCGGACGCTCAACTAGCGCATGGTCCAGAACAATGCCGGCCGGCTTTCCGCATTCTTGCCTGACGAACACGGCCGCGTCGCGCGCCGCCGCGCGCGCCCGGGCCAGCGGCGGATTTTCCCGGCCGAAGCAGGCGCCCACCCTGCAATTTTCCAGTACGGTCAACTCGGCGAGCGGCTGGACGATCTGATGGGTCCGCGCGATGCCCTGCCGCGCGACACGGTACGGCGGCTGGCCGGTGATGTCGACGCCGCGAAATCTGACATGACCGCTGTCGGGGGCGAATATTCCGTTGATCAGGTTGAAGACGGTCGACTTGCCGGCGCCGTTCGGTCCAATGAGGCCGAGGATCTCGCCCTCGCCGACTGCAAGGCTCAGCTGATCGACGGCCCGCAACCCGCCGAACCGCTTGCTCAGGTCCTCGATCTCGAGCAGCGGCGTCATTCGAGCACGGCCTTGGTGCGCGGCCAGCGCCCGTATATCCAGCCCATCAACCCGCCCGGCACGAACAGCACGATCAGGAGCAGGAGAGCGCCGGAGACGACCAGCTGGAAGTTCGAGAACGATTCCGACGTCAATAGCCAGCCGCGCAGCTCCTCGTAGAGGTAGGCGCCGATCGCCGCGCCGGTGACGGTGCCGCGGCCGCCGAGCATGACGATCACCATAGCCTCGGTCGACAGCCCCAGATCGAAGGCGTCCGACGGCTGAATAAAAGCGCTCTTGAAGAAATAAAGGCCGCCGGCAATCGCCGGCAGGAACGCCGACATGCTGTAGGCCAGCGCCTTGTAGCGCGGCGCCGGCACGCCGAGCACAAGCGCGGCGTCCTCGTTCTGGCCGATCGCCATCAGTCCGAGTCCGAATTTCGAGATCTTGACCGCGTAGGCCAGATAAAGCGACAGCCCCATCACCCCGACGAGGAGGAAATAAATGACCCACAGCGCGCGCATCGGGCCGCCGAGCGGCGCGAATATGGTGGTGGGAAGATAAAGCCCGGCCGAGCCACCCCACGGCTGGAAATTGGAAACGAAGGCTTCTACCGCCTCGTTGATGCCGATCGTCGCCAGCGCGAAATAGGCGCCGCGCAGGCGCAGGATGCCGAGGCCGAACACCAGCGCCAGCAGGCTGACCGCGACGCCGGCGGCAAGCTCGGCGGCCGCCAGCGGCCAGTTGTGGGCGCTGATCAGATAGACGCCGATATAGCCGCCGAGGCCGAAGAAGACGATGCTGCCGAAATTGATGTAGCCGGCATAGCCGAGCATCAGATTGAGGTTGCTGGCGAGCGTGATGTAGACGGTTGCGAGCAAGAGGCTCTCGCGCAGTTCGACGTTGTTGCCGACGGCGGGAACAGTTGCGAATGCGGCAATGACCAGCGCGATGATCCAGAAAAACGGCCGCCGCGGCATCGGCACACGCCGATCGGCGACGATGGCGGCGGTCGTGTCGTCTTTCATGCCCGCCGCAGGGCGAATACGCCGCGGGGAAACAGCAGCAGCACCGCGACGAACAAGACGAACTCGATGACGAGCGTCCAGCTCACCGGCATGACCTGGGCGGCAAATCCCTCGATCAGGCCGAGCGCGACGCCGCCGAGAAGCGCGCCGGCCGGATTACCAAGGCCGCCCAAGGCGGTCACGACAAAACTCTTGAGCTGGTAGGCGTCGCCCGAAAGCACGGTGAACGGAAACATGGTCGCGATCAGCATGCCGGCCGCGCCGGCCAGCGCCACGCCCAGTCCGAAGGCAAAGGACAATACCCGCGTCGTGGGAATGCCGCACAATTCCGCGGCCTCGCGATTGTTGGCGACGGCGCGGACGGCCTTGCCGGGCCGCGTGCGGTAGAGGAACAGATACAGCAAGCCTGCGATCAAGGCCGTCAGCGCCGCGGCGAGGATATGGGTGCCGGAGAACGTGTAGCGCTGCCAGGTTACGCTCGGCAGCGTCACCGGCACGTTGAACAGGCCGGTGCCCAAGACCGCCGTGCCGAGTCCGATCACGACCAGATTCACGGCAAACGTCGAGAGCAGGCTCATGAGGTGCGCCCGGTCGACCATGCGATGCACCGCGATCCAATACAGCGCCACGCCAACGAGGAAGCCGCCGACCAGGATCACCGGCAGCGTCGCATAGGGCGGCAGGCCGATCGCGGCGGTCAGCAGATAGAGCGCGAACATGCCGGCGACGATGGCGGCGCCGTGGGTGAGGTTGACGACATTCATGACCCCCCAAATCAGCGTCAGGCCCATGGCCGCAAGCCCGTAGACCGAGCCGATCAGCACGCCGTCAATGATCGCAGCGACGATGCCCAACATGCGCGTGGTGACCGTGAGCCGTGCCGACGGACGGACGGCGTGGCCGCCGGTCCGTCCGCTTCGCGCCCTGGTGTAGCGGATGCTCAGTGCAGAGGATAGAGCAGACCGGCGGTCTGCGCCGACGTCGGCCAGACGACTTCCCTCTCCAGCTGGCCGTTCTTCTTCTGCCACTGCGCCAGCACCATTTCGTGGGCGATCTGCAATCCGTGGTGGGCGGCGTCGGCGGCGATCTTGAAGCGGCCGAAAAACGTCGTCACGTCCATGGCGTTGAGCGCGGCCACGACCTTGTCGGCGTCGATGGATTGGGCCTGCTCGATCGCATGCTGGAGAATGATGCCGGCCTGATAACCGGAGGCCGAGTGATAATCGGGGGGGACCTTGAACTTGTCTTGGAACGCCTTGACGAATTCCGCGCCGGTCGGACCGAATTGCGGTTTGTAGGTGGCTTGAATCTCCCACTGCGACGGCACCGTCACGCCGAATGCGGCCGGTCCGAGGCTGGCGAATTCCGGACTGTCCGGCGCGACGAGAAGCGACACGAATTTCAGGTCCGCCTTCTGATCGTGGACTTGGCGAGCCAGGGTGGCGCCGTCGGTGTAGTGCCCGCCGCCCAACAGCGCCTCGGCCGAAGACGAGATGATCTTGTTGATGATCGGACTGAAGTCGGTGGTGGCCGGCGCATAGGATTCGTCCAGCACGATGCTAAGCCCGCTCTTCTTGGCGTGCTCACGCGCCGCGATTGCGACTGCCTTGGAGAACGGGTCGTCCGAATAGACCAGCGCCACTTTGGCATGCGCGTTCTTCGACGCCAGCGCGTCGATGGCGCCGGTCAGGTAATGGTCGGCCGAGGTGATTACCTGAACCAGATACTTATTGCCGAGCGTATACGTTTTGGGTTCGGCGCCGCCGGCGATCAGCATGGGCCGGCCATATTGCTCGGTAATGACCGCGGCGGTGGCGCTCAGCCCCGACGAATAGGGTCCGAACAGGAATTGGGCCTTGTCCTGGACGATGAGCCGCGTGTACAGCTGCTGCACGCGGCCGCCCTGGGACTGGTCGTCATAGGTGACGAAACGGATCTTGTAGCGCTGGTCGCCGACCTTGATGCCGCCGGCATCGTTGACCTGGTCGCGCCACAGTTCGGAGCCGCGCACTTGCGCGAGCGAATCGATATTCAGCGAGCCGGTCTGCGACAGCGTCATGCCGATGGTGAGTGTTTGGTCGCCGGCGGCAGCGGCCGGCCCCGCGAAAAACGCGGCAATCGCCGCAAGCAGGCAGAGCTTTCGCATGATTTCCTCCACTGTGGCGGCTGCAAGGCGTGCCGTGGCGCCGGCCGCGATCATCAAATTATGGTTGCTGCCACTATAGCATCGCCGCCGCCGCTATTCCCACCCGGGGGTTGCGTCGTTCCGCCGCTAGCGGCGCTCAAGACGGCGGGCAGCAACGGCTTGCGGTTCAGGCCCGCGCTGGTGCGTCGGCCGCTATTTCGTCGGGGGTAAATGAATAGGTCGAGCTGCAGAATTCGCAGGTCACGGTGATCTTGCCGTTCTCGACCATGTCGTCGCGATCTTGCTGCGGAAAGCTGCGCAGCATGTTTTCAACGCCTTGCCGCGAGCACGAACATTGCGCCTGAACCGGCGCGACCGGGAACACGCGCACGCCGCGTTCGTGGAACAAACGATAGGCAAGGCGCTCGCTCGACAAGTCCGGATCGATCAGCTCGAGGTCGGCCACCGTCGCTACCAGCGAACGGCCTTCGACCCAAGCCTCGTCCTCGGGCAAGACATGCGGGGACGCGCCGGGGGGCGCGTCGCCGGGATCGAGGTCGGCCTGGCGCGCCCGCTCCGGCGATTTGGGCAGGAACTGCAGCAGGATGCCGCCGGCGCGCCAGCGCCGGCGCGCACCGTTGTCGCCGCCGCGAAACTCCTCGGCAACCGCCAGCCGCACCCGGGTCGGAATCTGTTCCGAGCGCAGGAAATATTCATGCGCGGCGTGCTGCAAATCTTTGCCGTCAAGCGGAACAAGGCCCTGGTAGCGGCTCATGTCGGGGCCCTGATCGATGGTCATGGCGAGATGGCCCCTGCCGAGCAGCTGGCCGGCTTCGGCTTGGTCGGCGGCCACCGCCGCGGCGACGCGCCCGGCGTCGAAGCGCGCGCACGCCCGCACCTTGTCGGGCGAAATGAAGTCGACCACCAGCATGCGGACCGGGCCGTCGCTCTGGGTCTGCAGGATGAACCGGCCCTCGAATTTGAGCGCCGACCCGAGCATGACGGCGAGCACGACCGCCTGGCCGAGGAGCTTGGCGACCGGCAGCGGGTAATCGTGGTTGCTGAGAATGGCATCAACCGCGGGCCCGAGCCTGACGATACGGCCGCGCAGGTCGAGGGCACTGACTTCGAACGGCAGGATGGTGTCGTCGCGGCCGCTTCGCGCCGGCTCGCGAACCGGAGCGCGCCTATCGGGATTGTTCATTGCCACCGAATATAGGCGATCGGCGACGGATATGTGAGCCCTCGGCTCGGGCGGCTCGGCCAGCGCCGATCATCGCCCCGCCGCAAGGCACCAGGTCAGGATGCCCTTTTCCGCGTGCAGGCGGTTCTCGGCCTCGTCGAACACGACCGAATGCGGGCCGTCCATCACCTCGTCCGTTACCTCGTCGCCGCGATGCGCCGGCAGGCAGTGCATGAAGATGGCGTCGGGCTTGGCGCGCGCCATCAGCCGGGCGTTGACCTGGTACGGCCGCAGCAAATTGTGGCGGCGCGCGCCGTTGCGATCGCCCATGGAGATCCAGGTGTCGGTGACGACGCAGTCGGCGCCCTTGACGGCCTCCTCCGGGTCGGTGCCGATGGTGATGGCGGCGCCGGAAGATTTGATCCAGTCGACGAGCGATTTCTTCGGCGCCAGTTCCGGCGGCGTGGCGACACGGAGCCGAAACGCGAACCGCTCGGCCGCGTGCATCCACGACGCGAGCACGTTGTTGGCGTCGCCCGTCCAGGCGACGCTGCGGCCGCGGATCGGCCCGCGATGCTCCTCGAAGGTCATGACGTCGGCCAGTACCTGGCAGGGATGCGAGCGCCGCGTCAGCCCGTTGATCACCGGCACGGTAGCGTAGCGCGCGAGCTCGGTCAGATGATGGACATCGAGCGTGCGGATCATGATGGCATCGACATAACGCGACAGCACGCGCGCGGTGTCGGCCAGCGTTTCGCCGCGGCCGAGCTGCATTTCCTCGGCCGTCAGCATGATGGCGTCGCCGCCGAGCTGGCGCATGGCGACCTCGAAGGATACCCGCGTGCGCGTCGACGGCCGCTCGAAGATCATCGCCAGCGTCCTGCCGGCGAGCGGGCGGTCGTTGCGCCCACGCTTGGTCTTCATGGCGCGCGCGGTTTCGATCATCTTGCGCAAGTCGGCGGCCGGCACGTCGATCAGATCGAGGAAGTGGCGGACCGCGGTCATCGCACCGGCTCCCGCTTGCCTGCAGCGGGCGCCGGACCGCCGGCCGCAGCGGCGGCGCGGCCAAGCCGCGCGCAGGCGCGGTCGAGGCGCGCGACGCCGTCGGCGATCTCGTCATCGCCGATGATCAGCGGCGGCAGCAATCGGACCACGTTGTCGCCGGCCGAAACCGCGAGCATCTTCTCGGCGCGCAGGGCGTCGACCAGTTCGCCGGCCGGCACCAGCGCGCGCAAGCCGATCAGCAGGCCTTCGCCGCGCACTTCGGCGATCAGCGCGGGATAGCGGTCCTTGATCTCCGCAAGCCGCTGCTTGAGGATGACCGCCTTGTGCCGCACGCCATCGAGAAAGCCGGGCTCGAGCATCACGTCGAGCACGGCACTGGCCGCGCTCATCGCCAGCGGATTGCCGCCGAAGGTCGAACCGTGCGTGCCGGCGGTCATGCCTTTTGCCGCCTCGCGTGTCGCCAGGCAGGCGCCGACCGGGAAGCCGCCGCCCAGCGCCTTGGCCAGCGCCATGACGTCGGGCGCGATGCCGGTGCGCTGGTAGGCAAACAGTTCGCCGGTCCGCCCCATGCCGGTCTGCACCTCGTCGAAGAGCAAGAGCAGACTATTGCGGTCGCACAGTTCGCGCAGCGCCCGCAGGAACGACGGCTCGACGACCCGAACGCCGCCCTCCCCCATGATCGGCTCGATCAGGATCGCCGCGGTTTCACCGGTTATCGCCCGCTTGG